>JAESGU010000025.1_pt1 | contig 173855 bp, 140 predicted proteins | sample 9266271 | NCBI WGS metagenome assembly JAESGU01 (sample SAMN15740544, study PRJNA653495) | algae metagenome | isolation source: Scytonematopsis contorta HA4267-MV1 and co-occurring heterotrophs from mud... | place: USA: Palolo Valley Trail, Honolulu, Hawaii | collected 2009-07-25 | reverse complement strand
GTCCAATTGTAAGGTAAAAAAAAATGCTAATATATCTGGCATGGGCTTTCTGTGGATGCACGAGTTGTGGTTGTGGTAACAACAACTCTACTACAGAAAGCCTTCTTTATTTTTGGCGAAGGTATTGCTTCTGGAAAACGTTTTAATCCTACTAGTATCATGCTGCGAAATGTTTGAGCACTATCATCTTTTGAGTCAATTTTTACTACTTGGTCAAAGGATTGTAACGCTTCTGGATATTTCTTCAGGTTTGAAAGCACCATTCCACGCCAACGCCAAGCTGAATCAAATTTTGGTTGAATTTGGGTGGCTTTATCAAATGATTTTACAGCTTCTTGGTATTGAACACCAGAAATTGCTTGTATCAAACCCCGTAAATACCAAGCTTGATAAAAATTAGGCTCAAGTTGAATAGCTTTTTCAATAGCTTTGAGTGCCTTTTCTGTCTCGTTTTCACCAAGCTCCTTATCTGACGCATTTCGCGCTACTTGCCAACCATAATTTAGCCAATCAATAGCGTCAGCATTATCTGATGGTTTTTCTGCTTTTAGCAAAGAGGACAGGATTCCCGCTCTCTCTAATTTTGTCAGTGCAGGTGGTGCTGTTGTTTCTACTTTTAATGCTGAAATCAGACCATCCTGCTTTGCCCAACGTAAAAAATTACTGGTTGGAACACCCAAACTAAAACCCAGTGAAATAAAGCGATTTTTACCAGTTTTATCTGTAACTTCTTGTTCTTCAGCCCTTCCATGTATTCCGATAACACGTCCCCGTGTATCCAACACTGGACCACCACTCATGCCTTGCTCTGTAACATTGGTATAAAATAGCCCGTATCCATAAGTAAAAGATAGACGATTTCTCGCAACCAAAGACCCAAGTTGTTTAGATGCAACTTGTCCAGCTGTGAAAAGTCGTTGCGAGTTTGTGCTGTTTGGTCTTGAACTCCATCCAGAAACAAAAATAAACCCATCGTCCTTAACTAGGTCATAGGTTGCAAGGGTCGCAACCCGATAATTTTGATTGCTATTAAACTGTAATACAGCTAAGTCCGAATCTGGTAGACCTTTTGCATCTGAACTAATTGGCTTCACTGGATATCGCTGACCATCAGCAGTTACCACTTCTAACGCAGTGCGATCGCAATTCAAAGATTCGCGAATAACATGCTCTGCGGTCAAAACGGTGTAAGTGTTTCCCTGTTTAGCAATAATCACCCCTGACCCACTACACTTTGGAGAATTAGGCACATTAACTTGTACCGTAATTTCTTGAGCAATATTATTTACTTCATTAGCTATCGGGGGAAGATTTGTCAGGATATTAGGTTTATTTGTAGCAGGTTGATTGGTGGAAGCTAAAGCCGATTGTGAGGTATATCTAGGAGCCAAACGAGCAAATGTTTGAATCGGAATTCCCCAACTGTAACGGCTCATCAAATCCCGTAAAGCTTCTGTTGGTTTTGTACCATTTTCATACACGTAAGGGTCACCCCAGAGCGGAAAAGCATGGATACCATTAATACCAACCACTTGTCCTTTACGGTTAAGTATCGGACCCCCACTCATTCCTTTTTCGATTTCGTTGCTGTAACCTATTTGGTATCCTTCCCGAAAAGCTTGCTCTGAAAGCAACAAAACCTGTCCATTTTTGAAGGAAAATCCGGAAATTTGAGATGAGTTTGCTCCACTCGGAAATCCAGCAGCATATATTGGTTCATTTACTGCCACTGTCGATAAATTCGCCAAAGACGCAACACTATAATTAGCATTGGCACTGAACTGCAACAGAGCTAAATCTTTACCCTGAAAATCCATGCCTTTAACTAAATTGGCTGAATAAGCTTTACCATCAGGTGTTTGGATTTTAATTGATTTTCCAGACTCTAAAACGTGCCGATTAGTCAAGACAGTATAGACATTACCTTCTTTCCTAATTAAAATCCCCGTTCCACCATACTCTCCAGATGTTACCTTGACAGTGATTGATTGAGCGATTTGTTTAATTTTCGCTTCAGATAATTGAGGTACTGATTGTTGAGCTAAAACTTTGTTCGTAGAAAAAAGACTAACACCAACTGCTTGTATCGGTAACATCAATAATGCACCAGTCCAAAGCATCACAGCCAGCGAGTTATGCTTCTTCGAGTTTTGTCTCATATTACTTTTACCTCAAATATTTCACACCTGTCTCGTTTCCAACTTAATTTCTACCTTCGGTTGGTTCTTGATTTAGCAACATGTTCATATCAACATATTCCTGAGAAGTACCCCCCGATTGCAAAATCGGACCTCTAGCACGATAGCCAAGGTCAATAAGACTTTGAACTACAGAACTAGCCTGTTTAGGAGATTTCAAGGTGAAGAGGATTTGATTGCAGGGGCCACCATGCTCACTAGTGGCACATATAACTGCTTGTCCAGAGGAAATTCCGGTTGTGAGGAAATTTAAAATTTTCTTCTCATAAGCACTCTGGAATCTAGAAGAAACCTCTCGACAGCGTACTTGAGGAGTGTATTCCCCTAAAGTTTTTACCCAAAGAATAATGGGTATTTTTTTGTTGTTGTAGTTTTTCGCAAACGTAGTCCATACACCATCGTTGCTTCTTTCGCAGAAGTAAGTGTTAGATGTGCTTTGAGCTAGACCAGTTTGGCTAAAGGTTGCTATTGTGCCTAGTGAGATTACACTTGTTGCTACTAAAGATAAATATAATGGGAGTTTCATTTTTCCAGCCAAGAAACTATCTATATTTACTAATATTTACCAAATACAATCAACATCGGTGTTAAGTGATGTAAATATTCATTACTATTACTATATAATTTTTGACATCCAATGTAGTTATTTATAGCATCCCTGTCTGAATCGTCTTTGTTTTCGCTAAATTGTGGTATAAAATAACTACTAAAAAATATCGCAATTCCATACAAATATTTCTCGTATCCCTCACCCTAGAAGGTAACTGTATGGCTCGTCCCTACCAAAGAAACCGTGTTTTTTTTTCGAGTTAATTTATATTTGATTTAATGTCAAAAGAACTAATCATTTTTTGTGCTGTATTTAAATATTGATTATATTGATTGATATCTGCTGCATAGGTGATAATATATACTTTATTATCTTTAATTGTCCAAACTTGTAAGCGTTGAACATCAATTTTATCTTCTTTGATAGTGTAAATAACTTGATAAGCGTTTTGATTAGCTAGCTGAGTTTCACCTTGTTCTAGAATTTTCACATCTGAAGACTGTTTGATGTCATCCAAATTAGACTGAGTGAATTGTTGTAATTCTCTAGAATTTTCCGGTAAATCATGGATAATTAAATTAATATTCTCTTGATATAAATCACTATTAGCTTCTTTTGGTGGTACAAATCTAGCAAAATTTCCGGTAATGCGGTCAGGAGTAACTAATTTTTCCCAACCCTTAGGATATTGAATAGTCATACCGTAAGCATTATATGTTTCCAGTGAGTTACTCTGTGGTCTCAAGAAAAACCAAATACTGAAAATACTAGCGATGGTCGCAAGTGCCAAACCAATAATAGCTTTTCTAAAAATTGGTTTACCCACAGATTTAACAGGTATTAATCTTTGTAAAGGCTCAAGAGCTTCCGTTGCTGACTGATATCTTTGCCGAAAGTCATACTTGACCATTTTATCCAAAATATCTGCTAATCTTGGATTAACTTGTAGTCGATTACGCCAGATAATTTCACCTGTTTGACCATCTTTTGGTAGCTCGGTAGCTTTTAAACCAGTTAAGGCTTGAATACCAATAACACCAGTAGCATATATATCACTGCATAACTTAGGTTGACCCTGACTTTGTTCGCTAGGCATGTAGCCGTATGTGCCGATAGCAACCGTTAATGGCATATGAGCTTGAGGGTGTGTATTTGGACTGCTAGTTTGTTTAACAGCACCAAAGTCAACCATAACAATCTTGCTATCAGATTTGCGTCGAATTAAATTCGATGGCTTAATATCCCGGTGAATGACATTATTTTTGTGTACAGTCTCCAAAACTTCTAAGATATCGCACAACAAAAAAATTACTTCTTTCTCGCTCAGTTGCTTGCTGGGAATGATTTCATGGCTCAAGTCATGTCCGACAATTAATTCTTCAACCAGATAAAACTGTTCTTCCTCCTCAAAATGAGCCAAAAGTCTTGGAATTCGGTCATTAGAACCTAAACGGTTGAGGACTTTAGCTTCGTTATCAAATAACCGTCGTGCCTCAATTAAAGCATTTGGACTGATTGTTTGAGGAGAAAAGTGCTTAACAACGCACTGGTCTTTGTCGGGCAATTTTCTGTCAATCGCCAGATAAGTCGTGCCGAAAGCTCCTTTTCCTAGAAAGCTTATAATTTCGTAACGCCCATCAAGGATTTTACCTATCATCAGACTCATCATTATCTTCGATTTACATAAATTTTTGCACAGAAATCAGGTACGATATATAAATTTTACGAGCTTAGCTCCCGATACACCTGATAACGATTCTGTAGGATGGGTTAGGCGTACGAAAATTCAGAGTTTTATACGATAAATATGAAACGCCGTAACCCATCATTATATATATGGAATTTACAGATGATATCAAAACCGATTGTACTGTAATTATTTCTTCCTTTGCGTATGAAGCGTCTACCCTGTAGGAAAACCTCCGGTTTATTATGCGTGAGCAAATTATTTCGATGCCACCGGAAACGATATGATTCATAAATTAAATCTTAAACCCTTGTAAAAGATGGGTTACGGCGCTTCATGTAAATTAAAGAATCTCCAAGCAGATTTTACAAATGCGCCTAACCCATCCTACGTGAATTTGATTTTGATTCGGAAGTTCCAAATAATGTAAAGAAAAATTTATATATGTCCGGAAATTACGTAGCATAGCAACAAAATTAAGTAATTTCCCTGTGATTTGACTCCTAAAATAGTGATTATGAAAAATTAATAACCCCCAATGCTACGAAACATCAAAAATTATGACTATGAATTTTAAGTAAAAACCCTGAAACAACAACTTGGCGATTGCTTGAGACAAATTAGGGTGACTGAAACTACTTTATAAAATAAAGACAACATAACAATAGAATTCGACGAGCTGGCAACTATACTCAAACAAGGTAAACAATAGCGATAGCTACACCTAGGAGTCCCGCCAACCTATGCAGCCCATTCGCACTTTTAATGTATCTCCATCTCTACCGCAACGTCTTGAGCCGCTGCGGAAACTCGCGTACAATCTACACTGGGATTGGAACGTAGAAACGAAAGACCTATTTCGTCGTTTAGACCCAGACTTATGGGAATCGAGCCGTCATAACCCTGTTTTGATGTTGGGAACCATTAGCCAATCGCGACTTTTGGAAGTTGTGGAAGACGAAGGTTTCCTCGCACAAATGGACAGAGCTTCTCGTCAATTAGATGATTATCTAAAAGAAGTCTCCTGGTTTAAAAAACAAAGAGCCGGTAAGCCAAAAGAATGTTACGCCTATTTTTCTGCTGAATTTGGGCTGGTAGATTGCTTACCCGTATATTCTGGTGGTTTAGGGGTACTTGCTGGTGACCATTTAAAATCTGCTAGCGATTTGGGATTACCCCTTGTCGGTGTAGGTTTATTGTACCAACAAGGTTATTTTGCTCAGTATCTGAACGCTGATGGTTGGCAGCAAGAACGCTACCCCATCAATGATTTTTATAATATGCCGTTGCATTTGGAGCGCAATCCCGATGGTTCGGAATTACGAATCGAGGTAGATTACCCCGGACGCAAGGTGTATGCAAGAGTTTGGCGTGTGCAGGTGGGAACAGTACCACTTTACATGTTAGACACCAACGTTGACCCTAACAACCCTTACGACCACGATATTACTGACCAGCTTTACGGTGGTGATATCGATATGCGTATCCACCAAGAAATTATGTTGGGTATCGGCGGTGTTAGATTATTAAAAGCGCTGGGATATAACGTCACCGCTTATCACATGAACGAGGGACATGCTGCGTTTTCTGCACTGGAGCGCATCCGCATGTTAATTCACGAAGAAAGGCTAAGTTACTCGGAAGCTAGACAAATTGTAGCTTCCACAAATATCTTTACAACTCATACTCCCGTACCAGCGGGAATTGATTTGTTTTCTCCAGACAAAGTTTTGTACTACTTGGGATATTATGCAGATGTCTTTGGTTTGAACAAAGACCAGTTTTTATCCCTAGGACGCGAAAATCCTGGTGATTTATCAGCACCCTTTAGTATGGCAGTGTTGGCCCTAAAAATGGCGACCTTCTGTAACGGGGTCGCACAATTACATGGTGTCGTATCTCGCCAAATGTTTCGCGGTTTGTGGCAAGATATACCTGTTGATGAAGTACCCATCGGTGCTATTACTAATGGGGTTCATGCTCGCAGTTGTGTCGCAAAACCCACTCAAGAATTATACGACCGCTATTTAGGTCCTAATTGGTCTTCCACACCAGCTGACAACCCCATGTGGGAAAAGATGGATGCAATTCCTGATGAGGAATTATGGCGTAACCACGAACGCTGTCGCTTGGATATGATTTTGTATGTCCGTCAGCATTTGGTCAAACATTTAACTGACCGTGGTGCGACTGCAGGAGAAATTGCCCAAGCACATGAGGTTTTAGACCCCAACGTTTTAACGATTGGTTTTGCTCGTCGTTTTGCCACCTATAAACGCGCTACCTTGTGGATGCGAGATGTAGAACGCATCAAGCGGATTTTATTGAGCAACAAGCAACACAAATTACAATTTGTCATCGCTGGTAAAGCCCACCCCAAAGATATTCCCGGTAAAGAATTAATTCGAGAAATTAACCACTTTATCCACGAACACGATTTGGAGAAACAAATTGTGTTTGTCCCCAACTATGATATTCATATTGCACGGTTGATGGTGGCAGGTTGTGATATTTGGTTAAATACACCACGTCGTCCACGAGAAGCTTCTGGTACAAGTGGAATGAAGGCAGCCATGAACGGTTTGCCTAATTTGAGCGTACTTGATGGATGGTGGGATGAAGCCGATTTTGTCCGTACCGGTTGGGCAATTGGACATGGGGAAAATTACGACGACCCCAATTATCAAGATGAAGTCGAAGCCAACGCACTTTATGATTTGTTGGAAAAGGAAGTCATGCCGCTGTTTTATGACCGCGATGCAGACGCCTTACCACGACGTTGGATTGCTAAAATGAAAGACGCAATTCGCTTGAATTGCCCGTTCTTTAATACTACACGCATGGTTCGGGAATATGCTGAAAGAGCCTATTTCTCCGCTAGCGACCGCTACCATACCTTAACAGCCGATAATTTCGCTCCTACCAAAGAATTATCTGCTTGGAGAATGAAACTTAACGAAAACTGGTACAACATTAAAATCAAGGATGTTGACGTATCGTCAAGTACTGATATTAAAGTGAACCAAACCGTTAACGTTACAGCCAAGGTTGATTTAGCAACTTTAAGCAAAGATGATGTCCAGGTAGAACTTTACCAAGGACCAATTGATGCTAATGGTGAAATTGTCAACGGTGTCCCTGTGGTGATGGATTGTCAAGACAATGACCAACATGGATTAAGTGTTTACACAGCTAATATTCTCTATGATGCCTCTGGTTTACAGGGTTTATCGTTACGGGTATTGCCAAAACACAAACACCTTTCCAGTTCGTATGAACCACGGTTGATTGTTTGGGCACAGTAAACCACCGTTAAATTATTATGTAGAGACGCGATTTATCGCGTCTTCTAATATCGCGTCTTTTAAAAGTCGTTTCAATTGCGTTGGAAAAATGACGAGTGGTTTAAAAACTCCTAGTAGCTACTATATTGAGCTAATTACTTTTTTTCCTCCACGTCCAATTACAAATGAAGCCGAACTAATTGCAACCCAGAATAGAATTAATCATATTTTGGATAAAGGAAACCTTACCCAAGATGAAAGAGACTACCTCAAAGTGCTTGCAGTTCTTGTTTATGATTACGAACAACAACACGAAATAATTCCTCCCTTAAAAGGAATTGAACTTTTTGAAGCTTTGCTAGAAGAATCCAACCTTGAACCCAAAGATTTAATCAGCATTTGCGGAAGTGAATCTAAGGTTTTAGACATATTAAGTGGTAAATCTCAACTTACCGAAAATGAGATTCAAGCTTTAGCAGATTTTTTTAAAATTTCCCCTACTTATTTTAATGACTTAATTATTAAGTGAAGACAAGTATTTGAGCTTTTTATTTACGTTTTTCAATTTTAGGGATGACTACCAGGGATGACTACATATCGCACATCAATTCCACCGCTTGTTGTCGTAAATGTTCGGTGACCCATTCCAACTCTGAGGGATTTTTCAATGCACTATAAGCCAAGATTTGAGGTAAGTTAAAGAACCAATCCCGATGTTCTTTACCCAAAAATCCAATCACCATCATTAAACCATCGGAATGTCTTCGGGTGATACTAGCTAGAGTATCCCATTGCTCAGCAATTGGCTGTTGGTCACAAAAATCAACTATTTCCCCAACTAACTTTTCTGCGACTTTAATAAGTTTTCTATTTAAACGAAGTTTATTTTCTACAATATCATCTAACCTAATCGTTAAAGACTCAAGTGTAGAAAAGAAGCAATCAACATTATTTGTTTCATTTCTCGTATCGACTTCGACAACGACAGGTGATAAAACGACATTAATAATTTCCTCTGAAATAATATTCTCTAAAATCTCGTCATGCTTGGGGTTGTCGTTAATACTTAAATCTAAAACTTCTTCTAGAACTTCATTATTATTTACATTATTTACTGACAATTCCTCATAAACAAACTCTTCATTAACTAAATCATCTAACTGCTGACTATTGGATACTTCTATTAAAAGTCCTGCTTTAAAGGATTTTCTTAAACTTAGGGCTTCTGTTACTATTTGTTGAGCGGATAAGCCTTCTTCATCCATCATTCGCTGCAAAATCACACCAGTAGTTTCATCGTGGATAGGTGGTATTTGAGTATACCTAAAACCTTGTGGAGTCCTTCTCCAGATACTGGCTTTCTCTTCGGCTGATGTTTTTGGTTTGCGTTGCTCAGACATCAGCTGACGCACTTTCTCTTGGGTGATTTCTCCCGAATCCAGCAATTTTTCAAGAACTGGTGCGTACTTTTTATGATTTTTGGCTAGTAAAAACAGAGTATCTGGTTCTATAGCCGCTAAATCTTGAGGAGAGAATTTTGAGAAGATAGCAGCTAACTTGAGATATTTCTTATCCTCTTTTTTCCAACCATGTTCAGCCAATAGCTGCTTATATTCTAATTTGGAGCGGGTTTCTTTTGATTCCGCTAAATAAAAGGCTTGACGAAGAATATTTGAGGTCGCTTCTCCTAGTCCCAGGAAATAGGCATTTTTCTCTATTTCATCTGCAACAACATCAACTTGTTGAGAAATGTAATGATTTAATTCAATTTGTGCTACCAACTGTGGATATTTTGTATTTGCACCCTTAACTTGTGGCATGATGTTAGAAACCCTGTATTTGAAATATTTTGTCTTTGACCCTGTATTTAAAATATTTTGTCTTTGACCCTTTGTTTTAAATACTTGGTTTGTCATTAACCTCTTACTTTTGATGTTTGGTCTGCTATTGACCGCATACTTTAGTCGCTGGTTATTGACCCTGTATCTTTTATTTGGTTTTACTTAAAGGCGTTCGTATTCTTGCTGGAATAGGCGGTCGCCTTTATTTTATTTTATAATTATACTGCAAGCGAACTAATTATTTTACCCATAGATTATAAATATTGTTTACCATATATATTTGAAACGAAATAGGTAAGATTTTTGTGCAAGTTGGTAATAAAAGCGGACTATGAGAGAAACTATATAAGGTAAATAAAAAGCATAAGGTTATTAAACTGATGATTCGCTGGCGACTGAGGATGCTAATGGCAGAAAAGAGAATTAGCAACAAGGAACTTGCTGAACTTTCCTATATTCATCCAACTTCTATCTCTAAATTAAAAAACTTGGATGAAATTGAACAAATTAGCGGCAGAGTCCTTAATAATTTGTGTAGCGCTTTAACAAAGGCATATTACTTCAGGGGAGATGAGCGAATTATAACCCCATCTGATTTATTTGATTACACTTTTGATGGTCTTGATTGGAACCCTAGTGAAAATAATATTCAGGTGGATGGGAAAGAAAAAGATATTATTCCTGACGATGAGTCTGATGATTCTTCTGGTGATGCTACAGTAGCGTAGTTGACGCAAAGAATAATAAAGATTAAGAACTCAGGATACTTTTTGCGTAAGCCTTGTTAAAAAAGTTTCGTAGGCTAACGCAGAATATCTTGTAGTGATACATTCTTAAATAGCGAGCAAGTTATCTTTTTCCTCAGGAGCTTGAGAAAATGTCAAAATTAAATGTGTTTTATTACCCTCAAGCTGTAATGATGGGGATTTAAGAGAACTAAGTTAAATTTTATGGGTAGGCAACGTATTTTTTCTGGAGTTCAACCGACTGGTAATTTACATTTGGGTAACTACTTGGGAGCTATTCGCAACTGGGTGGAAATTCAAGACCAGTTTGATAATTATTTTTGCGTAGTCGATTTACACGCAATTACTGTACCGCACAAATCGGAGATGTTAGCCCAAGATACTTACAAAACTGCAGCATCCTATTTAGCCTGTGGAATTGATTTACAATATTCAACGATTTTTGTCCAATCCCACGTCTCTGCTCACAGTGAGCTTGCTTGGTTGCTTAATTGTATTACGCCTCTTAACTGGTTAACAGATATGATTCAGTTTAAGGAGAAGGCACTCAAACAAGGAGAAAATGTGGGTGTCGGGTTGTTGGATTACCCGGTACTAATGGCTGCTGATATTTTGCTATATCAAGCAGATAAAGTACCAGTGGGTGAAGACCAAAAGCAACATTTGGAATTAACACGAGATATTGTTGATAGATTCAATCACCAATTTGGTAAGGGAAGCAAGGTATTAAAATTACCAGACCCACTGATTCGTAAAGAAGGAGCACGGGTGATGAGTTTGACCGATGGAACAAAAAAAATGTCGAAGTCAGACCCGTCAGAATTGAGTCGTATTAATATATTGGATTCCCCAGAAGAAATTACCAAAAAGATTAAACGTTGTAAAACAGACCCAGTTAAAGGCTTAGTTTTTGACGACCCGGAACGTCCCGAATGTAACAATTTATTAACGCTATATATGCTGCTTTCGGGAAAAACTAAGGAAGAGGTAGCTACTGAATGTGCAGATATGGGTTGGGGACAATTTAAACCGTTGTTGACAGAAACGGCAATTAATGCGTTGAAGCCGATTCAAGATAAATATCAGGATGTAATGAATGAAAAAGGTTATTTGGAGTCAGTTTTACGAGAAGGAAGACAAAAAGCCAGTGAAATTGCTAACCAAACTTTGAAGCAAGTTAAAGCCGCTTTGGGGTATTCTATGCCTTGACCAAAACACTTCAAAATATCCCCAATACTGCGTAGGTTTTGGATTTTTTGTGGTGATTCAGGGTATGTAGAGACCGGATTAATACGGTCTCTACAAGGTTTTTCGGTTATCGAATTCTCTTAACCGACGAGTATTGAGATACCCCCAACTATTGACCGACATTAGTCTGTAAATCAGAAGCTTTTAGCAACCTTGAAGCATGAAAGACTGTCAGAATACTTACCTCATAACCTGTCAATAAGTAAACAATCCGATAGCTTCCCCAAATAATCTCTCGAATATTCTCTTGATTAATTTCTGGCACTATTCGTCCCGAACGTGGAAAATTCTCTAACCGTTCTACTGTCTCAAAGGCTTTATCTACAAAAACCTGTGCAAAAGTCGGTGCATCTCTAGCAATAAAATCGCCAATCGCCTGTAAGTCATCAAGTGCTTGAGATGTCCAACTTATTCTTGCCATTTCTTGATACGTGCTTTAGCCTCTGCATGTGACATGATATCACCATTGGCCACTTGCTTTAATCCTTGGTCTACTTTATATAAAAAGTACAAGCGCTCCATCACTTCAGAGAAAGTTACATCTGACGGCATTTCTTCTAATGCATCTAGTATTTTTTGTTTCACCGTACTACTGTTCATAAATGTAAGTCCGTACTTAGTAATTAGCGTTTTTATACAAAAAAGTTTCTATAACTTAAAATCTCTGCTCCGGATGAAAGCATGATAACACAGGAAGCACAGGTCTAACAGCAGCTAAACAGCTATCCTTAAAGCATTATAGACAGTAGAAGATATAGATTAAACCCGTAAGTTTTCTCTACCCACAAAACAAGTATCGTCTTCCTTCATCCCAGCAACAGCTCACCTTGAGCTTTCTCAGAAAATCCATTGCATTGGAAGGATGTGGATTTTGAGGATTTGAGCTACATTCGCAACCGAACTTATTTAAATTTAAATGTTATTAATCATACGCTTCTGGGAATACTAGATTTGGACATTTTCTTAGTCTCATTTGACACGCAAAAATGACTTTTCTGTCTAAATTATGTTTCAGGAGCTAAAGTATGTCATCTAAAAATTCCGCTTACGGATACGCATAAATGATTACAAAATTGGGATGTTCACTCGCGAATGCGAACCTGTACCCGACGCAATAGGACAATAGTACTGAAAACGTCTGGTGAATACGTTAGTAGCAGCGAGGTAATTCGCGAAACTCTACGCGACTGGAAGCAAAAACCTCTCCAACAATTGCAAAATATAGATGAAGTGCAGCGTCTTTAAATTAGTTTTTCCAAGCTACCCTCTAACTCTTCTAAAGCCTGGAGATTTCCAACTACCCACGAACGTTCCACCGTCGTAGTAATAATTTGGCTGATATTTATTTCTGGAAAATTTGGGCTGATATTCGATTTTATATATTTATTATCTTGCAACAAATAAATAGTGAAGTTGCCACCATCATAAATCCAAAGTTCAGGGACTCCAATAGCTTCATATGCATCTAATGTTGTCTTAGATGTGACATCAGTCTCAATAGCTAAATCAGGAGGAGGGTCATCAGCTTGTAAGCGACGACGACCAATCATCATTTGACAATTTTTGATATAAAAACAAGCATCAGGTTCAACACCAGATAAACCTTCGCGTTTAAAAGTGGTGGAACCAAAAGGTTGATATTTAATTTTTTTAGCCCTGAGTAGAGTTTTTACGATATCAGATATTAAATCTCTAGGAATTTCGTGTTCGGGTAGAGGAACCATAATTTCTAATGTTCCCTGATTGTAAGCAACTCGTGCAGCGCGTTTGTTTCCTAATTCCTGCAAAATCGACTCAAATTCCTCCCAGGTAACATCATAGATAGTCACTAAGCTACCGGGTGCTAAGTGTATTTTGCTGATAGGTTTGACAACAGGGATAGTGTTTGTCATAAGTATTTTAGGTGTTGGCTTTACCCAAAGTTTAGCAGGTTGGAGTCAAGAAAGTTTAAGTTTCCCACTTCCACTCCCACTGCTCATTAGCAATTAGCAATTTCCCATTAGCAATTAGCAATTTCCCCACTCCCCATTCCAAATAGAGGTTTCCGCTTGGGAGTTATTTGTGTTATAGCTGTACCCAAGGTCTGAAATCTTTAAGGTTATGAATGATACCAAATTTACAAACAATTTGACTTCTTTCCGTGAAGCTACTAAGGCTGGTGATTTCTTAATTACCGCTGAGGTAACGCCACCAAAGGGTGGTAATCCGGAGCATATGGTAAAAATGGCGGCGACCCTTAAGGGGAGGGTTCATGCTGTCAATATTACCGATGGTAGCCGCGCTGTGTTAAGGATGTCTCCGGTTATGGCGTCGGTGATTTTATTGCAACACGGTATTGAGCCGATTTGTCAGTTCGCTTGTCGCGATAGAAATCGTATCGGGTTGCAAGCTGATTTGATGGGAGCTTATGCTTTGGGTGTCCGCAACGTTTTGGCGTTGACTGGTGACCCAGTGAAAGCTGGTGACCATCCAGATTGTAAAGGTGTTTTTGATTTGGAAGCGGTACGTTTATTGCAAACAATTCAAAAACTAAATATTGGTTTGGATTTTAATGATAAGCCTTTAACTGATGGAGGGTTGGATTTATTTGCTGGTGCAGCAGTAGACCCACAGTGCGCGAGTTGGTCAGGTTTGCAAAGTCGCTTTGAGCGAAAATTGCAAGCGGGAGCGCAGTTTTTTCAGACTCAGTTAATTACTGATTTTGAAAGGCTGTCCAAGTTTATGGAGAAAATTGCTTCCGTGAGTAATAAACCAGTTTTAGCGGGAATTTTTCTGTTGAAATCGGCAAAAAATGCAGAGTTTATTAATCGCGTTGTTCCGGGTGTGAATATTCCTCAGCATATTATTGATAGGTTAGCGCAAGCAAAAGACCCTCTCGAAGAAGGTATAAAAATTGCTGCTGAGCAAGTGCAATTTGCCCAACAGTTATGTCAGGGTGTGCATATTTATGCGGTTAGACGGGAGGATTTGATTGTGCCAATTTTAGATATGGCGGAGGTGAAAGCACCAGGATTACTAGTAGCGAATTAAACTAAATTACTAATTTGCAACTAAAGCAGTTGGGTGAAATCCACTGCTTTTTCTTTTTTTTGCAGGGTTTGTAGAAGTGTCCTTGGTGCTAGCAATTATTTCCATAAGCAATTTCCAGCAAATAAGTTATCTGACATCTTGCATCAATAAAAATAAATGTCATAATCACTACTATATTTATTTAGATACGGTTACCCCTTTCCACAACCGCCAGGGAATAAATTCCCTGTCTAATAGCTAAAGTCCTCTAAAGAGGACTTGAAATCGGCTTAGATTGTAAATGTTAACTTTAAGACTACATTTGTTTTTATTAGTTGTATATACGTAAGACACAAGATATCAGCCTCCGACGGTCGCGTTTGTCGCAACCGTAAAATATAAAACAAACACATTTTCTTATAACCCTTGATAGATATGGATTATAGAATATGTTTCTTGAAAGTTTTTATAAAATTGGGATGCTGCCTTTTTATTCAGCTTTATCTTTTGCTCCTAGCTGGCTTATTTCGTAACCATTAGGATAGCTACGAATCGGGTAATCGATAACAAAATGAGGTCGCGTAAGTGGTGGTAAAAAACGTAAAATTTTACCCCTAATTTTCAAAGAATTTGCGACCGCATCCTGTAAAAAATTAGGAGCAGGTTCAAAACCAAAAGCATCAAGCATGGTTTTATCAAATAAAGCATACAGTCCAGGCTTAACAAAAAAACGCATCCACCAAGGAAACCAACTCAAAAATAAACCACTAGTTGCTTCCCCAACTCTAGCATTACTTTCTGAGTAAATAAAATTCGCCTGTTCGTATTCGATATTATAGCGTTCAAATTCTGCGTAAGTTTCCGGAATATTCTGAATATGCATCCGCTTACCCACTTCTCGCCAAAAGTAAAAAGAAGCTAATATTTCTTGCTCACACATCCGTCGCCAACCAAAACAAGCATTCCAACGAATAGGTTCATAAATAAAAGTCGAAAGCACATAAAGAAAATCTTCATTCGCTATTTTAAAACGCCCGTGAATAACATTCATTCGTTCAAGAGCTTGGCGACCACGCTCGCTATCATAGCCCCATTTAACCATTTCCACAACAATTATCGATGTATCGTCATAGCGTTTTTGTGGCCGCTTGTTAAACTCCCCGGTTTTATCCAATAATTTAGAAATACTAGGAACGCAGTAAGTTTTCATCAACGCCACTTCCAATGAACGTGTCATGTCCCACGGAAACTCGTACCCATTGATTAAATTATAAATTTGACAATGGTCTTGAACTGGGTCGAGTTGCAGAATGTGCTGAAGATTATCATAGCGATGGAAATACACCGATTTCTTTCCCTTTAATACTTTAAAGACCCCACAATGTAGAGACGCGATTAATCGCGTCTCTACAATTTTTGCATAAAAAATATTTAGGTCACCACACTAAATATAAAGCGAGTTAATCTAGAGATTATCCAGCCTTCTTTGTTACCAATGTTGACATGTCTAACAAACCCACAAAGCACCCTTCCTCTCGTATTTATGGAAAAGTAAGCTTGTCAACCGTTTTGACAGTACCATTTGTGGTGCAAATATTTACAGCAGTGGCATTAGTGGGATATTTTTCATACATACATGGGCAGAAAGCAGTTAATGACCTTGCGGTTCAATGGAGAACAGAAATTACTTCCCGTATTCATCAAAAGCTGGACACGTACTTAGAAACTCCCCATCAAATTAATCAACTTAATTTACAAGCAAGCAAATCAGGTATTTTAAATTTAAAAGATTTTCAAACCACAGGAAAGTATTTTTGGCAACAAGCACGAGCATTTAGGGTTGGCTATATTAATTTTGGGAATTCCCAGGGTGAATTTATTGGTGCTGGACTAGAAGAGGGAGATACTTTAATTTCTGAAAAATTGGTCAACACCCCCTATAAATTATTTGCTGTTGATGATGAAGGAAATCGCGTAGGTATAGCCCAAGTAAAACCAGAAGCAAAACCTAATGATGCTGAATGGTATACCGATGCAGCCAAAGCGAAACAACCTATTTGGAGTGCTGTTTATAATTGGCAAGATTCACCAGATGTTTTAGCGATTTCTGCTAGTCAGGCAGTTTATGATAAAAATAATTCTCTAATTGGCGTTCTTGGTGTTGACTTAATCCTTGCTGAAATAAATAACTTTTTAAGTAGCTCTAAAATTAGTCTATCTGGACAGACTTTTATTATCGAACGAGATGGAATGCTTATTGCTTCTTCTACTAAAGAAAAACCATTTATCATTAATAATAAAGGGAAAGCAAAAAGAATAAAAGCTTCTCAATTAAAATCACCATTAGCTCAAGCAACAGCAAATTATTTACAACAACATTTCGGTGACCTAAAAAAAATCAAATATGAGCAACAATTAAACTTTACTATCAATGGTGAAAATCAATTTTTACAAGTGACTCCTTGGAAAGACAAGCGCGGTTTAGATTGGCTAATTGTCGTAGTTGTGCCAGAATCAGATTTTATGGCACAAATTAACGCAAATACACGTATCACAATTTTTCTCTGCCTATCAACCCTTTTTGTTGCTACAGGTGTAGGAATTTTTACCGCTCGCTGGATTGCTAACCCTATATCTCGCTTAAGCCACGCAACTCAAGACTTAGCGAAAAAAGCAGCCAATGCAGATTTTAATAGTGGGAGATTGCAGCAAGATATTACTATTCATCAAATAGCTGAAATTGGTATATTAGGCAGTTCATTTAATCAAATGGCTGAACAGATTTATACAGCTTTTACAGATTTAGAAAAAATTAATAACGAATTAGAAATTCGCGTAGCCGAACGTACAGCAGAACTGAAGAAAACCCAGAATGAATTGCTAGCAATATTTTCGGCAATGACTGAATTAATTATGGTCTTTGATGCTGATGGTAGAGTTATTAAAATATTACATGCTACTTCAGAACTATTATATAAACCGGAAGAGGAGGTAATTGGAAAAACCTTACACGAAATTTTTAGCTCAGATAAAGCTGATTCTTTTTTAAATAATATTCAAGATTCTTTATTTAATAAAAAAAATTTCAATATTGAATACAGTTTACAAATAAAAGAACATGAAGTATGGTTCGCTGGTACTATTTCACCAATTGATAACAAAACAGTAATTTTCGTAACTCGCGACATTAGCGACCGCAAAAAATCAGAAGTTGCTCTACAAGAAGCATTATTAACTGCTCAGTCAGCATCACTTGCTAAAAGTGCTTTTCTTTCCAAAATGAGCCACGAACTGAGAACCCCTCTCAACGTAATTTTAGGGTTTACACAGGTAATGATTCGCGATAATTATCTCACACAAGAACAACAAGATAATATTAACATTATTCATCGTAGTGGCAATCATTTATTGCAACTGATTAACGATGTTTTGTCTATGTCTAAAATTGAATCAGGTGAAATTCAAATAAATGAGAATAGCTTTAGCTTAAATCATTTCCTCACAAATATTCACTATATATTACAAAATAAAGCTAACTCTAAAGACATAAAATTAATTTTTAAAACTGCTCCAGATATACCTGAATATATACAGACAGATGAAAGTAAATTACGTCAAGTTTTAATTAATCTTCTTGGTAATGCCATTAAATTTACTACAAATGGTTCTGTAACCTTAAGGGTGAAGATGGGGAATGGGGAATTGTTCATGGGGAATGGAGAATTGGGAATTGGGAATTGTTCATGGGGAATGGGGAATGGGGAAAACAGAGAATCGGAGAAATTAAAATCAATATTTCCATCCTTCCCCTCCTCCCCCTCCTCTTTCCCTTCCATACCTCTCTCCTACTCCCCACTCCCCACTCCCCACTCCCCCTCAATAGATTTTGAAATTGAAGATACCGGAGCAGGGATTTCATCAGAAGAAATAAACAGCTTATTTACGGCTTTTACGCAAACAGAAACAGGACGTAAATCAATGGAAGGAACTGGTTTAGGTTTAGCTATTAGTCAACAATTTGTACAAGCAATGGGAGGAAATATTACAGTTACAAGTACTCCTAATCAAGGCTCCATTTTTAAATTTGCTATTCCCGTAAAACTAGTAGATAAAATAGATGAAAATTCAAAGAATTTCCAAAAAATAATTGGACTAGAGCCAAATCAATCAAAATGTCGTATTTTAATTGTTGAAGATGTCGTAGAAAATCGTCTTTTACTGCAAAAAATCCTCGAACCTATAGGTTTTGAAGTCAAAACAGCAACAAACGGACTAGAAGGGATTAACCAATGGAAAAATTGGCAACCACATCTTATTTGTATGGATATGTTAATGCCTGTTATGGACGGTTATGAAGCCACAAAGCATATTAAAGCAAGAAATAAAAACACTATCATTATTGCTCTGACTGCCAATGCTTTTGATGAACAACGTCAATCTATTTTAGCAGCTGGTTGTGATGATTTTATTTGCAAACCATTTCAAGAAGAAGTTTTATTAAAAATGATAGCAAATCATTTAGGAATACTCTATACTTATCAAAATAAACAAATAGCTATTGTTCCTAGACCATCACAATTATCAATTCAATCAGCAAGATTGACCCAAGAAAACTTAAGCATAATGCCATTGCAATGGCTGCAAGAATTAGAACATGCGACTAGCGCTTTAGATGATATATTAGTTATGCATTTAATTAAGCAAATACCAGCTAATGAAACTGAATTAATTAATTCTTTACTAGGGTTAATAGAAAATTTCCGCTTAGATATAGTTTTGAAAGTAACTAAAGAAGTTTTGGATATTAATTATAATTAATAAATATAATTAGTAAGTCATGATTTATTATTTACAAAATTCTACTTGCAGAATACAAAATAGCAAAAGCCCAAGCATAATTAGCAATAAAAATACAACTCATACATTTAGTAAATAACTCCCAAGAATTAGTTACCAATGTGGGAATTATTTTCCAAAAAATTACGTTGACAAATATCACCCCATAAACAATAAAAGCAAAAGCTGTAATTTTCAGCCAATCTGGACAACCTTTAAATACAACTTGCCAATTTAATGTATGATTTTCAATATCAACAGCACCAGTTAAAGCAAAAGAACAGGCTATTAGTATTTGAGTTATAAACATACCCCAAAATAAACTCCACCCCATCCAATTAATACGCTTAACCCGACGCGAAAGACAAACAAAATGTAATGCTAAACTCAATAAAAATCCCACACCTGATAATGCCACAGACAAGTATAAAAATATTTTTGCCATGACTAAAAACTGATGACTGTTGACTGATGACTGATGACTGATGACTGATGACTGATGACTGATGACTGTTGACTGTTGACTGTTGACTGATGACTGATGGCTGTTGACTGATGGCTGTTGATGGTTCGTAAGTTTTGACTTAATTACTTCTGTTTTGATTATTTTCCCGGTCAACCGTCAACCGTCAACCGTCAACCGTCAACTGTCAACCGTCAACCGTCAACCGTCAACCGTCAACCATTAACATCTAACAAACGGGAATTTTTCAATCTATCGAGCCACTTTTGCATATAAATACGATTTTCTCGTTGTTGTGATGCATCTTTTGTATCGACAGGAAAAGGCATTAACCCTAAAATTGTCGCAGTCGTCACGCAAAACATAGACTTTTGGAAAGTCATACAAATTTGCACTCGTAAATCATCCTCTCCCCGTTTACTCTTGCGATAAATTTCGTGTAAATATTCAGGAAGAAAATGCCGCATATCTTGCATTAACAATGTTGGAGGAATTCCAGAACCACCAATAGGTAGGGGGTCAGCATATAACGCTCCATATTGGAACCTGCTTTGGTCAGGGGGAATTTGGTAAGCTTGAGCATTATAAGAAACTGTTCCTTGGAAAGGTGTTCCTCGGAAAAAGACAGCTTCTACATAGGGAATAGCAGTATCAGCCAAAAATGTTAAACCAGCAGCAGAGGGGATAATACTGAAATAATCATTGCTAATTTTGACTGCGTAAGTAATTGGCAAACTAGCAGCAGCGACCAAAGCATTTTTTATGTGGTCAACTATTTGGGGAACAGATTTTATTTCACCTCGGTCATAGCGGTCAGAAAGGCTAAGGAACATATCCGCCATAACCCGCCAAAATTGACCTAATCCTGTATAATAAGACGAAACGCGCAAATATTCTATTAAGAATTCTGGGAATAATTTATTTAGTCCCAACATCACAGGGTTATATTTAAATTTTGCGTGAATAACCGCTTGCGCTCTTTCTTTAAATTCTGGCGTATCTAAATACTTATCTAATCCACCACCACCATGCCAAAACATGGTTTTCATGCAATACTCAGCATATTCAAAATTAATTCGGTCATGCCACCAGTGACGAAATAACTTTGATGTAGTAATTTCCCCATTAAAATACTTAAAAAACGGGAAAAATACTAAAAATTGATTTTCAGCAATATAAATCAAATTTTTGGAATAGGCATCTAAAACCACACCATAGCTTTTAAGAATGCCTACTACTTCCATCACATTCACTGGAGTATCAGGAAGTAAAGCACCTCCTGATTCTAAACGTTTTACATACTCCAGTAAGGAGTAATTATCTAGCAACGGGCTATTCTCAGGTTTACTCTCAGTTTTTACCATTTACTTTCACTCTCCTCTTTAAAATTGTTGACGGTTGACGGTTGACGGTTGACTGTTGACGGTTGATGGTTGACTGTTGACGGTTGACGGTTGACCGGGAAAATAATCAAAACAGAAGTAATAGTAATAAGTCAAAACTTAACAGTCACCAGTCACCAGTCACCAGTCAACAGTCAACAGTCACCAGTCAACAGTCACCAGTTATCAGTCATCACTCAACAGAAACTTTAGCTACAACACTTGGAGTATTCAGCATTGCGGTGGTTGTTGGTTCTGTCCAACGCATCAACCACATAGGTTGAATTCCCAAAATTACTATTATTAAGGCTAAAACTATTGCTGGTGTCCGGTCAGACCAATATACCCTCGGTAAGTTCATTACTTGTTCTGACAACCGTCCAAAAAAGGCACGGTTCATTAATATCAAAAAGTAAACTGCTGTTAAACCTGTACCAATCATGCTTAGCAAGGTTTGTATCGGGAATACCGCAAAACTACCACGAAATATAATAAATTCGGCAATGAACCCTATCATTCCTGGAATACCAGCACTTGCCATCACAGCTAATACCATTAAACTACCAATTACAGGCATTCCTCTTTCTGGGTTTAATAGTCCTCTAACTACATCTAAATCACGACTTCCGGCTTTTTTGTACACTACACCCACAAGTAAAAACATAAGTGCTGAAATCAACCCGTGGCTGACCATTTGCATTACTGCACCCAGCAAACTCAACGGTGTAGCAGCAGCAGCGGCTAACAATATATATCCCATATGTCCAATGGAACTGTAAGCCACCATTTTTTTCATATCCTTCTGAGCGATCGCACAGGAAGCACCATAAAGCACAGTGATAACAGCCCAAGTTGCAAAAGCAGGAGCTAAATAAGCCCAAGCATCAGGTAACAAGTTCAAACCAAAGCGTAATAAACCATAAGTACCCAATTTCAACAGCACCCCAGCTAGTAACACAGAAATCGGAGTCGAAGCTTCAACGTGAGCATCGGGTAACCAAGTGTGGAAGGGAACCAAAGGAAATTTAATACCAAAACCAATTACAATCCCTGCAAGAAGTAAAATCTGTGTTGGTAATGGTAAAGCTCTAGTGTTCAAAGCATGTAAATCAAAGCTATGTGAGCCACTGAGGAAAACCATGCCCAAAAAACTAGCTAAAATCACAATTCCAGATACAGCAGTAAAAATCAAGAATTTTGTTGCAGCATAACCCCGACGTTCACCACCCCAAATAGCAATCAGCAAATACAGGGGAATTAACTCCAACTCGTAAAACAGGAAAAACAACAACAAATCCTGTGCCAAAAAAGCTCCGCAAACCCCTGCATTCAACAGCAACAACAAACAGTAATAAAACTTTGGACGCTTAATCGAATCATCACTACTGTAAACAGCAATCACCATCAAAAGCCCATTCAAAACCAACAAAGGTAAAGATAAACCATCGACTGATATATCATAATTCAACCCCAATGAGTCTATCCAAGGCAAAAACTCAACAAATTGTTGATTTATCTCCGCTGGATTAAAATTAAATGTTAGTAAAATCACCCAGCAAAAAGAAATAGCACTGACAACCAAAGCTACTTTTTTATGGATTGTCGGTGTCATGTCATTCGGCATTAAACATATAACAGCAACACCAATCAATGGCAGAAAAATTAAAACACTAAGCATCTTTTTTATAGGAATTGGTAATTGGTAATTGGTAATTGGTAATTGGGGATTGGTAATTGGGGATTGGTAATTGGGGATTGGGAATTGGGGATTGGGAATTGGGGATTGGTAATTGGGGATTGGTAATTGGGGATTGGGAATTGGGGATTGGGAATTGGGGATTGGGAATTGGGAATTGGGAATTGGGGATTGGGAATTGGGGATTGCTTTTCTACCATTACCCATTACCCATTACCCATTACCCATTACCCATTACCTAAAAAGGCAATAAACCTAATGACCAACTGATGAAGAACCCAGCAAGGCTGACACCCACTAAGATGGTTAACATATACGCTTGCGATTGGCCAGATATACTATACTTAAGCGTTTGTCCACCAAAAATTGCAGCAAACCCAACTAAGTTAACTAAACCATCAACAATGTAACGGTCGCTCCAAGCAGATATTTTGGAAAGCAAGGCAACAGCTCCCACTACCGTCAGCTTATAAATTCTGTCAATGTAAAAATCATAACCTAACAAGTCTTGCACAAGTCTCCATCCCAGAAATGTTGAACGCGACCAGGCTTTATGAAGGTAAATGGTTGAGCCGATAGCAACTCCAAACAAACTGGAAAACACTAACAATAATAAAGAAGACCAATTTACACTTTCCCAACTAGGTAGCAAATACCATTGTTGAAGCATTAATGGTACTAACAATGTAAGCACCGTCAAAAACACCATCGGTAATGCCATCGGCCAGGGGACTTCTGGAGCACGACGAGTTTTTTGTTGTGGTTGTCCCCAAAATACTAAACGAAATACCCTTGTTAAATTTAATGCTGTCAATCCATTGACTAACACTAATACCCAAATCACCCAAGGGCTGAATGTTCCTAAACCATCAGCCCAAGATAGCATTGCCCAAAAACTTCCTAACGGTAGCATTGTTACCATTCCTGCTGACCCAACCACAAAAGCCGTGGTCGTTGCTGGCATTCGCGTCCATAAACCACCCATTTCTGTTAAATCTTGACTACTAGTTACAGAAATAACAGAACCTGTACTCATAAACAACAAAGCTTTAGCAATCGCGTGGGTAAACAACAACATTAAAGCCACACCACCTTGTTGTAAACCGACTGCCAAAAACGCTAACCCCATATAAGCACTAGTGGAATGTGATAGTGCTCTTTTTATATCAGTCTGAGCAATAGATACCAAAGTTGCACCAATAGCTGTGACTGTACCCATAATCACCAAAGTATTTAAAGCAAATGGAGACAGAGATAAAATTGGTTGAACTTTGTAAAGTACATAAGCACCACCAGCTACCACTAGTGAATTTCGCATTACCGAAGCTGGGTTTGGTCCTTCCATTGCCTCGTCTAACCATAAATGTAAGGGAAACTGAGCGCATTTACCTGCTGGACCTGCAATTAACCCTATTCCTAATAAAGCTGATGTCAGTGGACTTAACTGTACTGTTTGCGCCCATTCATACAAATCAGAAAAGTTTAAACTTCCTGCCATTGTGAATAATGCTACCACAGCCATCAATAACAATAAATCCCCCACCCGCTTAGTCAAAAAAGCATCCCTTGCTGCAGTTACAACCAATGGCTGAGCGTACCAAAACCCTACCAATAAATAAGTTGAAAGGGTTAATAACTCTAGCAACGCATAGCTTAAAAACAAAGAATCACTTAAAGCTAAACCTGTTAAAGCAGCTTCAAAAAATCCCATTAACCCAAAAAAACGTGCTAAGGAGTAATCTTTCTCCATATAACCCAGCGCGTAAATTTGTGCTAAAAAGCTCAATCCCGTTACTAAAACTGTTGTTCCTATACTAATTGGTGAAATTTCTAGAGCAATTGTTAAATCAATATCACAAGCCGAAAACCAATTAACTAAAAAAGTTTCTGTGTCTCGGTTCCATATATCTTTAAACACAAATAAACTGTGTCCAAAGGCTACAAATGTTGTCAATAAGTTAAAATACGCTGCTGGTCTGGGACCCGTACGCTTAACTAATCCCATTGCCCACGGTAACGTCAAAATAGCTGCTATTAAACCGTAAAAAGGTACCCACCAACTCGTTAAATACAAAAATTGATTCATTTCCATTTCCTTTGACGAACAGCACGCGAACTTTAGATTTACCCTGAATACAGTAATTAAGTTTCTAAATGTTTATTATTCTGAAGAAGAATGTATTTTTCTTGACTAAAGTAAATTCATGTTTTGCTTCTTTGCTTACTTTATCAAAGCAATGCGAAATATAACTTTTCTTATTAAAAATGTTTACTTTTCTTACAAAAAAGCTAGAAACAGGCTATTGATGCTGCAACCGATGCCACAATGAAAAGTAATATTTATATATTTAATTTAGAAAACTTATATTTTGTGCAATTTATGCGACAATATTTCTGCAAACAAAAAAACAGCATTTAGGGCACAAACATGGTAAAGATATGCTATGAACATTCTTGTAGACATGTTAGAATGCGCCACATGCTACCCTGAAGCGGTGACGTATAAACTAGACTCAACCTAAATTTGATAGAGTCCAATCGATATTATAAATAAATTATAAAGCATAAATGGTACCTCGACCAATTTGTAGCTTTTGGCTGAGTTTTTGGTGCTTATAAATTTATGTTAAGTTTTTTAAAACTATCTTATTATAAACTATTATACTCAGTTATGTTGTCAGGAATGCCAAGATTTCTTATGCTTATCTTAGAGAAGCTTTTATGCTCAAGATGAGTATATCCGTCAAAATTTCTCCTGACCGTACCGAGTGCTATCTGATTGTGAACTAGGAGTTCTGCGATGCCAATTGCAGTTGGAATGATTGAAACAAAGGGCTTTCCCGCAGTTGTGGAAGCTGCTGATGCGATGGTGAAAGCCGCTCGCGTAACATTAGTAGGTTATGAAAAGATTGGTAGCGCTCGTGTCACCGTGATTGTTCGGGGTGACGTATCAGAAGTACAAGCATCTGTTGCTGCTGGTATAGAAGCTGCTAGAAGAGTTAACGGTGGTGAAGTGGTATCCACTCACATCATCGCTCGTCCCCACGAAAACTTAGAATACGTCTTACCTATACGTTATACGGAAGCTGTAGACCAGTTTAGGACTTAGGGATTTTGGGTTTTGGGTTTTGGATTTATCTTGAATCTAAAATCCAAAATGCAAGAGCTTGTGATTTGGTTGTAAAAATCTCCATCAATTAGTTTGTGGATTAAGGGAAAAAAATAATGTCAATTGCAGTGGGAATGGTAGAAACCCTCGGCTTCCCAGCAGTAGTCGAAGCGGCTGATGCAATGGTAAAAGCTGCCCGTGTTACCCTGGTGGGTTATGAAAAAATAGGTAGCGGTCGTGTTACTGTTATTGTGCGCGGAGACGTTTCTGAAGTGCAAGCTTCCGTAGCTGCGGGAGTTGAATCTGTAAAAAGAGTCAATGGAGGACAGGTGATGTCAACACACATCATCGCTCGTCCCCATGAAAACTTGGAATATGTACTACCAATTCGTTATACCGAAGACGTAGAGCAGTTCCGTGAAAATGTTAACGCAATTCGCCCCTTTGGTGGTAGAAGACCATAATATTTAAGTAATGCAAATTGCTAAAGTACGCGGCACAGTAGTCAGCACTCAAAAAGACCCAGCTCTTAGAGGAGTCAAACTACTGTTGTTGCAGTTTGTGGACGAAGAAGGAAATCCCCAGCCTCAATACGAAGTGGCAGCAGACAGTGTTGGTGCGGGAGTAGATGAATGGGTATTAGTCAGTCGTGGTAGCGCAGCTAGACAACTAGTTGGGAACGAACAGCGTCCATTAGATGCTGCAGTAGTGGCAATAATAGACACTGTTAACCTCGAAGACCGCCTTGTTTACAGCAAAAAAGACCAGTATCGATGATGGTTGACAGATGACTGTTGACTGTTGACGGTTGTCTGTCAACCGTCAACAAAGATAATTTTCAGGAGGAATCTAGTAATGGCAGTCCGCAGCACAGCGGCCCCCCCAACCCCTTGGTCACAGAGTTTGTCCGAGCCACAAATTCATAGCACAGCTTATGTGCATTCTTTCTCTAACCTGATTGGTGATGTGCGGATTGGTCCCAATGTAATTATTGCTCCAGGTACTTCTATAAGAGCAGATGAGGGACATCCTTTTTATATAGGTGATAGCACAAACATCCAAGATGGTGTTGTGATTCACGGGTTGGAGCAGGGCCGAGTAGTTGGAGATGATGGCAATAAATATTCTGTTTGGGTTGGGAAAAATTCTTCTTTAACCCATATGGCTTTGATTCATGGTCCTTGTTACGTGGGAGATGATTGCTTTATTGGCTTTCGCTCTACAGTATTCAATGCCAGAATAGGTAACGGCTGTATCGTTATGATGCACGCTTTAATTCAGGATGTAGAAATTCCTCCTGGAAAATACGTGCCCTCTGGAGCTATAATTACAAGCCAACAGCAAGCTGACCGTTTACCTGATGTGCAAGAGCAAGACATGCATTTTGCTCACCACGTCGTTGGTATTAACCAGGCACTACGAACGGGTTATCGTTGTGCCGCTGATATAGCTTGCATTCGTCCTATCCGCGACGAAAAAAATAATGGAAATAATCGCAGTAAAGATTCTAATAATAGTTACAGTAACGGTGTAATAATGTCAAGTGCGAATTTGAGCCAAGATACCATCGAGCAAGTAAGGCAGCTTTTAGAACAAGGATATAAAATTGGTACGGAACACGTAGACCAAAGACGCTTCCGTACAGGTTCTTGGCAAAGTTGTCAACCGATAGAATCAAAATCCCCCAGTGAAGTAGTCTCAGCTTTAGAAAAATGCTTGCACGAACATGCAGGTGAGTATGTACGCTTGTTTGGGATTGAGACTAAAGGTAAAAAACGCATATTGGAAACTATTATCCAAAGACCAGACGGAACGGTTGGAGGTAGTAATGGCAGCCATAAAGTGACATCTTTTAGTAGTAATACTTACAGCGCTCCTTCAGCATCTCAAAATGCAAGTTATAGTAACGGCAGTTCAGGACTGAGTGCGGAAACCATACAGCATGTACGTCAACTATTAGCAGGTGGTTATAAAATTGGTACAGAACACGTAGATGAAAGACGTTTCCGTACTGGTTCTTGGAATAGTTGCACACCTCTTGATGCTAATAGCGAAAGAGATGTCGTAGCAGCTTTAGAAAATTGCTTGCACGAACATGCAGGTGAGTACATCCGTTTGTTTGGTATAGACCCGAAAGCCAAGAAGCGGGTATTAGAAACAATCATTCAAAGACCCAACGGTGTAGCAGTTCAACTCACCGCAGGTAAATCAACATCACCAACGGTTGCGCCTTTGAGTTATAGTAGCAGCGCTTCTACCACATCTAGCAGTAAGCTAGGTTCAGAAGTAGTGGAACAACTGCAACAACTTTTAAGCCAAGGATATAAGATTACAGCAGAACACGTAGATTCACGACGCTTCCGTACAGGTTCTTGGACAAGCTGTGGTCAAATTCAAGCAACTAATTTATCTGGAGCAGTCGCAGCATTGGAATCCTATATGGGAGAATTCCAAGGTGAGTACGTGCGGTTAATTGGAATTGAACCCAAAGCCAAGAAGCGGGTATTGGAAACAATTATCCAAAGACCGGACGGTGCTGTAGCTCAACATAGCAATGGCAATGGAAGTAGTAACGGCTATAGCAATGGTAATGGCAACGGCAATTCTTACTCTACACAAGTAACAGCCACCCCTGTAAGTTATAGTAGCAACGTTTCTGCACCATCCAGCAGGTTAAGTTCAGAAATCGTAGAACAACTACAACAATTGTTAAGCCAAGGGTATAAAATTAGTGCAGAACACGTAGATGCACGACGTTTCCGTACAGGTTCTTGGGCAAGCTGCGGACAAATTCAAGCAACAAATTTATCTGGAGCAGTTGCAGCATTAGAATCTTACATGGGAGAGTACCAAGGTGAGTACGTGCGATTAATCGGTATAGAACCCAAAGCCAAGAAACGGGTTGTAGAAACAATTGTTCAACGGCCATAGTGTGGGTAATGGGGAATGGGGAATGGGGAATGGTAGAAAAGCAATTCCCAATTACCAATTCCCAATTACCAATTACCAATTCCCAATTCCCACTTCCAAGGTTTAATTTCCATGTTTTTGCCGCCACTGCGAACTAGTAATAATGTTAATTTCTATATCAGTGGTGAGGTAAAAATTGATGAGAGCGCTGCTATAGCACCAGGAGTTATTCTCCAAGCTGGTGCAAATGGTAGAATCATCATCGGTTCTGGGGTATGTATTGGTATGGGGTCGATACTCCAAGTTTGTGATGGCGTCCTTGAGATAGAAACAGGAGCTAACCTAGGAGCAGGTGTCTTGATGGTTGGTCAAGGTAAAATTGGAGCCAATGCTTGTGTTGGAACTGCTACTACTATTTTGAATTCTTCGATAGCTGCTGGACAAGTGGTTCCACCTGGCTCTATTTTTGGAGATACTAGCCGTAAAGTTTCAGAATTATCAGAATTACCACAATTATCTGAATCTCAAACAAAAAGCGAAGAATTTTCCAAAATACCTCCAGAAATTACTCCAAAGATACATCCAGGAATACATCCAGAACTATCTGCAAAAATACATCCAAAAGTACCTCAAGAAATACCTCAAGAAATACCTCAAGAAATACCTCACAAAATACCACCTACTACAAATTATACAGTTTCCCCTAGTCCCTGGGATGAAGTATTTTTCAGGGATGACAAAGAGGATAAAAACGGAAAACAAGTAGTACAAGAAGTAATAGAGGAAGCATTAGAGGAGCCATTTCAGCAGTCCATCTCTGAAAAAGAGGAAAATACAACCCAAATCGAGACACCAAAGGTAGAAAAATCCCCAGAAGTTGAATCAAAAGAAGCAGAAGCTGGTCAACTTTCTACGGAATCTTCCGTTAATTTCGGTACTCAAATTTATGGACGAGGAAATATTGAACGCTTGTTGACAACTTTATTTCCACATCGGCAGTCTATGAATAAAACAGACGATGAGCCTAATGGCAGAAGTTAATAGTTAGCTTGTATCCTTATAGAAGAAGACAGAAAAAAGATTATTCTTTTAAACTATACGTAATTAACTGGCTACACAAAACTGATAATCTTTTACCTTCTCCCGATGGTCAGCTATAGCATTGACTAACAATTGAGTATCTTGGAGATGCATAATGGAGGCTTATTTAGAAAATTCAGTAACCGCAATCCAACGAAGTACCAGACGGGAACCACCTTTAAGAGAACCTTTAAGAGATAGCAACCCTCGTGTTGTGCGTCATAAAGAGGATTTTCGAGATTTAGCTTTGGGTTTAGTCTCTTGTCATTCATTCCCTGCTATTGTTGGGACTGCTGATATGATGCTGAAATCTGCTGGTGTAAACCTGATTGGTTATGAAAAAATTGGTAGCGGTCACTGTACAGCTATTATTCGTGGCCCAATTGCCGATGTACGATTAGCCGTAGAAGCGGGAGAACAAACTGCAAAACAATTTGACCAATTTATTTCTAGCTTAGTTATTCCTCGACCATTTCCCAACCTGGATGTAGTACTACCAATTTCAACTCGCTTAAGTTATTTTACCGGAGATGGTTCTTCCAGCCGTTTAAGTAACCAAGCTATTGGTTTAGTAGAAACAAGAGGTTTTCCTGCAATGGTTGGTGCTGCTGACGCAATGCTGAAATCAGCCGATGTCCAGTTAGCAGCTTACGAAAAAATCGGTGGGGGTTTGTGTACTGCCATTATTCGTGGTTCTGTTGCTAACGTAGCAGTAGCAGTAGAAGCTGGTATGTACGAAGCAGAACGTATCGGGGAATTAAACTCGGTCATGGTTATACCTCGACCCCTAGATGACTTAGAACAAACTTTACCTGTTGCTACCTGCTGGATTGAAGAACGTCAACCTCTAAACGTACCTTTAAATATTAAAGAGCCTATTAAAGAGACTATTGGTGAAAGAGAAGAAGAATTAGTCGAGTTACCAGATTTATCTAAACTACCAATAAAAATTAAAGAAGAATGGTAAAATATGTAGTCAATAATCTGAAAATCTAGAAAAACGTTGTACACACCTAGTAGACAACTTAGGTAAGTGCGACGTTGTCTACTGTCCCCTTTTGAACTGACTTTAAGGTGTGCAACGCTTACTGGAAGGCATCTTACGCTTTGCTTGTTGATTTGATAATAACTTTTTTAGTTTATAAGTGGAAGGATATTCTTTTGATAGGGATGATAGAGTTGTATCTATAAATGTATAATTCTGTTCACTTTTGTATTCAGAACGCTGTAATATTTTATGCGTGTTCGGTGATACTAAAGAGATATACATAAAATCCCTGTTAAAAGGAGAGTGACGATTGAATCAAGCGACGCTGCACCAATTGAAGGTGTTTGAAGCTGCAGCACGTCATGGTAGCTTTACCCGTGCTGCGGAAGAACTGTTTCTCACCCAGCCTACTGTATCAATGCAAATCAAGCAGCTAACGAAATCCGTTGGTTTGCCTCTGTTTGAACAGGTTGGTAAGCGTCTATATCTTACCGAGGCCGGAAGAGAATTATTTGCCACTTGTCGGCAGATTTTTGAGACCATAGCCCAGTTTGAAATGAAAGTAGCAGATTTAAAAGGGCTTAAGCAGGGTCAGTTACGTTTAGCGGTGGTTACAACGGCAAAATTTTTTATACCACGTTTATTAGGGCCATTTTGTCAATTATACCCAGGGATAGATATTTCCTTGCAGGTAACCAACCACGAACAACTTTTAGACCGGATGACAAGTAACTTAGACGACTTGTACATCATGACCCAAATTCCAGACAACTTGGATGTAAATGTCCAAGTATTTTTGGAAAATCCCTTAGTGGTTTTAGCTCCCGCTAATCACCCACTAGTTGGAGAAAAAGATGTTCCTATAGAAAGACTTAACGGGGAAGCATTTATTATGCGTGAACCTGGTTCCGGAACTCGTCGAGCAGTACAAAAACTATTAGATGAGCACAAAGTTCAGGTCAAAGTCAAACTAGAATTAGGAAGTAACGAAGCAATTAAACAAGCAATTGCGGGTGGTTTAGGAATTTCCGTGTTATCTCGTCACACTTTGATTCCCGATACTGGGAATGAGGTGACAGTTCTGGATATTCAACACTTCCCTATTAGACGAAACTGGTATATAGTTCACCCATCAGGTAAACAATTATCTATCGTTGCTCGTACTTATCTGGAATATCTTGTTGATGCAGTGAAACAATTTTCTGATGGCAGCTCTATTCACGAGTTAGAGAAAATTGAACCAGTAAGTATGGCTATGACCCCGTAGGCAATTCGCAATAAGCGCTCCGCTCCACTGCGTGTAAGCGCTCCGCTCCACTACGTGAACGCGCAGCGTCCGCTTACGGATACGCAATTTGCAATTCGCAGTAAGCGCTCCACTTCGTGAAAGCCTAGCGTCCGCTTCGGATACGCAATTCGCGATTACGTTTTGTGATGAGGATTTAAAATAAGTGTAAATGTTTCATTATTCTATAAAAAGAAAAATGGAAATTATATGACCTAGCTTTTCAGAGGTGTATTTAATATAAGTAATGGAGTCAAAACAATTTGCAATTGCGAATTATTCCAACTCCCCACCACATCGGAGTGTCTATAAGCATTATCGGGATGAATAGTCAAAATAATATGTTAATAGGCTAACTAAACATATTAAATCTAGATTAAAAATGTGGAGACGTTACATGTAACGTCTCTACATAACGTCTCGGTATGTAACGTTTAACTAAATGGGGGAAAAGTGGTTGACTCACAAACACCATCATTAAAGCAAACACCAAAGCAAACAGTCCCAAGTGAAATTGTAGCCGTTACAGTTTATTCCGATAAAGCCCTTGTAACACGACGGGGTGCTATAACTCTGACGGGGACTGAGAGAGAATTGATAATTAACCGATTGCCAGATACAATCGAAACAGAATCTGTAAGAGTTCGTGGTGCTGGAAACGTCTCGGTTAAATTGTTGGGAATCAGTACTGAACGTGTTTTATCTTCTGAACCTGTAGCAGCACGTGTTTCCCAGTTAAATCAACAAATTCAGCAATTAGAAGCCGAAAAACGCAGTATACAACCACAAATAGAAGCTTTAGCTCTACAATCAAGCTTTATTCAAGGTTTGCGAGAGAAAACAGAGGAACAATTTTCTATTAGCTTAGCTCGGAAAAATCTTAGTCTTAGCGAAACGTTAGATTTTTTGAACTTTATCGGAAGTCAGTACGCTGAATACTCAATTGCTGCTGAAGACTACAAAAATCAACAACGAGAATTAGATAAAGAAATACAAGCACTCAAAAAACAATTACAAGTAGTACAAACACCCCACCCACAAGAACACTATAGTTTAGTGGTAGCCATAGAAGCTACAAGTACAGGAGAATTTGAGTTAGAAGTTTCTTATCTGGTTAATAGAGCAAGTTGGAAACCTCTTTATGATTTGCGGGTAAATACTGCTAATAATTCTGTGAATTTAGGTTACGTCGGGGAAGTCAGTCAAACAACAGGAGAAGATTGGACAAATATTGCTCTTACGCTTTCTACTGCTAAACCTGGATTAGGAACGTTACCACCAAAATTAAGACCCTGGTATATAGATGTACCTCAATTTTTCTCAGGGAGAGCAAGGTCAGCAAGTATGGCTATGGTTGCTCCTTCAGGTGGAACTATGTCTGATGATAGTGCGGATGCAGAAGAAGTTAAAGAATTTGCCAAAGAAGCCGAAGTTATCACAGCAGAAGTATCAAAAGAAGGTAACACTGTAACATTTAAAATCAGTAATCGCGGGAATATTCCTAGTGACGGGTCACCTCATAAAAATACAATTTTATATGATGATTTTCCCTGTAATTTTGAGTATATAGCAATGCCGAGTTTGGTTAGTTTTGCTTATTTACAAGCTTTAGTTAAAAATCCAACGGATGGGGTTACATTATTACCAGGGAAGGCTAATATTTTTCACAATGACATTTTTGTCGGAAGCAGCAATTTAGATAATATTGCACCTGGACAAGAGTTTAAATTAAATTTAGGTATTGACGAAGGGTTAAAGATAGAGCGGGAATTAGTTGAGCGTCAGGTAGATAAAAAATTACTTGGTAATAACCGTAAAATTATTTTTGCTTATCGATTATTAATCACAAATTTACTTAATCAAAAAGCAAAATTAAAATTAAACGAGCAATTACCAGTCAGTCGAAATGAACAAATAAAAGTGCGTCTTAATCGTATTGACCCACAAATTGTATTGGGTGAAATGGGTTTGTTGGAATGGGATTTAAGTTTAGCTGCACAGGGTAAATTAGAAGTTTATTATCAATTTACTGTTGAACATCCCCCACAATTAACTGTCGCTGGGTTAGATATTTAATAATAATGTAGAAATGCGATATATAGACGCACGCGATGTAGAGACGCACGCGACGTAGAGACGCACGCGACGTAGAGACGCGATTAATCGCGTCTCTACAACAAATTGGGTTCTTTTAAATGTCGTCGGGTAAAATCCACTTTGGTGGAGCGCTTAGTTTCTTCATGCGTGCAATTTCGGCGATTTCGTGCATTTTATCTAAAGAAGTTTCTGAGATAAACTGAGATATAGATTCGCGATATTCTATATTTGGACATTTATCTCCTAAAACACAGCCATTAACACAGGCTTCTTTGCAATCAATTTTTGTTTCTTCCACAGTGTTCTCTCCCACGATTTTCTCCTAGTAATGCAGAACGGACGGTGAAATATTAGAAGTGCTATTGTTGAGCAAGAATACTCTCAGCACTAATTAAAATTTTAGCGTCTACGTAAGCAGTTTGTATCTTAACCGTCAACAGTCAACAGTCAACCATTCAACCGTCAACACCCAACAAATGACCCAAACTTTCGTCACTAGTGGAACTATCGCAGCCATTGCTACCGCTATTGTCCCGCAACAAGGTAGTGTTGGTATAGTGCGCGTTTCTGGTTCTGATGCAATTGCGATCGCTGACAAAATTTTTGATGCACCGGGAAAGCAAGTTTGGGATACACACAAAATTCTCTACGGTTATGTTCGTCATCCCCAAACACAAAAAATTGTGGACGAAGCTTTGCTGCTACTAATGAAAGCACCCCGCTCCTACACTCGTGAAGATGTGGTGGAGTTCCACTGTCACGGGGGAATTATTGCCATACAGCAAGTTTTACAATTATGTTTGGAAAATGGCGCAAGACTCGCACAACCAGGAGAATTTACCTTGCGTGCATTTTTAAATGGACGGATTGATTTATCGCAAGCGGAAAGTATTTCTGAATTAGTCGGTGCAAAATCTCCTCAAGCTGCTCAAGCTGCTTTAGCTGGTTTACAAGGAAAACTAGCTCAACCAATTCGCGCATTACGGGCTAATTGCTTAGATATCTTGGCGGAAATCGAAGCTCGAATCGATTTTGAGGAAGATTTACCACCACTAGACTATAAATATATTATTTCAGAAATTGAAAAAATTAATTCGGATATAAATCGTATTTTAGCGACAGCTGATAAAGGAGAGTTGCTGCGAACTGGGTTGAAGGTTGCTATTGTGGGACGACCAAATGTTGGTAAGTCTAGCCTTTTAAATGCTTGGAGTCGTAGCGATAGAGCTATTGTTACTGATTTACCGGGAACTACTCGTGATGTGGTTGAATCTCAGCTTGTGGTTGGTGGAATTCCTGTACAGGTTTTGGATACTGCTGGTATCAGAGAAACAGAGGATACTGTAGAAAAAATCGGTGTTGAACGTTCCCGTAATGCTGCTTATAATGCTGATTTGGTTTTGTTTACTATTGATGCTGCTGCTGGATGGACTGATGCTGACCAGGAAATTTATGATTCTGTTAAGGATTATTCTTTGATTCTGGTGGTTAATAAGGTTGATTTGATTGATGATAAGGAAAAAGAAATTTTGATATCTAAGTTAGATGCTCATTTATCTAAAATTTTTACTGTTGCTGCTTCCAATAAAGGACTTGATGCTTTGGAAATGGCTATTTTAGATAAGGTTCAATTTGGTAAGGTTCAAGCTGCTGATTTGGATTTTGCTATTAATCAACGTCAAGCTGCTGCTTTGGTGAATGCTCGGAGTTCTTTGGAGCAGGTTTTGGGGACTATTAAGCAAGATTTACCTCTCGATTTCTGGAGTATTGATTTGAGGGGGACGGTTTATGCTTTGGGAGAAATTACTGGGGAGGAGGTCACTGAGTCTGTTTTGGATAGGATTTTTAGTAAGTTTTGTATTGGTAAGTAAGAGAATTTTATCTTACGAACCGCCAAGATGCCAAGGGAGCCAAGGGAATTGAGGAAGAGATGATGTTTGATGAGGCTAATGTTTTGATTGTTGGTGCTAACCGGGGTATTGGTTTGGGTTTTGTGCAGCAGTTATTGGGGGATGGTAGGTTTGCGAGGGTTTTTGGGACTTATCGGAGTTTGGAGTCTGCTTCGGAGTTGATGGGTCTTGCTAATCAATTTGATAAGTTAATTTGTCTCCCTCTGGATATTACTGAGGAAGTACAGGTTGCTGAGTGTGTTGGGAAAATACGTGCTGATGTGAGTAAGTTACATTTGGTTGTTAATTGTGTGGGGGTGTTACATGATGGTGGTTTGCAACCGGAGAAGAGTTTAAGACATATTAATTCGGAAAATTTATTACATTATTTTCAAGTTAATAGTATTGGGTCTATTCTGCTTGCTAAGCATTTGTTACCGCTATTTAAGCATAAGGAACGTGCTGTTTTTGCTAGTATTTCTGCGAAGGTTGGTAGTATTGGAGATAACCAGTTGGGAGGGTGGTATGGTTACCGTGCTTCTAAGGCTGCACTGAATATGTTTATGCGTACAGCTGCTATAGAATATGCTCGAAGTTGTCCAAAAGCTTTGGTGGTTACTTTGCATCCTGGTACTACGGATACAAGGCTTTCTCTTCCTTTTCAGGGAAATGTTAAACCGGAAAAGTTATTTTCTGTGGAACGGACTGTTACACAACTAATGGGGGTAATTGAGCAATTGACTGATGGGGATAGTGGTCAATTTTTCTCTTGGGATGGTAGTCGGTTACCTTGGTGATAAAGCTAACGAAAGCAAAAAAACCAAAAAACCAAAAAGCCAAAAAAGCCAAAAAACCCAGGGAATAAATTCCCTGTCTGAAAGCTTAAGTCCTCTGTAAGAGGACTGATAAGAAAATTTTGGTAAAATTACAATTTCGTAAAAATCTCTATTTTTAATATCTGATTTTAGTCCTCTTTATGGGACTTTAGCTTTTAGACAGGGAATTTATTCCCTGGCTGATTTATGTGCGTGCTTTTCCTGATGAGTTCAATTAAAATTCTATGTAAATGCTCGCTTCTTCCTTCTTCTTCCTTGGTATCCAATGGTTACTCGAAGACAGTTTTTACTTAAATCTTCTCTTGTTGGTGGTGCTATTTTATCTAGCAGCCTTTTTTCTAAGTCTGGATTTGCTCAAGCTCCGGCAATAATTACTTCGGAAAAAATGCGTCCCCAAATACCCTACGGTGTTGCAAGTGGGGATATCAATATTAACAGTGCTGTGATTTGGAGTAGAACTGACCGTCCAGCAAGGATGATTGTTGAATATAGTACTAATGAATCCTTCCGTGATGTGCAACGTATCGTCGGTTCCGCAGCAATGGAAACCACCGATTACACATCTAAGTTATATCTTAATAGTTTGCCACCTGGCCAGCAAATCTTCTATCGCGTACTTTTCCAAGATTTAGCTGATATAAATACTTATAGCGCTAGAGTTTCTGGAACTTTTCGTACTCCTAGCACAACTAAACGCAATATATTCTTTGCTTGGTCGGGGGATACTGCAGGACAAGGTTGGGGAATTAATACTGAATTGGGTGGGATGAAGATTTATGAGACTATAAGAAAACTGAAACCAGATTTTTTTATTCATTCTGGGGATACTGTTTACACGGATGTTCCTATCCAATCAGAGGTAAAGTTGGAGGATGGTAGTATTTGGAAAAATATCACCACGGAAGAAAAATCAAAAGTCGCGGAAACTTTGAAGGAGTTTCGGGGAAACTATATTTATAATCTGTTGGACGAAAATATCCGTCGTTTCAATGCAGAAGTTCCCCAGTTAGTTCAATGGGATGACCACGAAGTGAGAAACAATTGGTATCCTGGTCAAGTAATTTCTAATGATGACCGCTATAAAGTGAAAAGTGTCTCTTTGTTAGCAGCAAGAGGAAAACAAGCTTTTTTGGAATATAACCCGATACGTCTTGATGGTAATGACCCGGAGCAAATTTACCGCTCTTTCAATCATGGCTCTTTGTTGGAAGTTTTTATGCTGGACGAACGCAGTTACCGTGGTCCAAATACTCCCAATCGTCAAACAACAGCAAGTCCGGAAACTGCTTTTTTGGGTAATTCTCAAGTGCGTTGGTTGAAGAACAAGTTACAAAGCTCTAAAGCAACCTGGAAAGTTATTGCAAGCGATATGCCAATTGGACTGGTTGTTCGTGATGGTAAAACAAATTTTGAAAATTTCTCTAATGGTGATGGTCCAGCTTTGGGACGAGAGTTGGAATTAGCTGAGTTATTACGTTTTATTAAAGAAAAAAATATTCGTAACGTTGTGTGGTTAACTGTGGATGTTCATTATGCTGCTGCTCATTATTATGACCCGAATAAGGCTCAGTTTACTAACTTTAAACCTTTTTGGGAGTTTGTCGCTGGCCCGCTAAATTCTGGTACTTTTGGACCGAATGAACTGGATAATACTTTTGGTCCTGATGTGAAATTTCAAAGCATACCTAAAGATGCTAAACCAAATCGCTCTCCAAAAGATGGTTTGCAATTTTTTGGGACTGTGAAAATTGATGGTCAGTCTGAGGTGATGACTGTGGGGTTACACAATATATCCGGGAAAATTCTTTATAGTGTGGATTTGCAACCGGAGGGTCGCAACTCGTAGAGAAGAAGATACCCCAAGCGCAAAGAAAACCCTACCCTCAAAACCACGGACCGCGTGCGGGGTTACCGTGTACACATAAGTCCATAAATCCCTGAACGGTCATTTCGGGCTAAAAGCTAAAACCCGTTAAAAACGGGTTGAAATAAAGGATAAGAGTGCAAATTCAAACCCGTTACCCTGCGGGAAAACTGCGTTAACAACGGGTTTCAGCTTTTAGCCAAAATAAAGTTTTCAGCTTCTAATTCTGGCTCTCCATCAACTTCAAAGGGTACACGATGGTCTATTTGTAGCTCACGCTCATCAACCTCTTCAAAATAGATGAAGCACTTACAGCCATATCTCTTTATTAATTCACTTTTTAATTGTTTAGATAAACCTGTTCTTCCAGAAAATCGGGAAAATCTAGCCTTGCGAATATCTCCAAACTTATAAGCGGCTATCCTTCTCCCATCAGTTCCAGTAACACGAAATGTCTCTAAAGGAATTCCATGTTCTCGAACATCTCTAGCTGCTCTGGGAGGATGATTATAGCCGTATATTTCCTTTAATTCCTCCGTCGTTACAAAACCATTTTGCAGAATATGATTAATAACAGCTTTTGGTCTTTTTGCGGTAACAGATTGACAAAGTTGTATAAAATCACCAGGTAGCTCTTGAGAAGTTTCCATGCTTTTATAGAAAAGTAAGCTGTTTAGGAGTTTGACTCATATAATTTTCTAACTTCAAAGTACGTTCATTAACTAAATTTTGTGACAAATATAAAGACTCAATAGTCACCTCTTCCCTACCTAGCAGTGTAGCTTGAGACGAGCGTCCAACTTCAATTTCAATTTTTTTAAGACCTAATTTTTGGGGTAATTCTTTGCCAAAAGTTTTATTACCTCTTTTGCCATCGTAGCTCACAGCAAAAGCTATTTCTTTTTTATTTAATTCTTCAATGGCTAAAACTAAACTATCAAAACATATCCCAGAGTAATATCTGGAATCTTTATCACCACATACACCTTGATAAGGAGGGTCAAGATAAACAAAATCACTATTTGAAACCTGGCTTAAAACATCTCGATAATCTAAAAATGAAAATGTACATTTACCCTTTAAAAGCTGAGAAACACCTTCAATATTTCTCTTCATTGTTTCCGGTTGAGTCCCCTTTCTTCTTTTATCAGGACTTTGATTAAACAACCCTTCAGAGTTATAACGTACAGCACCTTTAACGCATCGAGCTAGTAGGTATAAAAATAGTTTTGGGTTATTAGTCTTATTAAATATCTCTCTAATTTTATAATAATGTTCTATGGAATTATTTTGTTGCTCATTCCATATAGCTGTATATGCTTCTGCTATTTCATCTGGTTTTTCAATAATTAACTCCAATAGCTCAATCAAAGGTTTATTCAAATCGTTAATCCAAAATTTTTGTGATATTAACCTAGAAGATGCAGCTACACTAATTGCAGCAGTTCCTGCAAACGGTTCTACCAACCTTTCCATTTTATAAGGTAAAAAACTAAGAATATTTGATGCTAAATTTCTCTTGCTACCTTGATATTGAATTGGATGTGGAAGGCTAACCATATTAGTTAAATAATTAATTATTTCGGTAAATCTACCACAAACCTAGCTCATTTAAATAATATAGAAAAACTTTTGTAGTCCGATGCACCGAAATAGTTTTTAATTAAAGGGAGAAGTAATTCATAATTACAAATTACGAATTACGAATTACGAATTAATTTTTTAGCATCCGCATTAGTTCACCATGCATCAATGCTAAACCTGCATCCCTTTGAAGAGCTTGGTTATAACGCACTTCCATCTCACTCCCTTCCTCGTTTGGTTGCAACAAAGTGCGTGTTTTATCCAAAAGCTCATTCACTTGGTCGAGGGACACAGGTTCTTTAGAGAAAATTATCTCGTCTATTTGGACAATAAACTGGGATATGGGATGTAGCCAATTAAACCACTCATGGTCAATAACTAGCCCTAAAAACTCTCCGCTGGATTGTATCGGCCCGTAGAATTGTTCATAACCAATACGTTCTGAGTCTAGTAAGGCTTTATGAAGACGCAGCAAGCATTTACGTACTTCCCGCAGGTGTTGCAGTGTCGAATCTATAGATGGGTTAGTTGAGGACATCGAGCAAAAATCACGGTAAACACTCTTTCCATCTTGTCACATCGTCAGTTTTATCTGGCTAATTCTAAAGTCCTAATTTTTGACGAATTATTTCTTCCTTATCTTTAAATCCCACCAGTACTGCAGTCCCATCTTTAACAAAGAGCGGACGCTTTAGAAGCATTGCGTCATTTGCAAAGGCTTCTACCCATTTTTCTTCTGTAAATGTCTTTTTTGTGTCATCTAATGCTCGGTAAGATTGACCAGAGGTGTTTCTCATGGGAGCGGAACCTAATGATTTTACCCAATCTTCTACCATTGCGTGAGTTGGGGGATTGTCTTTAGTATTTATAAATTCATGGGGAATATTATTATTCTCTAGCCACAGTAAAGCTTTTTTGCAAGTCCCACAATTGGGTATCCCATAAACTTGAATCGACATAAAGTTATTAAAAGTAGATGACCACATCAATTATGGGGCTTCCAAGAAATAAATTGTATTTGTATTTTGTATTTTATTATTGTGGGGTGGGTATCCTTGCCCTTTCTTCTGCTATGACTGTGCTATGGACGGGCTAGAAGCCCATCCCACAATCAATAATTGGCTATGACTGTGCTATGGACGGGCTAGAAGCCCATCCCACAATCAATAATTGGCTATGACTGTGCTATGGACGGGCTAGAAGCCCATCCCACAATCAATAATTGGCTATGACTGTGCTATGGACGGGCTAGAAGCCCATCCCACATTTCATCTTGGTCTTCCCAGGGTAGTAATATAGAGGACTGCTTCATCTTCGGGAATCCCTAAGACTTCATTTACCTGGTCGTCGAAGAAGCCACCAATACCTGTAACTCCTAAACCCAGACGAATCGCGGCTAAATTTAGTCTTTGTCCCAGATGTCCTGCATCCATATGCAAATAGCGATAAACTCTATCACCATACTGTGAAACGGCTGATTCTAAATTAGCTGTATGAAAAAGTACAAATGCTGCATCACGCCCTAAATCTTGCTGTAAGCACAAATAATGTAATTCACGTCGGAAATTTTTAAAGCGAATTTGTCGTAATTGTTGCCCATAAGGTGCGTAATGGTAGCAGCCGGAGTCGAGACCCTCCACCCCAGAAACGGCAATAAATGTTTGAATTAAATTAGGGTCAAAATAATCTGGGGCATTATCTAAACCTTGGTCGATATAATTTTGTGGTTGATAAGTAAAATCAAGTAAGGCTTTTAGTTCGTCAAAGGTTAAATTTGCACCGCTGAAGCCACTGCTAGAACGACGTTTAAGAATTGTGGTTTCTAGTCCTTCTAGGTTTTCTCCCCAGTAAATCGGGTTTGTAACGGTGGAAATTTTGTTGCAAAAAGGAAAATTGTATTTATTTTCTAAGGGTTTTTCTTGCGTATCTAGAGACTTATTCAACTTGATGTCTCGGTCTGATTTAATTTCTGTGCATTTATGAAAATATCTCAAAAGTTCCCCATCTGGAATTCGTGGGAAAGTGGTTTGGATGGGTGACGGGAGAGCTGAAGTACCTGTGGGTAAGTTTTGTTGAATATCCAACAGGTCTGCCAATGCCAAAACTGCGATCGCACCTTCTTGTTGTGGGTCAATATATAAAAGTTCGTTAACCGCTTGGTCTTCAAAGCCACCAATTACATGAGGACGATAGTCACTTAAAGCAGAAGAAAGCTCGATATTACCCAACAAATGACCGCTATCTAAAAAAATGCGACGGTAAGCTCTGTCTTCATATCGCCATTCTGAACGATAAAAAACAGCAGTGATAATAATTGCTAACTGAGTATTGTCTAAAGCTGAATGCCAAAAACAAGCGTCTTGTAATTTTTGCCAAACGTCCGTTTCCCAATAATGCATCAGGGAATGAGTTCGACATTGGTAGTTATACAATCCTGGAGGTAATAAGGGTGTACCACGGGAAACGACATATACTTCTGCTGGATATAAACCACCTGCGCTGGGGGCTGCTCGTAAATATACCCCACTTCCCATAGAAGGCATTTTAGCAGTTAACCCATAACTACAAAATAATAGCCGTGATAGTCTGTACAACCATTGTGCGTCTGGGTTATCAGCAAAAGCCTCTGCTTCTTGTTGAATATAGGATTTAAGGTCGAAACTAGTCCCAATCTTATATTCCTTAAAAGGCACCGGCTGTTTAGACCAGTCTAATCTGCCATTTTTGGTGGCTAGGGTTTGCGGGTCGTACTTTGTGCGTTCGTGGTAGTGCTGAGCAATGGATTCACGTAGTTCTGGCATAGGAATTTTTGTACCCTTCTGATTCATATCTTGGCATCCAATAGCCTCTAGATTTCGTCTTCTTTGGTACAATCCGCATAATCTTATGATAAAACTTCTCACGATAGATAGCTAGCAGATAACCAGCTAACCAATAAGCCAGAAAGCCAGAAAGCCAGGGAATAAATTAAGAGTCTCAAAGCTAAAGTCTTCTGAACAGGACTGGGGAATTTATTTTATCAATTTTTTGGCTGTATTTAGATATTTTTTCTCTATTCTTATTTAACTACTTTTGCTTTTGATTTGCAAATTATTAAATTTATGCTTAAAAGGCAATTGTTTAAGGGTGTTTTAAGTTGAATTTATTTGCAAGTAACTAATTTTTTGCAATAAAAAATTATTTAATCCTTCTGAAATCAGTAAAAGTACTATATTAACTAGCTATTTTTTTAATGGATAATAAATATTTAAGTTGAGTAGATTATCAAGGTTTAAATGATACTTAATAATCACAACAATTCAAATAGCTGAGTTCGTAAATTGCAAGATAAATCATCTGATAAATTACAGATGAAACAGTGTAAATTAGCGTAACCCAGCGGACACATCATTAGGGAAAACAAATTAGAAAAGAGAATAATCGTATGGATAATATTGGGGATAACGAAAGAATTCCTGTACGTAGTATATGGTATATAAGGTATCAGATATCAAAAACACGGTATTACCAGATGGTTTACCATTTAGGAATAAAGGCTACCAAGTATAAAGGTAGGGCTTACCTGAGTCCTGAGCAGTTACATATATTAGATGAGTACCATAATCATCTCAAACAAGGTGGGAGGATGAATACTTTTATTCTTCCAGAAAATATCATTCCAGGGAAATCTAGTGAATCAGTAGAAGCATCAACAGAAGAAGAGACACAAGATATTGCAGTTACCCCTCAATTGACACAATCAGAAGAATCGCAAATTGTAGCAGTAATTCCAGAACATAACTTATATATCAAAAAATCAGAATTAGATAGCTGTAGAAGAGTATTATTGCGAGATTTTGGGGAACTGACGGATGAAGAATTAATTGCAATTGCTTTACAAGCTAAAGTGAAAGCCTATATGAGTTGGAAAGCCAGTATATTCTCAGAACTCTATGCAGAAACAGATAATTTAAACCCACACTTCAGCAAATATACCAAATGGCTATCAAACTGGCTCAATCAACAGAGATGGGTAAGAAAAATCATTAAATAAACAGTAATTAGAGACTGGACTAAAACACTGATGAAGATTTTGATTGCGATATTTACAATTGTAGTCTTTATCGACCATGAATATTCGCTGTTGTCTCTGGTGGTATGGGTTGTAGGATATACTTTGCTAATGTCTGGTGATATAGATTTTTTGTGGAAAAGACCAAACAAGTAAATACTCTTGTATTACCTCAATCCTCAATCCCCCACTCCCTACTCCCCATTCCCCATTCCCCACTCCCCCACCCTAAGCTTCTTTGTTTTCACCAGATATAGTAATAAATTGTCCAAAAACTCCAACAGTTTTAACTGTATATCCAGGAATTTCTGTAGTATAAACGCTTAATACTTGGAAATTTTGACGTTCGGTAGATTCAGAAAGAACTTGTTTAAAAGTATCTTTTTGGGAAGTTAATCCAGTAGCAAGTCCGGATTTACAAAGACTAGACGCATCTTTAGCAAAAGAGCGTAACCACAGAGGTAATTTATCGGGAGTTTGACAAACTGAGTCTGGAAGTTCTTTGCTTAATTTATTTGTCGCATAGCTCACATAGGTGTCTTGGTTAGGATTGGTAAATACCATGACACCAGCAAGCACTAAGAAGAATAATGTAGCCGACCGTAAAGAACGTAGCATAGTATTTTAGTAAATAAAAATTTTCTAGATGACTATAACTACAGTGACAGTTCTTTGGGTTTCGGAAAGTTTGAATCTAACTAAAGGAAGAAAGAAGAAGACCATTTAATTTAGACAACTTAATCTGCTGGTCGTGAATTTCTTCTCCAACGCTGGAGACCGTAAATACCACCTGCTAAAATTAATAAAACGGGACTGTAAACCATTAACCAAATACTTAGTTTCAACAAACCAACAGTAACTTTGCCTAAGGAGTTAGTGGAATTATTCCAAGATTCCTGTACTTGGGAACCTAAACCCCTTCCTTGGTTACTACTGGATACTGCGGCTTCTAAATTTAATGTAATCGTAGAATAAGAAACCTGATTTTGTAAATTTTTTAGTTGAGCGTTAATTTGCTCTATTGACTGTCGTACATTACTCAATTCTTGGGAAACACTTAATATATCTTTTACAGAACCGGACTTATCCATTATTTTTTGTAAATTGGCTTCAGTCTTTTGCAAATTCGTTAATCTCGCTTGCAAATCCACCAGTTGTTCACCAACATCTTGTGCGGAAATATTACGACTTTGTACTGTTCCTAATTTTGCGAGTTCACTGAGGGTCGGTTCTAGTAAATTGTGCGGTATTCTTAGTTGTATAGTCGCTGTATGACGAGCATTGTCGTTTTTTGGCTGTTTTTGTTCTAACTTGATTAAATCTCCTTGTTGTTTGTTGATAATTTTCGATACAGAATCAATAGTTTTTTCCACAGAATTAACTATCAGCGTCATTGCTGCTTTTTTGATGAGTTGCGAACGCTGACGGGGTGCTGGGGTTATTTGTGTATTTTGTGATGTATTCTGTGCTTGATTTTGTAGCGCGTCTTGAGTAGCGGGAGCAGCAGCAGGTTGAGATAAAGTACTTGTAGATTCTGCTTTTCCTAATGATGGCTCATTGGCTGATTGATTAGCGCAACTAGTAAGAATTACTCCTCCTATAAGCAAACTGAAAACAAAAACTGGTTTCTTCATAAACCCCACACTTTAATATATAAACTTGTTTTTTTAGTATGATGGGGAAATTTGGTTGGGGTCGCTTGGTTACAGATAATGAAACAACAGTATGACAAACAGTAGAGAAAAAATTAATCGCGTCTCTACGAATAAACAAACGGGTATGTAAAGACGCGATTAATCGCGTCTCTACGAGGAAACAAACCAACCTGCGTAAGATTTAATTTGTAATCTTTAGCGGCAAAATAAAAAATGGCGTAAAACAAAAAGCAAAAAACATGGAAACTGTACAGCTAGGCAAAACGGGTATCAAGGTAAGCGCTATCGGTTTAGGTGCGATGCCGATGTCAATTTACGAACGTCCCCCAGAGTCTGACTCTGTTAAAGTCATTCACCGCGCTTTGGATTTAGGAATTAAGTTCATTGATACTGCTGACTCATATTGTAAAGATGAATACGACAAACACCATAACGAAAGACTAATTAACCAAGCTTTACAAAGTTACCAAGGTGACACCAATAATATATTTGTGGCAACCAAAGGTGGTTTAATGCGACCAAATCAAGCTTGGACTAGCAACGGCAACCCTCAACATCTACAGGAAACGATTCGGGTTAGTTTTGAAGCTTTGGGTGGGAAAAAGCCTATAGACCTGTGGCAATATCATGCTCCTGACCCTGATTACACTATTAAAGAATCCCTGACAGCAGCAAAAGAAGCACAAGAAGCGGGAATGATTCGTTTTATCGGGGTTTCTAATTTTTCTGTAGACCAAATCAAGCAGGCCCAGGATGTGGTTGATATTGTGTCGGTGCAAAATCAATATAATCCCTGGTATCGCAAAGCAGAATTCGATGGGGTGTTAGAGTATTGCGAAATCCAAAACTTAACATTTCTACCTTGGAGTCCTTTTGGTGGTAGTCGTCGTCACCAAGGTTTACAAGATATACCCGTAATCGCTAAGCTTGCTAAGGGAAAAAATGTTTCGGTGTATGCCATTGTATTAGCTTGGTTGCGTGCAAAATCATCCTGTGTTTTACCGATTCCTGGAGCAAGTAAAATTTCTAGCATTGAGGACTCCGCAAAGGCTGTAAACATGAAATTATCTCATGAAGAAGTGCAAAGAATAGATAGAGAAACGGCATCATAATCCGGTACAATAACGAATCTGCAACGAAACAGGATGCTGACTGGAGTACCTTTATATGGCTCGGATGTATTACGACACGGACGCGAATTTAGACCTTTTAGCTGGAAAAACTGTAGCCATTATCGGCTATGGCTCTCAAGGTCATGCTCACGCCCTAAATTTGAAAGATAGTGGCATAAATGTAATTGTCGGATTATATCCGGGCAGTAAGTCAGCTTCCAAAGCCGAGGCTGCTGGTTTAACTGTGAAAAGTGTCGCTGATGCGTCTGCTGCGGCTGACTTCATCATGATTTTGCTACCTGACGAAGTACAAAAATCAGTTTACAAAAATGAAATAGAACCTAACTTGAAGGATGGTGATGTTTTAGCTTTTGCTCACGGCTTTAATATTCACTTTGGACAAGTTGTACCACCCGCGAATGTTGATGTGGTCATGGTAGCTCCCAAAGGCCCCGGACATTTGGTACGTCGGACTTATGAACAAGGACAAGGTGTACCTGCTTTGTTTGCGGTATATCAAAATGCTTCTGGACAAGCACGGGATAAAGCAATGGCATATGCTAGAGGTATCGGTGGAACCCGTGCTGGAGTTTTGGAAACTACTTTCCGTGAAGAAACCGAAACCGATTTGTTTGGTGAACAAGCTGTACTTTGTGGTGGTTTGAGTGCCCTAATTAAAGCTGGTTTTGAAACATTGGTAGAAGCGGGTTATCAACCAGAGTTGGCTTATTTTGAATGCCTCCACGAAGTTAAATTGATTGTAGATTTAATTGTGGAAGGTGGTTTAGCTACCATGCGTGATAGTATTTCTAATACCGCTGAATATGGCGATTATACTCGCGGTCCAAGGATTGTGAATTCGGAAACTAAGGCGGAAATGAAGAAAATTCTCAGCGAAATCCAATCTGGACAATTTGCTAGAGAGTTTGTCTTGGAAAACCAATCTGGAAAACCAGGGTTTACTTCTATGCGTCGTCAAGAAGCTGAACATTCTATTGAAGAAGTTGGTAAAGATTTACGCGCAATGTTTAGCTGGATGAAGAAATAGGCTCACATTTAAATTGCATATCTGGTAAATTGCACATCTGGTAAATTGCACACCAGATAAATAGCGTATCAGGTAAATTACATCTCAGGTATCAGGTAAATTACATCTCAGGGCGGGCAAGGATGCCCACCCCACAAGAGATGTAATTTTTTTTTAATGCAGTTTATGTCTGGAACTAAAGGAAAAATTCAAACTTAAGTTATTCAAACAAGTTTTTTCACTTTTTAATGAAACTAATGTTCCACATTTAAAAGTGTCACATTTTAGGTCACAACATCTGTTAAATGGTGATTATGTACTATTATAAGTTAAATAGCGGCTGAAAGTTCCCATTAAAAATGGTAATTAGGAGGCAATATGACAACTAAAAATGACAATCACATGGGCAAAGTATTAACAAATGTGACAGTCATTAATCGTGCAGACCAACTTTTTGCAGAAGCTGGGTATATACCTGACGATAACGTACGCTCTGTAACATTAGAAGATGTGCTAGTAGATAATGGTGCGACTACTTTATGTTTACCTGCAGATACCATCGCTAAATTAGGCTTAAAAATCTTGAAAGAAGTTGATGTTGCGACTGCAACAGGTATTGGAAAAGCACGGATTTTTCAAGACGCCAAAATATCTATTTGTGGTAGAGAAGGAACTTTTGAATGCTTGGAACTACCGGGAGGACATAACCCACTTTTAGGCGTTATACCCTTGGAATTATTGGGTTTAGAATTAGACCTAAAAAACCAAAAACTGAAAGTTTTACCCATAAGTCCAACAGAGACTTATTTAACAATTTTATAAAATAAATATAATTAACAGCAATATTTGCTGGGATTCCTGTATTTATTACTGCTAGATGGCAATGGATTAAAGGACTTGCAAAGAAAAGCAAGCCATAGATGAAAAGGTTGGGATGCTTACAAGTAATTAACTTTTACTTCCGTCCACCTCTCTCCGTATCTTCTATTGCTTTTTCCGTTCTTTCATCAGGATTCACTTTTGGCTTCCAAGTAGGAAACAACCCAATAGCAAAATTATTAATCGTCGTACGAGTATTATAGCTAGCTGTACTTAAAGGCTTAGGTAAAAAACTATCACCAAAGCCGACAAACACCAAGAACACAATAAGCAACAGTGTAAAATTGCCTTTATTAAACATAATTGAGATTTAATTAAATCGATTTGTATATAGTATTATTATATACCATCCAACTAGCAATATATAAAACTCAATAAAACTCATCAAAGACAAAACAAAAACATTTATAAAAAAACATATTTTAGTCCTCTTTAGAGGACTTTAGCTTTCAGACAGGGAATTTATTCCCTGGCTTTTATGGCTTTCGTGGCTTTTGTGGCTTTTGTGGCTCTTTCATGGCTTTTGTGGCTCTTTCATGGCTCTTTCATGGCTTTCATGGCTTTTGTAGCTCTTTCATGGCTCTTTCATGGCTTTTGTAGCTCTTTCATGGCTTTCATGGCTTTTGTGGCATTTCCTACCAGTCAAAAAATACAGTTCCCAATTTAGATAATATCTATTACCAATTCTTTCATATTCTAGATATTTTTCTATTCCATTCAGAATTTGCATATCATCAGCAAGGTCAATATAAAACAGCAGCTTACAAAAATTGACCATATCTTTTAGAGAATCAAACTTCCAATCAAAGCTGACCGATGAAGCATAAGAAATATCAAATCCTGTAGACTCTAAATCCTTCTTAGTATCTTCGTTAAAAAATTCTCCCTTATGTCCCATTGAATTATATTCGTTAACAAAAACATTCAAAAACTTAGATACTCCAGTTCCTTCCATAACATCAGCGATGCAAACTAAGCCATCATTTTTTAATAAACGTAAAGATTCTTGATAAAAATCTTTTTTATTACTCTCATGATGTAATGCAGCCAAACTAATTACTCTATCAACACTTTCCGCTTCCAAAGGAATTTCGCTTAAACTATTACAAATAATTGTTTCACCTACATTTTTATTTTTGCAATGTTTAAGAAACTCAGCAGATGTCTCTACAGAAATAACCTTAGCTTCGTCTTTAAGAAAATTATTTAAATAACCTCCACCAGAAGGAGCATCACAAACTATATCTCCTTCATTGATTTCAGCCAAATTAATTGTATGATAAAATTCTTCCTCTCTTGCATATGGATAATGTACCATTGCTTGGTGATAGTATAGTCCGCGTTGGTTAAATATATCTTTGTAAGTTTTAAACATTGTTTTTATTATTAAAATTGAACGAACCGTCAAGGAGCCAAGAAAGCCAAGAAAGAAGAATACAGGAAAGAGATTAAGACTGGTAAGCTCTCTTTTTCATTTGTCGTAGTTGTTGCTTTATAGAAACAGGTAGACTATTTATTACTGAATTTCTTAGACGATTTCTTCTTAAAGTTTTTTCTAGTGCTGTTACCCAACTTGCAGATATTCCAGCCGTTTTTGCAGCTTTGAGTGTACGTTCAAGAGCATCCAGTTGTGCTCCTTTGACTTTGGTATGCAAAATTTGATTATCTGAAATATCTTGTTCAAAACATTCAGGTAAGTCTATTCCTAAAATCCGATAGTTAAGAATATTACGAACACATTTTTCACAACGACAACAATTGCGGTCTTTTTGTTTTCCTTCCCAACAAATCCGTAGATTTTGCGATGCTTCTTTCCAACTGCTTATTGCTTTAATTTTTTCCAGACGGGTAAATGCTGCTCCGTCATGAATTATTTGAAAAGTTTTACTAGATAATAATACATCGGTGATAGGGTTGGAACCATAGGGAAATGCAAGTGCATTATATGGCAAAGAACTGGGAATTAAACCTTTTGTATATCCTCGCTGCAACAATATCATGCAAGATGCTAGTGCTGTAGCAAAGGTGTCTTCCCAATTTATGGGAATTACTTGGCGAAAATTAGTTACCATCGTAATTAATTCTATTCCCAGACTTGATAACATTATCTCGGACTTCTTAGCTGCATTATTAAACGCTTCTTCTTCTGCTAAGGGAATATCAAAACCATGAACCATTAAACCTGCCTTTATATTTTCTTGTTGTCTTCCACAATTTTTTTGGGAATGACGATACATCGTAAAGCTACTATCTACACCACCAGAAAAAGTAGTGATTGCTTTATCTATATTTTGATTATTGTAATTATTTTTATTAACAGATTCTTCTTGTTCTATATCCGCTGTAATTTCAATCAATTTATATTGATTTGGTCTCCAAGATGACCATGCTGCTTGAAATTCTGCTAAATTTTGTAATAAAGATGGTGAAACTGTACCGTGAACAACTATATTTGTTAACTGACTCATTGCCATTAATATATTGGCAATTACAAATGGGTCACAATTATTAGTAATAATATCTCTGTGTTTTGCTGGTAAGCGATACCAGAGACGAGTTTGTTTTTTATCGGAACTTTCAATTATGCTACTGACCGTAATTGATTCTGATGATTCAATTATTTCTTCTTGCCAAATATGAGTAATATTAGTTAAAGACATTATAAATTATCCTTTGACCAAAGTAATAAGCCCATTAAGTTTTTGATGCGGGAAGATGATATAATTCCATCCGCATCTAATTTGATTGGAACATTCGCAGGTGGTAATATTTGATTGAAAATTTCTGAATTAAAAAGGTGATTTACTTGCTCTCTATATGGTTCTGCTTGCTGACGTACGGAATACCATCCAGGATTATTAATGTCAAAAACTCGGTAATAGTAGCGTCGTTCCCAACCTAATTTATTTTGTAATTTTCTCCATTTGCGTTGTAAACGAAATACAGAAGATAATAATTTACGAGTGCTACTAGGTTGCAACGGCTCAGTATTAAAAGAATTGCGGTCTAAAGGTAGTCGAGCAAGGTGGGGAAATTTTGACCGGACTAACTCTATTTGAGCTTTGCGTTGGCTGATTGTTTCTATTGGCAAAGCTGCGGCAGTTTGCAGTAGTTGACTGTCGAGAACAGGTAAAACTGGCCATGCTCCAAACGATAATCTCCAACTAGAAGAACCTGTGTGAAATCTTTGTCGATGATATAATTCAAAATTCCAAGCTCGTTGAAATTCAATATCAGAATAACTTTCGTAAACCTTTTTAATTTCTGCTAAAGTGTCTTGTACAAGGTCACCAAATATTTCCTTTCGCAACAGTTTTTCTAAAAGTTTCGGTGTAAAACCCCACTGATTGCGGATATTAAAACATTTATCAAACGATAAAGCTTGTGGATTATGGAAATAAGCAGATTTTGCACCAAATGTTGAATCAAGTAGATAACCAGTTATTACTCTAGGAGCTAAAGAACTGAGGTGAGTGTGAGTACCCCAACCCATTATTAAATTGGCTCCATTTGCGAGGTGTTCCCATTTCACCAAAGTATTTGCGTACTGGGAATATTCTTCAAAGGGAATTGTTGGGGTGTGATGTGGGAAACCCAAACTACGAGCAACACTCACAGCGCATTCCATTTCTATATCACTTCGTGTACCTAAAGTGACAGCAACTGTGTCAACATTTTGCCGATGAAGAAATCCCGCTAAAATCCGCGAATCTAATCCACCTGAAAGCAGCAAGCTATGGAGCTTACCCCCATACGTGTGACGAGCTAAAGTTTTATCTAATGATTCCTCTAGAATTTCTAATTGCTCGTTAAAAGTTAGATGAGTATAATCGGGCAATATTCCTGAGTTAAATGGTAGATACTGTTTAACTTCTTGTGGATTAGTTCCCAGTTGACAAACTAGTAAATGTCCCGCATTTAAACGCTGCACGTTAGACAATAATGTTTGTCCGTTAAATAGTCCATTGGTGAGTAATATTCCCACCAAACCTGCTGGATTGAATGAGGTGTGAAAGCGGGGATGGTGTCGAAAAAGTTCTGGACTAGAAGCGACGAGGGTAACTTGGGGTGATGTGTAGTAGTAAATTGGAAATAATCCTAATAAATCAGCCGTTACCCTTAACCCAAAATCAGGATGGTAAACCACTGCTGCATAAAACCCATCAGCAGTAGGAAGCTTTTGGTAACTAGATTCTTTCCAGTAATTTCTAAATTGCGATGCATTTATTCTCAAAGCTTCCTCATGAGTAATAGCTTCTCCCCAAACTACCGCAGCACCCTCGCTGTCGCTAACATAATTAACAGGAGCATTAGAAGAAGCAGCCCAAATCGCGCAAAAATCCTTACTTTCACAGCGATTGACCGTCAATCCTTCCGTAGGAGACAACAATGGCTCAATAGTTTTCAGAAAATGCGATCGCAATTCCGGATTTGCTTCGATAAGAATAACAAAGTTAGCCATAGGGAGGGGAGTGGGGAGTAGGGAAATAGGGAGTGGGGAATAGGGAGCAGCTGTATTTTCCCCCTTCACTATGAGGGAATGGCGCTAAGAAATACTCACAAATACCCCTTCACGCTTCGTGAGGGCTGAAAGCTAAAGTCCGTTGAAAACGGACTATAACCCCTATTTTGCTTAGATTACAACCCGTTTTTAACGGGTTTCAGCTTTTAGCCCTCACGAAGCGTGAAGGGGTTTAGTTCCGCTTTTCTTAGTGCCATTCTCCCTAGGGGGTAGAGGGGTTAGGTCTGCGTCTGGTGCAATGTCAACAATTCTTCAACAGCAAATTTAACCTCACCAGCATCCCGAATAAATCGACAAAATGGGATTTGGTGCGTCCATGTTTCATAAAAAGATTCATTCTTGTAATAACCATTCGCTAAGAAAACATGAGGAATACCCAAAATAATGCATAAAATATGACCATGTAAACGATTAGTTATAATTACACGATGCTGTTGGAATTGATGAATTGCACTGTAAATAAAACTCCAAGAGCGCTGGTGTAAAAAAGGTTGATAAATTTCCTGAAATTTTGGTACATCAGGATGTAAATACTGCCATTTTTGTCGAGCCATCCATTCATCTGGTGTCGCAAAACCGCGTTGCCAAACCTCTCTATACAATTGAGCAATACCACGTTTAAACCATTTTTTATTAGTTCCTAAAACCCACTTATAAGAAAGCCAATCCTCAACAACTAAGTGAGGAATATCAATTTTATTACTAGCAAATTCTTTATTTAACTCTTTATCATTCCGACAATGAAAAAGAATAGAAGATTTAGAAATAGTATCGGAACTAAAACCAGACATATTTCTCAATTGCAAAGCCATATCCGGAGCTTTAACAACTCGGCAATTATCAAAATATTTTCTTGCAATATCATCACTACGATTATCACGAGTAAATATTGTCAAATTAGGATGCGAATTAAATACTTTCGCTGTTTTTTCTAAATTATTCAAATCTTGAAAATAAATACATTGAGGAAGAATAACAACTGGACGGTCTCGATACTCTGTAATAATTTGTTCGCGAAAATTTTGATAAGCAGGCCAAATATCACCCAAATTACCTCCTCCATGCAAAAGTATAGGAGCATTACCAGCCTTTTCTTCTAAAACATCTTTAGAAAAACCTTCTTTACTTGCAGCATATTTAATCTTAGCTTTAAGAACATCAGTTAAATAGAAAATATTACCAAGCCATATTAAATGGTCACCTAAATTTAAATGTTCGGGATAATCAAGTAACGCACAGGAATCAAAATCACCTAGACTTCCCAAAGCTTGATGCAAATTATTTTTCAGTATTTCTGGTGTAAAAGCATCCATAATTCCACTATATTATTTTTATTTAGCATTCTTGGCTTCTTGGACTCTTGGCGGTTCGTTTATTATTTTCCACCTGCAACAAATATAACGGACTAAATAAACTACTCAAAAAAAACTCAAACTCACAAGCAACAACAACATTACTTTTAACCCTACCTTTATACTTAATTAAATATAAAATCACTTTCCTCAAGTCATTAAACAAATAAAGCAGTATAAATATAGGTCTTTGCCAAACTTGAAGACGAGTCATACGAATATGATGTCTAGCTAAACCAATCCCCCGAACTAACGAAATTAAATAATTACGTTCTAAACGCCAACTAGGAATTTTGTGGTAAATAAGCATATCTGGGTTATACCAAATTTCCCAACCAGCATTTTGGATATGTGAAACAGCTTCCAAATCCTCACTTGCTAACATTGATTTACCAACCCGACCTACAAGAAAAAGCTGCTTAGGAACATTTTTGCACCAGACTTGCTTTCTAATTACTAACCCTGCTGCAGGTGGCAATATTCCTTGACTGCGCTCATAAATATAAGCCTTTTCACCTCGCTCAACAAGAGCTAAAAATGATGCTAATTTTCTAAAATCTTGAGGAGGATTAACTTCAAAATCACCAATAATTTTTCCTCCATACGCTCCCGCTTGCGGATGTTCCCGACCAAACGAATAAGCAGACGCAACCCAATTAGATATTGGTAAATTATCGTCATCAAGAAATCCAATAAGTTGACCATTAGCTTCTTCTACAGCACGTTGTCTAGCAAAAGCTAAACCTTGTCGAGCTTCAAAGACATATTTTAAAGAGAAGGGGAATAACCATTGGAATTGAAATTCTTGGATAGTTTTTGCTGTGCTATCTTTGCTATTATTGTCTATAACAAGAATTTCCCATCTTATATTTTCAGTATTAATTTGTTTTTTGAGACTGTTTAAAACTTCAGGTAAACGAGATGAGCCATTATAAGTGCAAATGACAACACTAAAATCAATCATATTCCGTAAAATATAAGTTTGTGTTTTATAACTAATAAGGATTCTTATGCACAAACCAGAGGTTTTTCCGCACAGTAGAAGCAGAACTGTAAAGGATAAATAATATTTACACCACTGATTATATTTAATAACGGTAATTATGTAGACAATAATAATAAACTATAAGCTTCGTGGACAACAGTAATATTACTGTTATAAATAGCAAGATAATAAATGCTTTTCACAAGATAATTTTTAATATCTAATCTATATAACAATAATCATTTTGAAATTTAATATTGGCGATATGGATTTCCGCATAACTACTGATAAATGTTTTTTTTGATAAATTTACTATAAATAATTAAACTAATTTTAACCTAATGGTAATAACATAGGTTAACCGATTAGTATTAACACCTGTTCCACTTAAAGAAATGCGACCAAGTACTAGTATTTATAAACTCCAACAGTTAGCGAGTAGATTAGCTATTTTCCTGATTATTTGCTCATTCAGCTACAACGCTCCAGCAAAAGCGCAAGAAGACACTAAACTCATCCCCTTTTTCGACAATGAAAACAACCCAGTTCCGGTAGCTTTTCCAGCAGGACAGCAATTAGATATTTCACCACCAGCACCCCAGCTAAACGATTTTGATAAAGCAGTACTAAATGTTTGTGGGACTTTCGGTAAAAATGTACAACCAAATGAATTTAAGCAGTTACTAAGAGCCTATCCCAATGTCTTGCAAAAACTCCAACAAGTAACCAGAGGTGAATTACGTCCTAATAGAAGAGGGAAGTCAGACTTTTTACAAGATTTAACTAATATTTGGTTTAAACGTAAAGGCTTTGAACACATTTTTTGTGGTGAAGCCTATAACGACAATGATATTGGAGGCTTGCATTTTTACGGCAGATATTTACAACTGCAAAATCAAGGAATTGCAGGAAGACTACCAAACAACAACGCAAGACAAGAAGTAGTCCCCGGTGTAATTTATACAATGGGCGTAATAGTTAAACAAGGAAACCGTACAATTAGAGACGTTATTAAAGGTTACGGTTATCTCAGCAATGCCGAAGAAATGCTCATAGACACAACCAGAATTTTCAAACAACAAGGCAACACAGAAGGAGCCTGTATATATCAAGTACAAGACAGGGATACAGGTAAAACTTTCCCAACCGTTTTCGTCAGAAAAGAACAAAGTATAATTACTTATTATCCCGACGCAACTCCTCAAGGTTCAGTCTGTAAAAAATAGGGAGTGGGGAGCAATTCGCAATAAGCCGAGGCGGCACGCTATTCCCTAAGAGGGAACACTCCGTGTTCGCGTAGCGTCCGCTTCGGATACGCGAACGCAATTCGCAATTCGCAATTACCAATTACCAATTACCAATTACCAATTACCAATTACCAATCACCTAATCAAAATGTGGACGACGACCAATCCAAGGTCTTGCAGCCTCTATTTGTGCTGCTAAACTGATGAGTGTTGCTTCTGCTGCTGGTTTTCCAACTATTTGGACGCTTAAGGGTAGACCTTTAGAGTCAAAACCAACAGGAAGTGCTATTGCTGGTTGTCCTGTTGCATTAGCTGATGGACATGGTGCAACCCATCGGATAATTTTTTCAAAGGTATCTTCGGGACTGAGATTTCCCCATTCTCCTACACGCATGGGTGAGTGCATATAAACTGGCAAAACCAGTACATCAAAACTACAAAATAGTGCCACGATTTGCCGTGCTACCATTTGCATCTGATATACAGCCTTCATGTATTCTCCAGCGCTACTATTGCGTGACAACAAATAACGATTTAGCGGTTGTAAAACTTCTGCTGGTAATCCCGAAGTTGCCACATTTGTTTGCCAAGTAGTTTGAAATGGCTGAATTAAACCACTCACGTCGATGGTCTTCTCTTCTATTTTGTGACCAAGTTCTTCTAATAACTTAACTGTTTCCAATACCCCTTGTTTACAGTTAGCGTCTGCTTCTCCAAAGGGAAAAATACCAGTAGCATAAGCGACTCTTAAACTACTAGGTTTTTCTTCCGTGACCGCAAGAAAAGATTTTTCTGGATTTGGTAACCAATACGGGTCTCCGATAACATAACCAGACATCAAATCCAAAAGTGCAGCAGCGTCAGCTACAGTACGTCCAATAGGCCCATTTGTTGCAATTCCATTTAATCTGTCCCCTACGGGTGCGTGGGTAACTCTTCCTCTGGATGGCTTAATTCCTACCAATCCACAACAAGCTGCTGGTATTCTTATTGACCCACCGCCATCAGAACCTTGAGCGATACCACATAAACCGGCTGCAACAGATGAAGCAGCACCAGCACTAGAACCACCTGCTGTATACTCTAAATTCCAAGGATTTCTAGCTGGGGGAAAACCCGTAGGTTCTGCGTATGGTAAAGAACCAACTTCTGAAGTGGCAGTTTTTCCTAAAATAATAAATCCAGCTTGCTTAATCTTTACCACCACACCATCATCGTACTCAGGTATGTAATTTAGTAAAGATGGATTACCGTAAGTACAAGGAATACCAGCTACCGGGTTCAGGTCTTTAATAGAAATTGGCACCCCAAAAAACGGTGGTAATTCACTATCGCTCTTACTATGGGTTGCCAAAATTTCGGTTTTGACTTTGGCATCAGCAATTGCCAAGTCAGCTGTGACTGTAAAATAACTTCCTAACTGAGAATTTAAAAGTTCAATCCGCTCCAAATAAATTTCCACCAACTCTAGTGGGGATATTTCTCCGTTACGGATTAATTGTGCCTGTTGTAAGGCACTCGTAAAAGCTAAATCAATTTTATTCATATGTAATGCTGAGTGCTAACTAACCCAAGTTTAAGCAGCACAAAATTATTAGAGACATATTGGATTATTAACCTTTATAGCCTTTAACGAAGTCTGAGGGAAGAAGCAAGAAGAAAGAATAAATTTCGTAGGTTGGGTTGAGGACGGGACGGAAACCCAACAAATCACGTAGAGACGTTACATGTAACGTCTCTACATATTTCATTAAAAAGGATGAGCCACTAGCCCATCCTGATGTCATTAAAATTAATATTTCTAAATTAAAGTTTAGTACGGTCAGTTAAAATTTCATACCCGGTATCGGTCACCAACACGGTATGTTCAAATTGTGCTGACAGTGAATTATCAACGGTTACAGCCGTCCAACGGTCGGATAAAGTACGTGAAAACTTGGAACCCTGATTCACAATTGGTTCAATCGCCAGAGTCATTCCTGCTCGCAGTTTAACGTTGGGCATATCGCGGGTGCGGAAGTTAAACACTGAAGGTTCTTCGTGTAAGTTACGACCAACACCATGTCCTGTAAAGTCTTCCACAATACTGAAACCATTACTCTTAACGTGGTCTTCGATAGCACCAGCAAGGTCCATTAGATAATTGCCCGCTTTTACTTGCTCAATACCTTTGTACAAAGCTTCTTCTGCTACCCGAATTAACTTGGCTGCTTCTGGCGTAACCTCACCCACTGCTATGGTTATACAAGAGTCTCCATGAAATCCTTGGAAAAAAGCACCCGTATCAACTTTTAGTACATCACCAGTACGGATTACTTTTTTAGCATTAGGAATACCATGCACGATTTCATTATTAACGCTAGAGCAAATCGAAGCAGGGAAACCCTGATAGCCCTTAAAACTGGGGGTAGCACCCATTTCTCGGATACGTTTTTCCGCATGAGCATCCAAGTCAGCAGTAGTCATTCCTGGCTGCACCAGTTCCGAAATTTCTTTTAGCACAGTAGCGACAATTTTTGCAGACTGTCGCATAATATCAATTTCGCGAGGTGATTTAATTTCAATGCCTCGACGTTGCCGTTTACTCGTATTCGATTGAGCTGGTTGAGAAAGGAGGTTACTAAGAATGTTCATGGGAAATTAATAAAATTTTTACAGACGCTCTAAGTGTTAGTGATTCTATAAGGTGAATTCAGCAACAATAATCTATCTATATTTAAGGTAACTTATTTTTCGACCATCCTTTGGGAAATTTGGGGAGTAGGGAGTGGGAAGTGGGGAGTGGGGAGAAATTTTAGCAATTACCAATTACCAATTACCAATTACCAATTACCAATTACCAATTACCAATTAATTTTTCACTATTATTTCTCCCGTCATACCTGCTTCTGTATGCCCAACTATGGGACAGCGCAAAGTATATTTCCCTGGTTTGAGAGCAACAAAAACCCATTCGGCTTCTGCTCCTGGCTTTAATTCCAGCTCGTGGATAGCCCCTTTTATTTCTACTTTTCCAGCTTCCACTTTTTGAGTCCAGATACCGTCAGCAAAATCTTTGGCTGTAAAGTAATGCTTTTGGTTGCTCGGATTTGCCAAGCGCAAATTATAACGTTTGCCAGTTTGGAATTCTAAATGATTTGGCTCAAATTTCAATTCCCCAGCAGAATTACCCAAATCTACTTTAATTTCTGTGGCTGTCTGCTTAAGCATATTTACAGTATTGCCATTTGTATCAATTGCCATTGCTGGTGCAATATTCAGCCAAGTGAAACACACTAACAATGCTATAAGCTTAATTCCCCACTCTCTCATCTTTCTCATCTTCCTCATCTCCCTAATTCTTTCTCACTCCCCACTCCCCATTCCCCACCTTCCCACTCCCCAGAAGGATTCCGAATCAGTTGAATAATTATCAGACTGCCAATTAATTGCAAATTGCGTTCGCGTATCCGAAGCGGACGCTACGCGAACACGGAGTGTTCCGTCTGAGGGAATAGCGTGCCGCCTCGGCTTATTGCGAATTGTTTCCCCACTCCTACCTACCACTGTCATGTGCTAAAACTGGTGGTCCCGCAGTTACAACAACGATTTTATCTGGATGAATCAATTCTCTAGCCGCTTGATTGACTTCTGCGAGGCTAACTTTATCGATTTTTTCGGTTAAGTTACTTAATTCGTTTGGATTTAATCCATAGACTTTGTTCATCAAAATTTTATGTATTAGCTCGTCCGGATTTGCTAGAGAAACAATATAGTTACTAATTAAAGTTTGTTTCGCTGTTTCGACTTCTTCGCTACTAACTCCTTTTTGAATTACTTCATTTAAAAGTTGGCAAGTTTTGTTTATTGCTTTATTTGCATCTTCTGGGTTTGTTTGCATTTCAATAAAAAATTGCCCTGTGCTTTTACCTGCTAAAAAGTTGCTGTAAATTCCATAGGTCAATCCTTGACGGTCGCGTAGTTCTGAACCTAGTCTACTTGATAAGGTATCTCCCCCAACTATTTGATTTAAAACTACTGCTGCATAATACCGTGGGTCTTGACGGTTTATCGCTGTGTATCCCATATACGTAATGGCTTGAGCTTTACCTGGAAGTGAAGAATTGTGATGCACAGGTTTATCTGGCATTAATACTACTGGATACTCTAATTTTGGCGCTTGACCCTGAACATGCCAGTCGCTAAATTCTTTTTCTAAGTATGAACTTACTTTTTCCGGGTCAAAATTACCTACTAATGCTAGGGTCGTTGTATCTGGTCGGTAATACTTTGCTTTGAATGCGATGACATCTTGACGATTAATCCCTCGTAGACTCTCTTCTGTTGGAAAATTATGTAATGGGTGTTTTTTGGGATAAACAGATTGAACGAAGGTTCTTCTTGCTACTTCTGAAGGGTCATCTAAATCTTGTCTCAAAGATGTTATGGCTTGTTGCAGAGTCAGTTCTAACTCTTTTTTAGGAAAATTTGGATTTTTTACTGCATCAGCTAAAGTTTCTAAAACAACGTTCAAATCACCCGCTAGACTACTGCCATGTACGTACACACCTTCACGGTAGGTTTGAAAATCTAAACTTGCTCCTTTGTCATCTAATATTTTGGCAATTAATAGGGCGTTTTTAGATTTTGTGCCGTTGAGTAAGCTTTCTGCTACTACTGATGCTAGCCCAGCTTGAGTTTCTGGGTCGAATTCGCTACCTGCTTTCATGTAGCCACTAAGGGTTACGGTTGGGGTGCTTTTATCCGGTAATAATAATACTTTTAAGCCGTTTGCTAAAACTAATTCTTTTGGTAGGGTATGCGAATCTTTGATTTTTTCCTCTTCTACATGTGGAAGATACTTGGCTAGTTTATCTGCTTCTAAAGGTGTATTAGCATAAAAGTGCTCAGTTGTTTGAGTCGATTTAACTGCTCCGCTAAAGTTGACGGATTGGTTAGCACCTTGTGCTTGTGTTGGCTGAAAATACCCAACTGTACGCTTGTCTGGTGTTAGATATTTTTGAGCGACGACAGACACATCTGCTGGTGTTACCTTACGTACATTAGCTAAAAATTTATCTGTATAATTATATTCACCAGTAATTAGCAGGTCGTTTGCTAGCTGCATTCCTTGGCTAGTAATATCGCGGTTACCCAAAATTAGTGATGCTTCTAATTGCCGTTTTGCGCGATTAACTTCTTCTAGAGTGACGCCTTTTTTTAGTAATTTGGCAATAGTTGTTTGAACTACTGAGTTAATTTTATTCAAGTCCTGAGTTGCATCAGCTGTCACGACTAAATCATACCAACCACCTTTCTCTAAAGTATCGACGGAAGCACTAACATCTATTGCTAACCCTGACTCCACCAAAGCTTGCTCTAGACGAGAATTCCGTCCCCCTGTCAAAACGTAATCAAGTACATCCAGTGTGGGTACGTCGGGATGATTTATATCCTCCAAGGGATAAACTACTTGCAATATTGCTGAAGAGCCTGCTTCTCGCAATACTATGGGAGTGGAAAGTGCGGAGTTTGAATTGAGGGAAATTACTGACTTCTGACTATCAAGTGTTGAACCTTCTATCGAGCCTTCTACTAAACCCTCTATTGAACCTTCGATTTTAGGTATTTTCCCAAATAATTCTTCTACTATTTTCAGTGTTTTTTCGGTGTTGATGTCTCCAACAATTGCCAGAACTGCGTTGTTAGGATTATAAAATTCGCGATAATACTTTTGTACTTTTTCGACTGTAAATTTTTCTACATCTGCTGCTGTTCCACCGACGGGCAAACCGTAAGAATGGTTTGGAAATACGGACTTCATCACGGCTCTGTTGAGTCGGTATTCGGGGTTATTTTCGTAACCTTGCAACTCGGAAATAACTACTCGTTTTTCACTTTCTAGTTGCTCTACATCTATTTTGGCGTTTTGCATCCTGTCTGCTTCTAACTCCAAAAGCGCTTTAAGCTTATGGCGTTCTGCTGTGCCGTAGTATGCTGTTTGGTCGTAACTTGTAAAGGCGTTGGAATCGCTGCCTAATGCACTAAATAAACGCCCAAATTGCACAGGACGACCTTGCGTACCTTTGAACATCATATGTTCTAACTGGTGGGCAATTCCGTTTACCCCTGGTTTTTCGTGGCGTGAGCCTACCTTGTACCATACCTGAACCGTTACAACCGGGGCGGTATGTACTTCTTTTGTTAGGACAGTAAGCCCGTTCTCTAGTATTTTAGTGCTAATATTAGGTGTCACAGAATTAGTTATAGTTTTTTTTGATACTAATGCTAACAAAGGATTTACTAAGTTTGAAGCATCTTTAATTGTACTGTGGGCTGGTCTATGACTAAACAACAATACTGCTGCCAACCAGAGAGATAGAAGTAGCACCGGAGCCCGATAGCGATAAAAGGATGAAAGCACAGACATTTATTGAAAAAATATATTAATATAAGCGCATTTTTTGCTAGGACTATAAGTTTATTACTTTATGGTAATCATTCGCCTCGGCAACACTACGAGAATCACGAATTTATTATTAAAAAATTGAAGAATACTCCAGATTTTAACCGTAAATACCCTATAAGTGCATCAATTTTTTTGATTTTCTCTATTTATTACGGTTTTTACTTATTCCTCATTTTTTTAAAACTCTGATAAATTCTAGGGGTAAGCCGTCTGCGTCTGCGATAAAGGCAACTTCATAAATATTTTCTCCGATTTGCTGCTGTGTTGGCTCTAAAAGTATTTTTAGAGGATGCACCATTTCGGGTTGATTGTCTGCAGCGGTTACAAAGCGCTCTTTTATACCCGTTAACCAATTTACTAAATTTGGAGTAATGTCGGTTATATCAAAGGAAAGATGATAGTACCCCACATAGTGTTCGTCTGAGAATGCATCTGCTGCAGGCTTTGGCTCTGGTATTTGGATTAATTCAATCCTTCCGTTGAGTCCTTCCATCCAACAAGCCAGCGTATAGCCTGTTGTGAAACGTTCACAAACAGTAAAACCTAACTGCTCGTAAAAGGCAATTGCCCGATGGATATTGGCAGTACGAATGGAAGCGTGATGCATGGCTTGGGATTGGGGAATGGGTAGAAGAACAATTTGCAAGTCGCAATTCGCAATTCGTAATTTGCGAATTGCTAACGACAAACTTTTAACTTTATTCAAACAATCGAAAATACGGATAGCGCACGGGAACTCCAGGCTCTTTTTCTAAATCAAAATTGATTACTTCCCAAGAAGGCTCTTTGGCTGGCTCTGGGCTAAACTCTACGGGTAAACCATAAAGTCGCGCTCCACCGTTTTCAGATTGTCCACCACGCCAAGGAGTGCTACGTTCTAAATAGCCACTCATCAACTCTTGGTAGCGTTGGGCAATAATTACTTTTGTTGCTCTATAGCCCTGAGTATACAGTTTGTCAAGGGCTTCGTGGATTTCAAAGCGAATGCCATCGGGGTGGGTATGTTGACGATACCACTCACCGTTCCACCTTCGCCAATGACGTCCGGATTGGAGGTGAACCAATTCTTCAGTTTTAGGATTAGCTTCAAAGGCGCCATGACGGGGGCATAAATAAGTATCAGTAAGTGTCAGCGCCGGAATAATCTGGCGACAGTGGGGACACTGGATTTCGGGTCCAAAAATGGGGTACTGCAAGGCTGGGTTAATCATGAAGGGCTTACAAGTATGCTTTTGTATTCACCAGAACCAGTGATTTAATAATACACTCCGGCTTTGGCCATAACTGGATACTTCTTCACTTTAGCCTCAATTCAGAAACATCGCGCTATGGTATTCTGTTTTTGCAACCAGCCACAGAGTTTAATCTAGGGTCTTACCTTGGTAAGTACTCCAAACTCATTTTACTAAGAAAAACGTGACTAGTTCTTCCTATTGGCCTCCTGTTGATATTTCCAAAGCCGCATTTGTTGCTGAAAATGCTGTAGTGCTTGGTTCGGTGAAAATCGCATCAGGTGTAAGCATCTGGTTTGGTGCTGTGGTACGAGGAGATTCAGAACTCATTGAAATTGGCGAATGTACAAATATACAAGATGGGGCAGTTATACATGGTGACCCCGGTCAGCCGACTATTTTAGAAGATTACGTTACTATCGGACATCGGGCTGTAGTACATTCAGCCTATATTGAACGCGGGAGTTTGATTGGTATAGGAGCAATAGTCTTAAATGGGGTACGTGTAGGTACTGGAAGTATTATTGGTGCTGGTGCAGTTGTAACCAAAGATGTACCCCCAAAATCACTTGTCGTTGGCATTCCCAGCAAAATATTACGCCAAATTAGCGACGAGGAAGCCGCAGGACTAATTGAACATGCTGAAAATTACAAAAAGTTAGCTTTACTTCATTCTGGGGGGAGTGGGGAGTAGGGAATGGGGAGTGGGGAGTGGGGAGTGGGGAGTAGGGAATTGTAAATATTCTTTACACAACCCCCTAGAAAAATTGCCCACTTCAGCTAAAAATAAAATGAGAAGGGTTGATAAAACTTAAACTTCATACTTAACAAAGAGGGATTTCAAAATGGACTTGGATACACGTGTGGTTATCGTATTAGCGCCTATCGCTATCGCTGCTGGTTGGGCTGTGTTTAACATTGGTGCAGCAGCTCTTAGACAAATTCAAGGCTTTTTAAACAAAGAAGCTTAAGTTTTGTAATCAAAAAAACTTTATAACGGAACCGACTGCTTCTCCAGAGGTTGAGGTAGTCGGTTTCGTTGTTGATTGTTGTACTGACTATAACCCGAATGTCACTAAGAAAATCCCCCCGATACCCCCTCACGAAGCGTGAAGGGGTATTATGTGCCTTGTTTTAGTGCCATTCGGTTTTAACCCCCACTCCCATCACGGACCACCCATGATTGACTCTTTACTCAAACCATTTCAGCGTTTTGGGGTACACCTCGGATTGGAACGTATCCAGAGGCTTCTGGGAAATCTTGGTAATCCTCATCACCAAGTACCAGTTGTTCATGTTGCTGGAACTAATGGTAAAGGTTCGGTTTGTGCTTACCTTTCTTCGGTTCTGACTGAGGCTGGTTACCGTACAGGACGCTATATTTCTCCTCATTTAGTTGACTGGACGGAACGTATTTGCCTTAACGAACAGCAAATTTCTTCTGATAAATTGCGCGAATTAATTCTGGAAGTGCAAGCAGCAATTAATACTAATGAAGAGTCGCCAACGCAATTTGAAGTAATTACCGCAGCCGCTTGGTTATATTTTGCACAACAAAAAGTAGATATTGCGGTGATAGAAGTGGGGCTAGGAGGACGTTTAGATGCGACTAACATTTGCGAAAATCCACTGGTAACAGTAATTACTTCTATCAGCAGAGAACATTGGCAACAATTAGGCCCGACTGTGGCTGATATTGCTAGAGAAAAAGCTGGCATTATTAAACCAGGCTGTCCGGCAGTGATAGGACCCTTACCACCAGAAGCCGAAAAAGTTGTATGGGAAAGAATTCAAGAATTACAGTGTCCTGCAATTACCCCAAAAAGCGCTTGTGAAATAAGTCCAGGCTGGGCTGAATACACTTCCCACTTCCCCCATCCCCCCCTCTCCCCCTCTCCCCCTCACCCACTCCCCACTTCCCACTCCCCACTCCCTACTCTTAAATACCCTCTACCACTAGCTGGACAAATTCAGTTGATGAATTCGGCTACTTCGATTGCCACGTTGGAAATTCTTAAAAATGCGGGTTGGGAGAAAATTACGGAAGAAGCCATAGTGAATGGCATGGCAAAAACAAAATGGCCTGGTCGGATGCAATGGGTCAGTTGGAAGGAGCGTAAATTATTAATTGATGGTGCTCATAATCCTGCTGCGGCAAAAGTCTTAAGGAATTATGTAGATACTTTAGTCCAAACTCCTAGCCCACGTTCAGTTAATTGGGTCATGGGGATGCTTTCTACAAAAGACCATGCGGATGTTTTTAAATTTTTATTACGACCACTTGACAAACTATATTTAGTGCCAGTTAGTGACCATAGTTCTGCAAAACCTGAGGAATTAGCCAAGCTAGCACAAGAAATTTGTCCGGGATTGAGTTATTGCAATACCTATACCGATTTATCTCTAGCGCTAGAGGCTGCTTTTGATTCCACGGATAATTTAGTTGTTTTGTGTGGTTCGTTGTATTTGGTCGGGAGCTTTTTGGGGAGTGGGGAGTAGGGAATGGGGAATGGGGAGTATCCCGATTTTGCAAAAGTAGTGCGACGCTGTCTTCGAGCTATCTGCAACGAGCGAGCAAGATGCTCGCACTACAACATTTTCAATCACCAGCGAGCAAGATGCTCGCACTACAACATTTTCAATCACCAGCGAGCAAGATGCTCTCGCACTACAACGTTTTCAATCACCAGCGAGCAATATGCTCGCACTACAACATTTTCAATCACCAGCGAGCAAGATGCTCGCACTACAACATTTTCAATCAACAGCGAGCAAGATGCTCGCACTACAACATTTTCAATCACCAGCGAGCAAGATGCTCGCACTACAACGTTTTCAATCAACAGCGAGCAAGATGCTCGCACTACAACGTTTTCAATCACCAGCGAGCAAGATGCTCTCGCACTACAAGGTTTTCAATTTTCGATAAATTTATAAAGTTGGGATGCTTCCTTCCCCATTCCCCATTCCCCTTCTTATCGACTAGCTACCTGGTTCCACTCTTGCGCTGCGTCTGCTATGGCTTTATCTATAGGCTTCCGGTCTAGCATTGCGGCTTGTAGATTTTCGTAAATCGTTTTTTGCAGGAGTTTAATATTTTTAAGAGTAGGGGTTAAGACTTCTGCTTGTGGTAGCTGACTTGCGCTAATAACACGGGCTTTGTCGATATTTGTTGCTTCCTTAGGTAGGTCTTTAAAGTAAGTATCTTCCAGCGCTTTAGTGACTGAAGGGAGTACGTTAGCTTCTTTGGAAAAAGCTAATTGATTTTCAGCGTTAGTCAAAAATAAGGCGAATTTTAATGCTCCATCCGGGTTTTTACTGTCGCGGGGAATAACTATATTCATCACAGCAACGCTTTTTTTACCCGCTTCCCCACTAATTTGTGGTGCTACGGCAGAAGCTGCGGCTATTTTGGGTGCATTTTTGGAAATTGAACGAACAAATTCTGGCCCAGTCCCTAATAGTGCTGTTTCCCCTGTTTGAAATAAATCAATTCCGCGACGATGCCCTTGTGTCAATACTTCTTTAGGTAAAAGTCCTTTTTTGTATAAATCGACCCAATATTTAAATACTGCTTTTCCTTGCTCTGTATTAAATGCAGCTTTACCCTCGGTATCTACTAGGGGTACACCCATTTGTACAAAAGATTGTAAGACTTCGCCGGAATCTTCTGGGGAGAATGTAGTAAAAAAGGCGTACTTACCCGTTTTTTCACGTACTTGCTGGGCTACTTGTGCTAATTCTGCATATGTAACGGGAGGTTTGCTGATACCTGCCTGTTTAAATAAATCGGTGTTATAAATGGTTAGCCGGGTGGTGAGATACCAGGGAATACCGAAGCTCTTATTGTTCAAAGTACTGGTTTTCCAGATATTTGGAAGATAAGAGGAACGTACTTCCTGAGGGACTTTCGGGTCTAAATCTAACCATGCGTTTTTCCCTGCCAATTGGGAAGCAAAGTCGGGATTTAAGTTGACTACATCAGGTGGCGTTTTCCCGGATACAGCTGTTAAAATTTTGTTTTCCATAGCTGCCCAAGGAACATCTACCCAGTTCACCTTGATACCTGGATTTTGTGATTCAAAATTAGAAATCAGATTTTTGAAGTAGTCAGTAAATTGAGGTTGGAGCTGCATTGTCCAAAACTCAACCTTGGCTCCGGATGAATTAGTCTGATTTGACTCTTTAGGGACGTTACTCGTGCCACAACTGCTGACAATAAATGTTGTCAACAAGCTGAGTAACGCCCAAACTGTGTATCGTTTGAACTTTGGTATGGGAATCATATCGTTTGTATTGTTTGACTTGTTTCTTTTGAATTGTTTCTAATTGCTTTCTAATGTGTATGTTTATTTGGGGTATACCGCGTATGAAGTTTGGGCAAAATAGGCAAGATAGGTTAGATTACAGGCTAAATATAATACCAGTTACTAAGTCAAATCGTTAGTATCAGTTAAATTTTCAAGTTCTCTTTCAACAATTGAATGCTACGGGCAAAGCTGTGGTTAAAGTTTTAAATAATTTATTTGCGAAATCAAGTAAAGGTGTTGGCATCGAACTAGCTCCGGAACGAGTTAATATTGCCCGCCTAACAAAGAACCGACAAGGCATAAAGTTAGACGCTTTAACATCTGTCCCGGTTCCAGAAGGAGTGTTTGCTGATGGACAAATTGCCGACCCTCCCGCGATGGCACAATTAATTCAACAGGCGTTATCTGAAAGTAAAATCAAGGCAACTCGGGTTGCGACTGCTGTACCAGGACGAGACTCAATAGTTCGTCTAATTCCCGTACCAGCAGAGCTGGATGATAAAGAACTACGTGAGATGGTATTAAACCATGAAGCGGGTCTTTATTTACCCTACCCCCGTGAAGAAGCTGATGTTGACTATCAGAAATTAGGACACTTTGTAGATGAAGACGGTATCGAAAAAGTACAGGTGTTGCTAGTAGCCACCCGTAAGGAGGTAACCGATACCTATATCAGAACTTTCGAGCAGGTAGGATTACAAGTTGACATATTAGAGATTAATAGTTTTGCTCTAATTAGAACAATTCGCGACCAACTACGACAATTTGGTCCGCAAGAAGCAGCGGTGCTAGTGAATATTGAATTCGATAGTACCGAAATTGCCATAATTGTCAATGGTGTTCCTCAGTTTTCTCGCACAGTGCCGATAGGAACTTATCAAATGCAAACCGCACTGTCAAGGGCAATGAACCTACCAGCATCACGAGATACTGATTTATTGCAGGGAATGACAATTCCTCCCACTGCTATGGATGGTGGTAAAACAGGTGTTACAGGGACTAATCCAGGAATGGCCGCAATGATGAGAGTTTTAAGTGAACTTACTGATGAATTGCGTCGTTCTATAGATTTTTATTTAAATCAGGCAGAAAATTTGGAAGTTGCCCAGATTTTACTCGCAGGACCCGGTGGTGGACTGGGACAGCTAGATGAGTTTTTTACTCAAAGATTGAGTTTACCAACTACTCAGATTGACCCAGTTAGAGCTTTGTCTTTGGAAATAGATGAAGAAAAATACCCTCAAGTCCAACGTCCTGGTCTCGGAGTAGTGATTGGTTTGGGTATGCGGGAGTTGTAAAAATGAAGGCAGAGGGAAGAAGGCAGAGGGCAGAAGGGAATAGAAGAAAGAAGGAATTAAGTTTCTTTTCTTTAATTCTTCCTCGCTCCCCTACGGTCTTAACCCAACCTATGAATATCCAAAACCTGTGCAGTATTTCCTTCAATCGTGAACGTTAAATGAACCATTTAGTATGTATAGTCTAGAAGTTAATTTTCTAAAAGACCGTCCTACTCACAGTCCTAAAGGCTCTGGTAAAAAACCTGGAATTTCAGTTCCAATTGGAGATTTAACTCCTATTTACATTGGAGTCGCATTAGCTGTGTTTTTCCCTGTATTAACTGGTCTTTCCTGGTTTTTACTACAAGCGAAAAATACTGAAGTGGCAGAGGAAATAGCAAAGCTTGAACAGGAAAATCAAAAGTTAGAAGTAGAAATAGGAAATATTAAGAAAATTCAGGAAGAAACCCGAAAAATTAAAGACGAAAATCAATCCCTTGTCAGCGTCTTTGACCAAATTCGCCCTTGGTCTGCGATGTTGCAAGATTTTCGTGAGCGTATCCCTCAAACGGTGCAGTTGGAGAATGTCAAGCAAATAACTATTACCCCCCCTGCACCAAGTACACCACCACCAGCTCCTGCGGCTCCTGCTGATGGAAGTGCTCCTCCAGCCGCAGCTGCAGTTCCCGCAGCTCCTGCTTTGCCATTTCCTGGTGTGGAACTAGCTGGTTTTGCACGCTCGTTTAATGATGTCAATGATTTTTTACTAACCATACAACAATCTCGCTTTTTGAAAGCTAAAGAAGCCAGGATTATATCTGCTGAGTTAGTAGATGCACCATTACAACCAGGAGCACCAACCGCTATAAATGGTGTACCGATTAAACCAATACAAGTAGTGAAATACACTATTCAAGCCGGTCTCTCGGACATTCCAGCTTCCGAATTAATGCGAGAACTGGAACAAAAAGGTTCAGTAGGACTCGTGTCTAGAATTCGCAGTTTACAACAACAGGGAGTCATTAAACGATGACACTGAGTGATGATTATAATTTTGCTGAACAGGGTGGAGATTTTCAATCAGCACCTAGCTATCCAACAGCATTTGGTATCACCTTTACTCCAAAAGTTAGCGGAATACTAATTGGTTTAGCAGGAATAGCTGGTGGAGCTTTTATCCTACTTAATCTTGCGATGCCAGAATGGGATAAGTTTCAGGCACAAGAAGCTAAAAAGGCTGACTTATTCGGGCAAATTGAGCAAAAAAAAGCTAGCATTAGCCAAATTGATAAGGTAAAACAAGAACTAGCGGACACTAAAAAGCAACAAATCCAAGTTTTGTCATTGTTTGCCAATGAAAAAAGCTTGGATAGTCTACTGCTAGATTTGAATCGTTTGGTTGAAGCTGGAAATGCTCAAACACCAGTTAACGGGGTCAGAGCGAAAATGCGTAAGTATACCCCAGCTGCTCAACAATCAGAAATTATTACTGATAGTTCTTATGGTCCATTGGTTAACGGTAAGCTCAAGCGTAGTGCTATTACCATTGAAATTAATGGAACTTTTGAACAGACACAATCGATTTTCCGCAATATAGAGCGTTTGCAGCCTTTATTGATTGTCAAAGACTTTGACTCCAAATTAGCTGCCGAGACTTCTACTGCTCCAAACGCACCAAGACGAGTTGGACCAGCAGGAATTACTACCAACTTCCAGTTACAAGCATTAATGCCTGTTTCTTCGGTGGAACCCCCTGCTTTGAATGCTCAACCAACAGCTTCAACCACGATTCCATCAACAACCCCACCAACAGCTCAGCCAGCAGCAACTCCTGCTGCTTCTCCTGGAGCTTCACCAACAGCTCAGCCAGCTGCTTCTCCTAGAGCCACACCAACAACTTCACCAGCAGCTTCTTCAACAGCTAAGCCAGAAGCGAAACCAGCTGCTAAACCCCAGTAATAATATCCATTAGGATTATCCGGGTCATCAGGGAATCTACTGAAAATGTCTTTTTTTTTGTCAAGTTTTTACATATTCAATGTGAGGAATGAACTGTGAAACACTTTCACGGTAGTAGTTTTATATTAGGTACTGCTGCAATAGTTTTTTTGGCAGCTCCAGCTTGGGCACAGACTAGCGATATTACAAGTGTTGAAGTCAAACCCGGTAACGGTGGAGTGAATGTTGTCTTAAGAAGCTCTAACGGCTCTCAACCACAAGTTTTTACGACCAAACGCGGAGCATCGGTAGTTGTAGATATTATTAATGCCAAACTCCGCTTACCCCAAGGCAATAGTATTAATCAAAATCAGATAGGTAATGGCATTGCTTCTGTAACAGTTAACCAGCTAGATGCTAACAGCGTTCGAGTTGTGGTAAATGGTGATGGTAATACCCCAGAAAGTCTACCAGTGGTGCGAGGGTCAAACGGACTTACTCTCAGCTTTACTAAAGGTTCGGGAATTGCTGCTGCTCCTGCTGCTCCTGCTGTACCTTCCGGAACTGCTCCAGGTGCCCCAGCTCCTCCACAGGTAACAATGGACAGGACTCCAGCACCACCCGCTGCTGTTGGACAATCTCAAAATCAAGCACCACCATTTTTACCTAGAGCTGTTGCTCCACCTGTTGGTGATATTGCTATTTCTAATATCGATGCATCTCCAACCACGATTGATTTAGGAAGCCAAGAGCGGGTTCCTAGACTGGTTCTGCGGGATGCTCCTGTACGAGAAGTTTTATCTTTGTTGGCACGTGCTGCTGGATTGAACTTGGCTTACACATCTACTGGTGGTGCAGCTGGTGCTTCTGGACAAACTGCTGGTGGTAGTGAAGGTCCGACAATCTCTTTGGATATTCAAAACGAGCCTGTGCAAGATGTTTTTAACTATGTCTTGCGCTTGAGTGGCTTAGAAGCTAACCGCAGCGGACGTACAGTTTTTGTTGGTCCGAAATTGCCCAACTCTACTCGCGATGTGGTAATGCGTAACTTGCGACTCAATCAGGTAAATGTGGGAGTCGCATTGAATTTCTTGGTGGGATTAGGCGCTGAAACTGCGGTCACTAGAGAACGTCAGGTAACTAATGTAAACGCTGTACCTGTGACTCAAGGTGCTGCTCCAATTACCCAAACTCAAACCACCACAGAAAGCAGAGTTGAAACTCAACGTATTGATTTTCAAGACTCTAATCCCTTACTACGAGGTCTACAGGCTTTAGGGGACGAGCGTACGAATTCTCTTACCTTGATTGGACCACCAAGATTGGTTGAAGTCGCAATGTCTCAATTGGCACAGTTAGACCTTCGTCGTCGGCAAGTTGCTGTGAATGTCAAAATTCTTGACGTTAACCTTTCTGGGGTTAAAAACATGAATACCAGCTTTTCCTTTGGGGTTGGTAACAGTTTCTTTGTTAGTGATGGTGGTACTGCGGCGTTTAATTTTGGCGGAGTTAATCCACCTAGTAGTTCACAAGCAACTAATAGCCTTACAACTCCAACTGTAATAGCTAATCCTTATTCTGGTGCTAATACTTTTTTAGACCTTAGCAATACTACTCCAATTCCAGGAACTGGTATAGATACCAGACGAATTATTAATAATCAAATCACTGGTGAGTTCAGTGCTGAAGAAATAGCAGGACAAACCCCAAACTTCTTCAATCGTAGAGCTGGTGTGTCAGGAAATCCATTTGATGCAGGTATTACCGACTTTACTCGTGGAACTCCTCAAACTATAACCACAACAACAACTGCTGGTGCTGATGGACAGCCTCAAACTCAAACCAATTTACAGCAAGGGGCGTTCGGTACTGCCACAGCAGCACTTCCAAGTCTATTCCAGTATCCAAAACGTTTTCTACTGAGTTTGCAAGCCCAGGTGCAAAACCGTAACGCGAAGATTTTGACTGACCCGACATTAATTGTCCAAGAAGGTCAAACCGCGAATGTCAACCTAACTGAACAAGTGGTGGGTAACTTTAAACGTGAAATTACTCGCGGTGATGGTGCTTCCACAGAAACAGTAACTGTTGAAAAGGAGAACGTAGGTTTAACCCTTGGCGTAAAAGTTGACCGGATTGACGATAATGGTTTTGTTTCCTTATCGGTTGCTCCTACTATAAAGTCTCCCCAAGCTTCAGAAAATATTACTTTGGGAACTAGCGGTGGTCAAAGAATATTTTTAGTTTCCGAACGCTCGGTCAATTCTGGTTTAATTCGCTTGCGGGACGGTCAAACACTAATTCTCAGCGGTATTATTCAAGACACCGACCGCACAACTATTTCTAAGCTGCCTATCTTGGGCGATTTACCGCTTATTGGTTCACTGTTCAGGAGAACTAACCGGGAAAACGAGCGTCGCGAGGTGATAGTGTTGCTCACACCTCAAATTATGGACGACTCAGACCGCTCTGGTTATGGCTATAACTACAACCCTAGCCCAGAAGTTCGGCAAATGTTGGAACGTCGTGGTGTCAGCACACCTCGTCGCTAAGTTAACAGCGCAATACCTTAATCATTAATCATTTTAGGTTAAGGTTTGGTTAATACCAATTTCCGGTAGAGACGCGATTAATCGCGTCTCTACCGTGTGGGTGTATTGGTATAGGTTTATAGGTATTGGATTATGGGCATAGGTTGGTAAGTATAGGTTTATGGGTAGGGAAATTATTGATTGTCTAACAGTATTTTAATGAGTTTTATCTTGTGTAAATAGTTCTATTTGTCAATTTATGAGGGATAATACCCTTCACGGTTAAAAACCTCAATTTGTCCTCAATTAATTCAAAGGCTGCAAGTCACCCTTATGGATCAAACAAATAGAAACTGTCAATTTCTCTTTCGATTTTCCCTTTTCCCTACCGCTTTCTGTTCCCCTAATACGTTTTTTGAGTATAATTACTTGGAAAAAAACGAAATTCGAGTGAAATAATAGCCAAATGAAAGTAGCAAATCCCGAAATCTATATAAATTAATGCTTTCATCTATCCACTTCTGGCTTCCAAGCTTTAGAATGATTCATTGAAAAGTCGATTTCACGGCAATTGGAGGGATTGTATGTGTAAATCCCCCATTCGGTACGACTTTTGTGAATCTCTCAACTGAGATTTAGGTGAAGATGCGCTCCAAATGCGCTCTCTCAATTCCAAGTAAGACTCAAGGAGTTTGACATGAACAAAGGCGAATTAGTTGACGCAATTTCTGAAAAGGCTAGCGTTACCAAGAAGCAAGCTGACGCTGTTTTGACTGCTGCATTGGAAACTATCATGGAAGCTGTTTCCTCTGGCGATAAAGTCACGTTGGTCGGTTTTGGCTCTTTTGAATCACGGGAACGTAAAGCTCGTGAAGGACGCAACCCTAAAACTAACGAGAAAATGGAAATTCCAGCCACGAAAGTTCCCGCTTTCTCCGCTGGTAAGCTATTTAGAGAAAGGGTTGCACCTCCTAAAGCCTAGCTTCTTTAAACATTTCCTTTTTTTTATGCGGCAACCTGCACATGGGGGAAATTTAGCTTGGGCAGCGGCTACTGCTGGCTGTTCCCCTGGTGCTATTGTGGATTTTTCCGCCAGTATTAGCCCGTTAGGTCCTCCTTACAGTATTTTGTCTGCTATTGAGCTCCAACTTGGTAATATACGGCACTATCCCGACCCAAATTATATTGAGTTGAGAAATGCTCTCAGTCTCTATCATAATCTCTCACCGGAATGGATTCTGCCCGGTAATGGTTCAGCAGAATTACTGACTTTAGCCGGTAGAGATTTAGCTGAGTTCGCCGCTACTGTTTTAGTTACTCCAGCCTTTGGCGATTACTTTAGGTCTCTAAATGCCTACGATGCTAAAGTGCTGGAATTTCCTCTTTGTGTCAGCCGTCATTTGTCATCTGTTGATTGTGTTTTGTCAGGAATTCTTGATAAATCAAAATTAAATGGAAACAACGGAATAATTATAAACAATCCTCATAATCCGACGGGGGTTTTGTTTTCACGAGAGGATATTTTGCCTTTGTTAAAGGATTTTGCTCTGGTTGTGGTCGATGAAGCTTTTATGGATTTTCTCCCACCACAACAAGAACAAAGTCTTATTCCATTGGTGCAAGATTACCCAAATTTAGTGGTGCTACGCTCGCTAACCAAGTTTTATAGTCTCCCTGGACTACGAATTGGATATGTGATCGCAAATCCAGAACGCTTGCGAAGGTGGGGGTGTTGGCGTGACCCTTGGTCAGTTAATACTCTGGCTGAGGTGGCTGCGATTGCTGCGTTAAGGGATAAGGAATTTCAGGCTAAAACCTGGGCTTGGCTACCACCAGCTAGGGAAAAGCTTTTTCGAGGATTATCTCAAATTAAGGGTTTGCGACCTTTTGAGGGTGCTGCAAATTTTTTATTGGTTGAGTCTGAAGAATCTGTTTTACGTCTGCAAGAAAAGTTACTTAAGCAACATCGGTTATTAATTCGCGATTGCTTAAGTTTTTCTCAATTGGGGGATAGGTTTTTTCGAGTTGCTGTACGTTCTGAGTCTGATAATCAGCGATTGATTGATGCGCTGGTTGACAGTTGATGGTGTAAGTCGAATGTTACTAAGAAAAGATAACCCCTGAACTAAAGTTCGGGCTAAAAGCTAAAGTTAGCTAAAGCTAACTAAAATAAGCATTTCAACCCGTTTTTAACGGGTTTTAGCTTTCAGCCCGAAATGACCGTTCAGGGGTATCAAGTCCTTTTCTTTGTGCCATTCGGTATCAATAGTTTTTTGAGTGTTGACTCTTAACCGCTAACCGTCAACAATTAATTATTGACTGCTTTCCGGTCAACGCTCAACAGTCAACAGTTAACAATTTCCCAATGACGATTGACTACGATGTCGTAATTATTGGTGGCAGTATTGTTGGACGCTATGCTGCTATGAATGCTGCCCAACAACGTGCAAATGTTGCGTTGGTGGAACCCTCGTCATTGGATGATGGGTTTGTTTATCACCATGCTTTCGGTTCAATTACTAACCGCTTGCGGCAAACACTTCAGAATGCACGCTTTGGTATCCATCTTATCAGTACGTCACTGTCAGAAAAATGCCAAATCTCTCTAGGATGGGAAGAAGCGGCATTGTACGCAAAAAGCATTGCAGCTAATATAACAGAGCAACTTTCTCCTGCTATTTTGGGTGCTGCTGGAGTTGATGTGATTTCTGGTTCTGGTCACTTTCAAGGGTCACAAGCTCGAAGACCGGGGGATTTAGCTTTTATTGTTAATAATCGTTTACTGTCAGCACGTCATTATTTGCTTGCGACTGGTTCAACTCCTGCAATCCCAGCGATTGAAGGCTTACAGAGTGTTGGTTATCTTACTTTATCTAATATCTGGCACTCTTTAAATAGTTCTGCAAATAGTCACACACCACCTCAGAACTGGGTAATTATTGGTGGTGTTCCCCAAAGTATTGAATTAGCGCAAATTTTAGCCCGGTTGGGTTTTCGAGTCGCATTAATACTTTCACGACCCTATCTTTTGCCCAATCTTGACCCAGAAATATCAGCCTTGCTGCAAGCACAGTTGGAAATTGAGGGTGTACGTGTCCTCACTCAAACTGCTGTGACCCAAGTTATGCGAATAGAGAATAAAAAATGGGTTCAAGCAGGAGATAAGGCAATCGAAGCTGATGAAATTGTGGTCGCAACTGGACAACAAGCAAATCTTGATTCCTTAAATTTACCTACAGTTGGAGTTAAATGGCATCCTGGACGCTTGTTAGTAAATAATAAATTACAAACCACAAATCAGCGTATATACGCTTGTGGTGATGTTATTGGTGGTTATGACTTTGTTAATGTTGCGAAATATGAAGCAAAAATAGCTATTGATAATGCGTTATTTTTTCCTACCCGCAAAGTGAATTACAATAGCGTTCCTTGGGCATTATTTACACAACCGATGCTAGCGCAAGTAGGTCTAAGCGAAAAGCAAGCTAAAAGTCAATATGGTAATGATGAAATTTTGGTTTTGCGTCAATATTTTAAATCTTTAACAGCAGCACAAATCACAGACGAAACCACGGGTATATGTAAATTAATTGTTAAGCGTAATGGGGAAGTCTTAGGAGGTTCTCTACTAGGGAAAGAGTCTGGAGAGTTAATCAATATTATTGCTTTGGCAATTGCTCAGAAAATTAAAGCTAAGCATTTGGCAAATTTATCGACCGTATATCCCAGTTTCGCGGAAATTTTGCAGCAAACCGCTCTTGAGTGGAATCAGCAAAAATTAAGCAATTTTGGTTTACAAGAATTTCTCGACGACTTTTTCCTGTTTCGACGTGGTTGGTAGGAAATGGGGAGTAGGGAATAGCGAGTGGGGAGTTGGGAATTATTATTTATAAACCCCATAAACCCTATTATTAGTCCTCTTTCAGAGGACTTTAGCTTTTAGACAGGGACTTTAGTCCTTGGTTTACGGTACGGACGTCTTTATAAACATCCTGCCAGTTTATCGCGTTTCAGTTCATCAAGTCTCAGCAAAAATTATTGTGTAGAGTTAAATATTAATAGCTTTAAAGTAACAATTAGCTATTAGAAATTAGCTGAAGCCACGATAAGATAAACACGTCTTTATAATGCTGTTTGCGTGGTTAATTATGTTACTTGGGGTATTTATACGCAGCGTATTTGTATTATTAATAATACTTCTGCTGGGAGGATTTCCTGCCGATTCGGCAATGGCTGTATTGCGTCAGCACCAAGATGCACCGGGTGTTATGCATTATCATTCTCAAGTTTCTTTGAAGGATGATTTGGGATATTCTTGGCAAGTTTTACTGTATAAAATTTTTAAACCTGGTCAACCTCAAGATGTACATTTAAGATTAGTAGGATTTCCTGGTGTTTTTGAATTTATACATCCAAATTCGCTGGAAATTTTAACTGCTAGGGGTAGACTTTTGAATGCTTCCGATGTTTACGCACAAGAATCTCCTGCGGCAAATGTGGGGGAGTATAATTTAACGGATGTATTGCCGCAACTACATAATATTGATTCCCTTGAGCTTTATTTGCCACTGCAGGGGGAAAAACCTCTTGTTTTGGAACTTTCTAAAGCTGTGGTAACTGAGTGGCAATGGTTGATTACTGAGGTGAACTGAAAGGTCAACAAGCTTTTTATTGAGGTAAGGTAATACTGGTGACCCATACTACACCTGCTGTGACTATGGGTACGCTGAGGTTATCTGTTCCATGGGGTGAAATTGCTTCTGCGAGTGTTGCAAAAGTTCCTGTCACTAAGGCGATTAAAATAGCTTTTGCAATATCAAATGGTACAGCATTATGGGCAAGTGGTGAACCTGGGAGTAAAAAAAGTACCAAAAATATGGCGATTGTGGTGGCTATAAACATCGCTAAAGAACCTTCCCAAGAGCGTATGGATTGGCCAATTTGGTATTTATGTTTGCCAAAACGCTTACCTATTAAGGCTGCTAAGGCATCTCCCCAGGTCATTGCCATTACTCCTGCTACAGCTATAGGTACATTATCTACAGGTGTACCTGGTCGCCAAAATAACAGGAATAATAACGTTACGGATATGGCGAAGTAAATTGTACCAGGTGAACTATCTTCAGTATCCATTGCAGCAATGATTCGATAACGGTATAGCAAAAAGTTGATACCGATAAAAGTAGTAAAAGGAATTATTCCTATTTGCCAGCTATCAAACAACAGCAGAATACCAAAAACCCACATTCCTGCTCCTATATGAATGAATTTACGAGTAAGTTCTGATGGAAGGTTAAAAAATTTGCGCGATGCTTCGGCAATTAATAGTAAACAAGTTGCGTAAGCATAAGAAATACTAAGACCCGTAAAATTTTCCTTTATTAAATTGAATAAGTCGGTAAGCATAATAAATAACAGATTATATTTTCGATAATTACAAAGACGGGAGGTTGTTTCGTCGAAATAATCCTAAAGTTCCCTGAAATAGCCCGAAATGACCGTTCAGGGTTTTATTAGACATATGTGTACTTCTTCCTTCATTACTTATTTTTCCGCCAATTTTTATCGCGTAAGGAGACGTTACCGATACCTTGTAAGATACCACGTCCTATTAAACCTAAACCCCTACCGACAACTTGAGTCAGAAAAAATACTACTCCACTACCCAAAAATGACAATAAAGTTTGTAAGCGTGGAGAGGTTGCGTCCCAAAATTCTAGCCCTAAAGTTACTACTAAGGGTATGCCTGATAGTTCTGTTAACTCTTCTTTTCGAGGTGCATAAATTGATGTCTTAGCAATTCCACGGGGTGCAAATACAAATAGTTCATAACGACTCTCAAAAATAGCTCTTGGCTCTGTAACATAATTTTTTAAACGATATTTCCAAGATAAATCATTTCTAAATCTCTCTATTTCTCGTGTTGAAATCAATTTACGGTCATAAAAGTTTTGCTTTATTTGTTCAATATCTGCTAATCTATTCAACATTGGCTGTATGACAGCATTTGCTATTTGAATCAACAAATTTTCAAGTAGCATAGAACCTTGTTCTTTTGCTTGAGCACTAGCAACTGGATAAGAAGTATTATTAACTTGTAAATCTGTTTGAAAAAGCAGATAAGAAAATAATTCCTCTATAAAAGGAATTTGATTTAAAATTTCTTTTTGTATAATTTCTATATCTTGCAGCAATACATTAACTATTTCTATGTTTTTATTTCCTACATTTACACGCGAAAACTTACCAAAAAAGTCTGTAGCTGATGCTTGCCATAAATCTTTTATGACTGTATTTGTAATTTCTTCTAATTGATTTAATTCAACTTGAGAATTTCTTAACTCATCCAAAGCATCGGCTATTTTTTGGAGAATTAAATAAAGTAACTCTCGTTTTTTTTCTTCTTGAAAAATATCTATTTCTAATGGGGTTTCTGAAATATTTTCTAAAGGATACTGAAGTTTGTTAATACAAGATGCAAATAATACTGATTGCAGCGCTCTTGGACTTAGCAAAGGGGGTATATTCTGAGTAATTTCTGGCTCTGCTAAAACTATTGTATCGCTAGGTAATTCTTCGACAGAAGGTAAAGATGGTAATTCAACTCTGGTATTTTGGATTTCTTTCTGTTGCTGTCTTTCTTGTCGTGAGGAAAGTTGATTAACTAGCCAACGTGTAGCTAATAATTCTCTTCGCTGACCTGCTAAAATTGCTTTTTCAAGTGGAGATAACCCAAAAGTTTGTAACTGTGAATTGACTTGTGCTAAATTTTCCTCAATTTGACGAATTCCAAACAAACGCAAACGATTTCGTTGTCGAAAAAATGGCAACGGCAATTGTGAGATATTCTCCCTCTCTATCCTTCCCTCTATCTTCCCTGTTTCCCTCTCCCCTTCTTCCTCGACCCAATAGGAACCACCTGCAGCAACTTCTTGCATTGCGGTAATTAACTCAGGAATAGGTGTTCCTTTTACACAGTAACCATCTATACCATAAGCTTTCGCGGTTAATAGTAGCCCTGGTTCTTGAATACTGCTAAGAAGTAAAACTGGTAGACTGGGATACTGAGTTTTTAATTGTCTTAAGAATTGTAAACTTAATTGCTGACGAGTTCGGAAGCGACCGTCACCTAGTTCCATAACAACCAGATTCACCCCTTCTGGGTCTTCTGTTGCTAGTTCTGCTAAAATTTGCAAGGCTGTTGTTTCTGTATCCGCAACTCCAACAACTTGTAAGTCAGGCAGTTCTTCTACTACTACACGCAACCCCAATCTAAAAATGGGGTCTTGGTCAATTAACAATAATTTCAGGCTAGCATCGCTCATATTTTACTCAAACTTAAAGACCCACCTCAAGCAATTCGCAATTCGCAATTTGCAATTTGCAATTACGTTCGTGGAGTGTAGGGTTAGCCATTGGGGCTTTAACCCCTTTTACCCAGATAATGTGCTGGGAGAAAATGGTATTTTATACATTTTTACTTGTTTGGGCACGCCTGAAAATGGATGATAATTTCTTTAGAAAATATCATATATGTAATCATATGTAATTAAATGAACATTAATATTCGTCATTGGCTAGGGGAAAAAAATATTGAAATTACTGATTTACAAGGGTTATCCCCAGGTCAGATAGCTGGTATTGCTTTCCGTATTGTTGAGGATATGGAAGTCAAAAGTCTGAATATTATTGATATATGTACATTTGTTGAAGTATTAGAGCAACCTATCGTAGTTGCATCTGTTGAGATTAGTCTAATAGCCGAGTTGACCGAAAGTCTATTGCGCTATCTAAGCCAGAAAAAACCTTTAAAACGTAATGAGGGTACATGGTTGGCGTTTCAAATAGCCTATTTGTATGCTCTAAAACAAGTTATCGAGCAAGAAAAATGTTTACAAAGACCTTGGTTAGACCGGGCTTTACTTTGGGACTCTAAAAAAATCCAACCCTCATCTCCCCCATCTCCCTCATCCTCCTCCTCTTCTCCCCTTCCCCCTCCCCACTCCCCACTCCCCACTCCCAGTATTAAGCTTCAAGGATTGCTAAACACTCTTCGTCCAGGAAAATTGAGTGATACGCAAGCGGAACAAGCTTTATCTTCTTTGACCGATTCGTTGTTAGTGCAACAGATGAGTAATGCTGTTAAGGCTTGGTTTATTGCTAATGGTACTGAAGAAACAGAAGCTAAATTACTCACACAAAGAATCGGCTATTCACTGAGTGGGCATTTAATAACAGTAATAGCAGAAAATGCTGCACCTTTAGCTCAACTGCGAAAATTTCTTAAGGTGGGAAATTCCTTAAACGCTGCCTCATCTGGAGGAATTAGTAGTGGTTCAGATAAAAATTTAGATATCACTTCAAATATACCAGGTTTTTTTGGTGAAAAAATTTATTTATCTCGCGAATTATACAGAGCTAAATTGCTAAAAGCTCTCAGTGAACCTCTGCTTGGGGAAATGTTTGCTCTCAAGGACATTTACGTACCTCTCCAGGGTTTACTAGTGGAAGAAAATATTTATGATTCTAATAAAAAAAATATTGAACCAATAGATTTAATGACATGGACGCAGCAACAACTAGATGATTCAGAAACTATTGCTGTAATTGAATCGGAGCCTGGTTATGGTAAAACTAGTTTCTGCCAAGTTTTGGCTGCACAAGTAGCAAAAGAACTTTATCCTGCTTGGATACCAATATTTATTCGTCTACGTGATATTACTTGGGGTAACACTTTAATTAAGACTCTTGATTCGGCTTTTCAAGATGGTCGAAGTAATATTTGCGATTGGTTAGAAACAGAGCATCCAAGGTGTTTGTTAATACTTGATGGATTCGATGAGTTACCCCCTTGTCTGCAAGGCAAAATGACAAAGGCTATTTTTTTCAACCAGTTGCAACGATTACAATCGCAATGCCGTCATAAAATTGTATTAACGAGTCGCACCCAGGCTTTACAAGATATCATTCAACAATGGCCTTGGCAATTACGGCGTATTTCGATACTACCTTTTGATAAGGAAGAACTCAAACAATGGTTTCAACTCTGGGCAAAAGTGCTATCTTTGCCAATTGCTCAGAATTTCTTTAATTTTTTAAAGCAAGAAGGACTATTCTCTACAAAATATAAGTTATCAGAATTCGCCGTCAAAATTCGACAACCATTAATGCTTTATTTGCTGGGGGTTTTACACCGAGACGGATTGCTAAATGCTGCGTTTTTATCCGAGCTTGAGAAAAATGAACATAACAGCAGTGCGTTTGTCAATTGGGAAATATATTATTGTTTGAGTCGATGGCTGTTAGGTTACCCTTTAACAGATAGCGTTCAAACAATTTTGCAGCCATCGGGGTCGTCCCATATCCACCGTACAAAAGAAAGCATATCCAATTTGCTCGCAGGTACACATCCCCAAGATTTGCTAGAACAAATGCATGATTTTGCGCTCCAATTAATCCATTCCCAACGCTATCGGTTGGGGAATTGGGAGTGGGGAATTGGGAGTAGGGAATTGGGAGTAGGGAGTAGTGTAAAACAAATACCTTTACCAGCTTTTTATTTTAAAAGTCAACAGTCAACAGTCAACCATCAACAGTCATCAGTCAACCGTCAACAGTCAACAGTCAACCGTCAACAATCAATCGAATTTTCTCACTCCAAATTAGGAGAATTTTTGTGTGCGGAAGCTATTGTTGTCAAACTTAAATTACTTACCCAGTGTCAAAGCAGCTTGATGGGTGAATCAAATTATGTTTTAGACAGTTCGTCAAGGGTTGCTCAATATCTTTATAACTTATTTGGTTTTGGTGTTCTCACTTTGGAAATTGAAGAACTAATTCTCCAAGGTTTGATAAGGGAACAAAAACGCGAGTTTTCTCTAGAAGTTTTGTGCAATCGTATGTTGCCATTCTGGTATGACTATTGTCGCGGACGATGGTTAGATGAAGGTATTACTCATAAAGCTGTAACTTATTTTCAATCGCTGCAAAATCCTGTGAATGTGGAACAGGTAAACGCTGCTGTGGGAATTAATGTGTTTTTATTGCTGTGTGCTGTTCATCGGGAAGCAAATATTTCTTTTTCTCCTTGTGGAAATTCTGCTTCTTTGTTAGATTTTCAACCACAAGCTCTTTCGATACTTATTGGTCGCACTACTGTTTTGTACAAAAATGCTTTTAATGAGCGAATTTGTGCTAAATCTTTAGCTGGACTTAACTTGACTGGAGCATATTTACCGCAGTTGATGTTAGCTGGAGCAAATCTAACGCAAACTAATTTTACTGCAGCTGATTTAATAGGAGCAAATTTTGCTGGTGCTAATCTCGCTGCTGCAAACTTTGCTGATGCAAATCTTGTGGGTGTAAATTTTGTTGGTGCTAATCTTGCTGGTGCTAATCTGGGGGGAGCAAACTTGACTGGTGCTAATTTGACTGGGGTTTATTTGCATTCTGTAAATTTGTCAAATTGCTGTTTGTTTGCTGCGATTATGAGCGAAACAGATAAGGAGATGGCTTTGCTTAATGGTGCTATGTTCTCTTTGGAGCAATTTCATTCCCTCAAACAATTATTATCCCAGGAGTCGGGAGTGAGTACAGGTCATCATACTGATAGCACTGCTGCTTGGTTAAGTTCTGCTTCCGGAACACCGGGAGTTGGACATATTGAAAGTGTGGAAGGGGAACCAATTTTATCTATGGATTTATATGAAAGCTTCCCGGAGGATGAAACTGTTTTAGGTGCGAATGACTATGAGGATGAATAATTTTGGTTTTTGATTCAGTATAAAAGGATATCAATGGTATTTTATACTACTGCTTTCTTAGTAGTATTAGTGTATATTTACTCTAATGCCGCTGTATATTGTGTCTCGTTATTTTTATTTTTTGATTTTCAATTTCAGGAATGCCTAAACCTAAATTTCATCTTGTACTTATTAAATAATAGTGTAAGATAAGACATTCAGTAAATGTAACAAGACTTGCTTGTTTCTACCGTAAACAAGTATAAATATTAGCTGAGGAAAAACAATAAGTATAATTAGAGGTATAGCTGTGAATGATAAGGTTTCCGTTATTGTTTGCACTTCTGACCGTTGTCATTCATTAAAAAACACCTTAGAAGTACTAGAGAAAAATAATTATAAAAATATAGAAGTAGTTATAGTTGATGCATCTTCAACAGAAGATACGATGAAATTAATTCAAGAAATATCTATAAATTTTTTATATCCTTTAAAATATGAAATTGTTTCTCAAAAGAATGTAGCGGTTTCGCGTAATGTGGGTATTAAGTTATCGAGTAGTCCTATTATTGTATTTTTAGATGATGATGTAATCCCACCACCGGAATGGATAGATGAATTACTGGCTACTTATAATTTTTATGGTGAAAAGTGTGGGGGAGTTGGTGGCACAGTCAGGGATATGACAAAGCCAGGTTACCCTTTACAATACCGTAAAGGAATTACAAACTTAATGAGCAATACAATCGCAATCCGTCCAGAAAATGCATCGGTATATAACCAAGCAGAGGGTTTTTGGTTTAGTGGTTTTATGGGAGCCAATTCATCATATCGTAGGGAAGTTTTAGAGTTAGTGGGTGGTCATGATGAGTTTTATGAATATTTTTTAGAGGAAACAGACCTTTGTTTGCAGATAATTAAAGCTGGCTACGAGATTCATTTTTCTAATACGATTGTTGACCATTATCCAGCGGCTAGCCATAATCGTAAAGACCAAAAGCATTTAACTTGTTGGTATTCTTTGGCTAAAAATACCACTTATTTTGCCTTAAAACATGCGTACAAAAAAATTCCATTTCCAATTTTATTAATTTGGTTGATGGGAATTCTTATTTATCGCTGCTTTTTGAGAATCTTGCGATTAAGGTTAACTCATAAATTATCTTTATCTATTGTCTGGAAATATATAAATGAAGCTATGCGCGGTGTGGCTGTTGGTTGGCGTGCTGGTACGGGTTTATACAAGCTTAACAAGTGTGCTAGTGATAGTTGTGGAGACGATATAGGGTCTATCCTTTTACCTTTTAACCGTTATCTACCGAGGTAATTTATTTAACATATTTATTTTTCTCCACCTGATAGTATGATGTTGCCATCTGGAAATCAAGGAATAAAATCCTGATTATTATTTTTACATAATATAAAGGGAATGTCTGACACTGTTATTAAAGTTGAAAACTTGGGGAAGAAGTATATTTTAAGCCATCAGCAAGAAGGACATGGAAAGTATAAGGCTTTGCGTGATGTGATTGCTGATGGGGTTAAATCTCTAGGTTCAAGAATCAAAAATCCCAAATCCAAAATTCAAAATAACCGCGAGGAGTTTTGGGCACTTCAGGATGTCTCTTTTGAGATTAAAGCAGGAGATAGGGTTGGGATTATTGGACGTAACGGTGCAGGTAAATCTACTTTATTAAAAATTTTAAGTCGAATTACTGAACCTACTACTGGAAGGATTTCCATTAAGGGTAGGGTGGCTAGTTTATTAGAGGTTGGGACTGGCTTTCATCCCGAATTGACGGGTAGAGAAAATATTTACCTGAATGGTGCAATTTTGGGGATGAGTCGGTTGGAAATTAAGCGCAAATTTGATGAAATTGTGGCGTTTGCTGAGGTGGAAAAGTTTCTGGATACTCCGGTGAAGAAGTATTCTTCGGGGATGTATGTCCGGTTAGCGTTTGCTGTTGCTGCTCATTTGGAACCAGAAATTTTAGTGGTTGATGAGGTTTTAGCGGTAGGGGATGCTCAGTTTCAGAAGAAGTGTTTGGGAAAGATGGAAGAAGTTGGGAAAGAAGGAAGGACAGTTTTGTTTGTTAGTCACAATATCAATGTTGTCAAAGCACTATGTCAAAAAGGAATACTGCTACAGAAGGGAACTATTGTATCGATAGGTGAAGTTGTTTCGGTATTAGATAATTATTTGAGCGAAAATAGCATACAACAGTACGATTTTGTCCCGGATACACAAGCAAAAGTATATTTTAAAAAAATCAGAATACTTGGTGATAGCGATGTAGAACAGACTGAGTTTGGTATGGGTGATAATATCATATTTGAGTTTTCACTTTGCTTTAACAATACGCTTAGTAACCTTGATTTAGGTCTAAATATTAAAAACGCTTATGGTGAAATAATCACACATGTTTGTAATATGGATGCTGAGTTTTATGTAAGTGGCACTTCAGGTGATAGCATTCTCTTTAGGATAAAAATTCCAGAAATAAAATATTCTCCTGGTATTTATTATCTTGATACTGCTATAGGCGACGGAAATTTCCTATTTGATAAACATCCTGATTTTGCTCAAATTATAGTAAATGATAGTCTCTTTGTCAAAAGGACAGGAGGTTTTCCTCGTCACGTTAAAGTATTCTCTACTTCTCTATGGAGTAAAATTATTGATTCAGCATAAAATTTGACACTTGGATAATTATTTAAAAATTATTGATATTATCTTATCTTTATAGTTGTGTTTTATATGATAAAAATAGGTATTTTACTTTCTTACGACTACGAATTTTTAAAAAACTCCTTACCCTGTTTATATCCACAGGCAAATACAATTACTTTGGCAATGGACAAAGACTTTCGGACTTGGAGTGGTAATAACTTTACAATTGAACCTTCTTTTTTTGAGTGGCTCAAATGGTTTGATGTAGATAAAAAAATTACAATTTACAAAGATGATTTTTACAAACCTGAACTTTTGCCCATTGAAAATGAGACGCACGAGCGAAACATGTTAGCAAAATACATGGGTGAAGGGGGGTGGCACATACAAATAGATGCTGATGAATACTTTATAAATTTTCCATCTTTTGTCAGATTTTTAGGTACACAACGGCAATATCTCCAAAATCCTCAAAAAACACCTATTACCTTCATTGTGAATATACTTGTTTTGTACAAGAAAACAAAAAGGGGTTTTCTGTACGTTAAAAATAGTTATGATAGCGTACATATTGCGACCAATAATCCATATTATAAGTTAGCAAGAAATGGCAATCACCCTTTTATTCATACCAATTTTTTTCTTTTTCATCAAAGTTGGGCAAGAGAAGACCAAGAAATGCTGTTCAAAATGAGGAATTGGGGGCACAGCACAGATATTAATATTGATAGTTACTTCAAACTTTGGCAAGCTATAGATGAAGATAATTATAATTATATGCAAAACTTTCACCCTTTGTATGGGCCTTTGTGGAAAGCATTAGAATACGTCGAAGGTGATAGTATTGCGGAATTGATACAGTCTTTTCCCAAAAAGCACATATTGTCGCTTTCTAAAAGACAATTATGGCTGAAAAACAACCCACAATTGGTAAGATTTTGCAATCGTGCTATCAATGTAAAAATCAATGTAAAAAATAAATTTTATTCTTGATATCTAACTTGCTAAAAATATTTAAAATAAAAGTTTAAATGAATAATCATGATGTGACTGTCGTATACACGGGAATCAAGCAACATTTAACGTGCAAATTATATATAATAATTAATGATAATGAAGCAGTTTAATTTTCCATCAATACAGCCGACTGAGAAAGATACCTATAGACCTTTTTGGTCTGTAATGATTCCCACTTACAATGGTGCAGATTACCTCGCAAAAACGCTTAAAAGTGTTCTTGAACAAGACCCTGGATTGGAGCAAATGCAGATAGAGGTAATCGATGACTGCTCTACTAAAGATAACCCAGAACAATTAGTCAGAGAAATAGGACAAGGAAGAATTTCTTATGCACGACAGTCAGAAAATTTAGGTCAAATTAAAACTTGGAATAATTGCATTCAACGTGCTTACGGTCATTGGATTCATATTTTACATCAAGATGATGTAGTATTACCAGGATTTTATAATCGTCTGCGAAAACTAATAGAAAAAGAACAACAAATTGGCGCTGCTTTTTCTCGTAATATTTACATGGATGAAGATGGTCATTGGTTAAATATATCAGAACTTGAAAGGAGAGAACCCGGCGTTTTAGAAAACTGGCTAGAATTGATTTCTACTAAGCAAAGAATTCAATTTCCTGCAATCGTTGTTAAACGCAGCACATATGAAAAATTAGGAGGGTTTTGTCCAGATGCATATTCTGCATCTGATTGGGAGATGTGGAAAAGAATTGCAGCGAATTACTTAGTTGGCTATGAGCCACAAGTTTTAGCATGTTTTCGTCTACACTCAGCTTCGGAATCTTCACGACTTATAAAATATGGAGCAAATATTGCACACACTCTCCAAGCTATAGAAATTTCTAAATCTTATTTACCAGATTCTGATTCCGAGAAATGGTCACGTCAAGCGAGGGAATACTATGCAATGTATGCTTTAAATACGGCTAGTGCTATGTTTAGTATAAATGAAGAAACCGCAGCTTTTAATCAAATCAAGGAAGCTTTCAGATGTAGTTACTCTTTGCCTGTAATTATGAGTTTAATTAAAGTATTTCTGAAGGCTAATGCTCAGTTAATTATGAAACCCAAAAATAAGTAAATAATTTTTATATTTATGAAAAAAATACTGCGAGCTTCTTGGTTTAGTCCAGACCCTAAAGGACATGGAGGAAATCGACGAACACTTCAGATTGAAGAATTAGTAACTTCGTTAGGCTTGATAGTTGAGGATACACAATTAAATTTATCTATTCGCTTACAAAGGCGCTTGGAGAGGTTTTTTAACGGATTTAATTTTATCAATAAATATAATTATTTAACATATCCTTTGCACTGTAGATTAAGCTATTTGGAAGATATTTTTATAGACTTTAATATAGGTTTTAATAATTATCAAGGAACTAAAGTAATTTTATGGGAATCTACTAATAATTATACTATACCGTATTTAGCAAAAAAAAATAGTTTTACAATAATAGCGCTACCACATAATATTGAATCTTTAGTTGTGAATAAAAATAACAATTTTACTAGCAAATCTTTACCTTTTAACTTTCAATACGAAATTAAAAATTTAGCGAAAGCAGACAAATTATTTAGTATATCTCGTGAGGAACAGTGGTTATTAAAATTATATGGAATTGATGCTGATTTTTTACCTTATTACCCCCCTAAAGAAGTTTTAAACTATCTTTTAACCATAAGAAAAGATAGAAATGATTCAGAAAAAAAAAGATTTTTAATTATTGGAACAGCCAATAACTATCCAACAATGCAAGGTATGATTGAACAAATTAAGTGGCTCAAGGCTATTAAAAAAGAATTTGATTATGAAATTGATGTCGCTGGCTATGGAACTGAAAATTTGAAAGAATATTGCTGTGATTCAAGTATAAATATTTTAGGTTCTGTAGATTCCAAAGAATTATACGGTCTCCTAGTTAACGCTAAAGCCGTTTTGGCACATCAGAAAATAGGTACTGGAGCATTAACCCGTATTACAGAGATGGTAATCGCAGGTATTCCTGTAATTGCGAATTCCAGTGCTTGTAGAAGCGCTTTCGACTTTGAGGGAGTTTATTGTTATGAGGATAAATCTGAGTTGTTAAATTTAATGTGTAAAATATTAGATATGCCTAGTATTTTGCCCCCACCAATAGAGTCAGAAAAGCGTTTTTTAAATTATATTTTAAGTCTTATTTAGTTATTTTAAATTTCACTGAATATGAAAAATATCAGAATAGAAGATTATCTAAAAAAGTCTTCCAATTCATCTAAACAGCAAGGTGGTTTAAAACTCAACAAAAAATTTAATCAAAATTACCACCCAAATAAATTACTAATTACTATCATCACAGTTACCTACAACGCCGCAGAATTTTTAGAAAAAACAATTCAAAGCCTTCTACAGCAAACATATACTAACTTTGAGTATATTATAATTGACGGTGGCTCTACAGATAGTACTATTGATATTATCAAAAAATACGAAAACCAAATAGCATACTGGTGTAGCGAACCAGATAAAGGTATTTATGATGCTATGAATAAAGGTATTTCTCTATCTGAAGGTGAAATAATCGGTTTAATTAATGCAGGTGATACCTATCTACCGGATGCGCTATTATCTTTAGCAAAAAAATACTCACCTAGCGATAAATTATCTGTTTACTACGGTGATATTTATCGATGGTATACAGACGCTAATATCAAAGTGAAAATTAATTCTAGCTTTGAAGAATTAAAGTATTCTATGAGTATTTGCCATCAGGCAATGTTTATTACAAAATATACTTACCTTACTCATGGTTTATATAATCCCAACTATAAATATGTTGCCGATTTTGCCTATGCTCTATCCTTATTACAAGCAAATGCTCAGTTTATATATATAAATTCTATTGTTGCTTGCTATCAAACCGGGGGAGTTACTGACGAAAAAATGCTGGAGTCTAAAATTGAATCTATTCAAGTTAATTTTGAATTAAAAACTCCATTTTGGTATCGTGCATTAATGCAATACATTAAGCAGCTATTTCGTTATTATTTCTACCAAATAGTAATAGTTTCTTTACTTGGAAAGACAAAAGCAGCAAAAATGAGAAGGGAACGTCTAGCTATAAAATTTCCAGACCATCATAAACTCTAGAATAAGCAGCGGATTTCAAGTGAGTGAATTACAACCAGGAAGTTCTGGTTTCTTGTTATATTAGCAAAGTATTGTATTAATCTTGCTCAGTTCAAACCAAGTGCGCTCACCAATAACACCATCGATAGGTAAACTAGTAGACTTTTGTAATTCTTTTACTGCTGTTTCGGTCGCAGTTCCAAAATCACCATCAATTGCACGGTTATAGTAACCACCAGTCGATAATCTTTCTTGAACCTTCTTAACTAACTCTCCCTTCACACCTTTTTTCAAAATAGCCATATCAACTGGCGCACCCTTGTAAAGCGACCGCCAAGTTTTGTTGCCAACTATTCCATCTTGCTGCTGGAACATTTTACCTTGAAAAAGTTTGACCCCTGCTTCTGTCTTCAGACCAAATACCCCATCGATTACTTCCCCACCAGGATATACACAAGCCCCATCGTTACCAAGATATACAAATACACCTTGGTCTAATAATAGGTTTTGTACTTCTTTAACAACCTCACCTTTAGAACCGAGTTTTAAAATAGGCTTATTAATCTCAGCAGTTGTGGTGGATGGATTAGATGTGAATGTCATATTTTTATTTAAGGTTGAATAATTTACTAAGTAATTCTTCAGCCCTTAATGTTGATATTCCGGATTCCCCTGGTACACAAAGGGGTACTATTTTTTTTGGATAACTCATGCTAATGCCTTTTAAGTTCTTCTAATTTCGTTAATAATTCTTCTTCAATTGCCACAGTTACAAGAACATCATGTTTTAAATCTCCCCATTTTTTACCCAAACTAACTTTGTGTAAGCTAATAATTTCTGATACCATCGGATGTACTATAACCCGTACCGACTGTAATTGACCCAAAAGTCTAGCATGTTTATATTGCGGAGATTCTTGCAATTTAGTATCTAGCTGTTGAGCTAGTATTTGAGGAGGTAAATTTACTTTATCAACTAACAAAATATAATGCTCTTTTGGTAATTTAGCTGGTACAAGACTTTTAAAACAAGTCCCTTCCAAAGGTAAACTATCAAGAACTTGACAAACAAAATCGGAATGCAGTTTTTCACCAACCAAATCGCTAATTTCTTGAGTGCGTCCCAAAAATTCTAAACAAGGTGTATTGCAAAAAAAGTGGGTAACGCGAACCCTATCACCAATTCGATAACGATACAGTCCTCCTTTTTGGGAAATAATAATTTTGTATTCTTTTCCTGGGGACAAATCGTGAAGATAATAAATTTTCCCTTCTACATCTTCAAACTCAAAAAAAACTTCATCTAATATCGGTACACATCCCTTTGCTTCGATGAGGGGGATAGTCATTGGTGCTTCGGTTGCTAATAATCCTTTACCTTGTACTAAAACATTAGGGAAAAGTTTTTTAAGAAAATCTGCTCCGTCTGCTGCGTTTGCACTATCCCAGCAGGAAATAAGTTTTAGTTTTGGCCAAAAAATCCTAATCTCTAGTTGCGAAATTAATTGCAAGCGCTCAGGGGAAATATGACTTTTTAGCTCATAAGCTAGTTGTGTGTGGTTAGTTTGAATATAGTCGATGATAACCTTAAGGAAACTTGGACTCCAAATAGAGATAATTTCTAGATTTTCTTCTTGTAACAGTGTGAGGGAAAGTTCATGTTTAAATTTTTCAGCATCGCGAACACCCTTTATTCCAGGTAGGGAAACCAAAAAAGGACTAAGAATCCAGCGTAGCCATTTATCTAAATATTCCGAATCATCCTGTAGAGACGCAGACGCAGATGCAGCTAGCTGCGGTGAAATACAAAAATAGATTTTTCCTGTAGAAAATTTTGGACCCTGCACAATCAAATCATGTGCCCAGACGCAAAACATCTGATTAAATGAACGACGCAAAGATTTAGTATAAGGAATTAATTTCGCTGCACTACTGCTTCCAGAAGTTTTTTCATAGAAAAGTATATCCTCGTTAGTTAAAAGAGATTTTTTATTTTGCTGCTGTCTATATATCCATTTTTCAATATCTTGGTACTCAATAATAGGAATTTTGTGCCAATCTTGTAAAGACCTAATACCTAAATTATTGCCATATTCACTATTAACAAAATACCGAAATATATCTTGCTGTACCCTTCGCTGTGCAGCTTGAGGATTTTCTAGTGCGCGGTAAAATCTATTAGCAGTAACCGCAATCAATTTACTAAATAATTGTATGATTAATCGCATATTTTCTCGTCCCAATATAAGAAACCCCACCCCCAACCCCCTCTCCGCAAGCGGGGAGGGGGCTACGAAAAATAGACAGAAATAGTTAATTTTTGTATTTTCTAAAGTATTTATCATCAATCTTAGCCCCCTCCCCGTTTACGGGGAGGGGGTTGGGGTTTTCTTTGGGGTTAGGTCTCTTCGTTTTATTCGGATACACATGAGTAAAGGTAGGTACATAAGTTTCATCCTCAATGCATACACCCGGTGCTATATGGTTCCAAGCTCCCAAAAAAACATTGCTGCCTATTTTCACTTTTTTCACATATAACATTAGGTTTTGTTTTCTTGGTTTAATAATGTGGGAATAAATACCAATTCCATTCCCAAACACTGTATTATCTCCAATTTCTAGCAACCCTCGGTCTGCTATTTCTAATTGTGGTGTCCAATAAACGTTTTTCCCAACTTTAGAACCCCAAAGTTTCAACCATAGAGAAAAACCTCCAGGTATCAGTCTTAATGCCGCTTCTAGTGCAGGAAATGTAATATAAATCGCTTGTATTTGATGACTTCCCCACCAAGGTGAATAGTCTTTTCCTATTAAATAGCTAATACCTTCTTTTGCTGGATAAAAATGTTGGTGTATTCTATATATTAGTAGCGGAAAACCGTAGAGAGAAAATAGTAATGTAGCTACGCTGAAAATTCCTGGGGAAGCACACATCCAAATAAATGATGCAAATGCGATTAACATGACCATGACTGGAAAGAAAGAGAGAATTATACTCAATACAGTCATGCTATGTTCAGATGTTTCGCTGTTGCTTGGTGTATCGATTTTTTCGTGATTCATGGGTAAGACAAATATCTATTTAAGATTTTTTTTATACTCTGATTGGGTAAATATTAGCCTTTTATCAGGGAAAAATAGCTTTTCTGTAAGTGTTAGGTTTGATTTTATGCCTAAATATTCTGGTATATTTTCGGATGAGTGGTAAGTGTTATGAATTTTATCCCAGATTTTCAGATTTGCACTGTAGTTGCCACCAGTGTAGTCACTTGCATGATGAAATGCATGGTCTTGGGGTAAGGTCAACCAGGGAGAAAGCAATCGGTAAATTATTGATGTCGGTTGCGGATTAATTGCACTATGGCGCCACAGGTCTAGAGCGGAAGTCAGACTCACTCCCAGGATGTACCAACTGGGGTCGAAAAGTAGGTAGATAAATAAAGAGTGAAGCCACAGGTAAACGATGAGGAAGCTTGTCCACAGGGTATTGCGAGAAGTTCCTAGCACATCCATTGCGGTAACTGTGTGGTGTACTTGATGCACAAACCATAACCAACGGGTATGGAAAAGACGATGATTCCAGTAGTAGAGGTAATCGACAAAGACAAAACTGAGGCAAAAAGCGAAGATGGGATGTAAACAAAGGGAAGCATGAAAATTGGGTAGAAAGTGTTGGTAGGTTAAATAAACAACCTTTACCTGTAAAATAGGAATAAGGATTCCTTGGAAAAATAAACCAACGGCGTCTAAAATCCAGTCTTCGCGAGCTTTTTGGCGAAATATCTGGAATTTTATGTCTTTTTTTGCCGTTATTGAGAGTAAAATGGTAAAGGCGAGGAAAACCAACATCTTATAATTTATTGCGTGTAACTTTATACATTTTTTAAATGGTATAATCTTTATACTTATGAATAGGTTCTACCTGGGAATTATTGAGAAGTGCTGAGGCACTTCTTTTTTTGGGCATTTTCCCAAACCCAAATTTTGGTACACCATTTGAAATAATGTAGAGACGCGATTAATCGCGTCTCTACACCCAGAAATGTAATTGTACTGACTTTTCAGGGAGTTTCCTAGGGTCTTCTCCGGTGGAAATTTTATTGCGAATAGATTCAACAAAGACGTGAATCGTATCAGCAGGGGTATTAGCAAATTGAGTTCCATATTTTTGGATGACCTCTGATTGAATTTTCAAAGCTTCTACATCCTGACGGATAATATATTGAGCAGTCCAGCGAACAAAGGGACGTGCGAGTTTGTTCCAAATGCCGTAATTAAAGGTCACGTCGGTGTAAACAAGGGTTGAATTATCCGTTTCGGGAATTGATTGGCTGGTAATAAAAAGTCGTCTGTGGGGTCCCATATTGTACTCAACACTAGTGATATTTGGCATGTGAAAACTATCGCTATGGAGAATTTCATAACCTTTTGCGTTGAGAAAACGGCTAAACCAACCGAGGTTCGTATTTTCATTGCTGTACTGTGTAAACACAGAACCGTTTCGTCTTTCGACGGTCATCTCTAGTTTTTGTTGCTTGGCTGTCCGAAACACTCCAGGGTGAACGCTTGCTGTGTGAGGAATGTCGATAAAATTTTCGGCACAGTTAGTAACATTATTATTAAAGCGGTTTATAACTCGTACAGTTTCCCAACCAGTTTCTTGGTAAAAAGGCATTTTAAAAGGTTCAAATTCCTCAGTCGGGTTTTGCGTTAGTCGGACATAAATAAAACCATCCTGCTCTCTGGTCTCATAGCAAATAGTACGACGTGCTTGAGAAAGACGAAAATTTTCCCCTTCGGAAGGTACAACAATAACTTTGCCAGTTTCGTCATACACCCAACCATGATAAGGACATTGAATTTTTCCTTGGCAAACTTTACCCTTGGACAATCGGCTATTGCGATGCATACACCTGTCCTGTAAAGCCACAGGTTTATTGTCATCGGAGCGAAACACTGCTAACCACTCATCTAAAATAATGCGTGACAATACAGTATTTGGTTTTAAATGACGACTTTCACAAACAACGTACCAAAAATCCTCAAACTTCATATATTTATACACATTGATTTAATTGATGTTTTAAAAGTAAAATTTACGTAGGATGGGTTAGGCGCATTTGTAAAAGTTAAAATAAAGTTCTTTAAATATATAAAGCGCCGTAACCCATCACTTCTATAGACTCATAATTTACCTGATAAATCACCTTTTAAAAGAGTAATTTCTATATCACTAGTTAGTTTTAATTGACAAGCCAATCTTACTTGACTATTTTCTGGAGCAAAGATTTCTAAAATTTCTTTTTCTTCTTCTGTCGGAGGAGGAATATCACCATTAACAACTACAATACAAGTCCCGCAAATTCCGGTGCGACAACCAAATAATACTGGAGAATTTTGAACTGTTAAATATTCGGAAATATTTTCATTTTTTGACAAGCAAATTGGTTGGTAATTCGTCTGAGGAAAACTAACATTACAAATTTCTGTATTCATAATTTATTTTGACCATATAGAGGGTTCTAAATTATTTACGTAATTCATATATTTAACTAGTGGTTCATCAATACTCAAAATCACATTGGGATTATAACGAATATTGTCATAAATTAACCCATCTTCACCTCTAAGGAAATAATAAGCGGCTTTGGTGAGTAAAAGTAATATGAGTGTTAGTAACCAACCGAAAATTCCTTTTCTTTGTTGAGCAATATAAATTGGTTGAATGCGCGTTTTATTAGGTGCTACGGGGCTATAGGCGTATATCATATGTAGTGCTGGTACGATTTTGACTTTTTTCATAATTGTTAAAAGTCCAATAGTTCCATGTGCGTATCTCATGGTGTATTCGTATTTATCACCTAGAATTTTTATGGCTATACGTTCGCGCTGTGTTGTGTTGGGGAATTCTCCGTTGAGGGTAAAATCTACGATTGTGTTGGATGAGTTTTGTTGTAAGGTTAAGTTCATATTTATGTTTAATTTATGCACGGTTTGTAGATGCTGAGCGTCTATTCCGTTCATCATACAAATATGATGATGACAGTTACGTTCAAATGGTTTGTCGTAAAATGTTACTAGAGGTTTTCCTTTTAGTTCGTCAAATTCAACTACTCCTTCGGGTGCTTTGCTGTCGGGATAAATCCAAATAAATCCATATTTTTCATCGGTATCGTAGGATTGTAGTTTTGCTTTTTCGGGAATGGTGGGTTGACAAGGAATATTTTTGCAGTTTCCTTCTCCATCAAATTCCCAATGATGAAAGAAGCAGCGGATTAAATTTCCTTCTACTTTTCCGATTCCTAGGTCGGTTCCTAGGTGTGGACAGTAGGCGTTTAGGGCACGAATTTTATTGTCTTGTCCGCGAAATATTACTATTTTTTGTCCGCAAAGTGTTATAGATTTTGCTTTAGATAAGGGGATATCTTTGCTTGGACAGGCTATGTACCAGCCTTTTGTTATTATGTCGAAGTTGTTGAATATTTTCATGATTTACGAACCGCCAAGTTGCCAAGGGAGCCAAGGTAGGAAAGGGATGGGAGGGAGGTGGGGAGGGCTTTTTTTTGGGTGGCTAGGTATTTGGGGATGGTGTTTGAGGACATGATGGTCATTTCTTTGTTGGTTTTCGAGATGTATTCTAGTTTTTCTAGGTAGATTTTATAGGAGTCTCTGGCTTCTGTATGGGTTTGGTAGCTACGGTGTAATCCTTCGCTTTCTTCTGTGAAACAACGTCGTATCATTTCTTTTGCTTCGGTGTCGTTCATGTCGAAGATGGGTGAGCATAGTATTTGATAAATTGCTGAGTATAATGCTGGGTCGTACCAAAATATTCCGTTGATGGCTACGGAAAAATGATAATGGTCTTTTTGACAACCTTGTAGTCCTAGGTTTGCGACGAGTTTTTCAAATTCTGTTGGTGGTTTTAGGCAGTGAATTACGTCGTGGGAGATGATTGTGGAGCTATTAAAATGAAAGCTTTCATCCATGAAGTGATAGTAAGAAATTTTTGCGGGGATGGGAGCTTTTTCTGGGTTGGGATGTTTTTGATAAAAGTTACTGAGTTTATGTTGGATTAGTTTTCCGTTGAGGGTTCTGACTCCGCGTACCGTAAAATATTGACAGGCTAGAAATGTGTTGTCTGCTGATAGAAGTCCAAATGTTTTTAATTGGAGTTCTTTCCATTTACGTTTAAAGAAGTTGGTATCGGCAAAAACCATTGTTTCGCTAAATGGTCCACGCATGGGATAACTAAAAATTCGTTTACCGAATAGTTTTGCTTCGACTTGGTTTGCGACTGTTTTAAATGCATTAATGTGAGCGCGTTCTTGAGCGGATTCTAAATCGAGGCTGTCGCAAATGATTCTAAAATCTTCTTGTGCGTAAAGTCCGGCTGCGCTAGTTTGATTAAAATAAATTGTGGCAATTTCTGCGGAAATAATTTGGGAATAATAAGCTACCCAGTAAAGTTGGTTTAGTATGATTTTTTGGCTAGGGGTGGATTGCTCCCAGAGGGGTGTACCGTAAAGTAAAGAAAATTCTTCTGGGTTCCAATATTCCTCTTGACAATCTTCATAGCGAAAATCCGCAGCAGCTTTGTCTAATAGTTGAGTATGGTCTTGCTCTTTGTTGCGTGTATGATTAATTTGCAACCTACGATAAGTTTTTTGATTTTCTAATAGCATGTTGGGGGAGTAGGGAGTAGGGAGTGGGGAGTGGGGAGCAGAGAGTGGGGAGTAGGAAATAAGCAATTACCAATTACCAATTACCAATTACCAATTACCAATTACCAATTACCAATTACCAATTACCAATTACCAATTACCTACCACACATTTATCTGCTGGAAAGGGTTGAAAACTTCCTCGTGCTTCTAGTTCTTGTACTATTGTTCCCGCATTTGGGCTTTTCATTAAACTCAAAAGTAAATCCAATCGAGTTCCGCTATGGGTTTCTGTGTTCAATTCCTGAAAGATTTTAATTTTTTGCTGGGGAGATAAATGACCTTTGATTTGCTCTATAGCTGTAACTATATGCTGTGGTCCTAGCTGTACCATTTGTAAAAATAATGCTAGGGTTTCAATTATTGTTTCTTGACTGCATTTTGTTATCGATACCTCGTCAAAAAGGGTTACCCCTGTGCCATGATGACGGCTTTCATCTTGTAAAAAGCTGTGAAATACCGTACTGAGTTCGGGGTGTTGGCAACTTTTTGCTAAGCTACGGTAGTGTGTTAAACCCCATCCTTCCAATACGACTTGCAGTATAAACAATAATACTGTTTTATCTGAGCTTTCCACTACGTCTTCTAATAAACGCAAGAAGGGGTCATTAGTACCGACAATTTCTGAATTTTCTAAAAAACTACTAATTTTTGCGAGGTGAGTGACTTCATCTCCACTAAATAAAGCGTAAAGCATTCGCTCTTCGGTAGTTTCTGCGAGGATGACCATTTTTGCCATGTAACCAACACCTGCTTTTTCGATAAAGTAGGCTTCTTTTAATAGTCCGTGGTTACAAAGACGCAGAATTTCTGCTTGCTCTTGTGGAGGAGAATCAGAGAAAATTTTTACTTTTTCTAGTCCAAAGTATGACTCGTCCCAGTAAGTACAACTATTCTTCAAGAGTAATTGGGATGTTTGATTAGTTCTACTTTTGAGTGCTGAGGATAATATGCGACGTAGTTTATCTTCTTCTTGAGCGTGGGGTAAATCAAACCCAGCGATTTTAAAGTTTGTCATTTGTTATTGATGATTTTTTATTGTTGATTTTTTATTGTTGTACTTGTTGTTTTTTTATTTCCCTTGTCTCCTCTGTGTCTCTTGTGTCAGAGTTGGGAGATTTCGGACAGGGTATAATCATTCCTGGAGAAATTTCTTCTGGTGGTACGGTATTGGGGATAATCATTCCGGGAGCAATTCTTTCCGGTTCTATTGTCGGCCCAATAAACATTTTCGAGTCTGGGTATTCGCAATATGGGGGATGGAGTAAGGGATTTGGCTTAGTTGTTGGTGGTTTTTGCCTTTGTGCTGGTGGCTGTTGGGGTATTATCGATTTAACATCCGCATCAGCGCTTTGATTAGCAGGAGTTAAAAGAGTAAGACTACCAAGCATAAAGGACAAAATAGTAAAAATTTTTCCAGACATAAGGCTATTCCTGTATCTACAGAAGTAATTTTGGTAGATGCATAGATTTTTTACTCAGCAGTTTCATTTTTAGCAACAGCTAAACTCAATACTTTTCTTTATTCCTTCATTCAATCACCATCACCCCATCGTTGTACTTGCTCTTGTTTTTTAAGTTTTCCCGCTTCTTGAAGTCGTATCGCTTCCCGTAATGCTGATTTTTCTATTGCTTGCGCTTCTTCCCAACTACCCCACACTAGTGCTTTTTGCTTCTCAGTATGGTGAATAAATTGCATAATGGAATTGTCTGCTTGAATTGGGGTTTTTAAGTCGAATTGAATTGTTTGAAAAATTTTTGTATCCCCTTTTGCAAAGTAGTTTCCGACTATTTCTGTTACCCATAAAATTACTCGGTTAAAAATCCAGCCAAATAAACCTTTGCGTTTTTTGGTAATTAATATTGTTTGTCCTTCTGTTTTTCCTCCTTCTGTCATGCGTAAAGCAAACATTATATGAAAATGTAAAAAATCTGGGCCGACTGTTACTGTACCATTGCTACCGTACCAATAGCACATACTATAAGTTACGGCTTCTTTGTAAAATGGAAGAATAAATTTGAGGAAGATAGAATCTTCTCCCCCTCTTGTCGTGTTACTGAATGTTATAGCATTTTGATTTAAATCCTCTTTTTGAAAAAAGATTTTGACTGGAAAATTGTGGACTGTGTTGAAATGATGAGCATCAATTGCATTCACCATCACAACATTAGGGTGACAGTTTTTTTCAAAATATCTCCCTAAGGCTCCGTCACATTCATCGTGTTCAAGTTCGGGAACAAATGGGAGAGTTTGTTGTGCTATTTTACCTGTCCAAACCCAAACCATTCCGTATTTTTCTGCTGTTGGATAAGTTTTTATTTTGATAGGTAATGCTTCACCTAAACAGGGAATATCTATGCACATCCCTTCGGTATCAAATTTCCAATTATGGAAAAAGCACCGCAGTGCATTACCTTCGACTTTTCCTTCTGCTAGGTGCGCTCCCATATGAGGACAATAAGCGTCAACGGCTACGACTTCACCATTTTCACCTCGGTAAATAGCTAGTTCTTTTCCCATAAAGGTAATAGCTTTTACCTTACCTTTTTTAAGTTTATTGGAAGGTATTGCCCAGTACCATCCTTCAACAAATCGCTCTGGATGATTGAAAATTTTTGTCTTGCGGTTAGAATTAACAGCCTGTGAGTTGGTGTTCATCTTAAAAGTTTTAGGTGTTCAAGAATCGGCTGATTATATATTTCCTAATCTTTAACAAAATTTGTGTTAAATAATGATAATGGTTAATTGGTAATTGGTAATTGGTAATTGGTAATTGGTAATGGGGTGTTTTTATTTAGTGAGGAAGAATTTGCAAACCACATCCGCTTACCTGCTGAAGTTAGATTTGATTCAGTAATTTCTGTAATACAAACTAGTTCCTCTCCTTTTGTGTAACCAGGGTTTTGTAGGGCAAAAAACTCTATATGACGGTCTTCCATACGTTCTGGGGGAATAGTCAGCAGTTCTTTTTCTAATACATGGGGATATGGGAAGCGTACTACTCCTGTGTTTTCGTCATAGTATTCTCCAAAGCGTTCTTGTGCTAAAAATTTCGTTAGCACGGAAATATTGTTTGGTGTGACTATATCGTATCTTGGATAAAATTCTTTCCAAAATATTGGTAGAAATCGATAAGTTCTAAATCCACTGGAAATTAGTAACCAGTACAATTTACCTTGAGAATATTCTGTCCGCAGTTTATTTACCGAACTTATCCAGGTGCGAGAAAGGGAGGAACTAGACCAAGCACTGGGGTCTACTATTGTATCTCCGGAATAGACGACACTGATATTTTCTCCTTGAAATTGAGTTTTGTACATCAGTAGGGTCGAAAAACCTTGGAGTTGTTTTGTATTTTTGTCTTTTAGTAAAATTACCCAGTTTTTATTGCTGAGGTCTGATTCAAATACGTTTCGCTTCACTCCTTTAAAGTGGTTACCAAGAAGGGAGAACATAGCATTTTTTTCTTGGCATGATAAATCTATAGTCCGAAGCAGTCGGCTATGCATTTTTTTATTAAAAATAATTTTGTTGTACCATCATAACTAATGTAATTTTTTATTCAAGGCTATGTATTAAGTCTGGTGGCAGATATTCATCTGTCATCTAATATTTAGATACTGAACAGCTTGGTCGGCAGCATAGTACCCCATGAACGGTTAATTGTTGACAGAGTGTAAAGGCACAAAGACTGTAGCGTAAGGTCTTGGCATAATTTCGCGGACTTGTTCGTCGCCAAATCCCTAAGAAGAAATACTTATAAAGTTAGCTTTGTAATAATTTTGAAAGGTTTTTGCAATGCTAATGCTTCTTCTTCTGAGCCAAAGTCACCAACATATTGAGGTAAGGCTAACTTATCTCCGTTGAAAAACTGACGAACAAATTTCAGCACTTCATCAATAATATGTTGGTTAAATTTAAAAGTTTCGCCAAAATTGCTGTCATAAGTTATTATTTGCAATTGCTGGTTTGCCACCTGGTCAAAGCTCCGTGAAAATGTGAACTGAAGTTGTTCTTTACCAATTGACATACAAATGATTAAAGACTTTGTGTCTGAGCTTAGCTGAATTTTCAAGATTTGAGCGTTCATAATTTTTTAACGTATATACCTTGTAGCGTCCAAAATTGCAAAAATGTTTCCTTTTCCATTTTATACTTTGTTTTATTCCAAGGGTCTAAAATACAAAGCCTGCCAAAAGCATCATAACCATCAACGATAACTAAATGACCCAGTCGTGCTCCCAACTCCCGAAGCTCTGCTATCCATGCTCCTTTAGACATAAGTGCTTCCAAAAGTTGTGCATCGCTTGCTCCTGGAATTTCTAAACCTCCACCTATCCATTGTCTTGAAGTTCCAGAATCTATCTGTTTAATTGCTTGTACTAGATTACAAACACTGACAGGTACTCCAGATATTGAGGCAATAAGCTCTTGACTAGCGTCATTGATTCCGTGAATTTTTAGCAACATTTCCGCACAAGCAGGTCCGCAAGAGATGCTATCGCTTTGTTGAATTATGTTAATATCATCCACTTCATCAAATAATTGCCAATTCCCCCCTGCTCCAGAAAATTCATACTTGGATTTTTCGTTACTCAATCGGCTTTCCTAGAATTGTTAGCTTGCAAAATTGTAAATACCGCTTATTATGCTTCCAAGTCAAGGTATATGTGCTTTTTATCACTAATTTTCATTCGTCTGTTTTTCGTAGCCCCCTCCCCGGGTGCGGGGAGGGGGTTGGGGGTGGAGTTTCTTTGTTGCCAACAGACAAAACTCTGTGTTATCTAATTAATATACTGCTGTTGTTTCCCCCAAATCCTGGGAACGCGACTTGCAAAAAAGCTTGAGACGCGGCTGCTGAACCCTAGTCTCCTAAACTCTTCACTCTCAACAGGTCTTTTTCAAGACTTGCAGGAATATTCATGCAGCCTAAAAATTTGAATCGTCTTTTGCGTGCGTTATCTCGCGAAGGTTTGGATGTTGCTTACAACAACAAAATTTATTCTGTTCGTTTAAGTAGTAATTTAAATACTAATTCAGATGCGCCAATTGCCGAAGTTCTTTTACCCGAAGGTTTTCCCCTAGAAGCAAAAGCACTAAAACAGTTAGCAAATTTAGCAAGCGTTCGTCACCCAGCAGGTGGACATACTTGTAGAGCTTGTGCGACGCCTGATTTTCATCCGGGTGACGCTGGAGTTGCGATTGGTTCTGTGGTGGAAACTGAAGCTATGGTAATTCCTGCTGCTGTCGGTTCCGATATCAATTGCGGGATGCGTTTACATGTGGCTGATTTGACGGTTGAGCAATTTCAGTCAAAGCGTAATCAATTTGTGGAACTTATGAAAGGTGATTATTTCTTTGGTACACGAGATGTGACTATGACAAGTAGCGCGATGCGGGGGTTGTTTCAGCATGGTGTTCTTGGTTGGTTGGATGCTATGTTGAATACGCCTACGGGGAGTGTAATCAAGTCTAATTTGTCACAAATTACACGGGAAGCTGAGCGTATTTTCTTGGATGGTTCCATGAATGGTGATTGGAAATTAGCACCAGAGGAGTTAGTTCCGAATGATGGATTGGTAAGGGATGGAGGATTGGGAACTATTGGTGGTGGGAACCATTTTGTGGAGGTGCAGCGCGTGGATAAGGTAGAAAATCGCACTCTTGCTCACGCTTGGGGAATCAAAGAAGGACAGCTTGCTTTTATGATTCACTCTGGTTCGCGGAATGTGGGTAAATATATTGGTGGTATGTGGCGATTTCGAGCTAAGGCTGCTTGGACTCCGGGAGTTAAATATCCAGATTCGCACATTTTTCCCCTTTCTTTGCATTACGACCCTGAACTTGTTGCTGATTATCTTCAATCAGAAGCGACTGCTGCAAATTATGGTTTTATTAATCGTCTTTTGCTGGCTGAATTGTTACGTCTGCGTTTGCGTCAAGTTTTTGGTGATATAGAAGCGCCTTTGGTTTACGATTTGCCGCACAATATTACATTACCACTCAAGAAAAACTCTTGGGTCACTCGCAAAGGTGCATGTCCTGCTCATTATGGACAACCTGTGATTATTCCTGGTTCTATGGGTGCTTATTCTTATTTGTGTGTTGGTCGCGGAAATCAACATTTTTGTAGTTCAGCTTCCCATGGAGCGGGGAGACAGCGTAGTCGATTTGACCTTAGTCGTCGTGGTGCATCTCAAAGTGAGGAAGAGTTGGGTTTAACAGGGGTGGATTGTATTACCTTGCGCTCCGAACGTCGAATTGAGGAAGCTCCTGCTGCTTATAAGCCAATTGAATCGGTAATTAATGTGCAGGTGGAAGCGGGGATGATTGATATAGTGGCTCGGTTGAGTCCGATTTTGACATTTAAGGGGTAGAGACGCGATTTATCGTGTCTCTGATTTATCGCGTCTCTATGGAGTGGGGAGTGAGGAAGAATAAGGTATTTATTTTTTTCTTTACTTTATTGTTCTGCCAACTCACTCTGTTAATAGATAAAGCGTAAATAGGCTTATTAGATAATTATTATTAAGCCTTTGAAAAGATAGCCAGAAAAGATAGCCAGGGAATAAATTCCCTGTCTAAAAGCTGAAGTCCTCTTAAGAGGACTAAAATAATTTAAAAACAAATACTTTTATAAAATTTGGATTTTCCAAAAATTTTATGATTAGTCCTCTTACAGAGGACTTTCGCTTTTAGGCAGGGAATTTATTCCCTGGCTTTAAAGTCTAGCGACCCTTCACATCGGATGTAAAATTGAAGAGAGATTTTAAGAAGGGAAAGATTCTTTGTCTAAAAATAAAATTGCTTGAGATTGTTTCCGCAAAATCGAAGCTGGACAATTTGTGGTAACTTCTCCATATAAAAGCTCTTTTACTACTTTCGCTTTACGTTTTCCTGGTGCTAGACAAATGATTTGTTTTGCTGTACAAATCGTCGGTATCGTAACAGTGAAAGCATATTGTGGTACTTTACCTATATCCGCAAAGTAACCTGTATTCACTTGTTGTTGACGGTTTACATCATCCAACTTCACCAATTTGACAGGGAATGGGTCGTTAAAATCTGCAACTGTTGGGTCGTTAAAAGCCAAATGTCCATTTTCTCCGATTCCTAACAAACATAAATCAATCGGCTGTGCTTGCAGTAATTTGCCATAAGCAACGCACTCTTTCAACGGTTCTTCTGTATCACCCTCAATATAATTAAATATTTTCGGTCGTACCCGCATTTCTACCCGCTCTCGCAAATAGCGACGAAAACTTGCTGGGTGTTGAGCAGAAATACCCAAATACTCGTCTAAATGAAAACAATTAATCCTTGACCAGTCTAAATTACCCAGAGCTATCAAAGCATCGAGGAATTTAATTTGAGAATTACCTGTAGCTAATAATATTGCGGCTGTATCTTGTTGTTTTAGGAGGGAATTTAAATAATCATGGGCTATTTCGGCTGCGGAAAGCGCCATTTCTGCCTCTGATGGGTAAATTTCCACTGTCAGGTCATCGATACGAAGATTTTTAGCTGCCTTCATTTGATTACTCTGAATATTGTTTATATGGGTTAAGTCGAAGCATTAATGTCAGCACTCACCCGATTTATCTATAGTTTTATGTCCTGACCTCCCCTAGAACAATGTCTTAAGGCACAAAAACAATGTAGACTTTGTAAATAAACTTAATAACTATTTACATTTATCCAGAGAACTATGCTAGCTGCAATTCTTTTTGACCTCGACGGAACCCTTGTTAACACCGACCCCATTCATTATGCTATTTGGCAAAAGATGCTTTTAAAATATGGTTTGGAAATTGATGAAGCTTTTTATAAATCTCGGATTAGTGGAGGACTTAACCCAGAAATACTTAAAAATATCCTGCCACAATTATCACCCCTAGAACGTGAGAAATTTGCCGATGATAAAGAAGCTATTTTTCGTCAAGAAGCTTCTTCTCTGCAACGCTTACCTGGTTTAACTGAATTGTTAGCATGGTCAGAAAAACATCAACTAAAACGCGCTGTGGTCACCAATGCTCCTAAAGAGAATGCTCTATTTATGTTGTCAGCCTTGGAGTTGGAAGGAGCTTTTGATACAATTATTCTCGCGGAAGAAGAAGTCACTGCGAAACCAGACCCAGCACCATATAAAGCAGCTTTAAAACGTTTAAGTATTACTGCGGAACAAGCTATTGTATTAGAAGATTCACCCACTGGTATTCGCTCTGCTGTTGCTGCTGGGATTCGCACGATTGGTGTGGCTTCTACTCATAACCGAAAAGACTTGTGCGAATTGGGGGTATTTATGGCAATTGACGATTTTACAGATTTACAGTTGTCGACATTTCTAACTTCTCAGCTGGATAAAGAAAGAAAACTTTAGAGACTTTGATTACTCGTAGGTTGGGTTGTTCGCTGTGCGTGACGCTATTCCCTAAGAGGGAACACTTCGTGAACGTCATGGCTTTGGGAAACCCAACTTTTTGGTAGCTTGTTGAATTACCCATAAGTAGCTATTTACCGTTACATATAGTCAAATACAGGTATATATTATACCTTTTATTTTAGAACTCGCATATTGTTAAATCATTGTGATATGCTTGTTAATTTTGCTGGAAAATTATCAACAAATTTTTATCGCAAAGCTGCATAATTTGATGTTCCTCACACCTATAAGAATAGTATCCCCTAACCTGACAGTGGCATATTGTGAGCCACTTGTTAGAGTTGTTTATAATAGAAGTAAATAGATTCACAAAAGACTTGCCATGTTAGTTATAGAAAAGCAAAGAATTAATCAAGATTTTAAAACTATATTGCGTTCAATGGTTTGTTTGCTAAAAGAACCTGGTAATCTTGACCATGTTTATGATTTAGAAGATGGATTGCGTCACTCCAAAGCAAGTTTACTAGGAGTAGAATGGCTGAAAACTCAACCAGAAGTAGCTCAGTTAATCCAAGAACGTTATATAGCACCACATCCTGACATGGAAGCGCTAATACAATATCCTCAAGATTCATTAGGATACGCTTATGCTGCTTACATTCAAAAATCAGGTTTTGACCCTGGTTTTTACCGCAATATTAAGGTGGAAGATGATATTAGTTATGTACTTTTTCGCTCACGGCAAACACATGATATTTGGCACATAGTTACAGGTTTTAAGACTGATGGTATTGGAGAAATAGCACTTAAGGCTTTTGAATTAGCTCAGACACGCAGAAATTTGTCAGTTTTCCTTGTAGGAGCAGGATTATTAGGAGCACTTGCTATGTCACCGGAAGCTTTGCCTGATTTATTAAATCAAATCACTTCTGGATATCAAATGGGTGTAAAAGCGAAACCTTTGTTGGCACAAAAGTGGGAAGAGAATTGGGAAAAGCCACTATCGCAATGGAGAAGTGAATTAGGAATTTAAGAGGGAGGCTTTTCTTAGTGCCATTCGGTTTTAGACCCCAACTGAGCGTAGACACCGTGCATCCCGTAGAGTTTTATACCCTGTTGGCAGAGGTTAGACGGAATAGAGAGTATTATTTGTTACTTCATTAACTTATTCCTACCTTCTGCCCTCTGCTAAATGCCTTCTGCCTTCCCCGGATAAATTTTGTTAGTGTACCTTCAATTTGTGTTGCATTTTGGAGCAGGAATAACATTATTTATTGGCGTAGATATAATCTACGAAATAAAACTTAGGCTCGAGCCAAAATTTCAACACTGCGTAAACTCCTAAACCTATAAGTGTGGAAATAATCAGCGGACTTGGTTCTACCTCAATACTGCGAAGGTTTTGCTCGAACAACCCAACCTACAAATTCTCTTAACCGAGCAGTATTGGGTTCTACCTGACAAAGTGCATAAGTAAACTTTGGTTGCATCTACTAACTAAATAGAAGCTTATAGAGATTAGTACGCATCGGCGGAAATAAGACAACCATTGCTAGTGGTCTGTCACACCTTCTGTCATGGGTAGTATCAGGCTTGTAGTTGGGCTTTAGCCCTATATTTTACAGATAATTACAGCACTTTGCAGGTAAATGAGGTACACCAAATAGATTGAAAACTTTTGTGGGGTGGGCCAAATCCAGGTCGCAAATTAAATATGGAAGCGACATTCTACAGCAGGGAAGAAACACAAGGTCATACGCCTTCATCTGGTACAAGAGGTGAAATTATGAACGAACAACACCATCAAACTTATATAAATCTGATTGAATCTTTGCTGAAATGTGGGAATAACGAAGAAGTATCAGCAATTTTAAATAATAACCAAGCCTTGGTAGATTCTGATTTAGTGCGAATTATGTTACAAGTCGCGGCAAATCTGAAAAGTCAGGGGAACATAGATGCCTGTAATTATTTAACAAATATTGCCGTTCATTTGTTAGTTATTATTGAAAATAAATCATTATATCAAAAGAATCTTTCCAAGGCTAGGGAGTTTTATGAAGAGAGTTTGACTATTGTCAAGGAAATAGATACTGACTTAAGCAAGTTACTACAGGTAGATATTCTCAATTATTTGGGAAACTCTTACAATCCTCCGCACGACTGGAACTTAGACAAAGCAATAGAAGTCTGCGACAAGAGTCTGGTTATTGCTAAAAATATAGGCTACCTTCATGGAGAAGCCGTTGCTCTAAGTTACATAGGGAAAGCTTATTATTGCTATCCCGCCGAAAAAAGGAACTTTCCTAAGGCGATAGAGTGCTACGAGCAGGCTAAAGCTATTTTTCAACAAACAAAAAACACTCAGGGCGTGGAAAATGCTCTGTACTATTTGCAAGATTCTTATTATTACACGAGCAATTATGCTAAAGCAATAGAGTCAAACGATGAGCTTTTGGTAATCGCTCGGAACTTGAAGGATTTTCTGTTAGAAGCTAACGCTCTGTTTTGTCTGGGAACTAATTACCAAGCCTTAGACCAATTAGCTGAAGCAAAAAAATACTACAACCAGAGTTTGCAAATCACTAATCAGTTAGATATTGATGCTGGAGGTGAACTCAAGGTAAGCAATCTCCAAGGTCTAGGAGGGTATTACATGAGGAAAAGAGAATTAGCAAAAGCGCGAAAATATTACGAAGATAGTTTGAATGTTACTAAGGAGATATTAGGCATAGCCAAGAACAAAAATAATGACCAACTTCGGGAGATGGCTCTACAGAAACAGGCTAATGCTCTGCAACCCCTGGCAATAATTGACTATAACCAAGGGAAACTAGAGCAAGCGTGGGATTATAATGAACAGAGTTTAAAAATTAAGCTGGAACTTCAAGACCAGATTGGTACAGGGAGTTCTATTGGCTTTCGGGGAAGCATTTATCTTGTGCGAGGCCAATATACCGAAGCACTAGAGTGCTTTGAGCAGAGTTTGAGAATTATGGAAGAACTCAAAAACTTGTCTGGAAAAGCAAGTACTCTGACTGATATAGGAGTTGCTTACCTCGGCTTAAATCAAATTGAGGAAGCAGAAAATAGGCTACACCAAGGAATTGAACTGTGGGAGTCTTTACGAGGAAGATTGGGCAATCGTGATGACTTTCAAGTGTCAATTTTTGAGCAGCAAGCCAGAACCTACCATCTACTGCAAGCTGCTCTCATTGACCAAGAGAAATCTCTGGTAGCTTTAGAAATTGCTGAGCGCGGTCGAGCTAGAGCACTTGTAGAGTTACTGAGTAACGGCTTAGAGGGGCTATTAGCTGAAAGAAGGAAAATCACTTCTCCTACTCTCCAGCAAATTCAACAGATTGCTAATGTACAAAATGCTACACTGGTTGAATACTCAATTTTGTGGTCTAGAACTTTATTGATTTGGGTTATCAAACCTAATGGCGAAATAGCTTTTCGCTCAGTTGACTTAAATTTTATATTACAGCAAGCAAATACATCAGTGGAAGAACTAGTTTCCATTACCCGTAATTCCATAGGTGTTAGGGGAATGCGCTTTGTTAGTTCGGATTTAGACGATGATGAGCGCAAGATTCTTCAATTCGACAAAAAACCATTACAGCTACTTTATGAAATCTTGATCCAACCCATCGCTGACCTTTTGCCAAAAGATGCAGATGAGCGGGTAATTTTTATCCCCCAAAATAGCTTGTTTCTTGTTCCCTTCCCAGCTCTCCAAGATGCTTCTGGTAAATACCTAATTCAGCACCACACTATCTTCACCGCTCCTTCCATCCAAGTTTTAGAGCTAACCCACCAACACCAGCAACGAGTTCAAAAGTTAGAGATTGAAGATGTACTATTGGTAGGTAATCCTACCATGCCATATCTAAAAACTAAGAAATTAAGTCCTCTTTACGGCGCAGAAAAGGAAGCCAGAGAAATCGCTCCGCTTTTAAATACCGAAGCACTTGTAGGTGATGCAGCCACTAAAATTAACATTATCAAGCGGATGCCAACAGCACGGATTATTCATCTAGCAACTCACGGGTTACTCAATGATGCTGAGGAATTAAAGATGCCTGGAGCAATTGCTTTAGCAGCATCAGGAACAGATGATGGTTGGCTTACAGCTACAGAAATTATGAATTTAGAAAAGTTAAAAGCTGAGTTAGTTGTTTTAAGCGCTTGTAATACTGGACAGGGACGATTAACTGGAGATGGCGTTATCGGGTTATCTCGCTCCTTTATTTCTAGAGGTGTTCCAAGTGTAATTGCATCTCTTTGGTCAGTACCAGATGCTCCCACTGCCTCCTTCATGGTTGAGTTTTATCAAAATCTCCTGCAAGGCTTAGACAAAGCTCAAGCATTGCGCCAAGCTATGCTAACTATAATGTCAAAATACCCCGACCCATTAAACTGGGCTGCCTTCACCCTGATTGGTGAGGCGGATAGTGCTATCAAACAAAATTAATGACCGCTCTCTAGAAATAACCTCAAACACTAAAAATCGTATTTGCTAGATTTCTAGTATTTTACGTAGTAACTAACAAATGTAAGGAGACAATCTGATGACAGCACAACAGCCTAATATCAAAAGCGATTCTAATATCTGGGCACTACTTATTGGCATTGATGAGTACCAGTACCCAGAGATTAAAAAGCTAAGTGGTTGTGTAAATGACGTTGAGGCAATCCGCATCTACCTCATAAATCAACTTGGTGTTCCCGAAAAGCAAATCCGCATCTTAACTAACCAAGAGGCGACCCGTGCTAATATTCTTCAAACTTTTCAGGAATTTTTAATTGACAATTCAGACATTCAACCACAAAGTCAAATTTTCTTCCATTACAGTGGTCATGGTTCTCAAATGCCCAACCCAGAAGAACCTGACGGGCAAAACGAAACTCTAGTCCCCCATGACAGTAGAAGAGATGGAATTTATGATATCCCCGACAAAACCATTGCTGCCTTACTGCATGAACTAGCGCTTCGCAAAGGTAACAATATTACTGTGATTCTCGACAGTTGCCATTCCGGTACTGCAACTCGCGATCCAAATCTGGCTCAAACCCGCAGTGTTGCTCCCGACAATCGTATCCCACCATCTAACTTGGATATTGATATTATAGCCGAAGCACCTCGTCGTGGGACTAATGCAAGTGGCTGGGCTAGCGAAGGTATCACCCATGTGCTTTTAGCTGGTTGTCGAGACCGAGAGGAAGCAAATGAGCATTTCATCTACGAGCATGGAAAGAAGCTTAAGCATGGTGCTTTAACCTACTTCACTTTGCAAACTCTGCGCCAAATGGCCCCAAACAGCACATATACAGATATCTATGAGCAAATCTCAGTAAAGGTGAATAGTGAATACCCTTCACAGATGCCTCAGTGTGAAGGCGATCGCAATCGAGTGGTGTTTGGAGGGGTACGAGTCGAGCGAGACCCCTTCATTATCGTGCAAAAGGTAGAGGAAAATGAAATTACTCTGGAAGCTGGTTTGATACACGGGCTGCATCAGGGAACTGAACTGGCTCTCTACCCGCCTGAAGTCCGTACTAGAAAGGATTTACCCCCACGTTTGGCGATAGCCGAAGTTATTTCAGTATCGGCGACCACAGCCCTTGCAACTATTAAGGAGGGGGCGCCTATTAACTCTATTCCCGTCTTCGCCCGTGGTTTAATTAGTAAACAAATTTATGCCGGACTGCGCCAGACCGTAGCTTTAGAAGCATGTTCAGGAGAAGAAAATCAAAAGGTGATTGAGCGTTTACGTCAAGCCATACAGCAGGCAAATTCCAACGGCGAGCCTTCACCCTATCTAAAAGTACTAGAAAATCCTAACCAAGTAGCCGAACTGCGTGTTAAAGTTGATAACGGCAAGTTGAGCATTTTTAACAGCGCTGGTGAACAGTTGGTAGTTGCAGAAGGTATCAAAGATGAGGGTGGTGATGTCATGCCCGTACTTCATACCTTGGAAAGTATCGTTCGCTACCGTACCCTCAAGAACCTAGTTAATGAAGAGCCGGAATCGGAACTAGCGGGCAAGGTCAAACTCCGTCTACTTCACTACGTAACAGGTTCAGATAGTTCTCAGGCTCAAGAACTTTCAACAGGAACTATTGGGACTGGAGGAGAAACTACTCTCACCTTAGACCCTGAACATGACGAACTTAATACTTATATATTAGAGGTCATCAACGAATCGTTGCGACCAATTTATGCCCACCTTTTGATCCTGAATCCTGACTACAGTATAAAACTTCAGTATCCACAATTGGGTCAAAAAGATGCTATTAACCCAAATGGGGGAAAACTTTCTATCGGTCTTGACAACCGGAAGGAGCGGCTAAGGTTCAGCTTGCCTGTCGGATGGGATTCTTGCCGGGACTATTTAATGCTCATTGCTACCACCAACCCGACCGATTTCAAGTGCCTGGAGCAGAAAGGGCTAAACGTTCAACCCCCTCAAACAACGAGAGCAGCTTCATCTTCGCGTTTAGAGCGACTTTTTGATTGTGTTCTCTCTGGTAAGCGCTTTGCTGACTCTGCTCAAACAGAAGACCTGGAAGACTGGGTAACAACGTCTCTTTCTGTTACCGTCGTGCGTCACTTTCAAACAACAACCTAGTGCAATTCGTCAGAAGGCAGAGGGCAGAGGGCAGAAGGAAATAAGCCTTATTCTACAAGCTTTTAGAAGAGGACTTTAGCTTTTTGACAAGGAATTTATTCCCTGGCTGTCCTTCTGGCTATCTTCCGCTATACTATGTTAACTATTACACAGTAATATAATACTGCCTTGATTAAAATAAACTATTTTATACATTATTTCTAATTAAGTGAAGATTTAAAGCAGCAAAATATTTTATAAATGAATACAATAATTTTTCAGATACCGTCGAGAATACAAGGGCGGGCAAGGATGCCCACCCCACAAGACAGTACAACAAGCAGTACAATTGATGTCTTGGAAGTACCTTATTATGCGCTCTTTGCGACTCTGGAATTTACTAAATTTGCTATTCTTCTAACAAATCTTTGTAACCTTTTGTTCTGAGAATTTCGTTTACTCGTGCAGTTAATCCTTGTTTACGCACTTGATGTTGCAAATCCCTAGCTTCTTCGTAAATCATTTCTTCCTCAAAACCTGAAATAGCTTCTTCAAAATGCCTTTTCAACTTTAACCAATCTTTAACTAAACTTTGTGCCTTTGCTTCTTTAGGGTCAAGTTTCTCTACTCCATTAACTTGGAGTAATTCCATAACATTTTTGCGATTCCACATGAAAAATGGGGTTCCGTCTGACAAGGGAGTAGATTTGGCAAACTCTTCAATCAAAGCCTTGTCAGTTGGCTTATTGTCATCACCTTTCAGTCCTACTTCTTTCAACTTTTTACCAATTCCGACCCCAGACAGTCCAAAAGATTTACCTAGTTCAGATTGGTTGCACCATATATCGTTGAATTTGCTTCGCTTTTTACTCATTGCGAAATACCTATTCTCGACTTAGCTTGATTTTACTTTTACTTAATTCATACCAAATACTGTAAATATTTTTAGAGTGATAAATAACAATTTTTACATTTATTAATCATAACATAGTAAAATTCTTTGTCTATTTTTAATGCATAATGTATAAAAAAACTTTCCTTAAGTATCAAATAGTAAATACGAGTAAACTAAACCTTAATCTAGCAAAGAGAAATGGTAAAAATAATTAAACATAAAAATCAAAATTACACTTTATATGAACCAAATATAAGCAAACTCGTATTCTCAGCAGAAAAATTTGATATTATCTGACAATCTGTAACATCAGATACAAAATATTAAAAATCAAGCGGTGATAAATTATAACTGAAATTTTTTAAAGTTAAAATTATCATCAATTTTAATGCTGTTAAGTAATGATTTTGTTAATTAATGTGTTTCAATCTAATTGTGAAATACTGTTGACAAAATTCAAAAAATATAAATTTTTATCTAGCGTAAAAGTACCCAGTTATCGCTTGATTACTTCATGAAAATTTAAAAATTCAATTGTACACAATTGGAGTTAAGGCAACTATTATGTAATAACTTTACTAAATTACGCTAGGAGGTTAAAAACAACGTATATAAAATATTGAACTTTAACAAAATGCCAAGAACGATTTGGCATATTTTTAAAGTCTTTACAATGTAAATTTTGTATAAACTTTTATATTTCTTTGAAAAATATACGGATAAAGATATATTATTTATATAGTACCCACCTAACAATCAACTTCCAGACAAAGACGTTATAATTTCGTTTCAATAGCAAAAAGACACAAGTCTGAACACTTGAAGTCTAGCGACGACTTATTTATGGAAGTTTCAGAATTACGAGTTATTTTGCATGTCCATTTAAGTAATTTATTAAGTATCCATGAGTTATCTTTTTAAAGCAAATTCTGAACAACTGCTACAACAGAAATCTATTTCTATGGGTAGCGTTAATCCAGCTAATAGCTTTATCCAATTCAAAGAAGAAGATACAGAACAATCGATAACAAAGCGTTTTGAGCAACAAGTAAGTAAATACCCTCATACAATAGCAATAAAAACTAAAATTAAAACCCTGACTTATGACCAGCTAAACAAGACGGCTAATCGTTTAGCACGAACAATAATATCTAAACGGGGTGAAGGTCAAGAATTAGTTGGATTATTGCTGGAACAAGGAACTGACTTTGTTACAAGTATAATAGGAGTCCTTAAAACCGGAAAATTTTACGTCCCAATGGATTCTTCTGTCCCAGCAAATCGCTTAACTAGCATTGTTGAAGATTCTGGTACGACTTTAATAGTCACCAATAATCGAAATATCTTGCTTGCTCGCGAAATTGCTTCTACAAATTGTCTGATATTAAACCTTGATGATATTGATACAACCCTTTCTTGTGACAATCTGGAACTATCAATTTCACCAGATTCTCCAGCCTTTGTGATTTATACAAGTGGTTCTACAGGAAAACCTAAAGGAGTCTTACAAAATCACCGCAATATACTGCATAACTGTATGAATAATACGAATGCGTTATGCATAAGTCCCGAAGACCGTTTGACATTGCTGCACTCATGTGGGGTTATGGGAGCAATGCGAGGTATCTGTAACGCATTGCTTAATGGAGCATCTCTTTATCCATTAAATATCAAGGAAGAAGGACTGCCCAGTCTCAGTAAATTGTTAAAAGAAGAAGGAATCACAATTTACCATTCTGTTGCCACGCTTTTCCGACATTTTGTTGCTTCCCTTAATGCTGGAGAAGAGTTTCCTAAGTTGCGCGTACTGATATTGGGTGGAGAACAAGTATTACAGCGAGATATTGAACTATATAAACAACATTTTTCCTCAAACTGTATTGTTTTTGTCAGCTTAGGTTCTACAGAAACTGGGACTGTGCGCCAATTTATTGTAAATAAACAGACTAAAATCCACACCAGTACTGTACCAATTGGCTATCCGGTCGAAGGTATGGAGGTTTTACTCCTTGATGATACAGGTGCTGAAGTTAAACGTGGTGATATTGGTGAAATTACTGTTAGAAGTAAATATTTGGCTCTCGCTTACTGGCAAAACCCCGAACTGACTAATTCTAAATTTTCTATCGACCCAAATGATGTTAATAAAAGAATTTACTACACAGGTGATTTAGGAAGTTTTGACCCTGATGGCTGTTTAATTCATATGGGACGAAAAGATTTTCAGGTCAAAATTAGAGGTTTTAGAATCGAAATCTCAGAAATTGAGATAGCACTGATGAATACTGGTGTAGTCAAAGAAGTTGTTGTCGTCGCATGTGAGGATGTACGTAAAGAAAAACGATTAGTTGCATATGTCGTCCCCAGTCAAAACCCAACACCTACTCCTAAAGAACTGCGGTTTATGCTGCAAGATAAGATTCCCGACTACATGCTACCAAGTACGTTTGTCTATTTAAATGCTTTACCTTTAACACCAAATAGTAAAATAGACCGTTTGGCTTTACCTGCTCCAGATTTTGTCGAGTTGGATTCCAGTGATAAGTTTATTGCACCACGCAATGATATCGAACTTCAAATAGTAAAAATTTGGGAAGAAGTATTGGGTATTAGTCCCATAGGTGTTAGGGACAGCTTCTTTGATATGGGGGGACATTCTCTACTTGCTGTACAAATTTTCGCGCAAATTGAGAAGAAATTAGGACACAAACTTCCTTTAGCAACACTTTTTCCTGCGGGAACAATAGAAACAATTGCTGATATCATTATTGAAGTAGAAAATACATCAAATATAGTCAATAATATCTCTGCTAAATTGTCTTGGTCTTCGTTGGTAGGTATTCAACCACATGGCTCTAAACCACCTATGTTCTTTATACATCCCCTGGGTGGAGAGGTGATGTGTTACCGCAATTTATCGGTGTATTTGGAAGCTGACCAACCTGTTTATGGACTACAACCTGTGGGGTTAGATGGTGAACAACTTCCTTACACTAAAGTAGAAGATATGGCATCCCACTATATTCGAGAGATGCAGACAGTTCAACCACACGGTCCTTATTTTATTGGTGGTTACTCCTTTGGTGGTATCGTTGCTTTTGAGATAGCCCAGCAACTCTATAGACTTGGTGAAAAAGTGGCTTTTCTTGCGATGGTAGATACTTGTCGTCCAGGTTACAGCACAAGATTACCTCTTCTAAAAAGAATTCCTATTCATGTCAAAAAACTTATTCAAGAACCCACTCAATATATTCACCATAAATTTATTGGTATAGGAGAGTGGAGTAATTTTCATTTGAAAGAAAAATACAAACATTACAGTAAGATAGCTAATCATTTTTTAGATATTGCCAGCACTTTATCTGAAGGTGATGAGCATTTGAATATTATGCAAGCAAATGCAACTGCAATGAGTGAGTATTATTTCCAAGAAGCATACCCAGGTCGGTTGACTTTATTCCGGACTGCAGATGAGGAGCGAGATGAAGATAAAGTAGGTGTTGTCTATGACCCGGAATTTGGCTGGAAAGACTTGTTTACAGAAGGTGTAGATGTTCATCATATCTTTGGTGCTCATGATAAACTGCTTGACCAACCTTATGTAGAAATAATTGGGAAGAAATTTAAAGTTTGTTTAGAGAATGCTTATCGTCGCAGTTTGTTGATGACAAGTATGATTTAATAAACTGTAGCTGATTTACAGCAAATTTCAAGTTAATACAAGGGGGCGGGCAAGGATGCCCACCCCACAAGAGTCTGACATTAAACTTATATACCTTACTTAGATAAAAAAGTGGTGTAATTGATACATTGTGTGATGCAGGAGCGCCACCCGAAAAGACAGTAGTTTTGCGTGGCTTTTTCTTGTGGAAATAAATCTTTCAGAGCAACTTACCAAAATTATTATTTTACAGTATAAAAATAATCTAGGAAACTCTAGAGCGCAAGTTTATACAATTTTTGGCTTCTAAATTTTCTACTGAATCCTGAAAATACTTATTATATTTGGAGGTGGTTTTGGCAGTGGAATTGGCTTTAAAGGGTATTTAGATAGAAAGAACAAGTAAGCTCAGAGGGATTAGGTCAGATAACTTGTGTATAGTATAACTGCTGAATTTTCGCTTTATATAAAATTTACAGTTAAGTAAAAAGCTATTTACTTGCAATAAAATCGTTGGAATTATGATTATAAGTAAACCTCAAAGTCTTGATTTACAATAATTACTGACTTTTTAAGTATTACAGAGAAAACGACAAAAGATAATTTTAATAAAAGTTGTTTAATTCTATTACTATAATTCTGTAGTTAAAATAGCCTCACGAGTGGGAACACTAATTTTAAAGTTAAGTGTTAACCTTCGGGAGAACGATATGACTCTTCAATATCCTAAAGCAATTAAATGGTGGCACTCTATTGTCGGGATTTTAATTTTGACTACTAGTGTAGGGGTAGGTGCGTCAATGTTCATGCTTCAATCCCCACCATCCCCAGATTGTTTATCCGAATCTTTGTTGCAGGATTCTGCGTCTTTGGTTATTTACTGTGCTAGTACAAGCGTAGATGAGCAAGATGCAGATAAATTATCTAATGCTATCCAGCGAGTTAATACAGTACCATCTGATAACCCTTTACGTCAAACTGCTGACGGCTTAATTGAAAAATGGTCACAAGCGTTATTTGATTTAAGTAAAAAATCATTTCATGAAGGCGATTTAAGTAAAGCGGTAGATACAGCAAAATTAATCCCCGTAAATGTTCCTATATATGATTCTGCAAACAAGCAAATCAAACTATGGCAATCCACATGGTCAAAAGCTCAAGCGATTTATGATGTTGTAGAATCAGACATAGAAGAAAATGATTATAGCCGTTGGTCTAAAGCTCTAAGTAAGGCAAAAGAATTAAAAAATTTGGATAATGATTATTGGGCAATTACTAAATATGAAGAGCTTACATATAAAATAGAAGAGGCAAAAGACAAACATGAGCAGGAAGAACAAAAAAAAGCAAATGAAAAGAAAATTGCTGAAAATCAAGACAGTATATCTAATTCCCAAACAACAGAAAGTTTATACAGCAACATTTCATCAGAAGCTGAACAAGAAACAGAAGATTTAGCCCGTATTAAAAAAGCTCGTACTTGGGCTAGTTCGGAGAAAGTTGAAGATATCAGAAATGCAATTAATGAAGCTAGCTTGGTTGTTTCGGAAGCTCATTACCAAGAAGCAAAAAAAATTATTAGTACTCTTGAAAGCAAAATGGAAATGGCTGAAGACAAAGATTACTTAGAGCAAGCTAAAAAATCTGCTAACAAAAATGATGTTACATCTCTAGAGACAGCAATCAGTAAAGCCAGTTTGATTTCACAAAGTCGTCCTTTATATAAAGAAGCAAATCAGCACATATTAATTTGGAGTCAGAGAATATCACAGTTAAAAAATCAACCGAAAAGCAAAAAAACAAAAACAAATGAAACGACTCCAAGAAAAACAGCCATTAATTTTAAAAGGCAATTAAATAATAGTAATTATTTACAGACGAATCCAGAACTAAAGTTAAGAGTCTTGCAAGAAAATCAAGAAAACGCAGAAGTAACACCTTATATATTTGAATCGCAAGCAAATGATATTAACCTTAATGACATGCAACTTAATGATTTTCAAGAGTAAGTGTAAATCAATTTAAACACAATATAGTTTTTATTGCTTAGAGTTATCTCAATTTTTTAATAGGTGTTTCTACCGCTTGTTTAAAGCCTGTAATATTTTCGCAAACAAACTTAATATAAACATTTATTAATTTTTCTCGAATAAGAGAAAATGACTGTACTCAATTTCTCGTCAAGTCAATGGTAATATTTTTCTAATAAATTTCTCCTTATCTAGGTTTTATCTTGTCAAATTAGTGGAGACTAAGCCTTTTTAACCTAAGTCAAAATTCTGTGGATAGTTGATAAATAAACAATTTAGGTTATAAAATAAGCAATTATAAAGAAGATGAGAGAACAGCACATCCCCAACAAAGCAGCTTGACTAGTATCTTACAACTACTTTAGAATCTGACTTATTGACAAAATTAAAGCTTGAAACGCTTAATTTTACATTTTAATAACTCGATTTATTATTCTTGTTGAGAATGGTTCAAGATATATCAGCCGACCAAAACAGTCTAAAGCAAAACGATACTTTTTTATTTTAAATCATCGCCTAAGCTTTGAAAACCTAATCCAACTGAGAAATTTAAGAAAAAGGTCAAAATGGAAAACGTAAAGATAACAGCAGCAGCAATTATTGACGCACGTTCCCGCACTAAATCCCACCCGGAGAAAATTTCTAAATCTGATATGGTGCAGATAGCAGGTTGGTGCTATTGGCTAAAAAAGACTGCAGCTTTTAAGGAGTTTGCTTATACAGTATTAACTGGATGTTCTAAAGATTATTTGCTTAATCTGTGCAAAAAGTTAGATATTTCTTTTAATAAATCCGACACGAAAGAGGGCTTAGTTAAGTTACTGAAAAGAATAAATGTGTCTACACTGAGAGAGTCACTTGTATTACCAGCTAATGGAATAGCTGTACCGACCTTTGAGTCTTTGTTCAATATTTCTACGGCTAACAGACGAAGATTACAAGCGGAAAAAAATATGTTACCTATTAGTGGGTGGGGAAGTTCAAAATATGGCGACTATCCCATATTCGGATTAGCCGAAACGATTGAATTACTTTATGCTTGTAAGCCCGCTTTTGAAGAGTTTAAAAATTTTGTAGTAGAGGAACTTACGGCGAATGCAATCGCAGAGAAAAAACAACGGGAACAAGAGTTAGCAGCGAAACCACAATTTGAGTCTTGGGTTGAAACACACAAAACAGAAGACCCTGAGTTGGCTAAAGTCATAGCAGAAATTATTAAAAGTGTTAGCGATTTAGTTAAATCATCTAAGTTCCATACTGCTCGTTGTAACGCAGAAAATCAACTACAGCGCTACTATTCCCAGCAACGATTTAAGAAGTCGCAGCAAGAGCAGGCTGAACGAATTAGAATGCAGAACGAAATGAAAAAGCTTGAGTCACAGCAGCAACATCAAGCACAGTTAAAAAAACATAAGGAAATTAAAGAAAAATATTTACCTGAATTACTAAAAGTTTTGAATTCGGGAACTGGTGAAATTTTTAAAAAGACAAGTGGTGGTACTCATGGTTCTAATGGTTCTTACACTTATGAGGAAGCTATTTTAAAGAACTCTAAAGCTTTACAAGTTTGCCGAATTATTCTTTCTGATAAATTTGGAGTGCCTGAAGGTCAAAAGAGGTTTAAGCATTTGAAACAATCTGAAGTTGAAGCTTATGAGGATGCTATTTTTGGTGACCCTCAGATGTTAGCTTTGCTGGATATTGAAGTTGAGGATGTTGCTTAGAAGGTGTTTATAAATACAATATTAAGCTTAATTCGTACCATAAGCTTTGATGGGCAGAAGCGGGCAAGATGCCCGCACTACAATAGAACTACAAAAATGATGGCGACCTGAGCAGGCAAGATGCCATGATAATGATAACTTTTAATAAAAACTCAGGTGGCTAAACTTTTGCCTGCTCAACTGGCAAACGAATAAAATAACCTGGTACAATCACATTATTTCCCAGATGATATAAGTGATTGGCTAGGTAAAGGAATATGTCACATTACTGCTTAAAAACAATCAAATCTTTTGGATTTACTCCAAAAATGATTGAGCAATATCTAGGTGAACCAAAAATCGTCAAAAATCCCTATTACAAGAGTTCTGCACCAATGAAACTCTGGGATAAGGATTTAGTAGATAGAGTGCGTAAGGAAAAGGAAAGCGAGTTACAAATCAGTTTGGCTAAACGCGCTAAAGTATCAGAATCAAGGGACAAAAGAAAGTCAGCTAAACGTTCTTTACTAGGGTTTTATCTAGAAAATTACAGCTATCAGCTTGATGAATATAGTGCATGTGGTCTAGTTGAAACGGCATTTAAAACTGGGGCAATTGCTGTACCTGTATTTAAGTCTTATGATTTAACCATTAATTTATTAGCTGGATATTTAGCGGATGAGGAAGAAGCACGTATTAGAAAAGAGTATTCAGTAGATGAAAGCGTTTACACAAGAATTTATACCCCGGTTAAAAATGCTTTATTGGCATCTGATTTAGTATTCCAGTCGATAAAAAAAATACAAAATATTATCGGTAGGTGGGAACGCGAAGAACAGGAAAAAGCAGAGAAAGCAAAACTTGAACACCTTCGGAAAAAACTCATACAGCAAGCCTTTTTTGACTATATAGAAGAGAATTTTAATACTCTTTTAGCTAATAAACTGATTGACCCTAACTATATTCAAAATCCTAAATTTAATACTTCAGAAATTCAGAAACAAAGGCATCTAAAGCGTTGTATCCAATATGTTTGGATGTCTATTCAGAGATGCGCTAGACAGGAAAACCCTAATTTTGCACATACTCGTCATATTCAAGATTACGGTCAGTTTTATGAAAAAATTTTCTCATACGTAAATACAATTTTACATGAAAAAAACGAAGTTATTAGATAATATCGGTTACATCTTTTGATAAGTTTTTTAATATTACGTTCTAGTTACTCCCTTAGTATCAAGGATTACGCTATATTAGTTATAGTGACAATTACCTGTTTGGCTGGTACGCTCTGTGCTTTAGGAGTTTCATAATGAGCATAATTAACTTGGATTTGCTTTTTAACGCTATTACTGGTGTCGCAAATCCTTTAATTAAAGAGAAAATCCAGCGTTCCGAGACCGTAATTAAACTACTCAAGCAATTTAATCTTGACCCAGAACATCCACTTCCTGATTTTAGTGGAGTTTACGCTTACACGTTGGTGGAGTATGGTGTTGGTAAACCCAAGCCACTTTTAGAACTTTTTAGGCTTGAAGAAATAAAACAAGCTTTCCGTAAGGCATTTGACCATAATAACCCCTCAATTTTATTGTCGGAAGTTGAGACTTTTGTTTCTTCTTATGCTTTGGGTGACGACATCAAAGCTTTAAGGATTGATATCAGACGAGAAATAGCAGCGTTTTATATTGTTTTTTCGGAAGTTGCTAAGCGGACTCGAAACCCAGCAGATACATTGATGAGTCAGCAAATTGGCTCGTTACACAAACTTATTGTCGGTGTTCAAGAACAACTCGATAGGCAACCGACCTTGGAAGGGATGCGTACGGAAATCGCACGGTTGGCAACACAAAGTTACCCAGTATTGCCCGGAACTGAAACAAATCAAGAAAATAAATGTAAAGTAATTGCACTTGCACAACAAATGCGTGGTTGGTTTGAAACCTTGGGTTATAGCTTAGAAAAATATGAAGTTTGGTCAGAAGATTACTTTGAGTTTATTATCAACATCCCCGTACGTCGGAGCTTTGACCGTATATTAGTACGTGGAGTAGCGGGGGAGGTGGGACTGAGCGATGTTATGGCTCTGCGTTCCTCTGTTAACGAACAAAAAACAGATGAGGGTTGGTTGGTAACTAGTCGTCGTATTTCACGAGCAGCGCGTGATGAAGTTAAAAAAGAAGAAAACCATCGTCTTGATTGTTACACGTTTGATGAACTCATAGACTTAGACGCGGACTTTAGTGGCTATGTTGATTGGCTGTCCGAGGAAATCAAGCGGCGAAAAGTTGATACTAAGTATGTGCCATTAGCCTGTAGCAAAGAGGAGATTGACCCTGTTACTAAGCGACAAATAGGGGTGAGTCGTTATGAAGAAGAGGACGGTTGGATTGATGGTTATATCGACTTGTGGTTAGATGACCCTGTAAAAGAGCATATTTCTATACTTGGGGAATTTGGTACGGGTAAAACTTGGTTCGCTTTCCACTACGCTTGGGTCACATTGCAGCGCTATCAAGATGCTCAAAAACGTGGTGTGGAACGTCCTCGATTGCCTTTGGTAATAACTTTGCGTGATTTTGCTAAAGCTTTAAATGTAGAGAACGTTTTAGCAGGGTTCTTTTTTACTCAACATAATATCCGTATAAACAGTGAGGTCTTTGACCAGCTGAATCGCATGGGTAAGTTGCTGCTGATTTTCGATGGATTTGACGAAATGGCAGCAAAAGTTGACCGTCAGCAAATGATTAATAATTTCTGGGAACTAGCGAAAGTTGTAGTTCCTGGTGCAAAGGTAATTTTAACTTGTCGTACAGAACATTTTCCGGAAGCGCAAGAAGGACGGGCTTTGTTAAATGCGGAATTACAAGCTTCTACAGCTAATTTAACTGGAGAAACTCCACAGTTTGAAGTGTTGGAGTTGGAGAAATTTAACGACGAGCAAATTCGGCAGTTGCTTTTGCTTCAAGCTGAACTCGCAACTGTTGAACAGGTAATGGGAAATCCACAATTGTTAGACTTAGCTCGTCGTCCGGTAATGACGGAGTTAATTTTGGAAGCTTTGCCAGATATTGAAGCGGGTAAACCGATTGATATGTCGCGAGTTTATTTATACGCTGTGCAAAGGAAGATAAAAAGAGACATAAAAGCGGAACGAACTTTTACTTCTTTAGCTGATAAATTGTATTTTTTATGCGAACTATCCTGGGAAATGCTCGCAAATGACCAAATGAGCCTTAATTATCGACTTTTCCCTGACCGAATTCGCCGTTTATTTGGTTCTATCGTCCAAGAGGAGAAGGATTTAGACCATTGGCATTATGACATGATGGGGCAGACGATGCTAATTCGTAACGCTGATGGGGACTATACTCCAGCTCATCGTTCTCTATTAGAGTTTTTTGTCGCGTATAAATTTGCTGCTGAATTAGGAGCATTAGCGAGTGATTTTACGGAATTAGCGCGGGTGCAGTCTCACATAAATCATCATGTCGCACCTGTTGATTATAATTGGTCTTCTTATTTTATCCGTCAGGTAGATGCGGTTGGAGAAATTTTACCAGTCGCAGCGTTGAAGGGATTTGTAAAGGAGTCCTTGGAGAAGTTGAGGGTGACTTTTGGTCAAGCTCCTTTGACGAAAGCGGTAATGGATTTAATTGTGGGAATGGTTGATACTGAGGACTCAGAGTCGATAATTAAAGTTATTGAGGAGACACGGGGTAAAAGCGAAGATGAGGTGGGTTATGTTGGGGGAAATGCAGCGACACTTTTAGTTAAAGTTGATAAATCTGCCTTATTGGGAAGAGATTTAAGTGGTGCGGTGATAAAAAGGGCTGATTTTTCCGAAGCTAACTTACGTGGTGTTAATTTTTCTGGAGCGAGTTTAACTGACTCGGTTTTCCGCAAGATTTTTGGTGCTATTTTTACAGTAGCTTTTAGTCCGGATGGTAAGCTATTTGCAGCTGGTGATTCAAATTGTCAGATTACAATTTGGAAATTAGGCAGTAGTCAACCAATTGCAGTTTGCCAAGGTCATGCAGATTGGTTACGGTCAGTTGTTTTTAGTTCAGATGGCACTATTCTTGCAAGTGGTAGTTTTGATAAAACAATTAAAATATGGGATATCCATACCGGAGACTGCATTAAAACTTTACAAGGGCATAGCAGTCGAGTACATTCAATAACAATCAGCTCCGACAGTAAAATCTTAGTTAGTTGTAGTCGAGATAAAACAATTAAGTTATGGGATATCTGCACGGGAGAATGTCTTAAAACTTTAGAAGGACATACTAGTAGAGTTAATTGTGTTGCGATAACCCCTAACGGTAAAATTTTAGCTAGTGGTAGCAGCGACTATACAATCAAACTTTGGGATATGCAAACCGGAGAGTGCCTAAAAACTTTACAAGAGCATAGCCGTTCGGTAGGTTCAATAGCAATTAGTTTTGATGGAACAACTTTAGCTAGTGGTAGCACTGACGCTACAGTAAAGCTGTGGAATATATCTTCTGGAAAATGCTTAAAAACTTTACTGGGACATACTGATTGGGTACGCTCGCTAGCTTTTTCTCCTGATAAAAAAACCTTAGTAAGTGGTAGTTCTGACGAAACTATAAAACTATGGGATATAAATACAGGGGAATGTTTAAACAATTTACAGGGACATAGCGACTATGCAAGGTCGGTAGCTATTAGCCCTGATGGTACTACTTTAATTAGCGGTAGTGACGACCAAACAATACGACAATGGGATATTTTAACTGGAGAATGCGTAAATATTTTACAGGGATATAGTAGTGCAGTAAGGTCAATAGCAATAAATCCAGAGGGTTCAATTTTAGTTAGCGGTAGTGAAGAACAAACTGTGAAATTATGGGATGTTTCTACAGGGGAGCTTTTAAAAATTTTAGAGGGTCATACTACTAGGGTTAATGCAGTTACTTTTAGTCCTGATGGTAAAACCCTAGCTAGTGCTAGTTACGACCATACAGTGAAATTATGGGATATCCAAACAGGAGAATGTCTAAAAACTTTTTGGAAACATAATGGTGGAGTTAGTTCATTAGTTTTTAGCCCCGACGGTACTAATATAATAAGTGTAAGTGGTGATACAACAGTTAAGGTATGGGATATTGGTACAGCAGAGTGTCTCCAAACTTTAAAAGAGCATACTGATTGGTTATGGTCGGTTGCAATTAGCCCTAACGGTTCAATTATAGCCAGTTGTGGTGATGACAAAACAATAAAGCTATGGGATGCTGCGACCGGGGAATGTTTTAATACTTTAGAGGGGCATAGTGAATCTGTATGGTCATTAGCAATAAGTCCTGATGGGAAGACTTTGGTCAGTGGTAGTGATGACCAAACAATAAAATTATGGGATATTAATACAGGAAATTGTCTCAAAACTCTACAAGGACATATTGGTAGAGTTGAATCTTTAGCTATTAGTTGTAATGGCAATATTATTGTTAGCGGTAGTTTCGACCAAACAATAAAATTATGGGATATGAATACGGGAAATTGTATTAGAACTTTGCTGGGTCATACTCATAGAGTGCGAACGGTGGCTATCAGTTTTGACGGTTCTATTATATTTAGTGGTAGCTATGATGAAACTATTAAAGTTTGGGATGCTGATACAGGTGAATGTCTAAAAACTTTGAGCGATAAACCGTATCAGGGGGTGAATATTACGGGTGTTAAGGGTTTAACTTCCGCCGAAAAGGCTTCTTTGAAAGCTCTAGGAGCAAAGGAAGAAGTGGATTCAAATTTGTAAGTTGCTCCATATTTAATTTGTATATTGAGTGTATATCAATTTCATATCGGGCGGGCAAGGATGCCCACCCCACAATAGCTAGATAAATATAAACTATAGGGATTGAAGAATTACTATTACCATTACGAGAGGAAATTCTCAAAATAGCTGCTAAATATGGAGCTTATAATCTGCGGGTTTTTGGTTCGGTTGCCAGAGGTGAAGCTAGGGAAGATAGCGATGTCGATTTTTGGGTGGAAATGGAGACAGGAAGAAATTTGTTAGACAGGATTGGTTTAAAACAAGATTTAGAAGAATTATTATAACGTGAAGTTGATGTTGCAAAAGCTAGTAATCTACACAAAGTAATCAGGGATAAAGTTTTGCAGGAAGCTGTGATATTAGGAGAGATGAAAAGCGTTATTTGATGGATATTGCCGAATGTATTGAAAAGATAGAAGAATATACTAGTAGCGGAAAAGAGGTTTTTGCTAATACTCGAATGATTTAGGATGCGGTAGTTAGGAATTTTGAGATTATTGGTGAAGCAACTAAAAGAATTTATCAGGAGTTACGACAACGATATCCTGATGTCAAATGGAAGCAGATATCAGGATTTAGAGATGTGCTAATTCATGACTATGTGCGCGTTGATTATGATGATGTTTGGGGGATTGTTGAGCGTGATTTACCTAGTTTAAAAACAAGTATCCAAATTATTTTGCAAGATTTAGGAGAGTAATTTGTGGCAGTATACCTAACCTAAATTTCTAGATTTATTTTTTGTAGAGATAGCAGTTGAAAGCCTTTGATGAGCAAAAAATTAGCATTATGTGTCATCCTAAAGCCTGATAAACCTTACCTATAAACTGAGATGCAACTTTTTCTGTTCTTTTCTCAGTATAATCCACATACACAGAATATCCTAAGTCTTCAGGAAAACTAAGGAAAAAAATTTAGAAATTTATTTTCTTATACCAAGCAGAGCAATACATAGACAGTACCTGATTTTAATATTGTTGATGTTAAATGTTTTTTACAATACATATATATATCATCCTACTAAGCTTCATATTAAATTTAATTTACCCATGTAATATCGTCACTGATGCTTCTACGGGAAAAGCGAGAAGATATAGATGAGCTTCTACGGGAAATCAATGAAGCGGATAATAAATATATTAGTACTAACTAATCTGTTTTGTTAGCCTCTCTTGCTGCGGAATTTTGTTGAGATGTGGTTCTGTACGCTTGCTGAGGATGGTTTAGTTGTTCTGGATGTCGCAGTTCCAGCAAACCTCCCTCTAGCATTGGGTTCACATAATGATTTCGGATACTGTCTGGTTCGCGTCCCAATAGCTGAGCTAATGTTCGGAGTGGTAAGTAATGTTCGGAGCAAAGTTCTAAAATTACTTGCTCAACAAGTTCTTTGCTGGTACGACCAGTTTCACGCACAGGGGCCGCAATCACTTGCAAGCGTTTGTAATGTTCGGAGTTATCTTCGTAATGTTCGGAGTTATCTTCGTAATGTTCGGAGTTATCTTCGTAATGTTCGGAGCTTGGAATAAACGATAGTAAATCTGGCTGTTGTCTATTTATTAAAGCATAGTGTGTACCACGACCGTGACCTGAGCGTTCTAACCAACCTTTATTTACCAAACGCTTCAGGCATTCACCGATGTCTCTAGGATGTTCTGAACTGAAAAGTTGAATATCAGCGTTACAAATATCTCCTAATTGGTGTGCCATAACCAAAACAACACGGTCTAACTCTGTCAGTCCACAGTAATTGTCTCCAACAATTTCTTTTAACTCCTTCTCCACATTTTCGGGAATCAAGCTTATCATTGGTAAGGCGACCAATGTCATATCTAAATCTAATTTTTCTGATACCAAAGGTGTAAACCATTGTTGTTCTTTCCAAGCACGAAGAATTTTCCCAAAACCAGAGCCAGCTTTTTCGCTTAAGCCAAGCATTTGGAACATTTTTTGTAGATTGGGGTTTCGAGGGTCGCTAATTCCGCCATCATAAAGTTGCTGAAGAGAAATTCTCAGGCAACCGGGATTTAAAAAGAAAAAAGAACTTTTAAATTTGATAATTTTAATAGGACGACTGGATTGATGGTCTGCATGGATAAGACTGTTGACCAAAGCTTCGCGCAAAGCCTCATGTACATGAGTTTCACCCCTTCGTACTGCGTCTTTGTCCAATTGAAATGGAACATTTATATCATCGACTAAACGACTGTAAACTCGGTAGTAAAAGTTAAAAAGATTTGCTTCCCATTTTCCATCAAGCGTTAAACGATAAGTCCAACGGGTCTCCAAGTCTTTAGAAAGACGCTCCTGATAATCTAGTTGGTAGTGAGGAAGTGCGTCTAAAATACTCCGTTCACGACCAAACATTAGTAACCCTGCTAATGTCAGCCCCTCTTTTCCTGTAATGCGATCGCGTTTCCAACCACCAAGTTGAATCAGCAAATTTTTATCATCTAATCCCAACCAAGGATGATCTGGCTCTCTGGAAACAAACCTTTGACGAAATGCTTTGAGGGTTTCGGGGTCAAGGTCAGCGAGATTGAACCTCCCCACCTTTTTAATTATGTCGTCTATAACGTCTATAAAGTAGACAGAACAAGGATTTAAGGCTGTTTACATTTTCTACAACGTTATTTTATGAGGCTAAATTCTACAACGATGTTTGTAGCTCTGTGAGCGCTCGACTTTGAGAAAAGTACATCGCTGTTTACGTTATTGACAAAATAGACATAAAAATTAAACAACGTACTAAACCCTCTCAAATACCCAACGCTGTTGTTGTTGTTATTTATAATTTAATAAGACATAATCTTATATTATCTATACCACAGCGTCTACAATGCTTTGATAGCAAGGTTTTAACGTTGTATATTTTTTACATAAAGTTGTCTAATGGCGATTTTAACCTGGTAATTGACCTTTTTGAACTAACATATCCACATTGTACACGTTATGTAAATGCTACATTAAACACTAGCATAACTTGATAAAAAGAACTCATAAATAATCTTTGTTGTTGTTGTGTAAGATTATTTATGAGCTATAGATAATACGTAGAGGATGGGGAATTCCGCAAAACTGTTAAATCCCTCTAAAATCTGAATATCTTGAGGCTCGTTAGCTGCATCCCGTAACATTTGCCGCACTTCCTCTGGAGAGCAGCAATAATCCCCCTCAAAATTACGTTTGAATGTGCCTGTCATGGGGTTGTTATTGATATAAACAGGACGTTGTGTTCTTTTTGCTCTGGGTACAGTTATAATTACTAAATTTTTTGCTTCAACTTCCAAAACCTGCACATCCGAATTAGAGCAAATTGAGGTACTAAGTTTTCGTGAATTATTGTGATTGTTCCAAAAGTTTTTCAATAATCCATTCGGCTTATTTACTCCAGAAATAATCAGACCACTTTTGCTCTCGCTTACACCAAGGATAATATAGCCACCATCTGTATTAGCGAATGCTGACACAGTTTCCCAAATATTATTAGGTAAACCCCCATCAGCAGATTTAAACTCAATTTCGTGGTCTTCTCCAATATTAATGTGTTGGAGTAATTTATCTAAGTCCATTTACCTACCCTGGTAAGCTAACTTTATCAATTATGCTGTAACATAAATCATCTCGTATCATACTTACATAAATTTGTTTTCCAATCTATCAGAACTTTGGTAGAAATATACTTAGTCTGGTTCTGGGATTAAAGCATCACGGATTGCCATAACCTTTGTGGCTATCTTATGTGTCGTCTCCACCAGCCCTTTTAGCTGCTCTGGAAGTAAACAGCCACCCGAAGCATTAACATCGGGAACTACTGAATTGTAATATTCCCTACAATAACGCTATTTATGTAAAAAGGCATTTCTTCGTTTTTAAGAAAGTTAGACGGGATATCAATAACTTTAGCTGAAACCCTATAGTTGAGTGTTATTGGCTTGTTCACTGATAACTTTGTCTAATCTACTACGGTAATCAGGGTCAGAGTAGTACCGCTTTGAATTTTCAATCACCAGCTTAAGTATTTGTTTACCAACTTGGTTGAGGTTGGATATTTTAAGAAGACGATTGAGATTTTCTGGCTGCAAATCCCTAAGAAGTTGTCCAATCGCGAAGTTAAAGAAGGGAGCAGCAAAGATTTCCACTTCAACAAAGTCTAGTTCTAAAAGTTGGTCTGCTAATAATTGTGGATAAACTAAATCATAGACCATTTGACCATCTTCAGATGTAATACAATACTTGCCTATTAGGGTTAAAATTTCATATTTCATACTCTATAGACAATTTATTTTTTGAAAGTTCCTGATTTGGGCAATCCTTATATTTAACCATAATTTGATGGTGGTGGATGACGACCAAGTAGCTCCTCTTCTGCTCGAATTGACAATATTATTAGCCGATTCATACATAGAGCATCGATAGTTGCTCGTCCCGTAGCGGTTAATCCAACAACTCTTACACCCTCCCAACGGTTGCCTGCTCTTTGAACAACTAATCGACGTAAAGAAATTGGGATTGTGGACATTTATCACTCAACTTATATCTATGACTGCTTTACAACACGCTGTGCCTGTAATTTCAGCAAAGATAAAAATTCTGCCAACTCAACCAGCCCCTCAGCTTCCAATCGCTCTGTTTGAGTCAACTCATATCCCGCATCTTGACGGTCTAGCAAAAATTGAAGACGCTCTTGAACACCATGAGGAAGCTGAAAATGAGTTAGTTCGACAGGTATCTCAATTATCTCTGGCATATATTTAGGCTTTAATATAATGTCAATGGCTTGGTACTCTCAGCAATATATAGTTCTAATATACTATGAATAATCGACGAGATAATGTACCTTTTGACCCTTACTTTTTTGAGAAAAAAGCATCTGAGGGTGTCAATTTTTCTTTAGATGAAACCTTCCGCTACATTTACCAAACTAATCTTTGGAGCGGTTCTGATTCAGTTTCCGGAGCTGGAGCGAGTAGAATTCAAACACAACGAATTGAAACTGAGCTTCCAGAATTACTTAAAAAATTACAGGTGGATGTAATTCTTGACCTACCCTGTGGAGATTTTAGTTGGATGCAGTTTGTGGATTTACCCGTTTCACATTATATCGGTGCAGATATTTTGCCAGAAATTATAGCAGAAAATATCAGGTCTTACACAAACGAAAGTCGTCAGTTTCTAAAACTAGATTTAATTAGCGAACCTCTACCAAAGGCAGACTTATTGTTATGTCGAGACTGCTTTGTACATTTTTCAATATCAGATATTTTTGCTGCTATTGATAATATAAAAAATAGCCAAATAACCTATTTACTGACCACCACTTTCCCAAATTGTGAGGATAACCAGGATATTATAACAGGCGATTGGCGCTTGCTCAATTTGGAAAAATCACCTTTTAAATTGCCACCACCTCTACAGCTAATTAATGAGCAATGTAGTGAGGGAGAAAATTTGTATCAAGATAAAAGTCTGGGGTTGTGGCGAGTGCAAGATATTCCTCATCTATAAGCAATTTTGCGCTTCAAAAATCTAGGAAAATCAGAGGTAAGCGGAGGTGGAGAATTTACAGAAATTAATCAGCATTGGCTGCATCAAAAACTTGTTGTGCGGTAATATTAAGGTCAGGAAAGGATGGGGAAATTATAAGGTCATTACCTTGAAATCGGCTAACTTGATACTCTTCGTCTATTAACTGATAGACTGAGAAAGTTGGTTTTTTAGGATTTCCTGTAAACTTTTTGGCACCTAATCCCAGATAGTCAGCAATCCAGTATTCAGGAATTCCCATAGCTTCATATTTTCCCTGCTTCATGTAGTAATCATCATCCCAATTAGTTGATACAACTTCTACAATTAACGGAACTGATGCACCATATATTACAGTTGATGTTTTCCCCCATAGCGGTTCATTTACTAGTTTTTTTTCGTTTATTACTAATATATCTGGCTCGTAACCTGATTCATTTTCTGATGGTTTCACTAATACTTTTCTAGGAATAAAATATGGAAGATTTAATTTATCGAATGCTACGGTTATTTTACGACCTAAAAATCCTGTAACTTGTTCGTGTCCACCTAACGGTTGTGCCATCTCAACAATTACTCCATCGTGCAGTTCGTAACGTCCGTTTTCTGGACGCCAAGCAGCAAATTCTTCAAAAGTTACTTGTTTGGTTTGAGCTTGTGTCATAGGTTCAACGTTCTCGATTGCCACTATAATCTAAAATCATAATATAAATATACCATTGGTTTAGTAGAAATAGTTAATGAATTATTAGGAGAAAACCCAGCATAAAAAATTAGTGCTGAGCATGTAGTAAAAGCAATTATTTTAAATGGGCTTGGCTCTCGACCACAACTTTATTAAATGATTAATACCTTTGATTATATACAGAAAAATCCTTCGCTCGTAAAGCAACCTTTCGGGATTAGTTATAACCAATTTATCGACCTTGTAAATTGTGCTAAACAATGTCATGAAGGAACATATAAAGACGTGATATATCACGTCTCTACATTATGGTTAATTTAGCGGACATGATATGATTTTTTAGCCAGCAGACAGATTAGCTTTAACAACCTGACTTCCAGCAAGATTGTTATCTTGTTCATTATCCAACTCATCCGACAATTTTAAGTTGTCGTCTTTACTAACTTCGTCCGAATCGATAATTGCTCCAGTATCTGGCTGATTAGGATTAATAGTGCGGGGGGGTTCTTTAGCTTGTGAAAAGTCGATACGTGGTTTTTGGTTTTCAGAAGTCATAATTTATTCATTAATAATTACACTTCCAATTTTTTTACTTATTTGAATAACAAACATCATTCTAAAGATTGATAATCTAGGAATAGATAAAAATTATGACATTATTTTTGGTGCATAAAGCTTTTCTATGAGAATTATGCTTATAATCTAAAAGTTGCACTAATAGTGCGAGAAATTGCTGGGACTGATAACCTAGTGATTATTGAATACTGTAAAGACAATACTTAATAAGAGTTTTATATCCACGTAACACTTAAATTTGGTTGGTCAGCATGAAAAACTGCAACCATTGGTTGCAGAAATTGCTTGCTCCAGAACAAGTAGCCAAATTACTAAAGGTCTTTTAAAAACTTCTGATTAAAAAAATTTATTTTATCTTGTGGGGTGGGCTTCCAGCCCGCCCTTTGTATGACTGACCTTTGTATACCCTTTGTATGACTGACCTTTGTATACCCTTTGTATGACTGACCTTTGTATACCCTTTGTATATTTTGCATATACAGTAATTTGAAAGCTTTAAAATCTATACCATCTCTTTTTCCCATCAAATAACTTTAAAAGAAGAATATAAGCCTCTGTATACTTTTGTAAACTCAATGCATAAACATGCGTATCCCTACATAGGTAATAAAACCAGGGGCAAATACCAAGAAATTCTCTATACACGGAGTATACATGTCAATTATGCCTAAACGCTTTGTTGCTCTTGGTTCAATAGCGACCCTTTCCACTGTAAACATCGCTACTTCATTACCTGTCCTTGCTCAAGTAAATCCCAATATCAGAATTAACAATGATGCGCTTCAGCGAGTAAATCCAAACGCGCCAGTAGTTGACCCCAGTACTGTACGAATTATCAGACAGAATCCCATACAGTACCAAGCTTTTGAGATTAAAGACCCACAAACAGGTCAAGCAATTTCTCCTGATACAGTACTGACACTACCCGATGGGAAAAAAGTTAAGGCTGGAGAATATTATGCAGAACTGAATAGATTAGAGCAACAGTTTAACCAGCTAGGATATTCATTCCGTCAGCCAGAAGAAAAGGTATTACTGCAAGAATCAATTATTGATAAATCGATTTTGCAAAGACAAGTAGATGCTATTTCTTCTGAACACCGAAAAATAAGTAATCCCAACCAATCCCTGTTTCGCTCAGTTTTAGAGCCGAATTTTGTGATTAACGAGATTCAAAAAGCTCCAGCTATTCAGATTAACCCAGGAGTACTTCAAAACCCCCAACTCAGTCCCCAAATTAACCCAGGCAATTTTCAACAACTGCAACAAATACAACAAAAGCAGTTCAAACCAATTCCTAATCTACCCATAATTCCGATTGCATTACCACCTGCTCCAAAAACCTTTACGAGAAGTTGGGGTCATAGCATCGGTAATCAAGATAGATTTTATGCTTATATCAATGGAAAACTGGAATTAAAAGGTTCAACTAATTTTACCAATGCTTATGCAGAAGGTAATGCAGGTGGTTATATTTTTAATCAACAAGCAAACTTGTTGCGAGCAACAGCAAACATGAATTCCCAGAAATCTGGTAATGCTAGTGCTGAAGTAGGTTTATCGGCTTTTGGACAAAGCGTGTACAACTTCAAAGACGGCAAGAATACTGTTTTCATTAAATCTGACTCCTTTTCTCGCTCTTACGACAAAACTATTGCTGATGTTCGTTTCAGCCTTGGGCCAATTCCAATGAGAGCATCATTCGGAGTACAAGCTAGTGCAGGGGTAAATTATTTACTCATCGCGAATCCTGCTTATGCAACTGCTTATGCTAAAGTTAATCCCTTTGTAGACTCCAAAGCTTATGGCCAAGGTGGTGCTGATATTGTTGTTGGTGGAGCCGGAGTAGGTGCTAATCTGACTTTATTGAAAGACGATTTAGAAATACGTGCTTTTGGACATCCAGGTATTGAATCTGGTACTAATAAGCCTTACTTCCAGGTTGCAGCTTCCGCTTATAACGAAATTGAAGCCTTAAGCGGAAATGCTTATGCTTACACCTACGTTTATGTTCCTAGATTCGGTATTCCACCTTGGAGAAAAAAACAATGGGATTGGAATATTTGGAGTTGGACTGGCTTTAAATCTGGGGGCTATCTCTTTGATGAATCTCAAAAAATTTACCTCTAATTAGTTAAATCTTAGTTAAATCAATGCATCTACTACCAGCGATTAGATTTGTTTTTTTAGTCACAATCAGCACACAGTATTAGAAGTTATTTTTAGGATACTTACATCATGTTTTTTAGCAAAAGCACTTCGACCACCTCTAACAATCAACTAAATCAACAATGGCGCCAAAAGTCTCTGCTAATGATTTCTGGTTTGCTATTAGTTTTGGCTGTTCCTGGAGCTATGGTCTACGGTAAACAATTGAGTGAGTTAGGTACTGAATTGACTTCTACTGTACTGAATAAACAGGCTAAACTACCAGCTTATCGATTTGTTGTAGGTCAGCGTTTAGTTTATAAACTTGACTACCGTAATTTAGCAAATTCTGACTTGCGGGTGTTGTTTGGAGATTTAAAGGATGGGAGCAATTCCCCTAATAACTCTAATCCCTCCGTGAATGGCACTTTTGTAAATGCTTTTGATAATCAAGTTCAAGGCAATTTGGTTATTACGGTTCTCGAACAAAAAGGCGATCGCTTTTTCGTGTCTTACAATTTCAGCAACCCGGTTGTCAGAATTACCGCTAACGGACAGCAAGTAACAGAACAAGCGCAACTTATCCAAACAGATTTAAGCCGAGAAATTTTCGCGACCCTCGATGCTCAAGGAAAAGTGCTTGCTGTGCGATTTGACCCCAACACAAGTGACATAGCTCAAAACTTTGCTCGTACACTGCTCGCTTCCATCCAATTTGTCACAGCCAAAACTCAAATATCCTCTAACGAGTGGATAACTCAAGAAGAAGACCCCAACGGTCAATACATTGCTCGCTATCAGACTCAACTCGGCGGAAAATACCAAAAATTAAAAGTTCGCTATTTACAACCCGAATCTCGCAAAAAACCTGATGATGCGCGGATTACACCTATTATCACACCCAAAGGCGAATTAATAGCCGAATTTGACTCTAGTGCAGGACGCTTGCTGACATTAACAGGGAGAGAATCACAGAGTTTCGATATTTCTGGGAAAAACGTTGGAAGTGCAGAAACTACCCTAAGCTTAAATTACGTGGAACAAAGTAATTTAAATTCCATAGAAATTAAAGCTTTACGCAACGCTAGTGCTGCAAGAGAAAAACTAGCTACCGCAATCCCGTTATCTTACACTCCTTCATCTCGCGAAGTCGAAGCAAAAATTCAGCGTCGGGAATTAGGAGACGCGACCCTAGAAACTTTACTCACTGAATTAGAAAAAGCGGAAAAATCTGCCAATAACCAAAACAACACACCTTTATACTTGAAATTTAAAGCATTAATTTACGTTCACCCAGAAGTATGTGCTAGCTTAAACGAACGGCTAACTAAAAGTAATGCGAACAGCCTGACAATGCAAATGCTAACAGGAGCATTAAGCGCAGTTGGTCACGAACAAGCCCAAGCTGCTCTTGTTAATGTTATTAAAGCACGCTCTCAAGATTGGAAAACCCTGGCTAGCTTAATTCCCAGTTTAGCCTCAGTAACTTCCCCAACTCCACAAGCAGAAAATATAATTAGTAATCTCGCTTTTAAATCCAAAGATAACCGCATTGCCTCCACAGCGCAACTTGCTCTAGGTGCTATGGCACGAAACCTAACACAAAATAAAAATACAAGCGAACGTGCTAACAAAATAGTTGATTTATTTGTACAAAAATTAGCACAAGCTAAATCAAACGATGATATTAGACAATACTTATTGGTACTTGGTAATACAGGCTCCCAACGTGCATTTGGAACAATAGTTAAATTTACAAATAGTAATCAGCAAGACATACGCGCTGTCGCATTCTCAGCCTTACGTTGGATACCAGAAAAAGAAGTTGATATTTTACTGACAAAAGCTTTAAGTCATGATGCTGACGATTCAGTACGTTTAGAAGCAACTGTAGCGCTAGGGTTTAGAGAAATGACTCCAGCTAATTTCCAAGCGCAAAAACAAGCATTTATTTCAGATAAAGCTGTAAAAGTACGACTAGCCTTACTGAAAAACCTTTGGGAAGCTCAAAAGCAGTTTCCAGAAGTTCGGCAAATAGTCGAACAAGCAGTCCAACAAGACGCTTCCCAAGATATTAGAGATGCTGCAGCAAATCTCATGAAAATGTATCCTTGAAGATTTCCAGCAATTAAGTAGGTTTTGGATAGTCGCAGGTTAGGTTCTTGAACTTGCGAGCTTCAGAAAGAAAACAAGAGTGCAATAGCAGCTAGTGTTCTTGCTTTAAGTTCTTCCCCATTTATACTTTCAGCAATTTTAATAGCCTGCTCTTTTTTCCCACTAGCAGCAATTTTTTCGGCAAGTTTACCAATAAGTTCGTTATCAGGCTCTTTCAAGGAAGTAGTTATTTGCAAGGCTTGTTCTAATTGTCCTATTTCTATTAACTTCGCAACAACTTTGTTATTAACACTTGCTTTGGAGCCTTCACCTTCAAGATTTTTTACTAAGCTTAAGGCTTTTTCGATTTCCCCTACATCTGTAAGTTGGGTAGCAATATTAGTTAAAATCGACTCTTTCGTTAAACTATCTTGAATAGAATTAACTACTTGCATTGCCTTATCTATTTGTTTAGCCTTAACTAAAGCAATTGCAACCGAACTATGAGCTTCATAACCTTGATAACTATTAGCTTTTGCAGGAGATTTTGGTAAAGATAAATTTTGGAAAATTTGTGCAGCCTGAGTTTTTTGACCACTTTTTTGTAGTTCTTGAGCTACTGCAATTTGAGCAAGAGTCTTAGCAGTATCATCAGTAAGGTTATTCGCTATTTGAAGTGCTTGAGAAACTTTTTTAGCAGTTACCAGTTGTTGAATAATTTCAACGAGCACAGTAGTTTTTGGGCTGGGAATAGGTAATGAAATAAATTCTCGCACATTTTCTGGAAGAGCTTGACTATTTTCCATCATAGTTTGAGCTATTTGCATCGCAGCATCAAATTGTTGCTTTTGTGCTAATGCGATAGCAATATCTGCTAGAGCATTTTCTCTGGCAAAAAAAGTGCTCATTGATAAACCAGAATCTATTTGGGTAATGGGAGGAATTTCATCAGCCAGTTTTTTCGCAATCGATAGAGCAAATTGTGTTTCTCCGATATTTGCCATTTTCATTGCAATTGCAGACCATGTTGTTAATTTTTCATGGGTAAAACTGATTTTTTGGGCTGTATTCCAAGTTTGCTTTATAGCTTCCACTTTCTTGAGATGATTTAAAATTCCCAGAAATGCCCAAGCTTGATAGTCTTGTGTATATTCGCCATTAGCAGAAGAACAAGCAGAAATATTTTGAGCAATTTGTAATCCTTTATCTAATTGAGCTTGCAAACTTAAATTAGTTGCTATTTTGGATAAAACCTCAAACTTATAATTCGCACAGCTACCATTCGCCTCGTAAGCATAATTATCCTTTTCTGTAACTTTTTGAACATATTGTAATGATTGTTGTAAAACTTGATTAGCTCGTTGACGTTGTCCTCTCTCTAGCAAAATTGTCGATACTTCATTAAATAATTTAGCTTTTGTTAAATTAGAAGAAAGTTTTCTTCCTGAATCTAAGGCTTTGTCGATAAATCCAGCTTGAGCTATTTTAATATAAATATCCTGTAAAGCATTATCTTTGTCATATTCACTAAAATTTTGATTAGTTTTTTGAGCGAGCTTAATTGAAGAATCAAAAATTTGTAAAGAACGCTTTTGTTGCCCAGCTTGCGCTAACTTGACAGCTATTTCAGACAAAATTGTAATTTTACTGCTAGTATCAGATATTTGATTTGCTATTGCTATCGCTCGGTCAAACAATTTTAGTGCATCTTGGCTATTACCACTATTTTTCAATTTTACAGCCAGATTGGACATCAATTTAGCTTGATTATCAGAGCCAATATTTGTATTTATTTGACCTTCTAAAACTTTATTCTGTTCTTGTGAATCAGCCACTCCATTTATTTTCGTACTCTTAGCTGCTGTTACGAACCTACCTTCTGCCAACAGTAACAACAGTAAAATCGCAATAGACGGTAAAATTTTTTTAGAAGTTCCCATAATATCAACGTGTAATCAATAGAGTCAGGTAAGTCTTTTATAACCCCATTTTTCTTGAACTATAAACTTTTTGATTACAAATAATATTATGTTATGTATCTTCTTCGATGATTTATTGATTTAACAAAGCCAAAGCAACAGCCCCCCACAAAGGAGCATCATCTCCCAAACTCGCTTTCACAATCTCAAAATCCACCTCCGGCAAAGCAGTCTCCAGCGCAGTCTTCCTCACCACCTCCCACCATCCCTCACCAGCCTTAGTCACACTACCCCCCAAAACAAACAGCTGAGGATTCATCAAATTCCCCACATTACCAATACCCAAACCCAACCCCCAAGCCCCCCTATACAAAATCTCCCGTGCCAGCTCATCCCCCAAACTAGCAGCATCACTAACAACCTTCCCCGTCACCAACCCCAAATCACCCCCCACCAGTTCCAAAACCTTCTCCCCCTCACCTCTTTCTAGCCTCTGCAGGTCTTTAACCAAAATCTCCCGCAAATCCCGACCCATATAAACCCCCGAAGCCAACCGCTCCACACAACCCCGCTTCCCACACAAACACAAAGGTCCATTCGGGTCAACAACCATGTGTCCAATCTCACCCGCCATACCAGAAGCTCCCCGGAAAGGCTTACCATTAAGTATCCAACCACCACCCACACCAGTACTCACTGTGATATAAAACAAACTCTCATACCCAACACCCGCACCAAAAGAAAACTCCCCCAAAGCCGCCACATTCGCATCATTATCCACACTCACCCTAATCCCAAACTTCTCCTCCAACAACTCCCGCAAGCGAACATTCTCCCAACCAGGCACATGATGAGACAAACGCACCACCCCAGTAGCCGCATCCACCGGGCCACCAAAACTAACACCAATAGCATCAGGCTTCTCCCCCTGTAACAGCGAACCCACCAACTCCCGCATAATTCCTAAATCAGTAGTAGCATTTGCATTCCGTGGAGAAAGACGACGTTCATAACGCAACCACTCTTGACTACCAACCTCTAACAACGCAGCAGCCAACTTAGTTCCACCAAAATCAAGAGCTAAAATTAATTTCATGGGAGTGGGGAGTAAAAAATTCAAAATTCAAAATTCAAAATTCAAAATTCAAAATTCAAAATCCAAAATTCAAAATTGGGGAATTGCAAAGGGGGATTAGGTCTCATGAACTATCACCGACTCAATAAACTGTTGTAATTTATCATAATGTGACCCCTTCCAATAAACCTGAGAACATTCTTCACATCGACGAAACTCATGATTTAGCGAGCGCACACTATCAGGTAATTCTTCAATCACCGATTCCTTCGCAACCGGTTTCAGCAATCCGTTACAGCGAATGCACCGACGAAAAGGCGAAACTAATTCAAACAAATTAAAACGTTCCATTACCTCCGCGATTTGCTTTTGTGGATTAGTCTGTCGCATATAATACCCATGAGTAACCACACCTCGCATCAATAACCCCTTATCACGAGTCAACAAAATGCGTTCTTGAGTACTAGAAATGTTTGCCAGTTCTTCGTCCCCATAATCATAATTACGGTACAGCGTATCAAAACCCAATAAACGTAAAGATGTTGCCAACTTTCCTAAATGAATATCCAATACAAACCGAATCATACTTAAAGGCTCTGGTCGTACAGAAATACTTGGGTTCAGACGGCTTCCTACAGAAATTGGATAAACATTAATATCATCCCCATCCTGAACAATATAAGAAAAATCTACATATTTACCATTAGCTTGAATGCAATCAACTTCAGGATGAGGAACCCCTAAAGACTCTATCGTATCTTTAATTGAGGCTTTATCTGCAACCAAATGAGCTATTTTTACGTCTTTTTTATTATTTGGTAAAAAATAATTCAACTCTGCATGAAATCGAAAATAGACAACAGCCATAGCTAAAACTTATTGGATTTTCTGATTACAACCATAGCAACCCAAATAGGCAATGACAGCCAGGAATGTAAAAACCCGTAAACAGAGCAGAAAATTACCTTTTGTGTGCTAACCCTTGTGTTTTAATTTATCTTAAGAATTATCTACAGTTTATCTTGACAATAACCACATCTCTCTTGCGAAATACTTTCTATAATATTCCAAGCAGTATCAACGCCTTCAAAATCATTCAACTCCCGTTAATCCTTGTCTAAGCTTGATTTAACTAGCATACAAAAGAAGAGCGAACAGTAACAATACATACAAAAATTAGGAAAGACTTGCAATTCTTATTGACATCGGTTACAGTCAACTTAAGACTCTAAGTTTATTCTCTGGAAATAGTTTTCTAGGGTTTCAACTGCTGGGTGCGGGTATAAATCCCAAATTCATGGGCTAAATTCAGTCATAAGTATTTGGCTTAGATTTTTTAGGACTTAGGGGATGTGGTGTTTTTACCGTAAAGCCCTAATTTCTAATAGTTTTATTTATTACAATTTTATTGAGAATATTTTTCAACCTTATTTATAGTTAACATAGTTAATTCTTATAGTATTGAGAATTTCTTAAAAGGGTTGGAGAGCCAAATAGATATTTGGGGCTTGATAAAGTACAACATCAATTTATTCTTAAGAACTGTAGATTTAGAAATCATATGCGGCATAAACTGTTTAACAAAAAGAAGTTTTTATCACCTACTTCTAAAGACATAAATTTATTCCATTCTTGTAGCACAAGTGATACTGTTTATATTAAACAATGTATGAAATATAACTTATTTACTAGTTTAATGAAAACTTTAAATAACAATCTTGAATTGAGAAAGATTTGTGATAATTATATAAGAGGCTGCTATAGTTCAAGGTCTGCCAATCCAACATACGCTCTACCGTCACAGATGGAGTTGAGGAAGTTTCAGGGTGAGAAACAAACCCAATCAGCAAAAGCTAAATTTAAGCAATTAGAGTTCAGGGAAATGCTTAAGAGTGATGGATATAAACTGACCATCATCTTGATGAAAGTGACACTTTTGCAAGTGTACACTCATCTAACAAGTAAGTCGAAAAATGAAATGGTAAGTTATTTTTACCTTTACTTTACGTACATAAATACGGAAATATACTCATTTTTTGAAGAACTATTGGCAACTAGTGCATAGCTAGAATATCTTGGCACTAATACTAATTACTACAGCATTTTGCAATCGTTATTGTCCGTGAAACATACAAAAAGTACAGCTAAATGAGTAATTTATTTTGTTCAGACCACTCTAGAAAAGCCGGAGAAGATTTAATTGGAACTGCTACAGGTTGCCAAACTTATATCTTGCTGGAATGTCCTCAGCCGTGGATGTCGGAGGCTTTTAATTCTAAATGGGTTCCAGAAAATTTTCGGGTAATGATACAAGAAGTTAAGCGAGCAAAAATACCTATTAAGTTTTTGTTAATTTGTAACAATGAGTCTCATAAGAAAGACCAAACGACGTTGTTAATTTATCACCGTAAAGATGGTTTGTGGAACGGATACAGTAAGCAGGAATTTTTACTCCCAAACATTCAGCAAGCTGCAGGAGTAGTGAAAAAATGGCTTTGGAATCAAACTTCGGATTGTGAAGTAACAACTAGTGTCACTAGAGATATCGTAGTTTGTGCCCACGGTAGCCATGACCAGTGTTGTGCAAGATACGGAAATCCCTTTTATTTCCATGCTAATGAGACTATAAATGAATTAGGCTTAGAAAATGTTCGTATGTGGAAATCGACCCATATAGGTGGACATCGCTTTGCACCTACAGCGATAGATTTGCCAGAGGGTAGGTATTATGGTGCTTTGGAGCAAGATAGCTTTAAGTCCGTTTTAACTCGTACTGGTGATGTTAAGTGCTTAGAAAAAATCTACCGTGGCTGGGGGGTTTTACCTAAATCCATTCAAGCTTTGGAAAGAGAACTTATTTTTCGTCATGGATGGGATTGGTTTCAGTACAAAGTTACGGGCAGAATTATTGAAGAAAATATTGACCAAACAAGAATTTTGGCAGAAATAACAGCGGAAAAACCTGATGGCTCTTTATTTAGTTATCAAGCGAAGTTAATTAAAGATGAAAGTCAGATGGTTGAAGTCAAGGCTTCTTGCAATAAAAATGAAAGTTTAATGTGTGTGAAATATTCTGTTGATAGCATCTGGTTATCTGCGAAGAAGTTTGTACCTTTAAGTGCTTAAAGTTGATTGCATTTTATAAGGGGAATACTCTACGTATTTCATTTTTGAAAATATATTATTTTAGTTCTTCTGACACTGATAAAAATCTATTTTTGTACTTTAAGTTGTGGTTTTGCTTTTGAGAAAAAATACAATCCAAAATTTATTAAAGACCTAACCCCCCTACCCCCCTTCCCTATGAGGGAAGGGGGAAATAAAGGAATAAAGGTTGGGGTCTTTTTTATTCGCTTTCCAGCATTTGTAAACTGTGTAATGTGGCGTAAAGACCATTTTTAAGCAACAATTCCTCATGACTTCCTTGTTCAATTAATTCACCACGCTTCAAGACAAATATTCTATCAACATTGCGAATAGTAGAAAGTCGATGAGCAATAATAATGGCTGTACGCGATACTAATAATTCATTTAAAGCTTCTTGAACTAAAGCTTCCGTACCCACATCTAAACTAGCGGTTGCTTCGTCTAATACTAAAATTTGTGGATTTCTAATTACTGCACGTGCGAAAGCTAAAAGTTGTTTTTGACCACTAGAAATATTTGTACCTCTTTCTCGTAGTTGGGTGTCATACCCTTGGGGTAATTGTTGAATAAATTGGTCAACGTTTGTTTGTTGTGCTGCTTGTTCAATTTGTTCAAAATCATAAAAATCTCCAAGAGAGATATTATTTTTGACATTACCCGCAAAAATAAAACCATCTTGCAAAATTACTGCCATATACCGTCGCAGTTCTTTTTGGGGTACATCTCTAATATCAATTCCATCAACCAGAATACGTCCTTTAGTAGGTTCGTAAAGACGACACAACAAACGAATAATAGTACTTTTACCCGCTCCAGTCGGTCCAACTAAGGCTATTTTTTCTCCAGGATGAATTATAAAGTCTAAATTTTTAATTACGTAATCATCCTCTTTGTAAGCAAACCAAACATTTTCAAAGCGGATTTCTCCTCGTGAAGAATTTTCTTGTACATCTTCTTGGGAATTTAACTTCTCGATAATTTCGTCAATATACCCTAATTCAAAATCTGAAGAAAACGATAACCGAGAATTTAGACGGTCACGAATTTCTATGGGTTCGTCTAAGATATCGTTAACTCGTTCAATAGCTGTAAAACCGGATTGAATTACCGTAAATTTTTCAGCAAACTGCTGTAAAGGGTCAAATAACCGTTGAGCATACAAAATGAAAGCTGATAATGTACCAAATGTCAAGGTTTTACCTAAAAGTAACCAGCCACCAGCCCAAAGAACAGCTGCTACCGCAATTAAACTAATCCATTCCAAGGTAGCCGAAACCCCAGAATCAAAAAAGATGCTTTTGTCAAGTTCGTCGAGATATCGCTGGTTTGTAGAGCGAAAGAATTGCGCGTTAAATTTCTCGCGTCTAAACAGTTGTACTACATTTATGCCGACGATATTTTCCTGTAGTTGGGAGTTGAGGACAGAAAGTTCTTCTCGCGATTTGTAATTTGCGCTGCGGTACTGCTGTTGGAAAAAAATAATCACCCAGGCAACAGGGATTAACATCAACAATAGCATCACAGCCAATTGCCACTGCACGGAAAACATAAAACCCATAATCACCAGCATGGAAAACAAGTCCGCGACGATACCAATTGCACCAGTAGCGAACACATCACCCAAAGCTTCTACATCATTGGTAAGTCTGGTAATTAATTTACCCACAGGGGTTCTGTCAAAGAAACGTACAGCTAAAGAGGTTACATGTTTAAATAAATCATCACGGATTTCCGCTGTAATCTCTTGACCCAATTTTTGTACGATATATCCCTGAAACCCAGTACATGATAGCTTAATGCTGATTGTGACGAGCAGAATAAATTGTATAATACCTAGCGCTTGCGTCAGCGACATATTTCTCAAAAACTCGTAGGAACTAGGCTCCTGACGTATCAAAGAAATTGCCTGTCCAATTAACAAAGGTTGTGCCGCATTAGCAAAGGCAAGAGGTAAGAGTAACAATAATGCAAACGCTAGCTTTTTAATGCGTTTACGTCCGTAAGGAACCAAGCGTAAAAATAACCGCCAGTCATTATTATTACGCTGACGATTTTGTCCGGGGTTACGCTCGTAAGATTTTTGGGTAGATTTGGCGATGCTCATAATAAGAGCATTATATTTGGTATTTGGTAATTGGTAATTGGTAATTGGTAATTGGTAATTGGTAATTGGTAATTGGTAATTGGTAATTGGTAATTGGTAATTGGTAATTCCCCACTCCCTACTCCCCTCTAGCTAGAGATAATGCATATTCTGCCCACCACTGACCAGCTTGTGGTCCGTTGTTACAGGTTCCGTCCGATTCTCCGGGACGTTTTATCCAAAAAAATGCATCGACTAAATTGTTGCCAGTTTGGCTTGTGGGACGAATACCTAATGCTCTTCCATACGGATTACACCAAGCATCTTTTCCTGATGCTGGACCATTCCCGTTACGGCTAGTGTCGATAATGAAACGTTTACCCCCGACAAGTTTAGATAGTGTTTGACCGTATTTGATTTCGTCATTGACAAACATAAAGTTAGATATGTTTGTAGAAAAACCATCAGCTTTTGCGATACCAGCCTTTTTTAAACGTTCTGCTATTTCTTGAGGACTAATCCAATTAGAATGACCAGCATCTATATAAACAGAAATTCTGGATTGTGATTTGAAGGTATTGACAGCATAGTTAATCAGTTGTAAACGAGCTTCTTTATCTGCATTCGATAAGCAGTTTTGTGAATTTAATAACCCTAGAGCATCTGGTTCAATAATTACTACTGCTTTTCGCGAACCTATACCATTGGCAAAGCTTGTAATCCAGTTTTTGTAAGCTTCTGGAGAAATAGCACCACCACTGGAGTAGTTCCCACAATCCCGTTTAGGAATGTTATAAGCAACCAACACTGGTAAAGCTCCTGCATTTGTAATCTGAGTGACGCGATTGTTTACGTCTTGCTGGATATCTGTATTCCAACTTGCAAACCAGTCTGCTTGAGGTTGGTTAGCAATCTTATCCATTTGTGCTGCATCTACAGTCCGTTGTTGCAAACGCCATGTATCTGCTTGTTTTTTCGCATTAGAATTTGGGTCTATGAAGAATTTTGCTCCTGCAAATGGATTAGCTGCAGTATTAGTAACATTACCAGGATTTCGATGATTTGTATTTACGCGAACATTATCTTGGGCATTCGTACTAAGAACAAAGGGGTTTATAGTCACAAAAATTACGGACGCCAAAACATTGTAACCAATAGTCCTTCTGAAACGACGCAGCAGTTCTACGGGCTTTTTGATAATGTGCATAAATTAGTTAATTACTTCCTTTTGCTTAATAGCCCCACTAGTCTTGATATACCTCGCTTAACAAAAGCAAGTTGCTACAAGTGGCTACGCAATTGTCTACGTATATTTATATTTTATATGTCAAATTTTTACCGTGCTTAAGGGATAACCACAGAATTATAATATTTATGTACTGTTTACTTTATAAACACCTTCTTAGAGGTAATTTATAAAGTAAACATTAAGTCTATATGAGTGATGGGTTACGGCGCTTCATATAATTTAAAAAGCTTCCAAATATCCACTACAAATGCGCCCTTTTCTTGAGCTTGGCACTTTTTGGAGAAATTTTCTCTACTTGTCGATTTATGCCCAATAAGGACTATAAATTCCAAATTTGGCGAGCAATCTTCCAAGTACCTTGCTCTTTTCGCATTAACCATACTGCCCGAAAAAGAGCTACCCTGGTGGATTCACTGTCATCTCTAGAGCGAATTTTAGCTTCAGACACACCAACGATATAGCCAAAATCACCGATTACTTCGATTTCTTCTGCCGTCAAACTTGGATTAATTTCGTTTTTGGCAATTTGCGCTGCAAATCCTTCAGCTATGTCAGTTGGGCCACGCCGAACAACATCTCCTGGTGCTATCCAGAGAGCGTCTTCTGTGTACATGTCAGCGTAACCATATAAGTCACCAGCTATAACGTTCGATGGATAGACTTCTTCAAAGAGCTTTCTTATCTCATCTTTATCTTGAAAATTCACTAGCTTTCCTCTGTATAAAGGTTTACTGGATTGATGTGCTAAAGACACAAGCTTGTGTGCCTGCATCTGTTTGATACAGGCCGTTTTGGCTTTTTTTGCTATTGCCAAACAACTGAGCTGATATCAAAGACGCAAATTGCATCTCAATACCAGCAAAAATCTTACAAGCTTGCAGACAATATTGCCTAAGCTACATCAAATTGACAAACGCTATTAACTGTTTTACAATCACAGTCTATTTTAATTGAATGATTTACTTACTCTTGCCTTGAAAAGGCTATGCCAAACAATATCACCCATCAAGCATAATTTGGGTGAATAACTCACAATTTCGATGCACTTGACTACTGTCAAAAGCGAATAGACGTTTGACTTACTCGATAATTCTCACTTCCTAACTCTCACTTCCGGATGTCAAAAGTGTTTGAGTATGGGGTGAGATGTAAAGTAGAATTTTCAACTTTAGGTAATCTCCGCAACAAACTTAGCCTTTACTTTACAAGGGTGTCAATAACTGTACACTAGCATGACCGACTTGAGATGCGCCCTTATAAATTTTCCACCCTTCAAGAAGCCAGTCTAAATTAAGAAAGTTGCTAAGTGGTTCAGTGTTTTCACTTAAAAGACAGTAATTTTATTTAATTTGTGAAATAAAGATTATGTCTCATTTGTCAATCAGTAATATTACTGAAGATTTATTTCAACTTCATAATCACAGTTTGTAAAAAACAAGTATGATAAAACTTCTCACGTAAAAACAGTCTACTAATTACAGCGATACATCTGATAAGGAGCACCAAGCACATAGTACTGTTGAGGGTCAATCGTGCAATAATTTTGAGGTGAAAATGCTATTTTTGGGATAAACTCTTCTCTCGCAATACCTGGACCAACAATCCATAAATTCAGTTTTGGTGTGGTTAAAGGTTGTAGTCGCGATATTTTTTCTCTTATACTAACAACATTGGGTTCTTTTTTAAAAAATACAAACTGCGTGGTATCTCTAATTTTTTTGAGTTCCAAAGCAAAGCTTAAACCCAACGCAATCTCCTGATAATTGGAGTATGCCATTACGACCATTAAAGGGACTTGGGGTTCTATATTCATTCTTTGGGCTACTCTCTCAGGTAAAAAAGGCTTTTGGAATGCTAAGTTATTGACAACAAATACCGAACTAATAAAGCCTACCAGTAGCACAATTATGACTGAATTAATATGAATTTTATTTATTTTAAATCGTTTTACTTGAATTAAACTCGCTGCAATTAAAGCGCAAGCACTAGGATAGTAAATAAAGTTATAGCGTGGGACAATAGTGATGTTTTTAGCCAATAAATAAACCACAAGAAACACTTCTATCTGCACTACAGCCAAAAAAGTCAATAGCGTAAAAGTGCTTAAGTGAGTTTTTGGTGTTTGCCAAAGTTGTTTTAATCCTCTAAAAATTTGCCGACTTACCCATATACCGAAAACAAGCATTAACAAACCGCTGATTATCGTTATCGGTAATGGTTGATTCTCCACTGGTAAAGAAATCACCATCAACAACGAGTTAATTAGAGTATTAAAAAAAGGAACAATATGTTGGGGGGGTGATAACCAATCAGTTTCCGAACGGTGAAAATGGCTCAACATTATCGGCAACCAGGGAAGGAAACTAATCACTACACTACTAGTTGACACAATTAAGCTCAGCCATATTGCTCGTTGATGCTTAATTTTATCTCGTCGCCAGTAAATTAGTAAAGCTATGGTTATAATCTGCGCTACAAAAGGTAAAACAAAGAAATAGTGGACATAAATGCCTATACTATTAATGATTGCCCACTCCACCCATACCCAAAACCTGATTCGGGAATATTTTTCTAAGCTTTGTTGAATTTGCATTAGCCCAATTAAAGCTAATGTAACTAGCAACATCGGCATTGTATAATGTCGCGCTTCTTGAGAAAGGTAAACAGCGAACGGTGAAACAGCCATCACTGCTGCTGCAACTAAACCTTCGGTAGCTCCAAATGCGATTCGATTAACGAAGTAAACTCCGATAATAGACCCTACACCAAATAATGCTGGTAAGGTTCGCAATGTACTTACCCAATTTTGCCCATTATGAATCGTCAGTTCCAACCAACTGTACATCACACAAAAAAATAATGGTGGATGAGTCGATTGAACCGCAACAGTCTGGGCAATATCTCCGCAAGTCTTTCCCCCTTGGAATGTAAACAACTTTTGTAATTGCTCAGGGGAGAACACGATACCCAGAAGAAAGTCTTGGTAATTTTTCCCAGAGCTAAAGATGGCTGTCATTATCTCATCCAGCCACAACGGTTTTAGGTCTAAATTCCAAAAGCGTAGGACTGTACCTAGCGCTATCACCAAAAACACACCCAGATGATGCAAATAAAATCTGCGATTTTTCATGATTTAGCGACAAGCTAATCTATTTATGATGCAATTTGTCAAAGAAGCAAGGAGGAAAAAAATAAGGCTTTATTTATTTATCCTGAGTCAATTACAATAAAAGACTTTAGAATCAATAACAAAGAAATCTGTATATATTGGTAAACTTCCATATCTATGGCTGAGAAAAAGCAAATTCAAAACTCCTAATCAAAAAATTAGAACTTTGTATGTTAGACGATAATTTTACCCGTCAAGTGCCACAAAATCCTCCCTCAGGTGAAATATCTCAACAATCTTCCTTTTCGGCTATTAGGGAAGCTGCAATTGTTAGCATCCGTAACAGCCTCAGGAGCGGACAGCAACAAATGGCTGATTGGAAGTCCGGACCTTTAGCTGTTTCAGCGGTTCCCGGTGCTGGGAAGTCTACTGGTATGGCTGCTGCTGCTGCAATAGCAATTTCCCGTCAATATGAAAAAGCTATAAAATCATCAAAAAATACTCGACGACAATTAGTAGTTGTCACCTTTACCCGTTCCGCAGCTGCTAATATTAAAGCTAAAATTCGTTATTATTTACGCGAATATTTTTCCTTACCCCCTTCCGGTTTTGTAGTTCATACGCTACATGGTTTAGCCCTAAATATCGCAAGTCGTTACCCCAATTTGTCCGGTTTGGATTTAGAAAATGTTACCTTAATTACCCCTAATCAAAGTCACCGTTTTATTAGAAGTACTGTAGAACAGTGGATTACAAGCAATCCAAGAGTTTATAGCCGATTAATCGAAGGTATCCAATTTGACGGTGAAGAAACTGAAAGATTGCGTCGTCAATCAGTACTAAGAACAGAAGTATTACCAGATTTAGCAACAATGGTAATCCATGAAGCTAAAAGTTCTGGTTTGTCCCCTCAGGATTTACGTAATTTAAGCACTGCAACCACGGATGATTATGGAATATTAGCTGTTGCAGCTTCTCTATACGAGCAATATGAAATTTTAATGCGCGAGCGCGAGTTTATTAACTACGACGATATGATTTTAGCAGCTCTGCGGGTGTTAGCAAATCCAAACGCTAGACATATCGAGCAAAATCAAGTTTTTGCTGTATTTGAAGACGAAGCCCAAGACTCAAGTCCGCTTCAGACTCAGCTATTATCTATTCTCGCTAGCGAACCCGAAAGTCGGATATCTAATTCAATAAATGATAATGATAATCTTTATGCTTCTATTAACCTAGTTCGTGTTGGTGACCCAAACCAAGCAATTAACTCTACTTTTACTCCTGCTGACCCAATTTATTTCCGGCAGTTTTGCGAACAATGTCAAGCTCAAAATCGCTTAGTTACGATGGAACAAGCTGGACGTAGCACCAGAATTATTATCGAAGCAGCGAATTTCACGCTCGATTGGGTTAATGCTCAGCAACAAAAAATCCAGCAGCAAATAACCTCAGCTAAACATCCTTTACCGTTTCGTCCCCAAAAAATTCGCCTTGTTGAGTCCAACCAGCGCTCTGATGATACTAATCCGCAAGCAGTTGGTGGTGGGTTAGAATTATATATTCCCCGTGATATTCATCATACTGCAGAATTATTGTCCGCAAGAATTATTGAGTTATTTGCCCAAGATGCACAAGAAACTCAAGATGCAAATAAAAATAAAATTAGTGCTGCTATTTTAGTACGGGAAAACCGACAAGGACGTTGGCTATCAGAATTCCTTGCTCCTATTTGTAAAGAACACAAAATCCCATTTTACGATGTAGGGGAACAAGAACGTCGCTCCCATGTTCCAGAAGAAATTTTGGCACTGCTACAATTTTGCGATCGCCCTCATTCGTCAGATTATCTAAAATCAGCTTTAGAAGTTTTTGTGAAGCGACGGTTAATAGAAACCCAAGACCTAAACGCTCTCGCAAGTCTTCCAGAAGAATTTTTGTACCCAGGCCCATTATCTCGACCGCTAGCAGAATCAGCCAAAAAGCCTGGAGAGTTGTGCCGAAATCTACTTCGTGCTCGAATGGAACTACCTCTTTACCAACTAATTTCTTTTATAGCCCTAACCTTAGAGTACGACCAAGCAGAACTAGCAACAGCAGATAAACTGTCAGAGCGAGTCAACCTGCAAATAGCTGGAAACAGTTCAATGGGAGCGATGTTGGGAGCATTAAGCGAAATAGTTAGTTCCGAGCGTTTTGAAGGAGTAGAAACAGACGATATCGAAGCACGTTACACCCGTCCTGGCCAATTAACTATAATTACCATGCATAAAGCCAAAGGGCTAGATTGGGACTACGTATTTATACCTTTTTTACACGAGAACCTAATACCAGGAAAATTTTGGGTTCCACCTCAAGGAAAGTTTTTGGGTGACTTTACCCTATCAGAAGTAGCTCGCGCTCAAATTCGTGCAGCATTACATAAACAAGTAGTATTACCCAACGTCATCGAAGCTTGGGAACAGTCCAAATATCTCAAAACCGCAGAAGAATATCGACTACTTTATGTTGCGATGACAAGAGCAAAACGCCTACTTTGGATGTCTGCAGCCCAAAAGGCGCCATTTGCCTGGAGCAAGCCAGAAAATTTACAAGCACAAGCAGCTTGTCCAGTATTTGCAGCTTTAAAGCGTCAGTTTCCCCAATGTATAATTTCTTTAACTGCGCTCTCTAGATGAGGAGAGAGTGTAATTGTATAAAATTATATAGTATTTAATGAAAATTTTACATTAAAATTGGCAAACTTCATGAAGCAGCCTCATTTTTTATACACATAAACTCTATAAAAAGGTATAGTAATTTTACTTAAAGCAAATACGAAATTTGCTATAACTGTAAGAAAAGCACAGGTTGTCTCTACCGAAAGTTTCTTTGGCATCAATACCTGTAAACCTTACTACTGGGTGAGCAAATAAATGGCTACCAATAAAAAAGAATCAACAGCAAGTCAAAACCCTAAAACAGATTTTGACGCAACTAATAACTTGATGTCACCTAGTGAAGCTGTGACACAACTTGCTGCCGATGAGTTTGATAAAGTCATCTCTCTTGGTGATGAGGACGACAATCTTTGGGCTGGAGATGGAAATAACTATATCAAAGCTGGAGGTGGAAACAATACTATTGTGACCGGCAGAGGCAATGATAAAATAATTACTCTTGGCGGCGATGATACAATTCGTGCTGGTGACGGGATAAATCTCATTAATGCTGGTGAAGGTAACAATAATATTGTGACTGGCAAAGATGATGATGCTATTATCACTGGCGATGGTGACGATACCATTCAGTCTAGCGATGGCAATAACTTTATCTATGCTGGTGATGGAAATAACTATATTACTTCTGGCAGTGGAGATGATTTAATTGATACACTTGAAGGTGATGATGTTATTAACGCTGGTGATGGTGTCAATGATATTTCTGCTGGTAATGGAAATAATAATATTGTTACAGGCATAGACGATGACATAATTGGCACAGGTAGTGGTAACGACAGAATTTACGCTAGTAATGGTAACAATAGAATTTTTGCTGGAGGTGGAGACAATAATATTCGTACTGATGCTGGCGATGATACAATTGCTACTCTAGATGGGAGCGACTGGATTAATGCAGGTGATGGCAATAACAGTATTATTGACTTAGGCGGAAACAATTATATTTTTACCGGAAATGGTGATGATGAAATCATCACGCTAAATGGTGATAACTATATTCGTGCTGGAGATGGAAACAACACCATTGCTGCTACTGATGGCAAGAATGATATCAACACAGGTTCAGGTGATGATTTTATTATTACCGGAGATGGTGATGACAAAATCTGGGCTGGAGAAGGTAGTAACGACATTGATGCTGGTGGAGGAAAGAATGAGATTATTACTGGTGCGGGCAATGATAAAATCACCACTCTTGACGGAGACGATATAATTCGTGCCGGAGATGGAAATAACTTTGTCGTTGCTGATGATGGAAAGAATGATATTGTTACTGGCAAAGGAAATGATTTAATCGTCAGCTTGGACGGCGACGACATAATTCGCGCTGCTGACGGAGAGAATTATGTTAATGCTGGTGGTGGAAACAATAATATTGTTACTGGAATAAACAATGATTTCATTTTCACTGGTGATGGAGATGATATTATTCAAGCTGACGAAGGTAGAAACCTGATTGATGCTGGTAATGGAAATAACAAAGTTGTAGCCTATAGAGGTGATAATTTTATCTTTACTGGCAATGGGGATGATAGCATTAGCGTCGGTGATGGTAGAAACATTATTGATGCTTTGGAAGGAAACAATAATATTATTACTGCTGGGGGTGATGATGTCGTAGTTACGGGTGATGGAAACGACAACATCCAGGTCAGTGAAGGAAAAAACTTTGTTTATGCAGCGGGGGGAAACAATAATATTTTCTCTGGTTCTGGTGACGACTTAATTATTGTTGGTGACGGCAACAATAATATAAACGCAGGTGCTGGTGACAATACTATTTACGCAGGTGCTGGCGATAACACTATATATACCAGCAACGGTAAAGATAAATTCTTTTTAGGTCTTGGGGCTGGAATCACAACTATTGTTGGCTATGATGCAAGCGACAGCATTAACCTAGCAAGTATAAACCCGAAAAGCGTTAGTATCTCCTCTAATATGGGAGACACCTTAATCAAATCAGGTAATGATTTAATCGCGGTATTGAAGACAACTGATACAAATGCTGTCAACCTAAATTATGGATTAGGACTTGGCTCTGTCACAGTTGAGAGTGATATTTCCAAAACCGATATAAGTGATGCAAACAATCCTATTACTATCGATGTCACAGGTACTTTAACTGTTGCAACAGAAAGTTTCACCAAGAATTTTGGCTTTAGTGGTAGTTACAGTATTCCTGTAGTAGTTTAAAGCTTTACTAGTTTAAGGCTCTAATTAGGGGGGACTAAAAGTATTTCCCCCTTTTGTAAATTCAAGTATTATGTATTTCCTAGTCCATACATTAATTAAATAATCAATATTAAGTGTGCCACTTTAAAATGTGTTTACTTTGATTTCTCTTCAGCCAAAGCTAAATTCATTTAATTTTTATATTTCTTAAAATAAAATAGATATTAAATTTATATTCGATACATAAAAACTCGTTTACTCTATTCAACAAGTAGTTTAGTAATAATTTCACGCTTATTCCTTTCAACTAAATTACACTTAACAAACCTAAAGAGAACAAACCTTTGTTTACATATAAAACTCCAAAATTATTCATGAACTTCTTTTCCTTTTCTTTAAACATTTTGGCATTTTGGCATCTTTGTATCTTAGCGGTTTGCTAATATATGTCAATTCATCCATAAGTGCAGATAAATAAAGAATCAAGTGAAACTAGAGCCTTCGGATTGTAAGTAATAAATCTGATGACTTAGGTAAACAAGATTGCTGATTTATGCAGCGTAAATACTTGATTGGAGACCAAATCATGAGTAGTATTCTCTTTAGCGTCATTATTCCTACCTGTAATCGAAATGATACCCTAGCAAAATGCCTAGATTTAATTGCACCTGGAATTCAAACCTTTTCCGCAGAAGAATACGAAGTCATTGTTACAGATGATGGTCAGACAACAACAGCACAAGAAATGATTCACAAGCAGTACCCTTGGGTAAAATGGGTAGCCGGACCATGCAAAGGTGCAGCAGCAAATCGCAACAGCGGAGCTAAATATGCAGTTGGTAAATGGCTAGTATTCACAGACGATGATTGTCTACCACAGCCGAATTGGCTCCAGAGTTACGCTGAAGCCATAACTAGTTCATCCTTAGCTCTAGAAGGTTCTATTTATCCAACTGGTGACTTTAGCCAAGACCCCATTGATGCACCAGAAAATATAGATGGTGGCTGTTTCTGGTCAGCCAATATTGCTATATTACGTTCGTTGTTTGAAGAAATAGGGGGATTTGATATTAACTATATAACGATGTGTGAAGATTCCGACCTGAGAGAGCGTATTCTATCTCTGACTACGATTGCTTTTATTCCAGAAGCTCGTGTTGACCATCCGCTAAGACTAGTTAACATCGCAGACGAAATCAAACGTATTCCTAAACGCGCTATAGATTTGGCATATTACATGACCAAGCATAAACAAAACTATGTTCGTAATAGCTTGATTGGTCTTGTTTACTTTCAATTCGTCCATTACTTAAAGTGGGGGCTGAAAGAATTACAAAACAACAAGCCTAAAATGGCTTCCATGTGTTTTGCGACATTAATCATTGGTGTTCCCTTAATTTTCAGTAACCTTATGCTGATTAAGTTAAGAGATTTTAGTGATTCCAAAGCTTAAGTTGGGAGTGGGGAGTGGGGAGTAGGGAGTGGGAAGTAGGGAACTGTACAGATATTATACCATTTCACAAAATGCCTGATACAAATAAAATCTGTAGAGACGGCGATTTATCGCGTCTCTTATCTAGGGATTTGTACCAAAGTTAAAGTGGAAGGTATTACATGTAATGTCTCTACATTTGCTAAGGTCAAAGTTTTACATTAAAAATCTGAAGCTTCATAAATTAGCCGTACTCATGCTTTGACAAGAGTATAAAATAAGTCTAGTGCTAACACGAAAAGATTAGGATAACTAATTTATCTCATAAATAACCAGGGCATACTGCGATATTCGAGCAAAACCTTCTTCTTCTTTGTCCCCCAAGACCCCTATTACAACCTGGATAAGCAAATGACAGTAAATCAACAAAAAGTAGCTATCAACGGTGAAGCCCGTTTACAATTTGGTGCGCGTAATGGAGTCTTCTTTTACAATACTCAGCTAGAAGGTACATTGACTTTAAATGATTTAGTCATTCCAGTCAGTACTAGTAATCCAGATTTTGCAATCGGCTTAATTGCGAGTACAACTGCTCAAATTAATAATGAAGATATTTTAACTGGTATGGTGGATGGTTTCATCACCAATACAGCTAACACACTCCTCAATACACCTGGTCTTCCCGTTATTCGAGGTAATGGTAATGTAGCAGGAACAAGTGGTAGGGATATTATTGCTACTGGTGACGATAACGATATAATTTCCGCTGGTGAAGGAAGTAACTTTGTCTTTGCTGGTAACGGTACAAACAGAGTTACCGCTGGCGCAAGCAATGACTTTATCGTCTCTGGTACAGGTGATGATACCATCTCAGTTGGCAATGGAAGCAACTTTGTTTATGCAGGAGCAGGAAATAATAATGTTACAACTGGCACGGGAAATGATGTCATTTTGACTGGTAATGGTAACGATATTATTAACGCCAGCAATGGTAAAAATCTTATTTATGCAGGTGCAGGAAATAATAATATTACAACTGGTACAGGTAATGACGCGATTGTAGCTGGTAGCGGTGACGATATCATAAACGCAGGTGATGGAAAGAATTTTGTTTATGCAGGTGAGGGAAATAATCAAGTTACTACAACTGCTGGGAATGATGTCGTTATTTCTGGTGATGGCAATGACAGGATTAACGCTGGTAGCGGAAACAATTTAATCTACGCTGGGAAAGGTCTTAATAACGTTACTACTGGTACAGGTAATGATGTAATTTCGACTGGTGATGGTAATGACACCATTAACGCTGGCAATGGAAACAATTTCATCTACGCTGAAGCAGGAAACAATACTATTAACTCAGGTTCGGGTAACGATTTAATCATTGTTGGGAATGGCGATAATAATATTAATGCTGGTGCAGGTAACAACACCATTTATGTTGGTGGTGGAAATAACACAATAACTACTGGTAGTGGTCAAGATACATTCTTTTTAGGAATTGGTGCTGGTGTCACTACTATTACTGGGTATGGTGTGAACGACCGTATTAATTTAGCAGGCATTGACCCAACAAGTGTTAGCGTTACTTCTAACAATGGAGATACTTTAATTAGAACAGGTAATGACCTATTAGCAGTACTAAAGAAGACTCAAATTAGTGCTGTGACCATAGACTATAGTGAAGGGCTTGGTTCTGTAAAAGCCACAGGTGGTATTTCCTTGGGTGTTAGTGGCACTGGACTTACTACTTCCGTAAGCGCAATAGGTAATTTAACTGTAGATTGGCAAGCTCCAGCTAACAGCAGCACAGGTGGTTCTTCTCAAAGCTACGATTTCAGCGCTAGCTGGAACCTTAATACAGGGCTAATCTAGTTCAAGAAGAGGAGTATATAGAAAAAGCTTTGTAATTTCAAGTTTCTTTATTTTTTCAATAGGGTCTGAATTTCTTGTACAACAAGACATTTAGGCTCTATATCGTTGTTTTTACAGAAACTTCATAAAAAAAATAAGTAACTTCACTGCACAAATCCGGAAAATGCCTTAGAAATTGAGTTGTATATTATACGGGCTATTATTGATGAGATAAGTTACGCAGATAAATTAAGTCGTTGGAACATAATTATCGGGCATTTGTCTACCATAAACGGGGAGAAAATATCTCAAAAATAATTTATAAATAATACAGCTAGAGGAAAATGACTATAACTTTTCTTGGTGTGACTTACAACCAGAAATCTGCGATAAGCAGCAGTTCGGTTGTTTTTGGTGATGATGGAAATGACTTCATTACTGCTGAGGGTGGTAACAATAAAGTTTACGGTGGTGAAGGACAAAATATAATTTTGGCTGGTGTCAGTTTTGTTGGATTAGATGCAGAGAAAGGAATCATATCTATACAATTTCGTTCTGATGCAGGAAACAATGAAATTTACAGTGGCTCTGGGAGCGATGTTATTAGTACTGGTATAGGTAATGATACTATTTATGCTGGTGAAGGAAATAACTATATTAGAGATTTTGGCGGCAGCAATACAATTTATGCTGGTTCAGGGAACGATTGGATAATAGCTGGTTACAATGACAATTTTTGGGACGACTTTTGGGGAGACAATGTTATCTACGCTGGGGAAGGTAACAACACTGTAAGTCTATTTGGTATTAATACTACGGTCTATGCTGGTTCAGGAAATGATACGATTATAACTTTTGGCAGGGGTAATAATTTAATTTATGCCAATGAAGGTAATAATACTGTAAATATATCTGGTATAAGCAATACAGTTTATGTTGGCTCCGGTGACGATATAATTACCACTTCTGGGATGAATGCGATTAATTTAATTTACGCTAACGAAGGTAATAATATTGTAAATCTATCTGGTATAAGCAATACGTCTTATACTGGTTCTGGTAATGATATAATTACAGCCTCTGGAGTAAATGCAGTTAATTTAATTTACGCTAACGAAGGTAAAAATATTGTAGATGTATCAGGTATAAGCAATACAGTTTATACTGGTTCTAGTGATGACAAGATTACCGCTTACGGGGTGAATGCGATTAATTTAATTTATGCTGGAGAGGGTAAAAATTATATAAGTGTATCTGGTAAGAATAGTACTGTATATACTGGCTCTGGAGATGACTTTATTACAACATCTGGGACTGATGGTAATTACTTGATTTACGCTGGTGAAGGTCGGAACACAATTGAATTGTCTGGCTCTAACAATACTAATACTCTCTATACTGGCTCTGGTAATGACATTATTAAAGCCTTTGGAGGTAACACCACAATTTATGCTAGCGAGGGCAATAATCAAATTAGTTTAAGCGGAAGTAATAATCATACTGTATACACTGGTTCTGGCGACGATAGCTTTACTTTTAATACAGGTGCTGGTATTGCAACAATTTATGGTTATGGAAACAACGATACAATCTTAGTCTCTGACCCCGCTCAGGTCACAATCTCTCAAGATAATAGAGATACTGTAGTCCGTTCAGGTAAAACTGATATTTTGGCTATCTTGAAAGATACCTTTGCAAATATAGTTAGAGTTTTACCGGATGCGACTGCTTCTTCTGCGATTGCGTCAAAAGGGTTAGGTTTCAATGCTGATTCAATTGCTAATCCTCTTCCTAAAGAATATAGTTTAGCTAGCAATTCCTCACAGCAAAAACTTTAATAGAAGCGCTGATATTTTTCTCGTGCCAGTATAAGTAACCCCACCCCCCAACGGTGACTCCCCGCAAGCAGGGCTACCGTTTACGGGGAGGGGTTGGGGGTGAGGTTCTTCTTTAATCCACAAACCAATCTACTTGCTGCGCTTCTATTACTTCAGGTACTTCCAACCGATTTCGCATCCGATAAAGTACTGTCTCTGGCACTTTGGCTTGACGATTACGATTGCGTTCTAGCAATTCTTCCCAAGGGGATTCTAGATAAACGATTCTAATAGTTGCATTGTAACTAGAAAATAATCTAATTAACCCGGAACGTAATTGATGACTTAGGTTAGTTGCATTCCAAACAAAAGATTTTCCCGCTCTCATGTATTCTTTAGCTATTGCTCTGGCTTCGTTAGCGACTATACCTTGGTCATCATCTGGGGAAATGTTCATCTTGCAACGCAATTCATCGAGAGAAATTACTTGCCAGTTGGGGAGCTTTTCTTGAATCCATGTATCTTTACCAGACCCAGGTAACCCAGACATCAAAACAACTTGAAAACTGGTATCATCGTAAGCTTCATAATCTGGGTTGCCGTTTTCTTTTTGGAAATAAATAAATCGACTGTGACCAGATGAAAATGGTCGTGGTTGATATAAGCAATTATTCTCTTGACAAAACTCCCTCCAAAATTCGATACGTTCTAACAACTGTGCTTGGTCATCACAATGGCGTCCTTTTACATCCGCTTCAGCCAAAAGTGCAAGCATATCGCAGCTTATAATTTGGCTGGTTTTGATGACTGTTCGTTCGGGATAGGGTTTGTCCCAAAACCATAACGGTAAGCTACCATATTTTACTAAAGAAACAATAGTTTCTCGTTCGCGCATTGGCACATTCAAATCCCAAAGAATCTGACGTGTCATTTTTGCTCCCAAGGCTACATGTCCTAATGATGTAATTACACCGTCTTCTCCTAGCTGAGTAGCAACAGGTTTAGCTATATCATGTAAAAGAGCAGCAGCAAATAATACAGAACGTTTAGTTTCATTTAAGTCCCGCCATTTAGGTAAAGAGACAAGTGCCTCACATACCATGCGAGTATGTATTAACACATTACCTTCCGCGTGGTAAAGGGGATTTTGGGGACAATCAGCTAGAGACCGTAGCCAATCGAATTCTGCTTCTAAAGCTGACCAATTTATTAACCAGTCGCTTTCTTTTGGGCAATAGGGAAATGACCAAGAGGTACAATTAACAGAGGTAATCATGGAATTAAGCAAAAGGTGAAGAGGAAAAAAGTTTTTTTACTAAGAGGGTGTTTATAAATAAAAAATAATGCACTATTTATACCACAAGCCAGGGAATAAATTCCCTGTCTGAAAGCTTAAGTCCTCTAAAGAGGACTAATAACAAATAAGATTTTTTGAAGTCTCTTAAATTTTGTAAAATATCCATTTTTTACTGTGTCATTTAGTCCTCTTTTAGAGGAGTTTAGCTTTCAGACTCTTAATTTATTCCCTGGCTTATGGTACGAATTAAGCTTAATATTGCATTTATAAACACCCTCTAAAATAAATTAACCTCAGGACACAGGATATTCGGTATGATTGGTCGATTGAGCCAATGTCCATCTGATTGCAACATTGTGGTTAAAAAGCTAGGACGTACGTATTTATAACGAGCAGTGACGGTTTCTCCGGGTTCAACTTTGATGTATAACCCTTCCATTAGTGTGTTTTGGTCGGTTTGTTTGAGGGAGCGCTCTACGTCAAGTCCTTGTTCTTGGCAAAGTTGTTGCAAGCGTTCCATATGACCAGGACGTATATAATGCGATTCGGTTAATAGTCCAATAAGTTGTTTGTGTGATTGGATTTTGCCTGCAAAAAGTATAGGAACTGAAACTAAAGGTAATCCAGCTAGTAGCTTTTGACGATTAACAGTGCTGAAAAATTCTTCTGTTTCTAAATCTAATACATCGTATTCTAAAAAGTAATGAGGTAAAGCGTCGTAAAATACTGTGTGCTTAGCATAAAGCCATTCTCCATAAAGAATATAACGACTTCCTAATTTTTCCCACAATGAAGCAGCATGGCAATTAGCCCATTGTTTAAACAAATTAAAATGCTTTTCTCGCGGTCCCCCAGTTAAATAGTGTCCCCGACTTTGTAATCGAATTTGACCATCTTCGCTAAAGCTAATGGCTGCATTTGCTCCATCAACCTTTTCTTCAACTACTACATATTGCTGAGCTATTGTGCTAAAAGGTACGCTATCGAGGTCTTCATCTCCCGGTTGTAGACGCGAACCTTCGATATGGTGGGTGCGTGGATATTTATAGATTTGCTCTAAATTTTTTTCTAGCATTTTTCCCTCACACTTCCCTTTTGTCTGGTATCACGTCTTTTCTTTATCCTTTTTAGTTTCTACAGCAGTAATATTACATTTTCCGCATTTCTTGGCAAACTTGGCTATATACTGGTAGACGTAAAATGTCACGTCTCCACTCATCCCAATACTACTCGGTTAACTAGAAAAAAATTGCTAGCTCCCTTTCAACTGGATAAAAGAGGGTGCTAAAGGTCACGCAACCTACAGCCTGTAGTCAATTAGTTTTAGTTACGTACATTCCCTATTGATGCTCGTTACAATCAGCAGATATATTGTACTAATTTAATAAAATCGATAACACAGTAAAATGAGATATAAACAAGGTTTTATTACTATTAGTCCCGTTAAAACAATTTTTGGGTCTCTATTTTTTGTTTTAAATTTTTATATATTTGGATATCTTACTTCTTTAGCTCTTTCCATATTATTTAATTTTTTATCTTTAGACTTGATTTATTATACAAATAACTTAGCTAGTGATATTGTAGGAATATTTTCTGCAAGTGCTACCACTTTTGTTTTGATTATTTGTATTAAAGGTTATCCAAGAATCAATTTTATCGATTATCTAGGCATCAAAAAATTAAATTTTAAGCAAACCAGGAATTGGAGTATTTTATTAGTACTGTATATTTTCATAGAATTACTTTTCCTTTATTTAACTAAACCACCCTTACAATTAGAGATAATGAAAGGTTATAAAGAACATCTTTTTATACCAGTATTGTATGCTTATGGAGTTATTTTTGCGCCTATATATGAGGAACTTTTATATCGAGGCTTTATGATTCCTGGGATAGCCAATTCTCGTTTCGGAACAGTTGGTGCTTTGCTTATTAGTTCCTTTTTATTTGCGATTACGCACTTTCATTACAATTTATACTATCAATTATTAACGTTTTGTAGTGGTATATTTTTTGGTATTGCTCGCATTCAGACTGGTTCAACAATATTAGCTATATATTTACATGCTTTAAATAATTTATTTGCTATAACTTATCTTTTAATTTATGTTCATCATGATTTTAAAATCTAAAAATATTTAGGAGCATCCCAATTTTTATTAAGCTTTTAGCTGACAAAAGAGTTGACATCAAAAGAGCATGAACAAAAAATGCTCAAAACCCATCAAAGTCAACAGCCTATTGTGAAAGCGCTACTAAGAACCAAATATAAAAGCCAACGTTTGTGTGTTAACTGATATACTCAAAACGGCTAATAACTCTACTTTTTAAGTGCCAAAATTCAGTTCTTCAACCTCTCCCCGTCAACGGGGAGAGGTTTGGAGAGGGGTTCTATATTTAAGCCGTTTGCAGTATATCTTGCGCTTTACGTATATAGAACTAATTGAAAATATCTTTAGTCTTAAAATTAACACTTATAATATAACCTTATTTCTAGTCCTCTTTAGAGGACTTTAGCTTTTAGACAGGGAATTTATTCCCTGGCGGTCGTCGTGGAAAGGGATGACCATACTGAAGTAAACTTAGTAATTACTATGACGCTAACATTATCGGTGCAAGATGTTAGTTAACCTGCTAGTTTTGCTGTAAAGGTTGGTAAAGCATTGCAAGAGGCTTTAGGCTATTGGTTAATATTGATACTTTTCAAACATCCTTTGAGATGTATGCAAAGTAAAGGACGCTTTTTGGTTAGCGTCCTAGAAGAGTATTGCGATTCTGAAAGATTTTATACCTAGCTAGCTATTGACTATTAAGCATAACTAAACTTAGTACGTAAACCTTTTGGTCATAGTTTGTCAGAACTTGTTGTTCATTTTCCAGTTCAAAAACTGTCTATTTTTTGCTCAATTTTTATAAAATATACGTTTAGATATTATAGATACACAATTAATACAGTCGTTACAGAGAAAAAAAATTAGGTTTAAAATCAAAATTAATTTGTTTATCTCTACCATAATGTATACCGAACTACTCCTAACTGCTCAACTATTTTTCGCTAATGGTAATCTAAATAAGATTCCCGCTTCAAAACCTCAAACAGTAGTAGCGATTACTCTTAAACAAAAAACTATTACGAGCAAAGGGGATTTTAGGGAGCTATTGGAAGCTATTGGTGTACGTGAAACAGGTTTACCAACAGGAAACCCTAAACAGTATCAGTTCATAAATCCACAGTTGGGTTTTCTTGGTAAATATCAATTTGCAGAAGTTTTATTAAAGCGTTTAGGGTATTACAAACCAAAAGGCATTTTTTATGGAGGAGGTGCAGACAAGAATTATTGGAGAGGTACTTGGACTGGGAAGCGTGGTATTAACAGTAAAGAAAAATTTCTTAATTCTCCTGATGCTCAGGAAGTCGCGATTCGAGAAGCATTCAGTGTATATTTTCAGGATATCAATAATATATTGAAAAAACAAAAAAAGTCGCTAAATAACTATCTTGGTAAGAAAATAACCTTTAATGATAGAGGAAAGTCCAAAACAGTTACAATTACCCTTTCTGGTGTTTTAGCAGGAGCGCATTTAAAAGGTCCAGATAGTTTGGCTGAACTTTTGGTTAAAGGCAAAGTAAGTTCTGACCCATTTGGCACTTCTATTGTTGAGTACGTTGAAGAATTTGGTGGATACAATACTCAAATAAAGGATTTTTTCGTTCCTGGTATCTAAAGCATTGATAAAATATTCTTCACGGGTAAAGTATTTTATCTTTTTGATTTACAAATCTATACAATCGCACAGAAAGAACATCACCCTTGCTAGCATGGAATATGGGCAATCCCCACCTTGTAGTTTATAGAAATGATAGCTATAGTGCAAAATTAACCGAAACCTGACACTTAGCGTTTTAACAAGATTATTCCAAATGACAAACTCAACTTCTTTTAAACCACCTGTAGATAAATTGCTGTCCTTCGGTGATTGCTACGAAACCAGAAATAACTGGCCCAATTATATCACAGAATTAGGTCTGGATTCGCAGCATGTTCCCGATTTAATCAAGATGGCGGTTGATAAAGAGTTGCATGAGGCTGATGAAGAAAATCCTCAAACATCTGCTGGAGTTCATGCGTGGCGTGCTTTAGGGCAGTTACATGCGGAAGCTGCGATTGAGCCATTAATGTCATTATTCCATGAAGTTGAAGATAATGATTGGGTGAGTGAAGAGCTACCAAAAGTATATGGCATGATTGGCTCTACGGCGATTAAGCCCCTAAGTGGTTATTTATCTGACTCTAAGTACAGTGTTTACCCTAGGACTACTGCAATTAATAGTTTAGGAGAAATTGCCAGAAAGCATAGTGATTCTCGGCAACATTGTATTGCTGCGCTAACTAACCAACTGAAATTATTTACACAAAATCATGAGGAACTAAATGGTTTCATAGTGTCTTGTTTAATTAATTTAAAAGCCTCTGAGTCTGCTGGTGTAATTAAAAGTGCTTTCGCTGCTAAAGCAGTTTGCGAAGATATTGTCGGAAATTGGGATAATGTTCGAGGATATTTAGGTGTGTCGGACGATGACATAGAAGAGTTTCAACCAGAAGAGATTGCTGTAACTCCAGAAGAAACAAAAGTTAGAGTTGAGTTTGAAGAAGAAATCAATGAACCGACAGAAATAGAGATTGAACAACAACCTGAACCTATAGCTCCGGAAATAAATATGCCTGTTGTGGAAAAAACACAGGTAGAACAAGTACCCGAACCTACAGCCGAAGAAACAACCGTCTCTGTGGAAGAAGAAATAGAGGCTGAGCTAATTCCTGAAGAAACAATAACTCCAGAAGAAGTTCAAGTAGAGGCTGTTGTTGAAGAGTTAATTCCTGAAGAGCAAGTTACTATTTTTGTTGAACCTGAAGTTGAACCAAAAGATGAGGTCGTAGAAGAAGTTGTAGAAGAAATTAAACCTGAAATTAAAGGTTTTGGTCGTAGTTCTGGAGCTAATGAAAAATCAAAAGAGAAAGCAAAAGTGAGCAAAAAAAAGAAAAATAGCTCCCCTCGTGGATTTAATCAACTGTGAGCAGAAACAACTCCCATTGCTTCCAAAACAGCTGCGACTTGCAAAATTAATTTTTCATTTTTAGGTGCAGCTATTAACTGTACCCCTAACGGTAAAGCATTGGGACGTTGAATTGGTACAGATAAAACTGGTAAACCGATAAAAGATAATGGTTGGGTAAATAATCCTAAGTGAGGACGAACTAAAATTTCCTCCCCATCTAATATCATTGTCTGCTGACCAATTAGTGGTGCAGAAATAGGGGTAGTGGGTGCGAGGATTATATCGACATTTGCAAATACTTCTCGTACTTTATCGCGATACCATCTCCTAAAACGTTGCGCTTGGATATACCAGCTACTAGGAATTAAAGCACCTGCAAGAAATCTATCACGAGTTGCAGGGTCAAAATCTTGGGGACGATTTCGTAAATTATCTAGATGTAAATTTGCTCCTTCCGCTGCTGTTATTATAAAGGCTGCTGCACGAGCGCGATGTGCTTCCGGTATTGTCACATAATCTTTCACATCCAAAGCATCAGCCACTGTTTGCACTGCTGACAACGCTTCCGATTCCGCCTTTTCTGTAAAATAATCAGAGGCGATCGCAATTCGTAAACCATGAATATTTTGTGGTGTGGAAGTTATATGTCGTGTTTCCACAGGTGGACGTTTAGTACAAACAGGGTCTTTATCATCCTCTCCCTGAAGCACATCAAACACCGTCGCAATATCTCGTACCGAACGAGCAAAGGGTCCGATGTGGTCAAAACTGCTAGAAAATAAACTCACCCCAGCACGAGATAACCTTCCGTAAGTTGGTTTAAAACCAAAAACACCACATAAAGCAGCAGGGACTCGAATTGAACCATTAGTGTCCGACCCCAAACTAAAGGGAACTAATCCCCCAGCAACAGCAGCAGCAGAACCACCCGAAGAACCACCAGCTACTCGCGTTAAATCATGTGGATTGCGGGTTGTACCATAATGAAAATTTTCAGTCACAAAACCATAGGCGTACTCATCCATATTTAAAGCCCCTACAAGTATCGCACCCGCTTGCTTTAATTTAAATACAGCCGTTGCATCTTGTTTTGCAGGAGGATTTTCCGCATTGATTTTTGACCCAGCAAGAGTAGTTAAACCCGCAATATCAAAAAGATTTTTCACTGCAAAGGGAACACCAGCGAGCAAACCTGGATTCTTACCCTCTGCAATTTCTCTATCAATTTTTTCTGCATCCAACAAAGCAGATTCAGAATTAATAAACGTAAAACAATTTAATTCTTTATCTCGTGCTGCAATTTTTTCTAGAACTTTTTTCGTAGTTTCTAACGCACTGACCCGACCTTCCCGTACCCTAGTAGAAATTTCTACCCCATCAACTTGTTGTAAATTCATGGCTCAAACAAAATATTATCTTTTATTTTCCCCCTTCCCTTATAGGGAAGCTACCATGTACACATAAGTCTTCAAATAACCCTAAAGTTCTCCAAGATACCCCTGAACGGGGTTTATTGGACTTGTGTGTACACGACGGTAGCTTATAGGGAAGGGGGTTAGGGGGGTTAGGTCTGTGTGATTTAATAACCTGAAAACAGCTATTATTCATGGCTGAAAAACAGACCCAACTTCTATATATTCTGGTAAATCAAACTCATTAACAACTTCAGCGATAGCCTTAATTCTTTCAAAATTAGCAACCACACCATCCTTATATTCATCCCGTAGTTGTAAATTTACAAGCAACGCCATCTGCTCAACAAAGTCTTTTCCTCCTTCTTTAGCAGCGTTGTCAGTATCTGAAAAACTTTGCTTTATGTGCTTCATACATATTTGTCCTCACTTAATAGTACCAGAATTACCAGGTATATCCTTGATTGGCTCTACCCGTCCACCCAAATGTTCACTAAGAAAAGCTTCAACCTGACTACCCATCACGAGACTTGTAGGAAATAGGTGACATTTGTGCCAATTGTAAATCTTCTAGTTGAGGTCGATTGGTAAACAAAAATTGACTTTTTCTGGTAGCACGGTTGTATTTATAAAAGTAGTCAGGACTGTTATCTGCATAGTAACCGACTAGCCAATTTTTATCAGCAAGGTCACGACTAACTATTACAAACTCTCCTCGATGCACTTGAGATAAAGCTTGAAAATCAGAACGTTCCTCAACCCAACCTACGTATTTTTCGATTTTTGGGCAAAACCTTCGCAGTATTGCAACCTCATTGAACGGTCAAACTAAACCTCAGAGAATAAGTAAAGTTTTATGACGCTGTGAATAAAAGAGTAGAGTCTTACCAATATACCTTTATGACGCGCAAAAAGCCGTTGAGCAAAAGCTGTAACTAGTAAAGGGCAAAGTCATGAGCGATGATTATTCAGCAGATTGGATGAACGAAGACTGTAGTGCTCAGTCAACCTATACAGCTTCACCATCAAAAAAGGGAGATTACAGTACAGGGTTTGCAAATGGCACTACAGCATCAAAAACTGATAGCCAAGGGCAAATGTACTTTCCTATCATTATTCACGATAGAGAACAGTACGACAATGGAAAAGATGAAAATGGCCAAAACATCTACAAAACCCTACAAACTCACGAAGGTAGCGAAGCAGCTATTTGGAAAATAAATAGCAGTGCAGGATTTAGTGATGAACTTTACTTATTCAAAGAACAAGACGCTCGTAATAACGGTGGTTCGACTGGCGAAAAAAGAATACCCATCATCCCAAATGGTTCAATAAAAACAACAGTAATTATTATCGAAGATGCGGATAACGGTGATAAATATAATATAAACCCCATTAAAGGTACTACTGGAAATGATGAACTCCAAGGTACAGCCAAAGGTGATGCTATATACGGTTTTTCCGTAGACAACCAAGGCAACATTAACCCCAACGACGGTAACGACAAACTATTTGGTTATGGTGGTGATGACGCTCTTTACGGTTATAAGGGGGATGATATTCTTGATGGTGGAGATGGAAATGATAACCTTTATGGTGGCTCCGGTAACGATACACTCTACGGAGGTAAAGGTAATGACAAATTGTATGGATTAGATGGGAACGATATTTTAGATGGTGGTGATGGAGATGATTATCTTGATGGTGGAACAGGTAACGATGTACTAAAGGGGGGCTATGGTAATGACATATATGTCATAGATAGTACAGGCGACGTAATAGAAGACTCACCCCAAACAGGTATAGAAACTGTTAAATCTTCTGTTAGTTGGACGTTACAAGCAGGACTTGACCATCTTGTACTGACGGGTAAAAACAACATTAATGGTACTGGTAATTATTTAAATAATGAAATTACGGGTAATGATGGAGATAATACTTTGAAGGGTGATACAGGTGATGACATCCTTAAAGGTGGTTATGGAAATGATACTCTGTATGGTGGTGATGGTAACGACATCATTGATGGAGGTGCTGGGAATAATATCCTTATAGGTGGTTACGGTAATGATATTTACATCGTTAATAGCAGTAACGATATAATACAGGACTCACCTCAAACAGGTATTGAAACAGTAAAATCTTCTACTAATTGGACACTGCAAGCAGGACTTGATAACCTGATTGTTGCAGACGATAAGACTTTTATTAATGGCAATTCGGTAGATATTGAAGGAACTGGAAATGACCTCAATAACATAATGAGAGTTGAATTTACGTCACTATACCAGGGGGATACATATAACGGAAACGTGACTTTTGATGGTGGAAAAGGTAACGACACCCTCACAGGCTACCTAGGAAATGACACCTTAGTTGGGGGTGATGGTAATGATACTCTCACGGGTGGAGCGGGTTCTGACAAACTTACAGGTGGAAGTGGTGCTGATGTATTTGTTTTCAATTCTTTAGGAGAAGGGATTGATATTATTACTGACTTCAGGCACTCGCAAGGTGATAAAATTCAAATTTCTAGACTTGGCTTTGGTGCAACTTCAAGCAATCAATTTGCCTATAACGCAATTTCAGGTGCATTGTCTTTCAATGGTACACAATTCGCTACAATTCAAGCTAATTTATTCGGCACTGATTTTATTCCTAGTTCGGATATAAATCTTGTTTGATTCTATTAAGCTATTAAGCTATTAAGCCAGGGAATAAGCCAGGGAATAAGCCAGGGAATAAGCCAGGGAATAAGCCAGGGAATAAGCCAGGGAATAAGCCAGGGAATAAGCCAGGGAATAAGCCAGGGAATAAGCCAGGGAATAAGCCAGGGAATAAATTCCCTGTCTGAAAGCTAAAGTCCTCTAAAGAGGACTAAAAAAAATGAATGACACTATATTTATCTAAAAATTCCTATTATTTATATATTATTTTAGTCCTCTTTAGAGGACTTCAGCTTTTAGACAGGGAATT
>JAESGU010000024.1_pt1 | contig 175317 bp, 134 predicted proteins | sample 9266271 | NCBI WGS metagenome assembly JAESGU01 (sample SAMN15740544, study PRJNA653495) | algae metagenome | isolation source: Scytonematopsis contorta HA4267-MV1 and co-occurring heterotrophs from mud... | place: USA: Palolo Valley Trail, Honolulu, Hawaii | collected 2009-07-25 | reverse complement strand
ATATTTTCTACCTTTTTCTCTTAACTGTTGTTTTTTAGCATTAAAGTCAATATCCTCGAAAACAATAGGACAAGCATAAGTAGAAGCAATCGAAGCTAATTGTAAGCAAGCTTCTACTAATTGTTGATGGTTAGCGATGGTTGATAAACCTTGTTTTAAAGATATTTTACCAGAGGCTGTTAAGTTACCATCTTTATCCACGTAAGCCCAACCTATTGAGCTTGGATTTATGTCAATACCAATCGCACCATATTCAATTGCTCTGCTGACTTTCTCTACCGGTTTTGGGGAAAATTGTACCGCAACATTCCACTTATAGTTTTGACGATAAAAATGCCATGTTTTTGCACCACATTCTGGTAATCTATTAATGTTTCTCTCAAATGAACCTATTGCTTCTTTAACATATTTTCCATATTTTTTTTCTAAGCAATATGGTACGCGAAATCTTAAGTTCACTCCATCATATTGACAAACTTGATTCCCAAAACTTTCATCTAGTGAACCAACAATAAAAATATCCTTTGTTGATATTTTCACATGTAATTTAGCTGATTTTAAATGACTAATTTGTTTTTTTAATCTGTAGATATAGCGCTTTTTTTGGTGGACTTTAAACTTGATGTTCTGCCAATTAGTCTTGCGATTATATAGGTCGCAAGCAATTGGGGCTTTACACTTTAATTTTCTGTATTGCCAATTTTTCTGAAGGTAAATCTTGGCTGTTGCTTTAATATCTTTCAGTTTTTTCTCATGCTTTTTTAACCATTCTATAGCTGATTTTAATTTACCCTCCAACTGAATAATATGATTTTTTCTACACTCAATCGCTGAATCAATCTTACCAGACGCAAATGCTATAACACCATTGGCATGACGTTTATTTATGCCATATTTATCTTGCAAATAAGTGTTTAGCTTCGATTGAGTCAGTTCCTTTTTCTCTAACTTTTCTATACAATCACAGGTTGCTTTAAAGTATATTACCGCAAAATCGTTCAAGAAACTCTCGAATTCTGTTATCCCAAGAACGTTCATCAATTGAATTGGTGTTGGCAATCCTTTAACGTAGGTGATTGTAGACATTTTTTCGACCCTGATAATCACTTTATAACTATGGATGTTAATCTAGTTTATTCTGGCTGTCAAGGGCTTTTACAAGATTCTCCATGATTTTTTGGTTTTTTCGCGAGCGGCTACCGTACAGGCGTGCTGAAAATACTGTAATGATTTCCAATACATCTGACGCTAAGTCCTCTTCAAAGCTTGCATCTTCTTTTTTGTTTAAGATAGTTACTTCGACACCAAAATGCTCGCAAAGTCCGAAAATCAATTCCGAACCAAATCTCAGCAATCTGTCCTTATTGGTAACTACAAGCCTGTCAACTTCTTCACTCAGTATTAAATCTATAAGTTTTCTCAGTCCCTTTTTCTTATAGTTAAGTCCACTACCAAAGTCTTGTATGAGTATATAGTTATATTTTTGATGCTCGCAGTGAGCTGACAGTACCAGTGCTTGTCTTTCTAAGTCAGCTTTTTGGTCGTGACTAGATACTCTTGCGTAAGCAACTGTCTTTTTATCTGTGTTGTAGTTTGCCCCTAAAAGGTCAGACAGTTTGTACCTACGATGTCCGCCTTCTGTTCTTGCTGCTACCAATATCCCTTTTTCTTCCCAAAGTCTTAGTGTATCTATGCTCACTCCTTTTATTTGAGCAGCCTCCCCTATTGATACGTACCTTTCCATATCCCTAGCTTAAATCCTGTAATTTCATTACTAATTATAGGAATACCTAGGTAATCAGGCAACAGTTGTTAACCCCTAATTGCAGCATAAGTAAGAGTAACTATAATTGGTACAATAATAGGGATAGCAACAACAAGCGCAGTTTTACTAAACCTTATCTCCTGACCATCCATTTTCATCAGCGCAATAACACCACCAACCCCCATCAACAGCCAAATACATCCAAAGGCAATAAATATTACAAATACAGAATTATCATTCATAATTCTACCTACTAGAATTTATTTTATGGTTGTGATCTTAAAAATCAAATTCGATAAATTGTAATCAAAACGACGATTTTACAAAGAAACCGGGTTTATGCATTGTGCTTTTTGAACAAACTAGCTGTTAGTAGTAGGACTAATATTGATAACTTCGGCTATTTGTACCAGTGATAAATCTTGATCTAGATGAGCGTGAATATAATCGGGCGCTTGCTGCAATTGAGCGTGGGTTAACTTTCTGTTAATAAGTTTCAATGCTTGACTGCTTTTAAATTTTTATTGCAGTTTGTCAAATTCTTATGGTAAATTGCGAGCCTGTTTTGGTGTGATTCCAGTCAGGCGTCTAAATTGTTGCGTCAAATGGCTTTGGCTGGAAAAACCTACTTGTAAAGCAATGTCCGTAATCGATAAATCCGTTTTCGACTTTAGCAGCGATTTTGCCTGTTCCACTCGCTGTTGAATTACGTATTGATGGGGAGAAATTCCTATAGCACTTTTGAATAAACTAGCGAAATAAGTAGGACTAATATTGATAACTTCGGCTATTTGTACCAGTGATAAATCTTGGTCAAGGTGAGCGTGAATATAATCGAGCGCTTGCTGTAATTGAGCGTGAGTTAATTTTCTGCCAACAGACGTGATGATTTGTGGTGCGGCGCCTGAATAGTGTCGCAGCAGATAAATGACTAAAGCTTGAGATAATGATTCAACATACAATTGCCCCATCAAACCATCTGAGCGTAACTCACTTAACAGAAGCATTGCTATATTTTGAAGATGCAAGTCTTGCTTACCAAAACGGCTGATAAGGTCAAGCTCTTGAGCGTCTATTTCAGATGCTTCAGCAACTTGTTCGACCAACTCGGGCTGTAAGTAAATATGTAGTTCTGTCTGGGTTGGCTTACTTTCTGGACAACGCCACCAGTTGCTTGATTGTCCAGCCGGAACCAAGAGGCTATCCCCCTTTTGAAAAAATGATTCATGCAAACGCTCGTCATATTTGTGGCTCAAACAACCAAGATGTGCCAGTGGTAACATAAGCCAATGAACTGACAGGGCAGGAAGTTCTTGTTCAAATGGAGGAGTTGAATAATTTTGATATTGCTCAACCAAAATTCCATTCCAACCCCGAAGCCGACTGGACAAAAGCACAGATGTACTCAACCATTGACTGAGTTCGTTCGATTCAGGAAAGCTATCTGTTACAGATTTTGTTTTTAGCATTTGACTTACCTGTTTGATCTACTGCTGCCACTATATAATTGATGTGTACTAAGTTTTAATACTTGACTGCTTTCAAATTTTGATTACAGTTTACCAAATTCTTATGGCAAATTGCAGTCTAAAGTCTAGAAGAGAAGGCAAGCAACAAAGTAAGCAGGTTTATCACTCAGTCAATTGCAGTACAATCTTGCCTCGCATTCCTCCCTTTTCTAAACGTTGATGAGCTTGAACTATGTCACTCCAAGGCAAAACTGAATCAATTACTGGTCGAATTTGGTAGCGCTCAATCAGGTTCCTCAGTGCGTCCAATTTGTCCCTATACTGAGGACTGAAAACAAAGTGAATAGTCAAATTTTTACCCCAAGCATCAAGAAGTGTTTGAGGAGTTGCAGTATCGACGATTGTGACAAGTTTGCCAAACGGATGAATTACTTCTGGGCTACGTCCAATCGTATCGCCTCCAACCGTGTCTAAAACCAAATCAACACCGCGACCGTTAGTTTCTCGGCCAATCACTTCAATATAATTTTCATGCTTGTAGTCGATGGGATAATCTGCACCCAGCTTCTTAACGAAGTCAAAGTTTTCTGCACTGCATGTTGTAAATACATAAGCACCCATTGCTTTCGCCAGTTGAATTGCCATAGAACCAACTCCACCTGCTCCAGCGTGAATTAGAACTGTCTCACCGACTTGTAAATTTCCCCTGGTTACAAGGCAATCCCAAGCGGTTCCTCCTGCCAACGGAAAGCAAGCTGCCTCAACATGGGTCAAATTAATAGGCTTAACTGCAATAATGCTTTCCTCTGCAACGTGGTATTGAGCATAACTACCAAACTCTCCGAAAATCTGGGGTGAGTAGTAAACTTCATCTCCTACCTTGAAACGAGTTACTGCTTCTCCAATAGCTTCAATCACACCCGAAACATCAACTCCAATAATTGCAGGGAGACGAACTAAATCTTTGTAGTCACCCCGACGAGTTTGATAATCAACAGGATTGATCGAGGTCGCATATACTTTTACCAAAACTTGGGTCGAAGAAGGCACTGGCTTAGGTATGTTTTGAAATTCAAACACCTCAGGTCTACCAAAAGCGGTCAGTACCGCAGCTTGCATGTACTCCATATCAGCCTCCAAAATACTACGTTATATTAGTACACCCAATACGGCGCTCAGTTCGTCGCCTTTACATCTAGCCCAGTCCAGTGAGCGGCAAAAGCCCACATATTCGCCGTTTCCTCGATGATCTTGTCGGTGGGCTTACCTGCTATTTATCTGAAGTATATTTAGTTATAATGCTCGACTTCTTTCAGATTTTTACGAAATTTTATCAGATTCTTATGGTAAGGCGCGAACCTGCTTTGGTGTCACTCCAGTAAGTCGCTTAAATTGTTGCGTCAAATGGCTTTGGCTAGAAAAACCCACTTGTAAAGCAATGTCAGCAATTGCCAAATCCGTTTTTGACAGTAGCAATTTTGCCTGTTGAACTCGTTGTTGAATGACATACTGATGAGGAGAAGTACCGATAGCACGTTTAAATAAGCTAGCAAAATAAGTAGGGCTAATATTGACGACTTCTGCAATTTCTCCCAGTGATAAATCTCGGTCAAGATAAGTGTGAATATAGTCAATTGCCTCCTGCAACTGGGTACGATTTAAGCTTTTTTTCTCAGATGTAATAGTTTGGGTTACACTACAATAATGTCGCAACATATGAACGACTAAAATTTGAGTTAATGATTCGACATATAATCGCCCCATGATACAATCTGAGCGCAATTCAGCTAAAAACAGCATTGCAATATTATGAAGTTGTAAATCTTGCTTATGGAAACAGTTCACGAGGTTGAATTGAAGAGGATCAATTTCGGATGCTTGAGCAATTTGTTCGATTAACTTCGGCTCTAAGCAAATGTGCAGCGCAGAGCAGATGCTAGCTTCGGGCTGACACCAGTAACTTGGTTGTCCAGCAGGAATAAGAATAGTGTCGCCTTTTTGAACAATTGAATCATGCTTTACGTTATCGCGTTTTTGGATCAAAGAGGTGGGGCGCCCCATAGATAAATTGAGCCAATGATCCGATACAGCGGGAAGTTCCATTTCAAAGGATGAAGCTAAAGGAGTTTCGCAATGCTCAACCAAAATACCATTCCAGCCCAGTTGCCGACTGGATAGCATTAGATTTTTATTCAACCGTTCGCTCAGTTCGTTTGATCTAAGGAGGCTACTTGTCACAGATTTTGTTTTTAGCATTTGACTTACCCCGATTGAATAATAGTGCCAATTTTATTAAAATTTTAAATTTGGTGTTCAAGGTGTGCGTAAACATTTAATATCTTTTATAGATAGCGCCGCAAATATAAAAGAATATTGCTATTCAAACTACGTTCGGCTATTTAGCCATAGATATCAAAATTTAAATTTGCATCTACCTAAAGACATAAACTAATTCTTAAATACTTAATTTTTAGGCTGAGGGACGCGATTTAATGCCGTATGCATAATAAGCGCGTCCCCAGCCTAATAATATATGTTCTTCATTGATAAATAAAAATTATTATATGAAGCTAATCCCATTTGCTATCTTTTTTATTATTACAGCCCAGTTTCCGCTTTTGGCTCAAGCTCAAACAGCACAACAAGCCCAGCAATCCGCTTCCCGTCAAGCAAGTGCTTCCCGACGGCCTGTTTTTAGGTGGGCAAAAAAACCTTCTCGATTAAGTACAATACCAGGACGTGGTGTTGGGATGGGTAGTCGAGATGATTGTCCTGCTGTGAAAAATCCGTTGATTGCTTTAGCACCTTTTAAACAGGCTGGCACAAAAAGTCTTGAGGTTGGGGGGTTGACTACTACTGAACGACCCACTTTTTGGTTTTATCTTCCTTATAGTCAGGATTTTGCTAATGTCAGTGCTGAGTTTGTCCTACAGGATAGCGAAGAAAACGACGTTTACAAAAATGCGATCGCACTTCCCAAAACAGCAGGGGTGGTGGGTGTACCTCTACCATCTACTGTTGCACCCCTGGAAGTAGGCAAAACATATCGTTGGTTTTTCAAAGTTTATTGCACTAAAGAAGCTGGAAGTCCACCAATTAACGTAGAAGGGGATATTCAACGTGTTACTTTGGAAGCTAACGAGGAGAGTCAACTTGCAGCTGCTAAAGACCCACGAGAAAAAATTTCTATTTACGCAGCATCGGGTATTTGGTTCGATTCTTTGACGCAGTTAACAAAACTTCGCTTTCAAAATCCTAATGACACATCTTTAGTGGCTGATTGGCAAAGTTTATTACAATCCATTGGATTAGAAAATGTAGCTAATGCATCTTTAGTAACTACTGAAAGGTAAAATATATACATAGGTGTCATAAAACAAACTCCCAACTTCCATCTTCATCAAAATAAATTTTAAATAATCACACTACCGACAGTAAAATGAAAAAGTGTGTTGAGGTATCAACTATATGGGTACTTTGCCAGAAATCGAAGCTGCTATAAAACGACTATTGGAAAACGATATCCGCCAACTAGCAGCTTGGCTGGAAGAATATGTGGAACAAATGTGGGATAAGGAAATCGAAAATGATTTGGTATCGGGAAAATTAGATAAGCTAATTGCAAAAGCCGAAGCTGATATTGCAGCAAACAGAGTGCGGGATACAGCATTGCCGTATCCCTAAGGGTGCGTTGCTTTAGCCGAAGTTACTACTTCTTTTTAGTAAGGAAAGTGTACGTTCAGCGCGATTGATATTGTCTTCAAATCCAAGTCTAATTGACCGGATTGTTTCTGCTGTCAATTCTTCAACATATGTTTTACCGGGATAGCGTTGTGCTAAACGACCTCAACAATTCAAAATTCAAAATTCAAGAATGGGGTAATTTTGAATTCATTAATTTAGAGTGGGTACTTGCGAACACTAATTGTAATTTTGAATTTTTAATTCTGAATTTTGAATTAATGTGACGCTATAACCAATTACCAACCAAAACATAAGGTGCCCAATAACGAGGTCGCACATATTCCGACTCTTTAAGCATTTTGACTTGGGCAAGTCTTAACGCTTCTGCCTTTGTTGCACCGAGAGTCAACTGACGATAAAATTCACCAATGAAAAAAGCAGTTGAGTCATCTCCAATCTGCCATAACGATGCTAAAGTACTTCTAGCTCCGGCTCGGATGGCAACTCCTGCTAGTCCCAATGTTGCGCGATTATCTCCCGTTGCAGTTTGACAAGCACTAAGAACCAATAACTCAACTGGCTCCGAACGTTTTTCCTCTCTACTTCTAAGCAACCCATCTAACTTACTAACATTAATGCGTCCATCCGCAGCTAATATAAAAGTATCTTTTGCCTTAGAGCTAAATTGTCCGTGAGTTGCTAGGTGAACCACCCTAAAAGGCTTAGCATTAATATTTTTTTCTAAAGCGTTTCTACTAAAATTATTGTCCAATAGTGTAGTTGTAGTAACACCTGATTTTTCAATTAAATTAATTTCCTCTCTAACTTTGGGAAGTGGAGAAAATTTTTCATTTTTGGGAGGAGTAGAAAGTCCCCCAGCAAGTGCGTTTAATTTACCCTCCGCAAAAGGTTGAGGAGTAAATAGTTGTAGTCCAGGACTGAGAGCAACTGAATATTTCTCTACTAAATACTCCTTGCCATTATATAATGATGCCATTGGGATATTTCGTAGCAAACCATCCGGGATAAATACCAAAGTCCGAACTTTGCTTTTTTCTAGTTCAGTTTGGACGGGTTTAATCAGCCAGTCGTATAATTGTCGAGAAAATTCTTGAAACTTTTTATTCGCATCAGGTTGAACTATTGTCTGTCGCATAGACATAACTACCCTTTCAACTTCTTGGCGATTTACATTATATGATTTATATATTAATGGTTGGTTAGGAAGCTTCAAAATAACTGCGATTTGCTCTTCCAAAATAATAGGGTATAAGATAGCGGTTTCAGGTGTATCTTTGTCTACCACTTGGTCGATAACTACAAATTGGTTATTCAAACAAGCTTCTCGGAAAAAATTATCTAGTTCAGCAAGCTGTAGTGCTTCGATACGCTTACGAGCTTTATCTAAATCTGGTTTTCCTTGTCCTTGTTCTTTTAAAAGCAACTCTACTGACTGTCGATAAATTGGTTCGACACTATCACGAAAGCTAAACTGTACATCTTGGTTGACTGCTACTAAATCACTACGAAGAGACTGAAGGGTTGTAACTGCTGCATCATATGTTGCGATAGCTCCCTGAATATTTCCCTGAATTCTCAGTAAACGTCCTAATTGCCATTGCCAAAGATAAGCTATATCTGGGGCATTTATTTCTTGAGCAATAAATAATGCCTGCTGTGTTAATTTTTGTGCTTCTTGCAGCTGTTTAGTTTGTTCGTATATCGACCCTAAACTACCAAGAGCGTAAGATTCTGCACGACGAACCCCTATTGATTTAGCTTGTTGAGCGCTATTTGCAAATATTTGAGCGATATCTTTTCTATCTTCTATAGCAGTAATAGCACGAGCAAAATTGATACTTGCATAGACACTTGATTGGGTCACTGGTAAAGCTGCAAGTTGGGGTTTAATAGCGGGGATGAGTACTTTAGCTTCTGTTATTTGTTTTGCTTCTATCAATAAACTCAGTTGATTGATTTGTACTTGAACCTTGGTAAGTGGGTTAGAAGCGATTTCATATGCTTTTTGATAATGAGCAATCGCGTCCGGTATTTTACCTAAAGCCCTAGCAGTATTACCGAGATTAAATTCAATGAGAGCAATTTCATTAGGTAGTTTAAGACGTTGAGCAATTTCTTGACTTTGTTGTAAAATTTGCCAAGATTCGTCTAATTCAGCCGATATTCGCAGAGAATTTCCCAGTGTTCGCAAACCGACCACTTTCATTTGTGAATCGGGTAGGGTTTGTAACTCTTTTGTAACCTCTTGTAAAGTACTTAATGCACGACGGTAGAAACCAGAAACCCTCAAAGCTTGTGCTTGGTTAATACGACTACGAGTAACTCCAGCATTATTTCCTAATTGACGCCAAATTTTCTCTGCTTGTTGCAACACTTTTAAAGAAACCTCAGGCTTTCCCATTGCTAATAGCAGTCCACCCTGAATATCCAGAGTTTGCGAAAGAATTTCTAATTGCTGAGAACCTTGATTGCTGGATTGTAATTTCTGATTTTTATCATCCCACCCTAGTATTTGCAAACTTTTGTTGATAGCATCAGTAGCTTCTTTCCAAGAGCCAAGTTGCTGATATGCTAAACAAAGATTACTTAAAGCAGCAGCTCGACCAAACTCATTACCCTGAGCTTGATAAATCTCTACAGCTTTTTGCAGAACTTTCACAGCTTCCGTAAAACGTCCTGCTTGATAAAGACTTTCTCCTTGTTCAACTAATTGCTGTGAATTCGTAGTTGAAGATAAAATTATTTGAATCGAAAATTTACCTAAATTTTTCTTTGGTAATTTAGCGAAAGTACTAGAGGTCATTACAAGCAAGAAAGCAAAAGTAAATATGATGACATTTTTAACTATAAATTTGATTTTTATTTTTAGCAAAAAGATTGATTGTATAAATTCTAAACTAAAACGATACAATTTGATAAGCGCCTTATTTATCATAAATTTCAATTGCAAATTGCTATAGTAGAATATGTGACAACTATACTCTTAACTCTCCTAACTCTCTTAACTCCTAATTCTCTTGGCTTACTTGACTACTTGGCGGTTCGTTATTTTAACAAATCAAAACCTCAAACCTCCACATGTAGAATTAGAGTAAGAATTACTATTTGAACTACCAACTTCAGCAATAAGTATAACACTTCCCTTAGCATCAACCAACCAACCAGTTGCTTCCGCAATAGAAGTAGAAACTTGAGAATTATTTGAAATATTTGTCGAAATTTCAGTTGGTCGTTTTTCAACACCTAAAGAAGAATTCCCTGGTTTGCTTCTGACTTGTACCCACTCAGAAAACGTGCTTGAATCCTCTAAAGTTTCGTTAGGACTAAGGGGTAAACCACCTCGTCCCGTAACAACAAAAGAACTGTTCGTTTCAGCGCTCCTGGGATTGCAAGCTGGGCTAATTTGTTGAGATGCATCAGCCAAATTAATTGGTAATTGAATTAAACCACGACTAGGGTCTAAAGTTTTGTTAACTTGCACCCTACCGCTTAACTCACGAGTGGCTCCACTAGCAGTTATATCACTTGCTAGAGTCTTTTCTTCCCGAAACTGCGTGCCAAAAATACCACTTACATCAATTTCGACATTACCACCACGGAAGTCAGCAGAGTTAGCACTGATATCACTATTTTCTAAAGCCGCAAGTACACCAGTTTTGATATTAATATTACCTCCAACAACATTGTTCCCAGTAGCATTAGTGGTGATATTGCTACCACGACGTAATATTAAATCGTTTGATTGTAAATTAATAGTTGCTTGTTGGTTATTAGCGTCTGTACTAACGCTCCGGGTATCAGCTCTTAGGGTAGCTCTGTTGTCCAACTTTATAGAGTTTGCATTCACATTTAAATTACCAGCATTTCCACTTCCTCTACTACTGACAGTTACTTCTGCTCCGTCTTTCACAAGCAAATTATCTGTATTAATTACTGTAGTTCCTGCTTTTCCACTACTTAAGGTTTCTGTAAATAAGGATGAAGGACTACCGCTGGTAGAAGTTCCGCTTATTTGAACAGACTCTTTTGCATTCACAGTCAAAGTTCCACCCTGTCCCCGACCTCTTGTAGAAGCTAATAATCTTCCCCCACCTTGAACTACAAATTTTTGTGTATTAATTTCTAAAGCACCAGCATTTCCAGTTCCATTAGTCTGAGAAAAAAAGCCACTGGGACTTTGATTGTCTGAGGATACTCCACTTACCGTCACAGATTCATCTGCTTTTACTACTAAATTTCCAGCTTGTCCGCTTCTTATACTAGTAGTTGCCACCTGTGCCCCATTTTCTAGGATTAATCGTCCGGTTTGAATATTTAAATTACCGGCATTTCCAGACCCTTGTGACTGAGCTGTCAAAAGCATATTATTGAGCAGAACAGAATCTGATGCTTTCACTAATAAATTTCCTGCATTTCCAATACCTAAAGTCCCCGTTGCAACTTGACTTCTTTCTTGAATAATCAACCGACCTGTCTCAATTGTTAAATTACCACCTTGACCAGTGGCTTGGGGTGCAACTAAAGTGTTTACGAAAGCACCACTAATTTGCAATGCATCAGAAGCACGAATAAATAAATTTCCTGCATTTCCCCTAGTAAAAGTTGAAGTTATTACAAGTCCCCCATTACGAGCAATCATTTTTCCTGTTTCAATAGTCAAATTACCCCCATCTCCAGCCGCTCCGGGGTTACTTACTGTCGATAACGTGCCTTTATTTACATCTACTAAATCAGTTGCACGAATAATTAAATCACCAGCTTTTCCTACACTAGAAGTCGAAGTTGATAGTAGTCCTCCATTTTGGAGTATTAAGTTTTTGGTATTTATTGTTAGTGTTCCACCTTTTCCTATGGCTATTTCGTTCAAAAATGTATCCACTTCAGTCGATAAATTAGTTACAAAGGAATTAGGGTTGCTTCTCCCAGTAATTGTCACAGATTCTGAGGCGTTTACAGTAACATTTCCTCCTACACCACTGTTAAATGTTTTACTGCTTACTGTTGCGAAGTCTCGCATATCCAATTTATCCACATCTATATTTATATCTCCACCCAACCCAGAGGTAAAGGTATTTGCTCTGACAACACTTGCTCCACTAATATTTAACAGAGAAGCACGTAGCGAAATTGCGCCTTTTTCTTGTGAACTTTGAACTGTACCTCGTTCTAGGGCAATATCTACTAAGCTTCGATAAATTTGAATGTTACCAAAGTTTTGGGCATTTTGGTAATTAAAAGTCCAGCCTTGGTTATTAGAATTTAAATTTACCTGGCCTGCTCCAGCTACGCTACCCAGTTCTATTCTTCCTCCCAGTGCGTGGAGATAAGCACCTTCTACTGTGAGATTTCCACCCAGCAAAGCCAGAGTTTTACCATATGGTACTACTAATCCCAGCCCTTGAGAACGACTAAGGGAACCACCAATTCCTTGTACACGAATATCTCCCGTATTAGTTCCAAATTGCAACCCAATCGGTACGTTTATACTTAATAACGGCTGACTTTCTGGGGTATTAGTACTAAAATCTCTACCATCTGCGAACTTCAAGCTATTTGCTGTACTTGCTAAGAAAGACCCACCAATATTTAATCGAGCATTTTGACCAAAGACAATCCCATTTGGGTTAAGTAAAAACAGATTAGCGGAACCGTTAGTACGAATTAAACCATCAATATTAGAAATTGATTTACCTGTGACTCGGCTAATTATATTTTGAATATCTGTATTTATTGGGTTATTAAAGAAAGCAGTGCCTTTATTAGGTACAGAAAACTCCTTAAAACTATGGAACAAATTATTTCCTGTTTGAGTTCCACCTTCTATAAACTGAATATTATTTTGTGTTCTGACGCTGGAATTATTTGGTAGAGTTCCATCGGGTATAATTTCCGCAATGGCATAATTGCTAGAAAATATATAGGCAAATAAGCTGGCAATTCCTAACCTTAAATATCCATATCTAATCAAACTTCTTTTATCCATATCTATAAATTTTACCTACCAAAAAAATTATTAATTTATTATTGTTGTTAATTACCAGTTTTCAGAGTTTATTTATAATATAAAAGTTAAATTTACGTAGGATGGGTTAGGCGAATTAGTAGTTAGTTGTAGGCTCTTTAAGTTGTATGAAGCGCCGTAACCCATCACTTATGAGGATTTAATTTTGACCTTACAAATTAACTTTTGAGTAGTATACTATAGCAATCCGAAATGAATCGTGAGAAAGAAAATGGCTAAAACCTTCATAGGTACGTGATTTTTATCTCAGTATTTTCTCATGTTTCAATCCGGATTGCTATATATTATATAATAAATGTTTTATCTAAATTCTCTTAAAGGTAATTTATAAAGTAAATATTAAGGCTACAGAAGTGATGGGTTACGGCGCTTCATATAACTTAAAGAGCCTCCAGCTATGTACTACAAATGCGCCTAACCCATCCTACGTTAATTTAACTTTTTAATTAAATTTAAAAGTAATCAGTACAAAAAAACCATTCGCAACCACAACTACTACACAGGGAATAAACGGTAACCATAACCCTTGTGCTAAAAACAAAGCTGCACATAAACCATATAAAATAATGACTGTGACTCCAATCCCCAGCACTTTAACCAAAGGTGTTCGCACTCTCCACAAAATCAAAGTCACAGCAAAAGACCATCCAAAAATCCAAAGAATATCACCCCAGTCAGGCAAAACCCAAATAATTGGTCGTTTGTCCAAAACAGCACTGATAATTTGGCTGGTCATCTGTGCTTGTAGAAAAATCCCTGGTGTTTCTTGGTAAGTTGATTTTGTCGTACTATAAGGAGTAGCCCAAGTATCGCTGGTGCTGTTAGCTGTTACACCAATAATAACAATTTTATCTTTTACTAAATCGGGATTTATACTATTGTTCAGTATACTTCCTAGACTAACTTTCATAAAATCGGTATTACGGTAATTCAGCAGTAATTGTATACCACCTAAATTAACCCCTTCTCTTTGCTGATAAGCACCGCTATGACCGGGTTTTAAGCGATTGAATACTGTAGAACCAAGTTTTATATAATCGTCTGCAAGTTCATGTGTAATACCTTCTTTATCTAAGTAATATCCTGCTAATTGCAAGCTAAGCGATATTTGGGTTTTACAAGGAGATGAAGGCTCTTGTTCCATCATCAAAATTTGCCGACGAACAATACCATCTCCAGGGTCACGTAGTCCATCAGAAAAACCTAAACGCTCAAGGTTAAATCCTTTGGGAGGTGCTACACCTTCTGGGTCATTTTGATTATCTTTACCTTTACAAACTGTAATTACATTATCGGAAGCAAATTCTTTTGTCAGTTCTAGCTTACTTGATTTTAGGGGAGGGTCGGCTACATCTCGATAAACATCGACTCCAATCACTCGTGGTTTATATGTCTGTAGTTTATTTAATAATAAAGCAAGAGTATTATCAGAGATAGATTTTAGCCCAACTGTAGGTGAGCGGTAATTTTGGATATCTTTTTCTGTGACCTCTACTATTAATATGCGCGTATCTTGTTTATCTTGGGAAGGTAACCGCAACATGTGGTCGAAAGCTTGGAGTTCGGATTGTTCCAAAGCTGCAACATATCTCAAACCGAATACGGATGCAGCTATAAGAGTTGTACTTAATAATATTTTTCCAATGCTGTGCTTGCGATTCGTTTTATTGACGCTATTTACTTTTGTATTATCTAAATAAGGATTATCATTACCACAAAGTTGTTGCCAAGTTGGTGGAACAACTGTTGGATTTTGACAGATTACTGGTAACCAACTAGCACAAGGAAAATCGTTTTCCCATCCTTGAAGTCTTTCTCGTGCTTCCCGTACTGCACTATAAAAAGGTTTACCTATAGAAAAAGCTGTGAGGAAGTTTTTTAGGAATTCTTGTGCAATTAAATCCGGAACTGGTTCCCGCATAACAATGATTTGGGGTAAATTTAACTCAGCCAAATCTCTTGCTAAACCTGTACCATCACAGGAGTTGAATATTGCTAGTTGTAAACCTTGGGAAATTGCTCTCTTAAGAGAATTTTTTAACTGTGGTATTGTTAAGCTGTCAGTTTTATTTATATAAATTTTACCGTTTTCATCTCCAATTTGAGAATCTGTGTTGCTAATGCTGTGTCCAGCAAAAAATAAGATATCCCAATCGTGATTCCACAACTGTTGGTCTAGTTCAATACGTGTTGGTTCTACCAAAAACTCTGTTTCCGCACCACCTAAACTCTTTAATATTAAGCGGTCTTTATCAATATCAATACCATCACTATTACCCAAAACAGCGAGGATTCTGACTTTTCCTTTGTGGGAGCGCGTTAATACTTGAGGACGTTCATATTTTTGGTAGCTCAACGCGACTTCGGCATAAAGGTAGTCCTCAAAAAATTTCCACAAATGCCAAGGAATGCGATATAAAAAAGAAATATTTGTCTCAATAATGACTCTAATTTCATCATCTCGATTTAGTTGAGTTCGCAATTGTTGTTCTATATTTTGAAATGTAATTGCGCTCAACCAATCGTTAATATAATTTTGTAATTTTTTACATAAATTATGAAATTCATCGACTGAGACATTGGTGACATTTTGACGGTGAAATTTAATCCGTCGTTTACAACCTAAACTCTGATGGATTGCTTCATAAAGTAAACGCCATTGTTGATAAAGGTCATAGAGTTCGGGGGCTGCCGGTAAGCTACCTGTAAATTTTATCGGGTAAGGTTGGTTATTATCCCAAAGTTGAACTGTTACAGCGGGGAACCCTTGATTCAGGTCTCCCCCTAATAAGCTGAAGACAAGTAATTTATTCATTCGTTGGCTGTTACATTTGTTTTAAGTTTTTAATTTTTTGAGTTTTTAAGTAAATTATCTAATAAAGTTTGATAATTCGTAAATATCAATTTTTGATATGAGATGCATAGTTATTTATGTAAATTTACTGTCATCCTATTATAACCTGAGAGCAATTGTGTGATTCACTTAATCCTAAACTTATAGTGGATTGCAGATTCATGTCGGGTAGTTTTTGAATTTATCTATGCATCAAGATATTCTCCAGCAACACCTGTACTAAATAAAGAATTTCTAAATCCATGACAATCAAAACTATAGACGCAAAGTCGCAAAGAATAAGAATTCTTTCGATAGTCATAATTTTTACAAATTATTTAGGAATGCTAGTTTAAGTATGAGTCTTAATTTTCATGGATTTCTTAGTCGAGAAACCAGCCAAACCGATTCGTCGGCTCAAACAGAATTATGAGGAAGCTGAGAATATAGATACTGATTGGTAAAAAACGATATAGCGCTATCGCATTGGACTCTTCTTTTGACCAATAGCGCCAGTGGAACAAAAGTGTTAGTGCAGTTAGGCAAAACCACGGGATTAAGCAGATGAAAGTCAACTGACAGAAAATATTGGCAAATCTAATCCAGTTTTGATATGTCAAATCATTTTGACCAAATAAGTAAGGGTCGTTGATGGAGGGTTTGGGGAATTTACCTAAAAGTTGTGCTGCACGCTCTGACATTCCTACTAATCCTACAAAAAACAGTGCTGGCTGTATTGCCAGTCCCCAATGTAGAACTACGAATACTCGCCGAACTACTTTTAATTTTATAAACTTTTGCATTGCGTAATCCTGGTATCAATAATATCAACAATTTTTATATCAAACTAAATTATTTATGTCATCGGTATACTAACTACTAGTTTATTATTGATAATAAATAATGAGAATAAAAGTTAAGAATTATAAATTTTTAGATTGCTTGTATTATATTTACGAATAATATTGCTTACCTTATCACAGTTAAACTCCAAGCAGCTATAACCTTTTTATTCTAAAATTTTTAGTATTCAGCCCTTCACTAAGAACTGATTTATAAAGTAAATATTAAGTCTACAAAAGTGATGGATTACGGCGCTTCATCCGACTTAAAGAGCCTCCAACTAAGTCCTACAAATGCGCCTAACCCAACAATCGTGTATTTAACTTTTACTTTATAAATGACCTCTAAAGTGAGGGCTAAAAGCTAAAGTTAGCTGAAGCTAACTGAAATCAACCTATTTAACCCGTCTCAACGGGTTTAAGCTTTTAGCCCTCACTTTAGTGAAGGGCTTTTCTTGGTAACATTTGGTTTAAAACCTCATCCCCTACGGCTGCTTTGCGTTTAAAAGCATCTTGCTCCTGCTAGCTAGAAAGCGGGTTGGAAGCCCGCACTACGAAAGACAATAAATTTACACATGTGGGATGCTCCTCTTTTCATAATCAGCTTATCGTTTGCGTGCTTTATCTCTGACTTGTTGTTTAAACAAATACCCAAAGCCTTCTTTCTCCATCCTTTGCACAAACTCTTGGTAGTCGTAAGAAAGAGAAGACGCAGTTTTATGTAAGTTCCAATTATTTTCTTCTAACTTGCTAAGATAGCGAGCGCGACGTGTTTGTGCATCCGATAAGCGATAGGTATGCAAATATTCCAATTCGCCATTATCCCTGACTATTGCTTCTCCAATATAGTTTTCATTATATCCTTCTAAGTTAGTTATAAATCTTTGTAAAGTAAAAGGATTTGCGTTGTAAACTGTTTTAGAATTTAATTCTCTGTCTAAAAACCCATTTGCCATCACACTTTGAAATGATGCCCAATTTAAACGCATTTTATCTACAGCAATTCGCAAATCTGCTAAATTACTAATTCTTGACTCATCAATTTTGCAATCGATTGGGTAAGTTGTATTATAAGTTAAAGCATATTGGTAAATTAATTCGCCGTAGAAGTCTTCTATTAAACTGTTGTGTAACGCACGGTAATCTTCTGGGGTGGGAACAACAAATACGGATGCTAAAGCTTCAGCAACATAAACAAGTACTCCCACTTGTCCAGTATGAATTTCAAATACACGTAATGCGTCTTCTAATCCAGCAATATCACGTCCACTAACAAAACTTTCGTAGCGACAACCTAACCCGTAGGAAAGAGCATACTTAGAATATTCTTCCCAAGCGATTTTGGGCCCGTTGAAATATAATGAAAGAAAACCTTCCATTGCTAAGTGTAGAGGTAAAAATCGCAGTTCGTTTTTCGCTTCACGTTTTACCATACGTTGCATCAAACGAACGCTTGCACACCGACAGTCTAAACGCTTTCCGTCAGATTTCATCATGTCCCCACCAAAGTTTGTGACAGCACTGCCATCTTTTGTCCAAGACATAACTAAACCGTGGGGGACATAAGAAAGGTATTTCATGTCTTTTTCTAAAGAAACTATAGCCAAGTCTTCTTCATAGGAACGTTTTAGTAAGCGTAAGTCACCACGTACTTCGCGACGTAGCAAGGGAACAATACGGATAGCACCATGTACTTGGGAGGGTGCTATTTCTAAACCTTTAAAAGTAATTTTAGTTAGTTGCATTTTGGGGACTACTGAGAAGTTTGTAGGTTGGGTTGAGGCTTTGGGAAACCCAACTTTTTTGGTTCTTTTTGGTTGTTTGTTGGGTTAAGCGCTCCGCTCCACCTTCGGTGAACGTTCCTCAACCCAACCTACGAGTAGTATTGAGTTGCGCTTTGGTGAGTTAAAAATTGTTCGACTCTTTGTTGTAAATACGCTTCCAGTTCAGATAAAGTTAAGGAACCTTCAGCTAGACTTGCAAAACCCAGCATTGTGGGCAAATCTTCCGCGTCTCGCAGTCCAATTGTGGGAGTATAAGGACTTATGGTACGTAAAGAGTAACTATTTGCATTGAAAACTGGGTTACAGTGGATAATCGAGGTTTTACGTAGACGCTCAAGTTTGGTACGATATACCCGCAAAACTTCTGCTGCTCCGTTCGGTGGGTCATTTTCGCAACCGTCGGATATAATTATTACTGTTTCCGCGCCAGAGCTTAGTGCTGCTAGCAATGGTGTAGCCAGGTCAGTTTGCCCTCGTGGCTGAATTAACAAAGCATCTTCTACACTCACTGTCCAAAAAGCGCGGTAGTCTTTAGCTGCGGCTCTTAATAGGTAATGAGTAGCAAGAGCGACACCTAAAGGACGACGACGTTTTTCGCTGGAACCAGAGCTAGAGTAACTACAATCGAGAACAGCGGCAACTCGACCAAGTTGAAGTGGTGCTTTTTTTAATGTTAAATATGCAGCTTTTTCTAATGCACGGTTAAAGGTATCCCATTGTTCTTTTTTAGTTTGTTGGGGTAGAGAAAGAAAATACAATGCTAATTTAGTTAGGGGGAGACGACCAAAATCGAGATTAATATCCACATCAGCGCGTTCGCTTGCACCTTGATAACGTAATTTTTCGCCCAAAGTCATTTGTTTTTGGATGCGTTCTAAAAATACCTCACGCTTAATCTTGTGTTTCGTGGCAAACCCTTCGGCGATAGTAAAGGGCAAGTTATAAATAGCGTCGCTGCTATATTGCGCTTTGCGAAATTGTTCAAAAAGTTGTGTGGTGTAAGATTTTTGTTTAGCGAAGTCAAAAAGAAAATTAGGAAGTTCACCATATAATTTGAGGTGTGCATGAGATATTATCGCCTTAACTTTAGAGCGATATTTCACCGCATCAAAGTTGATATCACGACGAGTAGCAAGATAATCGCGAGCTATTGCCCTTGTACGACGATTATTAATTTTACGTTGTTGTAGTTCTTGCAAAACACCCCATGCGCGTTGTGGGGGTAATGCATTAAGAGCAGCGGTAATTAAAGCACCTTCTTCTTGACGATGTTCTGAAATTGTATTTTTTCCAGTTGCCAAAAGTTTCAAAATAATTTGTGCTTGGTTAAAATGATTAATACCTGTAGCTAAAGTACGAGCATATAGCAAGCGATAATTACCCAAAATATAATCATGCAAAAAGTCAATAGATACCCGTTGACCATAGGCATCATCATAAAATTCCCGCTGTCCACTACAAGAATAGCAGGCATTAATAAACATAACTAAATCTTCCTGCGCTACTTGTGCAGCACGGACTTCTAAATGAACAGACATATAATTTTAAATTTTTACTTATTACTTTTTTCAAACTACTATTTTCTTATTCCCCTTCCCTCATAGGAAAGGGGTTAGGGGTTAGGTTCTTATTTATAACAGAATTGTTTATTATCGTTTAATTTCGAGAAAATGACTTCAGCATAATTACTAAGTCCTGTCACAAAAACACCAGAATTTTTATCTAAATTAGAAGTCAACCAAACACCTTTGAAAGTAACTTCTAGAAAATCAGCATCACAGGGGCATAATTCAACAATATTTGTCTCTAGTTTCAGATTAATTAAATCACTTAAAGGAATAGTGGAAGCTTTAACTAAAAAAGAAGCAGTAATATTCTCAACATAAATATTTGTACAAGAATGCAAAGCAAGCATTACTCTAGTATTGAGCCAATTTTCTAAAGATTCGTGAAGATATTCTAAATTAAAACCATTATCCAAATAAGTAAGTTTCAACATAATAAATATAGAAGTAAATTTTATATTCAGCCCACCACGCGGTAGAGACGCGATTAATCGCGTCTCTACAGACCCACGGGAGGGAAGGTTATTCGGGGAATGTCGGTACAACTGGGTTTGACAGTTAACAGACTGGAACGGAAGTTGTGCCATAGTCCCGCGAATCACCTTCGATAAATACAGGATACTCAGGGGATATTCCCCCAAGCCACAAAGACGCTCAGCCGTCGAAAACTTTGTAAAATAAGGCATATAACCTAGGGGAAGTTGTTAAACTTAGGGGAATCCCCCCACTTTATTGCATTGGCCTCACAACCAAAATGGCAAGAGCAAGTTACGGTCAACAAGCAAAAAAGCGAGCACGCCTTTTATTTGAGGCGTTGTTGGCTTATGCCAATGACGAGTTAGACTGTGATGAAGCCCTTATTGATGCTTTGCGTCCTCATATACAAACTCGTTGGCACACAGAAAATAAACTAGTTGTCCGAACCAAAGTGCGTTATTTGTCAACGCTCACAGCAACAATCGTCCCCAACAACCCACTTAACGCCGAACAAATTAAAGAAGCACTCAAACGATTTGCGGATTATTTAGAAATTCTTGAAGATAACCGTCCCACACGCAGCGGCTCGGAAACTTGGCACTTTACCCTAAAACTTTGGTGCGATCGCAATGACCAACTTGCCAACCTACAAAAATTTGACCAAGAATGGGAACAGCGTCATAGCTCAAAATTATCCCCCTCCCCCCAAGTATTAAAGTCCCAAGCTATAAAGTCCGAGGCTATTCCCGATGTGGAATTGCAAACCGAATGGCAAAACATCTGCCGCGATACTCTAGAAGCGCAACATCATAAACGACTAACCACTAACCCTCTGACTAGTATGGATGGGGTAACTTTTGAGTTAGATGAGGTTTACGTACCTCTAGGTTTAGTAGAACGTAAAGGAAGAGAGCGTCGTCATAATGATTTCGCACCCTACGAGGGTTCGCGTTTGTACGAACCTGAAGATGTGGAATCAACACAAACTTTTGCTAACGATGAATTTCTCCAACAAGTGTTACAACAACAAAGTAAACGTCTCGCTATTTTGGGAGAACCAGGTGCAGGAAAAACTACCCTGTTGCAAAGAATTGCTGCAGGAATATTAGAAAAAACCTCTGGTCTACCGATTTGGGTCTCTTTGGCTGATTTGCAGGGTAAAACTCTAGAAGAATACCTAATTCAAGATTGGCTAAAAAATGCTACCCGTAAACCACAGATTTCTCCAGAAATGGAAATGGAATTTACCACTTTATTTAACCAAGGACGAGTGTGGTTGCTGCTAGACGCGGTGGATGAAATGACAATAGAGTCAACCAAAGCCCTATCAATGCTTGCGACTTTCCTCAAAGGTTGGGTAGCAGACGCCACTATAATCCTTACCTGTCGCTTGAACGTATGGGATGCAGGAAAGAACGCGCTAGAAAATTTTGATACATATCGTAACCTGAGTTTTTCTTACGGCACGTCACACAGAACCTTACAAAAGTCTGGTGATTTAGTAGGGGAATTTATCTGTCGTTGGTTTAAGAATAATCCACAGTTAGGAGAAAAACTGCGTACCGAATTAGACAAGGGTGGAAGAGGACGAATTAAGGATGCAGTCAAAAATCCCTTACGTTTAGCGCTGTTATGTCGTACTTGGGGATTAACTCAAGGTAGTTTTCCTAACACCAAAGCAATGCTTTATGAGCAGTTTGTTGAGGCTATTTATGAGTGGAAACAAGACCGTTTCCCAACAACATACGCGCAACGAAAACAGCTAAATACCGCACTCAGTGAATTGGCTTTACTCGCAATTGCCCAGGAAAAAACAAAATTTCGTCTGAGACATCGATTTGTTTGCGAAGTTTTGGGTGAGCCAGATAACGGTTTTTTCCAATTAGCGCTTCAGCTTGGATGGTTAAATCAAATAGGTATCTCCGAAACTCTGGGAGAAAAAGTTTATGCATTTTATCATCCCACATTTCAAGAGTATTTTGCTGCACAAGCAATTCCGGATTGGCAATATTTTTTACACTATAACCTGGATGACTGTACTCAAGGGATTTATCGTATTTTTGAACCCCAGTGGCGAGAAGTAATTTTACTCTGGTTAGGTAGGGATGATATACCACAAGTACAAAAGGAAGAATTTATTCAAGCGCTAATTAATTTTCAAGACGGGTGTGGTGGTTATTACCAATATCAAGCTTATTTTTTAGCCGCGCTAGGAATTGCCGAGTTTACCGATTGTCGCAACGCGGATGTAATTGTGCGACAATTAATTAAATGGCGATTTGGTTATTTTGATAAAAAAATACATAAGTGGTACAATTATCCAGTTTCAATTGTCGAAAGTGCGCGAGTAGCTTTGCTAAAAACCGAACGCACAAAAGCAATTGTCGCTTTAGAAGAATTCATTCAATCAAGCGAAAACGAATTTTACATTTGGAACGCAGCTTATAGTTTAGGAAAATCATTTGACCCGCAGAATCAAGTTGCTATTTCAGTACTAGAAAAAATTCTAAAAACCGCTCGTCAAGAAAATTTTCGTTGGCAAATAGCACACTATCTAGGTAGAGTAGACCCTCTTAACGAAGCAGCAGTTACTGCATTAGTTGAAATTATAAAGTCAACTAAAAACTTATCCATACAACGAAAAGTAGCCTATAGTTTAGGGAAAATCGATACGAGCAACCAGTTAGCAATCTCAACATTAGAGAAAATAGCAGAAATTGCAACCGATGCATCTTTGAAAAGAATCGTAGTCGATAATTTGGTGACTTTACGCGGTATGACATCCGCTGCATCTAATTCTAATTTGTCTGCTTTTAAGTTCAAAACATCTGTACCGAAACAAAATACTTATAAAACTTATTCAGCACTATTAAAAGCTCAAAAAATTTCTTCTTTACTCAAGGGAATTGAGTTCGCTAAAGATGACTCTACACGTCGAAACAAAGCTTATAAATTAGCCCAAATTGACCCAGGAAACTCTGTGGCTTTTTACACTTTATTAAATATTGTTAAATCATCTCCCGATAAATCACTTCGCAAACGCGCATCTGATAATTTAAAAGAAGTTTTACTTGTTGAACAGCTACGAGAAGTAATTATATCTTTAAGAGATTTTTTTGAGAATGAAGTAAATAATGATGTCACGGAAACTCTTGGATTTTGTTATAAATTACTGTGGCATTGTGCGGAAAATATGACTTATTTAGATTTTTATCAAGTCTGGAATTCTTAAAGCCATTGTGGAACTTGCGACTAATAGCGATATATTTCTGTAGCCTTTTCTATGATTTTTTTTCTCTTGAAATGTTTTTAATACGGTTACAAAAATTTTTGATTTACGTAAGCAAAGTAATTACTCCTTTACAAATGAGGAATACCCTCACTCGTTTGAACAGTTCTGTCATCATTTTAATTATACTGATATAGTAATTATTAATTGACATTGTTGAATTAAATCATAACTTTTAATTGGTTATTATTAATTATTTTGTATCGGCTAAAAATATGCTCAATAGGGTTATAATATAAATTGTAAAGAATGTAAATTCTTTACGCATAATTGATTAAAAAAGGAGGTACAAAACTGAGTAATAATGGAAATGGTAATCGAAAAATATTTGAACCCATTGTTGTATTATTGCGGTTGTTTCGCAATTTGTGGGAGCGCCAAAATGTTATGACAGGTGAATCAAATGTTATCGATGATGAAACCGCAAGGGAGGAGCTAGAAAACAAATTAGACCCTCCCGATAGCGAACATAAGAACTAGTTAGCAGCTAGTTACATGCAGTCCCTATAGCTCTAAGGGGATGCTTCTTACCCTATTCTAAAACACTAATATGAATAATTTAGATATTTCTATTGTTGCGCCTGTATATTACCGCGTTGTTCGTCGAGAAAGTACTAAGTGGCATTTTATTATAGGTGAATCATTTTATAATCCCTTAAATTTACCACGATTATCATTAGATGATTTGTTCGCTGCATATAGTACAAGTATGTGTGAAGTTGCAAGAGAATTACTGAAAATCAATGGTGGTAAAGAAGGTTTATATCTTGTTGATTTAATGAGTAAAAATTACTACTATTGTGGTAATACGACTCAAGATGTTAAGTCTAAATTGATTGAACTTGGTGTTGGAAGAGAGGAGCCTCTAACTGGATAATAAATAATACTTGGTTACTGCCATACTCTTTTTAATGATGAGGTTGAAGAACGTGTAAAGATATTTATAAATACTATTTCTTCCAAATATGGATATCGTTATATTTCACTAACTTGAAATTTGCTGTATCTAAATCACCTACACCGTGTCATAAAAATTCATAAATAAAGTATTATCACGTTCGTACAAGATATGATATAGCCCTGGGATGGGGTTGAATATGGCAATTAAAAAAAATGAGGTTAAAATCGATGTGCCGTGTTTTAACTGACTTCAATGTTTCATTCGCTACTGTCAAATATTTTAACTGCAAGCCTTTGCTTGGGCTTATCACAGTTTTTAAGCGTTGCAGTACTGGCGCAAAATAGTACTAAACCTCTAACATCTGATAATGCTGCTGAAACTACCATTAGGGAAGTACCGGAGTTGGTCGGACAATGGGCTTTAAAAGATTTTTTCCCTTATAACTTCTCAGCAGTCTTTACACCAGAAGGAAAATTATACGTTTTTTCAGCTTCACCTTGGTTTAGTGGTGTGTTTGGAGGAGGAGGAGGAAGTTCTATTGAAAAACCGATGTTCTATGAAGTTGCTTACAAAATCAATACTAGTACCAAACCCATGCAGTTAGATATCTTATTGGGTTCTGATAAAGAAAATATCAAGACAATATTGGAAATGACACCGGATGGTAAAATACGAATAGAATATATGGGCTTGACTCCCGGAGCAACTCGACCAACAGAATTTAGCGTTGGTTCGATGTTGTTGGAAAAAGTTTCTAACATAACTAAATTACCTCGAAACAGTCAAATTACTAACGCTGCTCGTGAAAGTAAAAGAGCTGTACAGTCGGAAGCAACAAACTATATGGGTTCAATGTTACGCGCTCAACAAGCATACTTTCTTGAGTATAATAAATTTGCTCGTAGCATCCAAGATTTACAAATAGGTATTAAATCGGAAACCGAAAATTATAGTTACCGCATCCTTCCTCAAGGAAATCAAAAGCAACATGTGATGATGACAGCAAGCGCAAAAAAATCAGAATTAAAAAGCTATACCGGAGTTGTGTATATAGTTCCCAATAAAAAAGAAAAACTTACTATGGCTGCTATTTGCGAAACAGCAAATCCTAGCACTACTACACCTGCTAAACCAAAAATACCAACAAAATTGTCAGAAAAGGTTCAATGTCCTGCTGGTTCTGTCCTTCGGTAGTCTACCGTGTACACACAAGTCTGAGTAAATACCTTGACTTCAACTTGTATGTACATTGTAGCCTATAAGGGGAGAAGTTTTAAGAGGGTTTTTGTTCTGGGATGAAGATATCAAATCATTTTTAATTATTTGATTATTTCACAACTAATGTACTAATATTCATATTCATATTTATGAGGGATTTACCTACAGATAACTGAATTGGATTCTGAAAATTTCCCGGATTAACGCTGACTAAATCTACATAAGTAGTCCATGTTTGAGGAACTATACCATTATTAAAGAATATTGGAAAAGGAGGACAAGAAAACAAAGGTTGAGAAGCCTTTCTCTACATCGGTGAGATTTAAAATGTTCCGATAGCTCCGCATTTAATTTCTGTACAGGAAGCGCGGTAATTTCTGTACAGGAAACGCGGTAATTTCTGTACAGGAAGCGGTAATTTCTGTACAGGAAGCGGTAATTTCTGTACAGGAAGCGCGGTAATTTCTGTACAGGAAGCGCGGTAATTTCTGTACAGGAAGCGGTAATTTCTGTACAGGAAGCGGTAATTTCTGTACAGGAAGCGCTGTAATTTGTGTACAGGAAACGCTGTAATTTGTGTACAGGAAGCGCTGTAATTTGTGTACAGGAAACGCTGTAATTTGTGTACAGGAAACGCTGTAATTTGTGTACAGGAAACGCTGTAATTTGTGTACAGGAAGCGCTGTAATTTGTGTACAGGAAACGCTGTCATTTGTGTACAGGAAACGCTGTCATTTGTGTACAGGAAGCGCTGTAATTTGTGTATAGGAAGCGGTAATTTGTGTATAGGAAGCGCGGTAATTTGTATATAGGAAGCGGTAATTTGTGTATAGGAAGCGCGGTAATTTGTGTACAGGAAGCGGGCAAGATGCCCGCACTACACTTTCTATTATGATTTTTTACAAACAAATGATTTAGGATTGCTATAGAGAGTTTTAGTTTAAATCCGGGAATAATAAATTCAAGTTAATAAAAATAAGCATAGTCATGACTATAAACTCAAACATTGGGAATAATAACGACCCAGCAAAAGTTCTTTTAGATTGGATAGTTGCTGTGGGAATTAACGGATTTGGAGTTCTGTCTTCGGCAGAGAAGATTGCAGAAGACCATTTGAAGTCATGTGGATATGATAAGGAAAAAGCAATAAATTCAATAATTGCATGGAACACTGCTTATGCTGCTGGTACGGGATTTGTGACTGGATTAGGTGGTTTAGCAACGTTACCAATTTCTATTCCTGTTGGTTTAGCTTCATCTTATACATTGGCAGCTAATACTGCTGCTACCATAGCAGTATTAAGAGGCTATGATATAAAATGTGAACAGGTTCGCACTTTTGTAATTCTAACATTATTGGGTGACTCTGGATTGGAAGTAGTTAGAACTGCGGGTGTCCAGATAGGAAATCAAGTTACTAAGTCTCTCATTAGCAAAATTCCGAGAAAAATTTTAATCGAAATTAATAAAACGGTTGGCTTTAGATTAATTACTAAGACTGGTGAGAAAGGTATTATCAATTTAATGAAGTTGGTTCCATTCGCGGGAGGTGCTGTGGGAGCCGGATTTGATAGTGCTTTTGTTCATAATTGCGGTAGAATCGCAAAGGATATGTTTACTTCTATATCACAAGAGATGTAATAAGAGAAAACCTTTAGTATTATACCAGCACCTTCCCAAAAAATTTTCACTTCAAATATGAGCGGTAACCTAAATCAATCTAGAGAATTTGATGCGGTACTGGGAGGAAAATCTCCAATCATTACTTTCGATAAATTCTTTTAAGTCTGGTGGTAAAACAAAACGAAGCCGTATTTCTTCCTATCGAGTCTCTTGTGGTTTTATTGTTGATATAGCTCCGTAATTATTTGGATGAAAAGAGGGTTTTCGCGCAGTACTTCGATTGAGAAATAACCTTTTTCAAGTCCTTTAACCCAGCAAATAGCTAAATTTTGTTTGACTACTATTGTATTTGAATGATTTTCTCCCAGTATGCGTTTTCTTAACTCCAAAGCTTGGAGAAAAAGCGGTTCTGCTTCATCATACTTTCCGATTGAGTAGTAGAGAAAAGCTAAATTGTTTAAGCTGGTAGCATAGTCTAAGTTATGTGGAATATAAACTAAATGTCAACAACGACAACAACAAAAGGTTTAGGAACCATTTGGAAGTAACTTGACTTTAGTTACAATGTCCGCATCGTGTAAAGCTTTTTCTATAATGCATTTTATTTACATGCAAACAATGTAAAGTCTCTATATAGTCCTAGATTTGTTGTTGTTGTTGTTCGTTGTTGACATTTTTTTTAATTCCATATAACCAGGATGATTTTCTCCCAAGCGAGATTTGACTACAGATACGCATTGTTCGTACCAAGGTGATGCTAATGTATATAAACCCTGTCCATCATAAAATCTAGCATTGCCAAGAAAAGCCCAAATTAAATCTTCATTGCTCACTGTATCAATTAATTTTTCTGCGACTTCCGCTAAATGGGGAATTGTGTTTTTTACTGAATTTATTTCTTCTAAAATCGGTGAATCAGGAATTGTTTGAGCTATTTCGATAAAAGTACCCACGAACGCTCTTTTAAATTCGTCTATTTCTGGTAATACTGTTAACTTATCTTGTAAAAAATCGCGGATTAAAGTATGAATTTTATAGTAAAATATATCTGATTCTTCTAAAGAGTTAACCAAATGCCGTTGATAAAGTTCCTCAATCGCTTTATTTACATCATCCTCATCCCAATTTAGCGACTGAGTTATAGACTCTACCCAATCCCAGGCAAAAATCTCTGCCGCAAATAAGCTTAATAGTGCAGCAAATTTCTGCGTTTGTTCGTTCAATTCTAACCAGCTTAACTCGAACGCTGCTTTGACACCAAGTTGCGCTGTACTTAATGTTTTTTGCTGTGGATTTATCCCTTCTTGCTCTAATCGCTGCTGCTTTAATTGCTCTAGCATTCTTGCTAAAGTAAAATGAGGGGGTTTTTTAGTTATATATCTCCCGACTAATTCTATCCCTAACGGTAAATATCCTAGCCATTTACATATTTCTTTGACTATTTCTGCTTCTTTATTTACCTTTTTTTCACCAACTATATTAGTAAATAATCTTAAGGCTTCTTCTGGTGACAGCACATCTAAAGATATTTCCTCGATGTTAGCGTCAATTTCTCGCAATCTGGTTGTGATTAAGACGTGGAAGCGGTTATTTTTCGGTAAATAATCAGCAAAATTCTCTAAATCAGTAACGTCATCAAATACTATTAATACTACCCCATCTGGTGGTTGCCAATTTCTCCAACACCAGTCTATTTGTTGTTGTAGCGTTAGGGGTTGTTCTTGAATGTCTTTTTGAGGTATTTCTAATCGCAGGTCATTTTTGGCGAAGGTGAGAATTTCTGTTGCAATATTAGAAGAACGGACGCTAAACCAACAAGTTCCTCCAGGATAATCATTAATATGCTCTCTCGCGTATTTTACTGCTAGCTCTGTTTTACCAACACCACCCATCCCTGCAACTGCGGAAATTGCAACTGTGTGGTTTTGCTCGGTGAATTTTTCGTGGATAAGTGCGAGTTCGTTATCTCGTCCGACGAAATGGGAGGTTCCTTGGTGGGGTATTTTGTTTGCGGGTTTTATTGGTTCACGGGGGGGTTGGTTAATATATTGATTAAATTGTATGTTGCTGCCACTATGAGCAGTATCGACAATACCAGCTATATTGGCTTGTCTTTGGTCGTATTTACTGTTATTTATTGATAAGTTATTGCCAGTTCCTTGTGCTGACTGGTTTGTCGTGCTGGTGTTATCAACGATATTAGCAGTTCCGCTATCGTTGATTTGAGTTTGGTGACCTTTGGCGTTTTCTTTGTTTTCTTGATTCATCACACGACCTTTTCCCAGTCAGCACGTTGCTATATGATACTTACTCTACCTAAGTGATTCCGGAAATGATTATATTTGTTTCCGTATAATTTCGGATATGGTTGTTGAACTATATTTATCTCCTAGAAATTTTTATGGAGAGTGGAGAGGGTGGGTTTTGATAAATTTATCGTTGTGGTTGATGAGTTGTCTGTAAGCTATCCCATCGGCAGTTTTTACGCGAATATAGAGATAATCATTACCATTTAGTAGATTTTATGGTAGTTTTAGGACTATATTTTTTGATTATTGTCAATCAATTTAAAATAATAATGGTTATATCTCAATGCATTCATGAATTTATGATAATGATAATCTCTACATCTGTGTGGATTGTTTGCAAGGAAGGGAATTCTAGGGTCAACTGCGAAGAATACCACCTGATAAAATAAAAGGTGGGGGAGATGATTTTCTATTTCAACGGTTGCTTTCTACAACTAGCGAACACCGGAACGGTTAACTGAATAATCCCTTTTAACCAAGAGTGGCAAAATATTTAGGTTTGGGATTAGCGATCGCACTCGGCAAATACTGCGTTGACGGTTGTGCGTTGAATTTATGAAGATAATATCAGAGCAATTATGACGGTTGTGGTCTTGGGTATCGAGATGGCTGGCTAATGTTGTGAAATTCAATTTTTCGTAAGGGTTTGCGGCGAATATAGGGATAATCATTATTATTTTGTATATTTTATAGGTATTTCAGGATAATATTTTTAGGTTATTGTTAATCAATTTAAATTAGCAAGTCTTATTTTGCAATGCTTTAAGAAATTTTTGATAATGATTATTTCTATATTCGCCAAAGCTTTCTGTCCAAACCTGAATTCTAGTATCGCGGGGGGTAAATAGAGTATTTAGCAAATGTCTATGTAAAATGGACTAGTAAGTTCAGTTTTATTTTTGACTTTATTTTAGGTATTTTTTATTTTCCGGAGATGTATTGAATATACTATTTTGATAATTATGAAGCTTTTGCTCTGATATTTTTCTTTTCTTGCTCAAGCTGGTGCGATTCAAAAGCAACTTCTTTAAAATCTTCTATTTCTTCAAAATCTACTTGTACAAACGCATCCTTAAATTCTATACCCAATACTTCACTAACATTAAGAATTTCTATAAAGCTAGCACATTGATAATCTTTGTCTTCACAATCTATGACTCGTTGTTCTTCAATGCCTAAAATATCAGCCAGTTCTTTCTGGCTCATTTTAGCAGCAATGCGAGCTTTTAGCAATACATCTGGAAGTTTGTTAAAATTTTCAACTTTAATTTTAATTGGTTGGTTTTTATCACAATTAATTAATCTTTCATACTCGGCAATTTCTTCTAAGAATTCATCTACCTGACTTTGGTACGCATCCCTATATAGCTTCCAACGTACTTGGTCTGCTTTCAAGCTCTCATCATTCTCAATTCCTGCTACTGACTGCTCAAACTTTTGTAACCACTCTTTAGTAGTATTATATTGTTGCTCGTTTCTTATCATCATGGTACCCACCTAGTTAAATCTATAGCAATAATGCCCTTACGGACATTTCTTCTTGTATCAAATTGGAAAAAATCTATATATGGTGTAGCAGAATCATTTGCTGGATAGTTAGCCGGGAATATCTCGCCTTTGTACTTACTTTTTTGTTCAACACGTCGTAGTGCAAAATTATATAAAGTTGGAGCTAGCAAGTTCAACTCCTTGATATCAACCGCTTCTAAAAATGTAGGAAAATCTAGTTCCTCAATCCAAGTCCACGGTTTAACTTAGTACGAATAAGCGGAAGCGCTACTTGCTTTAAGCTTGCTTGGAAACTGCCCGACTTTTACCTTTTACAGTTACTCGCTCGACGACATCCTTAACCACCACTCCCCAGTTAGGGATAACAAAGTAGTCGTGCCGTGACTTAACTACGTTGCCAGTTCGTACTACAGTATTATTAAATTTTGACAACCCGCTCCATACGTGCTTTCTAGGGTTCACCCCTAAATAGGCGGACACAGAGCGGGGCATTCTTTCACTCAATTTCATGCCTCTACGAGCTATTACAATAGCTGCAGCAACATCAGATGGCAAACCATACATTTTCATGTATTTGACGCATCCAAGTAAACTTGAATATGCTGGATTTACATGAACTAATCTCAACCCACGATTGGATAAAATACTAGCTAATAATTCAAAAAATCTAGAGTATGCCCAACCGGAAAGCATACGAGCATATTGATTACCTTTTTCTCTTAGTTGTTGTTTTTTGATTGTAAAATCTATATTCTCAGCAACAATTGGACAAGCAAACGTATCAGCTAAAATTGCTAGTTTTAAACAGGCATTAACCAGTTGAGCCTGTTGTTTACCTTTTGGTAATCCTTGCTGCAATGGTATTTGACCCTGTAGTTTTAAATTTCCTTGGTAATCAATATAAGCCCAGCCAATTGAACTTGGATTAATATCAATTCCAATCGCTCCCCACTTAATATCAAGAGTACGCTTTTTGACTTTTATCGGAGTGAATTGTACTGCAACAGTCCACTTACCATCTTTACGATAAAAGTGCCATGTTTTTGCTCCGGATGTAGGTAAGCGAGAATTTTTTCTCTCAAAATTACCAATTTTTGATTGAACATGGGTTCCAAAATTAGACTCTAAGCATTTGGGTACTCTAATAGTAATTAAGTCACCATCCCATTGGCATACTTGGTTCCCACAGGTTTCATCCTTTGACCCAACAAGAAATATATCACTTTTAGGCACTTTTACTCTTAGTGGGGCTTTTTTTAAATGGGCAATTTGTTTTTGAAGTTTAGCAATATATCTTTTTTTATGATGAATATTTTTTCTCAAGGCTTGCCAATTAGTTAGAGCATCACTTAACCAACAACTTAATGGATAATTACATCCCGTTTTTGAGTTTATCCAGTTGGGTTTTAAGTAAAATTTTTCGGCGAGCAAGAGTTTTTTAAGTGATTTTTTTACCCACTCTAATGCTGATTTAAGTTTACCTTCTAGTTGTTTTATATGATTTACTCTACATTCTTTTGCTGAGTCTATTTTACCAATTGCAGATGATATAACACCATTAGCCTGACGTTTTAAAAAACCATATTTATTTTGGATATGAGTATTCCAACCAGACTTATCAAACTTTTTATCCCCAAGTGAAAGCAAATGATTAACAGTCTGACAAACAGCTTTATGGAACTCAGTCGCATAAGCTGCCAAAAACATTTCGAGCTTAGTAAAGCCAAGTGAGTTTAATTCATCTAATGGAGTTGGTAGTCCCTTACAATAAGTTAGAGTTGACATAAAGGTTGCTCTTGAAAACTCACATTATAATTAAACACCAAAACAATTATGAGCCAGTATTTTTTTAGGAAAATTTACATAAACATCGTTTGTTAATAAATATTAATTATTTGATGATGTTTGGTCAGCCTTTAATCCTTATATAAACTTATTTAATTAATATCTTTAACAATAGAAAAGCTTTTTTGCTATGTTTATTACAGGTATAAGACATCACAGATGCTGTCAATATATATATGCTAGATAACTGTTTTTTAACCTCATTTACAAGATTGAAAATCTCGAATATAAGAGTGAGTAAGAGTGAATTTCTAGGTTTAGTAGTTACCCTTTTTCTTCCTGGATTCAGATGCGTGTCTATGCTCACATCTTCCCTATCGATACTCCACTCAACTTATCCCTAACTATAATCTTGTAATTTACCCATTAATTATCGGAATACCTAGGTAATCAGGCAACAGTTGTTAGCCCTGGCATAGTTTAAATTATAAGCGTATAAGCAGCTTTGATAACTGCAAATTAAACTCGCTGGAAGCAACAGTCGCAATATTGCCCTAAACCTGTTATGGCAAAGAGCGAGCAAGATACAAGCCTTTATTGACAAAATATTTAGGTTTGCGATGAGCGATCGCACTCGATAGATGTTGGGTTGATGGTTGTGCGTTGAATTGAGGAAGATAATATCAGAGCAATTATGACGGTCGTGGTCTTGGGTATTGAGTTAACTGCTTTTTCTTCGTGAAATTCAAGTTTTCATCAGGGTTTGCTACGAATATAGAGATAATCATTATTGTCTTTCATCTTTTACAGGCATTTCAGGGCTATATTTTTTGCTTATTGTCAATTGATTTAAATCAACAATTCATATATAGCAGCGTATTGATAGTTTTTAGATAATGATTATCCCTATATTTCCGATTAATACTCGTTTCAGCTTTAGTTTTAGTATCTTCGGGTAAGTAGGGTGCGTTTGTCAACATGTTAAAGTATTCATACCTGATATCTTGCAGCGTACGTATATACAACTAATTAAAAATTCTCCGGAAGAGAAGGTAGAGACGCGATTAATCGCGTCTCTGGGTTTCAGGTAACGCATAATTAATTTATGGAGATGTCTATTATTAAAAAACTCCAAAAAATATTGCTAAACAAGACTTACTAATTTAAATAAGTTGTTTAAATCATTCGTATAAATACGTATGAACCCGACGGTTCGCTCCGGTTTAGAGCCTTTACTCGACCGTTCTCCATAACAAACTCAAACCTATGGTCAGAGAACCTTTGGGTTTGGAACGTAAGGTTTTTATAGGGAATCAGCTTTGATTCCGGCTCTCCTGGGGATACTAGATAGAGAAAATTATCTTCTTTTAGAACGACCTGTAACTTCCATTCTGTTGGTGTTTTGTATGTTCCTGCAAGCTGTGTTAAAAGTTGCGGGTCTAGAATTGCCGCCTGACGGGTGAACGTTGCTTCTGCTTCGTCGATTGACATTACTACTTTGTTCACTTCGCCTTGGGGATTGGTAAGGAAGTTCACCGACCACTTGCCGTCAAGCTCCGAATCGGGTGTATCGAAACGGTCATAGTGAAAGTGAGTCAGGGGCAGCTGAATCCTTCCGAAGTTGAATAGAAGATTGTCATTCTTCATTTCAATCTTAAGAGTGCCGTAAATTGGGTGCGTATATTCACCCACGTAATCAGTTAGGGAATGTGAGGAAGTGGTATTAGAAACCCTATCTGTGCCTGCTTTTGACCGCGCCTCCTTACCTGCTTGTTTGGACTTAAGTATTAGATTAAGCCAGTGATCGCTCCAAGGTGTTTGAGTCAGACCCAAGAGGCGTTCGTAGATATTGTAAGTGATTGTATTTGCTAATAAACTACAATGATCGCCAATTGTGAAGACAATCACACCAAGTTTATTTTGAGTCAGAAAAGACATCTGGGAATGAAATCCGTCAATATCTCCCCCGTGATATGTTAACAGATGTCCTCGATAAGATGCCGTCTCGCGACCCATTCCATAAACAGGGTTAAGCAATTCCCACCAGCCCCGTGTTTCGCCTAACACGTTTGGCAGTGCCATCCCCGGTTCTATGGTTGCCTTGAGTATGTTCGGTGGAAGAACCTGCTTACCGATATAATTGCCATCGTTCATCAATGCCACGAGCCAGTGGGAAATTTCTTCGATGTTGGAGATGATCGCCCCAGCGGGAGCTATGGCACTTAGTTCCTTATAGTATGGAATCTTGTAAATCTCGTTGCTTTCTCGTTTTTCGGTAAATGGTACGCCGTAGTCAGACTGCTTCAACATCTCGGCAGTGCTATAAATAGTATTGTGCATGGACAGAGGTTTGAAAATCCTCTCGCGGACAAACTCTTCCCAGGTTTTTCCTGACAGCAACTCAATAATGTACCCAACAACAGCATACATATTGTTGTTATAGATATAAGCTTCTCGCAGCGATACCTCTGGTTTCATGTACTGAAGCCTATCAAAGATATCTTTGCGAGTAAGAGAGTCCTGTTTATACCAGATACTGTCGTGACGAGTTATGCCCGTGCGGTGAGTCAGCATATCCCGCAAGGTTACGGTGTTATTTAAGTCATTGTTGTAGAAGCGGATTGTCGGAACCGCATCACGGATTGGTTTATCCCACGTTAGTTTCCCGGATTCCACCAGCATTCCCGCAGCTATAGCGGTAAAGAGCTTAGTATTAGAGGCGATTGGGAAAAGCGTTTTAGAGGTAAAAGGCAGCTTCTCCTCATAGTCCCGATAGCCATAACCTCGGGCAAAGATGAGTTTATCCTTTTCGACAATTCCTACACCGAAGCCTGGTGCGTTCCAGTCTTTCAAGAGCTTCTCCATATCAATGTCAAAGTCTTGAAGCTTCATAGCAATGTCCGTCTCCTGTGTCGTAAGTTGCATTGTGCTTTTCCTTTTAGGTTACTTTTATTCAGTCAATAGCAGCAGACGAAATCAAGAGGGTATTGAGCCGTTCTCAATATAAAAGATTTGTATTAATTGTCTAAATTAATTAGAAATTTACTTTTATAAAAAATAAGATCCTATTACCCGTTAGGGTGATTTTCTATTTACGCAAGTTGGCTCTCTAGTAGCATCGGAACAGAAAACCTTGGTGTAGAGGTTGAGCCGAGATAAGGGCTAGAACGGAAATAGGGACTGAAAACCCTATTGGATAAATTATATTGTGGAAGTTTCTAAACAATAAATTGATAGTGAATTGCATCTAATTCCGGCGATTCCACCGTTTAGCAGCTATATCACAACAGTTATATATATTACACAGATAAAGAGTAACAATGTAATTTTCTATGGTGAAAAATCAAAACTAAAATCAAAACCAAAATCAAAACCAAAACCAAAATAAAATCCCAAATCTTAAGTAAGTCGGTGGAAAAAAATTACTTTAGGTTTGTAGTTGCGCTTCAGCGCCAAGGCTTATTGTGAGCACCACTCGTCAATTTTACATTTGTTTACATAGCGGACTTTATTCCTGCCTACCTACTTACTAGCCAGGACGAGTACCATCTTCCCAAGTCCAAGTCATCTTCATTTCGGTCACTTTCCAACGTCCGTTGATTCGAGTTAGTCCGTGATTGTAATATCCTCCAAGCGTCCAAGTTTTACCTTTAGTGTTATCAAGATAAACATGATGTGCTTGAAACAAAGAGGTGCAGGTTGCTTTATCACCTTTAATCTCCACTGCATGATTTGTAATCATATGCTGTGTGGCTTTAAAAGTTTTGCTGAAAAAATCTGTCCACCCAGCTATTAATTTATCAGCTTCCACTGTACTGGGACTACCACCCGTAAGGGAGGTATAATCTGTTAAAACTTTATCTGCAAAAGCTGCACGACTAGCTTTCCAGTCTCGTAAATCAGCACCCATACCAATAATGTTTACAGCATCAATAATTTCAGCCCGGTCTGCAACTCTCTGCGTATTTGTAGTATTACTAGACACTTGATTATTATTTTGACGAGACGATTTAGTACGGGCTATAGCTATTGCAGTGCTTGAGATAAACCCAGCAAAACCAGCACCTAAAGCGAGAAATAAATTGCGACGTTGGATATTCATAGTTGTATTATTTAATATGGTTCGTGATTTTACAGTTAATTAAATCCATTTGGACTACCAAAAGCTTCTGTAAAAACAATTGGGTCGTAATATTCGCGGAATAAAATTACTTTGCCATCTTGAAACCTAAACAGTCCAGCGTAAGTGTTATTATAGGGTTTTTTCGTCGCTAATACTTCTATTTCGCCTCTAAATTCTACCCAGAAAGTATTGGGGTCTTTAGTAGAATATATTTGTAAATCGGGAAATTCCATACGTCCTACGCTGGTAGGTAATGCTGAATAATGTTTAGCTACTGCGGTTTTCCCTTCAACACGCTTGGGAAAACCTTTGGGAGAATAAGGCATATCTTGAACCCCATTTTCATGCCATAATTTTAGCCACTCATCCATACGTTTTTGAGATAGTAATTGAAAATATGTACGGATAGTTTGCTCATTTTTTTTGCGGATGCTTTGAGTATTAGTATTTGCTTGAGAAATTTTCGTTGGATTTGTTGGGCTTGTTGGGGTTGCAATTGTAGGCTGGCTTTTGGGAAGGATGCTTGATAAACCCCAAATTAAGCTTGCACCAATTATAATTCGTTGTAGTTGCATTGTTTTTACCTTGATAAGAGTGGATATTTATTTCACACAGAGGGGCAAAGAGTACAGACACAATTATTTTTTGAAAAAGCTACAGTGAATTTTGCAAATGTTTTACAGTTTCCGATACTGCTCGATTAACTATTGCTTCTTGGTCATAAAAATCAAATTGAGTAGCATTTTCCAACCAAACAAAATTCTTATTTTTTGTGGGTATAGCGCTGAAAAATTGGCTAGATCCTTCGGGAATAGCTGCCTTTTTGCTGTGAATAAATAATGTGGTAACTTTGATATTTTTTGCCTGAGTCATAGGGTTAAAAGTTAACCATTCCGACCATGACATCACTGCAAATTCATTAGACCATTGAGGAATTGCACCGCGTTGAGTGTCAAGATAATATGGAATTTCGCCGTACATTGGCGCTTTGGGATTTGTTTTACTTGCTGCGGGGACAACTTCGGCTTTACCTGTTTGTTCAAATTTCTTTCTTGCATTTTCTCCCAGTTTAATTTTATCTTGCACTGCTTTTTCGCCACCATAAACAGTATTAACAATTGCTGAGTCGTGAATCCAAGGTGCGACGGTTATTAATGATTTTATGCGAGAATCTTCAGCTGCAACTGTTGTCATGTAACCAGCGCTCGCACAAATTCCTAATCCTGCTATTTTATTTCCGTCAACTGCATTAACTGTTTGTAGGAAACTGACTGCATTTTTGATATCTGCTATTTTTTCTGTGGCAGATTCAAAGCCGCGCACCTTACCCCCGCTTTCCCCAAAGGTGCGAAAATCGAATGTGAATGCAGCAAATCCTTGCTCGGAAAGTTTTTGGGCATAGGTAGCTGGCATTTGCTCTTTGATTGTCATCCAAGCACCTGTGACGATTACCACGGGTAATTTATCCCCAGCCTTGTAGTTTGCAGGTAGATACAAGTTACCAACCATTTTTTCGCCCTTGCTTTGGAATGTTACTCTATTTATACCTGGTTTGTAGGCGTTAGTAGCAATATTCGCTGCAATAATAGTATTAGTGACTTCTTGTGCTTGAGGCTGTGTTGCACTGCTTTGTGACAAAGCTTGACCTTGAGCACAAGCGCTACCAGCAAATAAAATGAGTGAGAGGGTGTAAGCTTTCAGGGTTGTAGAAATCGCTTTCATGGTTGATTCTCCGTTGTTCTCGTTTGTTTGTTAAATCTAATTTAGAGAATCGACCCTCGGAAATCAGCCCCGAATCTTGCGCGACTATATCAAAATCTTGCTCTTTTGACTTTATCTCACGCAAAGCCGCCACATCAATTGTTTTGGTAATTTTGATATTTTTGGTGTACCTCACTTATTTGCAAAGTACTATATATTTGACATCTTATTTCTTTTTATTAATGCTATCAAAACTCCATAAAAAGACAAGAAGCTGAGTAAACCAACAATTAAAGATGGTTCAGGTACAGGAGTAATTGACTTACTTGTGTAAGTAATACCAATAGGACGTAAAAGTTTACTACTAGTAGGCACAAATATTGCATTAGTATTACTTTGTGTAGGTAGCGGATTACCGCTCAGAGCATCATAACGTAGGATGGCGCCAAGGTTATTGCTATTAGGTCTATTGTCAAAACCGACAGTATAAAGAAAATTATTCTCATCAAAAGTTAAACCACCAATAAAATTGCTACTTGGAGTAGTGCCTGTATAGTTAGTAGATAAAGTATCAATCAATGCTCCTGTTTTGGAATTATAACGCCTAATATCATTAGCAAAATCACTAACAAATAAATCATCACCAGGACTAAACCCCAATCCCAGAAGGCTAACAAAACCAGAACTGTCAGGTGATGGTGTTGGTTGGTCTATAAATACGGTAGATGTTTTTGTTGGGACATCAAAACGTAACACTTGAGAAGGCAAACCAAAGCTAAAATCTGGTTTCCCGTTCACTGCAACACTGCCCTGAGTCGTGACATAAAGACTGCCATCATCTCCAAACAGTAAACTATTAGGACCATTTAATCCTCCAGCTTTCCTATTGCCTTGTGCGAAAACATCTAGAAATACTCCTGTTTTACCGTCATAGCGTAGGATTTGGTCACTAAGAAAACTACTAACGTAAAAATTGCCATCGGGACCAAATGCTGTTCCATAGGGACGAACCAACCCGCCACCAGTTGCAAAAGTATCAATAAATTTTCCATTTGTTCCGTTGTAGCGAAGAATCGCAGAATTTTCTACTGTGTCCCCACTCGACACATAAAAGTTACCATCAAGACCAAATAGCAAATTATCTGGGGCTTTTAAACCTCCACTACCAGGAGTAATAAATTCACCCAAAAAGTTTCCATTCTGTTCGTCGAATAATACTATGTTGTCACCTTTGGTATTCCCGACAAGTAAAACAGCATTAGCCGCTTCTAGTCCAATACTCAAAAATGATGTACCCAAAGCTACCACAGTTTGAAGAAGAATTTTCTTATTATTCATTTTTAGGTTATATCGCAGAATGGCATTTTAAGTCAAAATACCAGTAATCACCAAATTTTTAAAGATGCTGTAACTAAAATTATGTTAAATTTATTTAGCTTTATACAGCCAGTTGATATAATCTACATCCTCAGTAGCTAACACCACAGCTTTGCTTAAATTTTAGTATTTTCAATCCATTGAAAAATAAGTTTTGCAACAAAGCCATAGCCCTTGATATAGCGAGAAATAGCAATAAAAAATATATATCTTTATCTAACCTATTTTTATATCATCTAGATTTGTGCGGGAAGGTACAAGATATCAGTTAGGGGTTAGGTTATTAGTTATGACTATGGTTGAGTTTTAAATAGGTACTAATAAATACCATGTTGTCCGTTTTATTTATTACCTAAATTTTGGTTTATCTTGTTAGTGTAAATATTTATATATTATCAAAAAAAATCAATTTTTATAATGATATTTTACTAATTGAATCTACTACATTACCGCAAAAAAGAGCAAAAGTGAATGACAGCCGACCCACTTTTTTATAAAATCTTCAAAGACATACCAGAATTATTCTTTGAACTTATAGGTCAACCACATCACAGCAAGAGTGCTTATCAATATAGCGCTCCGGAAGTCAAACAACAAGGTTTTCGTCTAGATGGGTTACTTTCAACTCGCTCCGGATACAGCTTTAAACCAATTTATTTCATTGAAGCGCAATCTTATAAAGATAAGAACTTCTACAAAAGCTTTTTTGGTAAAATAATACTTTATTTGACCCAATATGACCCAACCAACGAGGAATGGTATGCTGTCGTCATTTACGACAAACGCAGCAGCGAAGGAAGATTTCCCCCGTATTTAAAGATATTCTTACCAGCTTTACGTCGGTTTTATTTAGACGAACTAGGAAAAACTACCAATCAATCTCTTGGTGTGGGAATCATGCGCTTAGTCGTCGATAAAAAAAGGAAAAATAAAACTGGAGAATTCGCTCGACAGTTAATACAGCAAACAAAATCGGAAGTCAGTAATGCCGTTTTACAGGAAAAAGTCTTAGAATTTATTCAAACGGTGGTGATGGACAAATTTCCCAATCTAAGCATGGAGGAGCTAGAAGTTATGCTTGAATTAGAGTCGCTGAAAAAAAGCAAGGTTTACTTAGAAGGTAAGCAAGAAGGACGACAAGAAGGACGACAAGAAGGACGACAAGAGGGACGACAGGAGGGACGAGAAGAAGGATTTAGGGAGGGTGCGCTTGATAACAAGTTAAAAACCATTCCCAAGCTACTTAAGTTAGGGTTAAGCATTGAGCAAGTTGCTGAGTCTTTGGAATTAGATGTGGAAACTGTGAGGGAAAATGCTGCTGTTTAGCATTTTACCAAATTAGCTTATGTACGAGGGCATATAGAATTATGTCCTTGTTTTACATAACTGTGATAAGACATCAAGTAAAATTTAGACTAATGTTTTTTGTTGGTAAACTGACGATTTATTCTTTAATTTTTTTTGATACAGTAATGCTTTATTGACCGTTTGAATCTTTATGTCCCATGTATTGCTCCCCCAATCCCGAAATCCAGACCTACCCCTGACTGCTCTTGCTCCTATGCAGGACGTAACAAACCTCTGGTTTATGAAGGTGATTGCCCAATACGGCTGTCCTGACTATTTTTTCACCGAATATTTCCGCGTGAATGATACCTCACGACTCAATCGTAGCATTTTGGCGTCAATCACCGAAAACGACACAGGCCAACCCGTTTTTGCTCAAATGATTGGCGAAAGCATTCCAGACTTAGTAAGAACAGCACAGGAACTCTGTCAGTATAATATAGCTGGGGTTGACTTTAACATGGGCTGTCCAGCACCTAGAGTTTATCGCAAAAATGTTGGGGGTGGATTACTGCGAGAACCCGAAAAAGTTGATAGGATTTTGGGAGAACTGCGTTCTGCGGTGAATGATAGACCTTTGACCGTTAAGATGCGCGTAGGTTTTGAAAATACAGATAACTTTTACAAAATTTTAGATATTATTAATCGTCACAATATTGATTTGCTGAGTTTGCACGGTCGCACGGTAAAAGATATGTATCACGGAGCAGTGAAATATGATTTGATTGCCGAAGCAGTTAGATGGGTCGATTGCCCAGTGCTTGCTAATGGTAATATCAACTCTGCCACAACAGCAATAGAAGTGCTTTCGCAAACAGGTGCGGCTGGTGTGATGGTGGGACGCTGGGCAATAGCAAATCCTTGGATTTTTAATCAAATTCGGCAGGCTTTGCGGTCTGAGACAATCACACCTGTTCCTTTAGTTGAGGTACGAAAATATATTGACCGTTTATGGCAAACCCCTAACTCAGCAACTATGCCAGCACGGTCGCGTGTAGGCTACCTGAAAATGTTCCTTAATTATATAGCCCTTTTGGTTGACGCTGAAGGTCATTTTCTGCGGCAGATGCGACAAACCTCTACGGAACTTGAACTGCTTAACCTGTGTGACAGCGTTCTACTTAGTGATAGCACGAAAAATTTAGCTTTGGCGCCTTATATCATGTCCGGTTAATTACCCATAATAATGATTTTATTATTTTTATAGATTATAAGGGCGTTCAAAAGCTGACAAAGCTTAATTAAGTTTGGGAGGTTTTTTCTGTAAGTCCAGCCGATAAGGGGTTATGAATCTTCGGGTCGCGTTTGGTTTTAAAACTGAAGTACCTGTCCTGCGGTAAGGTATTATCTGGAATGATTCAACTTTGGATACTTCTCTATAAGATGCTGTAATTTTTATGTTGGCTCCGTCTGGAAAATTATCACCATCTTTTGGTGTTGAGAACTCTGAGGTTGCTTGCTTTTCACCAGCTGAAATTTTCACGCTCGCTTCTACGGGAGCAAGATATGGTTTATCGCTTTCTAAATTAATGACGATACCATCATTTGGTGCAGGATTGCTGAGAGTCACTGTTAACACTAATTTTTCACCCCAACCTACAAGCTTTTTATCTAGCGATAAAGAAATTAGTTCTGCTTCTTCCGTCTTTTGTGGAAGTAGGGTTATTGTTGCTGTTTTAACTTTTTCTTGATATGAAGCTGAAATTTCTACAGATTCATCATTAGGGTTATCGCTGCTTTCTTTAGGAATTACAAAACCAAAGTTTGCTTCAACTTCCCCTGCTAGAATTCTTACTTTTTCTTGTACGCGAGCAATAGATTTATTGCTACTTGTAAGTTTAATTGTAATGCCATCAGCAGGAGCAGGGTTATCAATAGTGACTTTTCCTCGTATTCTTGTACCCTTACTTACATTTTCGTTGGGTTCCAGAACTAAAGAGATAAGCTTGGACTCTACAGTTGGGGTAGGTGTTTCATTTGAGGGAGTAGTTTCAACTGGTTTAGGTGTTTCATTTGAGGGAGTAGTTTCAATTGGGGTAGGTGTTTCATTTGAGGGAGTAGTTTCAATTGGGGTAGGTGTTTCATTTGAGGGAGTAGTTTCAATTGGTTTAGGTGTTTCATTTGAGGGAGTAGTTTCAATTGGGGTAGGTGTTTCATTTGAGGGAGTAGTTTCAATTGGGGTAGGTGTTTCATTTGAGGGAGTAGTTTCAATTGGGGGAAGAGTCGCAGGTTTTAGAAATACGGGTAATAATATTCCCCCTAACCCTAACAATAGAGCAGCAACACCCAGTTTCATCAATAGTGGGTGGTTTTTGTTGTCTGCAACATTTTCGTCTACATGACTTACCGACTCAGATTCAGGCTCCAATAGCGGCAGTAAAGGTGGATTTAAAAGAAACTGGAGATTATGACTAGTTACTTCTATCCCTGATTGGTCATTTAATAGCTGTCTAATATGGAGAGCTTGGTTTAAATAACTCTGAGCTTCAATCACCTCATTTAAACAAAGAGAACGAGTACCCAATTGATGCAAAGCAAAAGCTTCAATCGCTTGATTTCCAGTTGCACGTGCTGCTTCAAGTACCCATTGCAACACTTTATTCCATCTATCCCATTCTCCACTCAGAGCTAATCCTTTCTCTATAGACTTTCCTAAAGTTATGACATCAGAAAATCTACTAAGCTCAAATGACCATTCTAATACTTTAATTATTGCTTCTGATATCGCTTCCGATTGTGAAGTTAAATTTCCTGAAATACCCTGATTTTTTTGTACCCAATTTGTAAAGTAGCTCACAGACTTTTCCATAAAGGCTGTGATGTTTTCTTTCTGACATAACTCCTCAACTAGGGAACTTGCAATATTAAAACGTTCTTCATCTACCTGTACTAAATTGCGTCGTAATAATGTCTCTAAAATTGGTTTAATCTGAGGGATTTCAGTCAAATCACCAATTAATTCCGCTCCTAAAGCAATATTTGCCCCAAAAGCAGCAAGTAAAACCAAAATCATCCGCTGAGCTTTTGTTAATGACTTTAACAAGCGCTCATTCCCAGAGCTACTGGAAGCGGTCGTATTAATTTGTTGAGCAAAAACAACTAAAGAAATATTTTCCTCTTTTACCAATGCAGAAGCCTGAAGAATTTGCAGGGGATGACCATCCAAAGCTTTACACAGTGCTTCAGCAGCAGAGTGTTCTTCTACGTTCAAAGGATGTCCTATGTCTCTGGTAAGCAAAGACACAGCATCATTTAAAGGCAACCCTCCCAACTTGATGGGATGTCCCTCACCCCAAAGTTGACGCTCTTGGGAAGCAAAAAGAAAAGTAAAGCTGGGTAAGACATTGATTAAAATTTGTACTTCTTCTCTTGTTAGCTTTACATTATTTAACAAAACCAAAGCTTTTTTATTTTTGAGAGCTTCACGAATTTGAATATCTGTAAGCTTAAAGGAAGTTCCACAATCATGGAAAGCGTTAAAAAGAATTTGTAGTAAATCAGATATCGATTGATGTTTGACACACTGATGGTAAATAATACCATCATTAAAAGCGGGAGTAATCGATGGATGATGAGCCAGATATCTTAGAATGACTGACTTACCCATACCTGGAGAACCATAGAACTCTACTGATTGGTCGTATGGTAAAGCATCAACGGCTACTTTGACTTCTTCACGACGACCCAGTAATAAAGGAAATGGACGAGGAGGTAAGAGAACGGGAAGGGGACGAGGTTTGGGAAATTGCTGGCTTTCCAGAGAGGTCGAAAGCATTACCTTATTGCCTAGCTCAGAATCAAGCTTGAGAATATTAATAGTTCCTACTTGTCCAATGCTTCCGAACAAAATCGCATTATTGCCAGCTGATTGAGAAATTGTGCTGGTCATAGCTTGCTCCTATTTTTGAATATTCAAATTACCTGCCTGTGTAATGTTTCCAAACAGAATTGCATTATCACCGGCTGTCTGTGTGATTGAACCACTATTTACTGGTTCACTATTTACTGGTTCTACTGGTGTTGTGTTTTCTTTATTTGTCCTAGTTTCAGAGGAAGAACGCTTTCTAGCTTTGATTGCTGGGGTTTGTGACTCCGGAATTCCTTTTAAATCAACAGATGCACAGCCTACTTCAAAACAATCCTCATATGTTCTACCCGCACCCAGCGCATCATAAAATCCTACAGCAAATTCAATTGCGGCTTTATCTCCTATCGCTCGATTCATTCCTATTACATAATCAATATGTTGATGAATTGCTTCGGCTTGGTCTTCACTATAGCAAGCATTAAGTAAAACGCACTCAACATGATTTTGAAATAATTTAAATAAGCGGGCTAGAGATTCTGTGCTTATTACCTGCATTTGTCCCAAGTTATTTTCCAAGACTAAACCTTGACCCTGTGACCCATGTCCAGAGAAGTGAACAATAGTCGGTTGGTAAGTCAATAAAGCACGACGCAGGTCATCAACTTGTACTGCCCATTCTGTAACTATTTCAAACTGTTCTCTATTTTTAGACCGTTGTAGGGAATCTTGAATTCCTCGTACTTCTTGGTCTAACCGTAGTTTATCTGTGTTTTGAGGGTTGGCTAATAATATTAAAATTTTTTTCATGGTAGTAAATAGTTGTAAATATATATATTTATGTTTGATAGTTAATACATGTTTAGTATTGTAGTTTCCTGAATTTATTAACTTTTTTTTCTAGATAATAAAATTAGAGCGAAGAAAAGCCCTGAACTTTAGCTCTAACTAAAAGCTGAAGCAACGCTAAAGCTAACTATAATAATCATCCTAACCCGTTTTCAATGGTTTTAGTATGTAGAGACGTTACATGTAATGCTTCTACAGGTGTTTCACTCTTCGTGATTTGCTTAACCGAGCAGTATTGATTAGTTTTAGAGGTTAGGTTCTTAGTTCTTACTATCGTTGAATTTTAAATAGTACTGATAAATACAAGATTATCTGTTTTATTTATCACTGAGATATTGACTAATATTGTTACTGTAAATATTTATATATCATCAAGAAAAAATAAAAATTACTAGTGATATCGTACTGATGATATCTACCGCATTACTGTAAAAGTAAGCAAAAAGCGAATGACAGCCGACCCACTTTTTTATAAAATTTTCAAAGACATACCAGAATTATTCTTTGAACTCATAGATAAACCACATCATAGCAAGAGCGCTTATCAATACAGCGCTCCGGAAGTAAAGCAACAAGGTTTTCGTCTAGATGGTTTGCTTTCAACTCGTCCTGGATATAGCTTTGACCCAATTTATTTCATTGAAGCACAGGCTTACAAAGATAAAAACTTCTACAAAAGCTTTTTTGGCAAGATAATACTTTATTTGACCCAATATGACCCAACCAACGAGGAATGGTACGCTATTGTCATTTATGATAAACGCAGCAGCGAAGGAAGATTTCCCCCATATTTAAAGATATTCTTACCAGCTTTACGTCGGTTTTATTTAGACGAACTAGGAAAGACTCCCAATCAATCCCTTGGAGTAGGAATCATGCGCTTAGTTGTCGAGAAAAAGAGAAAAAATCAAACAGGAGAATTTGCTCGACAGTTGATAAAGCAAACAAAATCGGAAGTAAGCAACGCCGTTTTGCAAGAAAAAGTCTTAGAATTTATTCAAACGGTAGTGATGGACAAATTTCCAAACCTGAGCATGGAGGAGTTAGAAGTTATGCTTGAATTAGAGTCGCTGAGAAAAAGCAAGGTTTACTTGCAAGGTAAGGAAGAAGGACGAGAAGAAGGACGAGAAGAAGGACGAGAAGAAGGTGCGCTTGGTATCAAGTTGAAAACCATTCCCAAGCTACTTAAGTTAGGGTTAAGCATTGAGCAAATTGCCGAGTCCTTGGAATTAGACGTGGAAACTGTGAGGAAAAATGCTGCTGTTTAGTACTTTACCCAATTAGCTTACCAACGAGGGTGTATACAATTACGCCCTTTCTTGAACTTATTATTCCCTGGAAAATAAACAATATATTAGGAAGGTTGACGCTTTACATATCGTGTGTTACGTTATGTAGTAAGACAGTAATACACAAGCGAATCTATAGTTTGGGTTCAGTATACCCAACTGGTGCGCCAAGATGATTAAATTGTGCGTATGCCGAACAGCGCAGTGAAACTGTCCCATCGTGTGATTAGCTCAGTTGGCAGAGCATCCGAAAAATCGGCTGGACGAAGGTTCGAGTCCTTCATCATACACCAAAAAAAGTTAGCTCACTGGAAGAGCGGTCGGCAGTTAACCGATTGGTAATAGGTTCGATTCCTATACTTTTACCAACCCTGTCCGGGTCAAAAGACACTACTTGTGGGAAGTAGCAGAAAAATGGTGAAGGAGAAATCCTGAAACGGTTCAATTCCGTTACCTTAAAAACTCAAAACTCTGTGGTGCTGGTGCGTGTTTTCGTTTGTCAGAAATGATGAGCGTTAATACAACAGCGAAGGAGCCTGTGCGTTTAGATTTTTTCTGACTTGAGTATGTCCTTCGTTTGTCACATCAAGATTCTTTATAGAATTTTAGAGTCAACAAACTGAACGGCATATTTGAGCGCTGTTGCTTTGACGAACCGAAAGGTAGTTTAGTTACAGCAATCTTAATCCAGTCGAAAAATATCTATCCGTCCGCATCTTAATTGTAGACGCTTGCACTTGCAGAGTTTATAATATTTCTCGTGTAGTATGTATACTACAAAACTATAAATTATGGCTTTATTTAATCTGGACTGGGTAAAAATGCCCGAATTATCTATCAATATTATTATGTGGAAAACCTTTTATATCAAACCTAACGAATTTGGAATTTTGTATCATCGAAGCGATTTTAAGAAAATATTGCAACCCGGTACTTATACTTACTTTGGTAGACACTGGCAAGTTAAAACCTATGACCTTAACGTGCCAGAAGCAAAGATTGAAAACTTAGAATTATTGCTGCGAAACCACAGTTCGGAGTTGGTAGATTACTTAGTAATCGTTAGAACTGCATTTAATCAAGCAGCTTTGGTACATTATGGTCAAAACTGGGTAAGCGTTGCACCAAATCAACTACGTGCATTTTGGCGTGGTTTTATTGAAGTGGAAGCGCATATCTTTAACTTGGAAGAAAGCTTAGAGTTGCCATCTGAGTTTCGTCTACAAACGTGCAGTCTTACTTTAAATGGAATTAAAAAATTCCGAATTTCCGAGTCTGAGGTTGGTTTACTGTATGTGCAAAATAACTTTGTTCGACCTTTGGAACCAGGTGAATATGCATTTTGGACTTTTGATAGAGAGGTAACTGTTCGTACTCTTAACCGAATCATACCAAATCCAGATTTTCCACTCGAAGATGTATTAATTCAAAGACATCCCGACTTTATTGCTGCTTATTGTGTAGTCGTGCAATTACTGAATACTCAAGTAGCTATTGTGCGATATGAAGGTAAAGCCATTTCTATATTAGCGCCATCTAGTCGCAAGCTATTTTGGCAAGGTGTAGAAGTGGAAGTTATAGATATCAGCACCGATGCTAAGTTACCACCTCGCTTAGTAGCTGAATTAAACTCTGGTTTACCAGAAGTAACTTATCTTGCTTGCAAGAGTTTGCATCTTTGTGAAGTTAAAGCACAGCATATCGGTCTACTATATATTAACCAAGAGTACCAATCTGAACTGCGACCAGGAATTCACGCTTGGTGGATATTTGGACGGTCTTTTCAAACGGAAGTTTTTGACTTGCGTCAACAAACAATGGAAGTATCTGGTCAAGATATCCTTTCCAAAGATAAGGTGCCTTTGCGATTAAACTTGACAGCAGGTTATCGTATCGTCGAACCACTACGAGCAAAAAATACTTTGTCAGATGCAAGTAGCTTCTTGTACAAAGAATTACAGTTTGCATTACGTGGGGCTGTTGGTGAAAAGACTCTTGATGCGTTACTTGAAGATAAAGGTGCTGTTGACACGAGTATTTCTGACTACATTCGTTCTAAAACAGCAGACTATGGAATTGAAGTAGCTTCTGTGGGAGTTAAAGATATTATCTTACCAGGTGAGATAAAAACTATCTTGAGTAAAGTAGTCGAAGCGGAAAAAGCTGCTCAAGCTAACGTAGTTAGACGTCGTGAAGAAACTGCTGCAACTCGTAGTATGCTCAACACCGCTAAAGTCATGGAAGATAATCCTATTGCATTGCGGTTGAAAGAACTCGAAGTGTTGGAACGAATTGCCGAAAAAATTGATAAAATTCAAGTCAATGGCAGCTTGGACAGTATTTTGAGCGATTTAATTAGTATTAATAACTCGAAATAACCGCATGGTTTATCACCGTAATAAAATACAGCAGATTCCAAGTGACTCAAGTACAATCGGGCGGTTCGGGATGCCCACCCCACAAGAGTTATAAAATTAAGCACTGTTTCTCATTTAACTACAAAGTGCTGTATTAGTGGAGGCGTTACATGTAACTTCTCTACATAGTTTTATTGCTATTCATCAAAAAGCGCATTCAAATCGCGATAACCACTAACTACACGGACAATTTCAATTCCTTCTTCAAATTGCTGATAAAAAATTAGATAATCATCCACTGGAAAGCTACGCAGAGCTGTTGAAAGTTCATCACGTCTACGTCCCATATTAGGAAAATTTGCTAATATCTCAAACTTTTGAATCATAGTATCCAAAAACTTGTTGGCGATATCTGGGTTTTTCGCGAACAGGTAATCATTAATTTCTTGCAAGTCTTGAGCTGCTTCAGGCGATACAAAGTAGATGCTCATTAATATATTACGCCTCAGCCTTTCTCGTTGCTTGATTTTTTTGACGTAGTTTTTCAATTACTTCTTTACCGTCAAGCCGTTCTCCACGTTCAAGCTGTTTTACCCCTACCATGATTTCTTGTCGCAGTTCTTCAAACCGACCCTTATAAATACTTTCCCTTTCCTCTAGCAATTTAATACCCGCAATAATAACCTCTTCAGTTGAATTGTAGTTACCATTTGCAACTTGACTTTGGATAAATTGCTCTAATTCCGGATTCAAGGAGATATTCATAAAATACCAGTTACCAATACTATTTTTCTATCCTCTTATTTTAAGGACTAATAATTAACTTATCAATCCCAACTCAACTGTTTCGATACAACAATACTAGATTAGCGGTAGCTTTTAGCTTCTGTAATGCCAATTTGGCAGCTTTTATAACTGAGTGTAGAGACGCGATATAATACCTGCGGCAGGCTCTGCGTTCACGAAGTCGAGCGGAGCTCCTAACGCGTCTCTACATTCTTTGTGCGGAGATATCTAATTAACACTACATATTTGTAAGTATTTGTCAACAGTTGGGTGCTTAGGAAACAACCTCTGTATTGTAATAAAATTTTGTCTTGCTTGTTCGCACTGTCCCTGATTGTACGAATTTAAGGCTGTACGAAAACGTTGGGTAACAACTCCCTCATCATTCTGCACACCCGCTTGTTGCAAAAAGTCTTTAATTGTATTGCTAGCAACAATAAAACTAAAACCCGATTGTTTGGTATATGCAAATGTAGAAATACCGACAACTTCACCTTTATTATTAATTACAGGTCCACCAGAATTACCATTAGTAATAGCAGCGCTAACCTGTAACACCAACGAACCATTCATATACTTACGAGCAGAGACTTTACCATTAGTAAAAGAAGGTTCATTGTAACCTACTCCTCTTTCTTGGGGAATATCACCAACACCAGGATATCCTACAGCAGTAATATCCTGTTGAACTTGGACTTGATTGCTATCCGCAATTAAAAGTGAGGGTGCATTTCTGAGATTGACTTTAATAATAGCCACATCTCGACCGCTGTCTTCTTGATTTCCGGAAACTACAACTTCAAAAGGTAATTTATCACCATTAGTTAAAATTACTTCTTTTTTGGTTTCGATTTTATCAAACTTCAAATCCTTGATAAAATCTTCTTTTGTTGGATACTTTTGGGAAAATGCTTCAATATCATTAACATCTTCTAATATCTGTTCTAAAGCCTTCATAGCCAGAATATCTTTGCATTCTGCTGTTTGTTCCACCAATTCTACTACATGAGCGTTGGTAACAATATAACCATTAGGATTAACAAAGAAACCCGAACCATGACCATCAATTTCTGGGGTGTAGTTTTTACCGTTGAATTTAACTTGTGCTTTGCAACCAATAACTACTCGGACAACAGCAGGCTTTGTTGCTTCTGCTATTAAAGTATCTTGAGGTAGTAGATTTAGTCGCATAGGTTCTTTTGTTGGTGTCGTTGATGTTGTTGAAACTTGATTCTGTATATTTTGTCTTTGTTGTGCGAATACACTAGATGAAAGTAATAGAGGAGTGGATAATACAAAAGTAGTTAAAGTCATTGCGCGAATTATTTTCAGCATAATCAATTCTCCTTGTGAATTAGTTATTTAATAATTTGCTTTCTCTTTTCTAATCATTAATATGTTTACTTAATTTGGGGATATACACTTTGGGAGCATCCCAATTTTGTGAAAATAATTTGTAGTGGGAGCATCTTGCTCCCTATTTGCGCGAGAAGCGGGCTGGAAGCCCGCACTACAGAAACTGTAAATTTACACATTTGGGATAGAGAAGCGGGCTGGAAGCCCGCACTACAGAAACGGGAACTGTATAGCTCAAAAAAAACTAACCTATATATCCACGTAGATTACCGGAAGCTACAAAATAAGGTCTCCGGGTAATTAATTGGGTGTAATGCGGTGTAACCAGACCCAAACAAGATTTTTCCTTCCGGGTCTGTTTGCACACTTATTTATGTGTAAAATCACAGAATATAAAATGTTACATGTAACCTATTTATGTACTACAATAATTAAGCAAACTCTTGCACAAATTATCGAATAAGCTGTTTTTTTTAACTTTTTAGCCTAAGTAATACAATTAAATTTATCGGGTGAGTCATGGAAATATTTGTAAACTTAGAGTTCGGTGATGGTAATTTTGAGAGCGGGTTTGATAAAAATAAGTTTGCGGTTACATTTGTGACCTTACCAAATAAAATCGCGCAGTTGTCAGCCCAGTTATCTCCTAATACTGAAATTCCTCTTTCCTACGAACATTGGAAATACCAGTATTATGCTTTACTATCAAAGAATGCTCGACGCGGTTTTACCAATAACCAAGTAACTCATATTTCCGAAAGAGATTGTCGCAACGAAGCACTGAATTTACGCCATCAAATGCATCAGTGGTTGCAGCCTCTCAAGTCTAAATTATCGTCAGTATTGCGGCAGTACCCCGATTCAGAAATTCGTTTGATAATCCACACACAAAAAGTGACATCCTCCGCAACAAAAGATATTTTACACCGTCTACCTTGGCACGAATGGGATTTTTTTACTGAAGATTTACCATCTCAAAATTATACAAAAGAAGCTGCTCTTTGTTTTAACTATCACACAGCTAAAACTCTTGTATCTAAAGATGAATCTACTACAAACAAGCTGACTACAGATGAATCCGCTAAGAAAATTAGGAGAGCCAGAATCATCAGTATTTTTGGCAATAGTCAAGGTATCGATACTCACACAGACAAAGAGTTACTGCAAAAATTGAAGAAACGAGGAACAGAATTAATTTCCCTCACAGAACCCAGTCGTGCGGACTTTAACATGCTTTGGGAAGAACCTTGTGATATCCTGTTTTTTGCAGGGCATAGTGAAACCCAAAACGATATCCAAAACGATACCCAAACTGGAGTCATCAACATTAACCCACGGGATTCCCTCAGCTTAACGGATATCAAAAAAACACTCAGTGCAGCAATAGCTAATGGGTTAAAGCTAGCGATATTCAATTCCTGCGATGGTTTGGGTTTAGCCAGAGATTTAGCGGAATTAAATTTAGGTTACATTATTGTTTGGCGTGAAGTTGTACCAGATATCATTGCTCAAAAGTTCATTGGATATTTTTTAAGTTCTTTTGCAAGCGGTAAATCTTTATTTACTTCCGTAGGGGAAGCCAGAGATAAGTTATTGGAACTCGCAGATGAACAAGACTTGCAAAACCAGCTACCGGGGATAACCTGGTTACCAGTCATCTGTCAAAATACAACCGAAGCTCCACCAACTTGGTCGGATTTGGGAGGGTTAACAGGAGAACTTCCCGATAACCCCTATCGTGGTTTGTCTGCATTTCGGGAAGAAGACGCTGCTTTTTATTTTGGTCGAGAAAAATTTATTGCTAGTTTGCGAGAAGCGGTAAATAATCAACCCTTAGTTGCTGTCATCGGTGCTTCTGGGAGCGGTAAATCTAGCGTTGTGTTTGCAGGGTTGCTTCCAAAGTTGCGAAATGTCGGTAATATCGGGATAGTCAGTTTTCGTCCGGAAAATAAACCTTTTGATAACTTAGCTGTGGCTTTAAGCGATATTTCTGACAAGTCAATATTACAGCATAGAAAAGTTAGGTCAAAAATTAATGATAATAGATTAGCGCAAATAGATTTAGAGTTAGATTGGCACGATGATGAGACAAAATTATGCGATGTTATTCAAACTTTAATTTCCTCTTCAAAATATCAACGTTTAGTATTAGTCGCTGACCAATTTGAAGAACTTTACACCCTCACTCCAGAAACAGAACGTCAGAGTTTTCTAAAGGCTTTATATTTCACAATTAAATACGCACAAAATTTTACCTTAGTGCTAACTTTAAGAGCAGATTTTTTGGGAATAGTCTTAAATTCCCTGTTGGGTAAAGCTTTGCAAGAGCATACACCTTTATTGCTCACACCAATGGAAAGGGAAGAGTTACGGGATGCGATTGAAAAACCCGCTCTGAAAATGAAGGTAGAATTGCAGTCAGGTTTAACCAATAAGTTAATCGATGATTTGGGTAGTCATCCCGGACGTTTACCTCTGTTAGAATTTGCTTTAACGCAGTTGTGGGAGAAGCAAGAAAATTGGTATTTAACTCACCAAGCTTATGACGAAATAGGGGGTTTAGAAAAAGCTTTAGCGAAACATGCTGATGAAGTTTTAGATGCTTTGCAATTGCAGGATTTAGATAACAGATATAAAGCAGAACAAATATTTATCCAGCTAGTAAGTCCAGGAGCAGGAACAGAAGACACCCGACGGGTAGCAACTCGTCAGGATGTAGGAGATAAAAATTGGGACTTGGTGCAAAAGTTAGCCGACAAGCGTTTGGTGGTGACGGGGAGAGATGATATTAATAAAGTGGAAACAGTAGAAATTGTCCACGAAGCATTAATTCGGGAATGGGGAACTTTTCGCAAATGGATAGAAAATAACCGCGAGTTTAGAGTTTGGCAAGAAAGATTAAAGCAAGATGAGCGAGAATGGGAGAAAAATAATCAAAATCCAGATTCATTATTGCAGGGAACCGCACTTTCAGTCGCTGAGGACTGGTACAAGCAACGGGGTGAGGAATTAACTGACAAAGAGTGTGATTTTATTAAAAAAAGTATCACACAAAGAAATAAACAACAACATCAGCAGAAATTTAGACGCAATTTAACTATTTTTAGCTTGGTTATGGGTTTGCTGGTGGTTTCGTTTTTTGCGGGGATTAGCGAAATTCGCAGAAATGATGCAGAACTACGGCAATTAAGTAGCCAATCTGTACAAAGGCATGATGCAGGCGATAATAATGAAGCACTAGTAGATGTTATCAAAGCCGCACAGAAATTACAACGTAACATTTTTAGCTTATGGGCAGAACCTGATACTAAAATTGAAGTGATAAGTGCATTACAAAGCCAGCTAGATTTTCAACCAACGGTCATCACCCACAATCCTAAAGGACATACAGGAGATAGGTATGGAAGCGGAGTTAATGACGTGATTGTTTCCAGGGATTGTAAAACTCTCGCTTCTGTAGGTGAAAAAGCTTTGAAACTATGGGACGTAGCGACTGGCACTAACATTCATACTTATACGGGTCAGTTTTATAACGCGATTTTCTCCAATGATGGCAAAACTCTCGCTTCTGCAAGTTACGACAACACGGTGAAACTCTGGGACGTGGCTACTGGGACTTCCATTTACACTCTTAAAGGACATACAGGAAGAGTTTTAAGCGTGCTTTTCTCCAACGATGGCAAAACTCTCGCTTCTGCAAGTTACGACAAAACGGTGAAACTCTGGGATGTAGCTACTGGTACTTCCATTTATACTCTTAAAGGACATAAAGATTCGGTTTCTAGTGTGATTTTTTCCAACGATGGCAAAACTCTCGCTTCTGTAAGTGATGGCAAAATTGTTAAACTCTGGGACGTAGCTACTGGTAATTCCATTAAAACCCTTAAAGGACATACAGGTAGAGTTAATAGCGTGATTTTTTCAAACGATGGCAAAACTCTCGCTTCTCTAAGTGATGACAAAACGGTGAAACTATGGGACGTAGCTACTGGTAATTCCATTAAAACCCTTAAAGGACATGCAGGTAGAGTTAATAGGGTGATTTTTTCTAACGATGACAAAACTCTCGCTTCTGCAAGTGATGACAAAACGGTGAAACTCTGGGACGTAGCTACTGGTAATTCTATTAAAACTTTTGAAGGACATACAAGCAGTGTTACAAGCGTGATTTTCTCCAACGATAGCAAAACTCTCGCTTCTGTAAGTGATGACAAAACGGTGAAACTATGGGATGCAACCACTGGTGCTTCTATTAAAACTTTGGAAGGGCGTACAGGCATTGTTACAAGCGTGATTTTCTCCAGCGATGGCAAAACTCTTGCTTCTGTAAGCGATAATAATACTGTGAAACTGTGGGATGCAGCTACCGGTATCTCCGTTAAAACCCTTAAAGTAAGTACAGACAGGGTTACAAGCGTGATTTTCTCTAACGATGGTAAAACTCTCGCTTCTGTAAGTGATAGCAATACAATAAAACTGTGGGACGCAGCTACTGGTAATTCAATTAAAACCCTTAAAGGGGATACAGATAGGGTTACAAGCGTGATTTTTTCCAACGATGGCAAAACTTTCGCTTCTGCAATCGATGACAATACAGTAAAACTGTGGGACGTAGCTACTGGTAATTCTAATAAGACGCTTAAAGTAAGTACAGAAAGTGTTAATAGCGTTATTTTCTCTAACGATAGCAAAAATCTTGCTTCTGCAAGTGATGATAAAACGGTGAAACTATGGGACGTGGCTACTGGTAATTCTATTAAAACCTTTAAAGGACATACTGGTGGAGTTAATAGTGTGATTTTCTCCAAAGATGGCGAAACTCTTGCTTCTGCAAGTGATGACAAAACGGTGAAACTCTGGGACGTAGCTACTGGTAATTCAATTAAAACCCTCAAAGGACATACTGGCAGAGTTAGTAATGTGATTTTCTCCAATGATGGCAAAACTCTCGCTTCTGCAAGTACTGACAGAACGGTGAAGCTATGGGATGCAGCTACTGGTGCTTTGATTAAAACTTTTCAAGGACATACAAGCAAAGTTAATAGCGTAATTTTCTCCAACGATGGCAAAACTCTTGCTTCTGTAAGTAATGACAAAATGGTAAAACTCTGGGACACGACTACTGGTAATTCAATCAAAACTTTGAGAAGACCATCTTCTGTCAAGAATCTCAGCTTCTTAACTGACGGTAAAATCATACGTTTTGTTAGCAACGGTGATACGGTCAGGTTATGGGATATTAATAGTGGGCAAGTAAGTACCATTGCGTCTCTCGAAGCAAGCTTCGATTATCTGCTTGATGTCAGCATTTCCCCAAATAGCAAACAGATTGCTTCTGCGTCTTCTGATAATACGGTAAAATTGTGGAAACGTTCTTTTCAAGGAACACCCGTAACGCTTGAAGGTCATACAGCAGAGGTATTAAGTGTCAGTTTCTCCCCAAATAACAAAATACTTGCTTCTGCATCTTCTGATGCCACTATTAAACTCTGGGATACTTCTAAAGTAAAAGAAATCAAGACTTTAAAAGGACATTCAGCCTCAGTCAATAGCGTTCGCTTCTCACCAAATGGTGAAATTATAGCTTCTGCAAGTGATGACAAAACGGTAAAACTCTGGGATGCAAAAATAGGCAAAGTTATCAAGACTCTTGAAAGACATACAAACTGGGTCAATAGCGTCAGTTTCTCCCCCGACGGTAAAACTATTGCTTCTGCATCATCTGATGGTACAGTGATATTTTGGGATGTCGCAAAAGGAAGCTACATTAAAGAACACAAAGAAGAAGCAACAAGGCAAACAAATACAGACGCTATTGACGACTTGTCAGACATCCTTGACTCTTTTGAACCTTTTAACACGAACGAAAACAAACCTCCCGCAATTAATAGTGTCAGCTTTTCACCTGACGGTAAAACTCTTGCTTTTGCGACTAATGACAGAGTAGTAAAAATTTTGGACGTTAACAGTAATAAGATATTATTTGCTACTCCTAAAAAACATGAAGCTAAAGTTAATAGCGTAAATTTTTCGCCTGATGGTAAAATTATTGTCTCAGCGTCTGATAGTACTAAAAATACCATAGGTGAAAAGCAGAGCCTGAATAATATAAAATTGTGGGACGCTGCAACAGGAAGGGAAATTATAACCCTGGGCAAAGTTTCAGATTCAATAAATAGCGTCAGTTTTTCATCAGACGGTAAAACAATTGTTTCTCCCTCAAATGATGGCACGTACATTGTTTGGAATTTTGATTTAGATGATTTATTAAAGCGCGGATGCGACCAACTGCAAAGAGATTTACATAATTTGAAGGAAATTGATAGGTCAAATGTCACTGACAAAGATAGACTGTTGTGTAAAAATTAAGCCGTTTTATTAGCTAATTTCAAATAAACAATATTCCATTATTTTTTGTAATACGTTCGTGCAGGGTGCCGCTTCGCGAACGCGCTACCACATGATGGGATATTTTATTTCTCGGTCTCTTCCCAAAACTGTATAGCTCTAAAAAACCTAACCTATATATCAACGCAGCCTCTCGGAAAGCAATAAAATAAAGCCTCCCACTCATTGGCTGCAACATCAGCATCCAGTCATATCAGGCAAGAGGAAAAAACAAACATGATTCACCCCTCAAACTACTGGAAAATACATCTACCTACAGGAGGAGATAGACCAGCCACAAACCAAAAAATTATCGCTCAAGGAGAAGAATTTTTTAAACAACACTTCCCCCACCTAGCTAACAAATCTACACTGACCTCAGAAGAAAACAAACACATTCACACCGAGTTGCTAGCAATCTTCGATTCCCACAACGATGCTTACCAAAAAGCCATAGCGCTGCTGTGTTTGCGGTGTTATATATCAGAGAGAATCTTAATTGCTTGCAAAACCATTCCCCAGACTTACAAAATTTCCGGAGAAAATCTTTTTAGCCATACAGATTTACTACCCTTTGTTTTAAACGACGATGGTAGAACGCTGGTGATTTTGGATAGCGAAAGAAAAACCCAACTTGTTTTAGAAAAAGACGGTACAACAAGACCCATAGTGAAAGAAGGAGCAACAGTAGGAAGATTTTTCAGCGTCGAAATCTTGCGGAAATTCAACAGACAACCAGGGAATAACGAAAGTTTGGACAACTGGGTGACAAGACTTACCAACCATAATGATGATATCAGGTCTTTTTTATGGAGTTTTGGGTTAGGAACACCTACCGATTGGGCGTTATTATGTAAATCTATCCCTGTTAAAATGGATGCGCTACTTTTGCAAGGTGATAGAGAAATCATCAATGCCTTTCAAAAAGTTTACCAACGGGATAGACTGCAATCCCAAATCAAAGGACGCTGTACGGAACCAACAGCAAACCAGTTATCACAAATGTTGGGACTTTTGCAGCAAAAAAATATTACTCTTGACCCCAAACAACTAGTATCCCATTTCCACCGCATAGCTGAAATTTTACGAGAAGATTGGCTTTACAGAAAAACAGGTAGTCCAAAAACAGTACCCACAGAAGTTTACGATAATTCAACTAACAATTACCAACCCAATCCAGAATTACCGTATTATACAGACCGTAATTTAGAAGAACTGGAATCGGAAAAGCTAGGAGAATTATGCAAAAGCATGTTTGAAGAAGTATTAAAAGAAATAATACCCGAAGTAATTCACCAGCGGGTCGAAACTTTACAAAAAAGTCGAGGGTACAGAGACTTTGCGACAAACTTTCCCGAAGGTTTACGACTTTATTATCAAGAAAATATGTCCATGAGTGAAATTGGTCAACAGTGGGGAGTTAATTGGTCTAAAGCTAGACGCATTTTTGAGATTGAAAATTTTATAGATATCATTCAATCGCAAACGGAGGAGAGATTTTCGCAAAAACTTCTACAATCATTAGACAAACAGCGAGTTGAAGCTATCTCTCATGACCCTGAATATTTAAAGAATATTTCTGTTTCAATTAGAGAGTTTGCTTGTAAACAAACATTTGATTTGGCAAAATCAGAGTTAATCTTAGGTAAAAAACAAATGAAAAATAGTTTGCTAGCTAATTTAATTCGTGCATCTTTTCAGAGCTTAGTTGTTGCATAAAGTCATCTGAAGATTATAATAAAACTAGGGAGCCAATATAATAATTCAAAGTAAATACACATAATAATAGGAGAATATATGAGTAATTTAGCAAACGATTTAGACTCTACATATAATTCCAGTAAATTATCACCAAAAATTGTGTGGCTAGAACCAGAAACTTTAGATGAGGCGAAATTTATGAATAGCCAAACTATAACCCAAACAAACCAATGGTTAACATATCTAAACACGCTTGCGCTACATGGTTTTGAAAAATGGCTGCGAGAAAGACGACCAGGTACAATAATAAATAAAGATATCGGAGATGCTACATTTGAAAACATTTGTTTTCTCAGCATAGGTGAATATCGCCTATGTTTAATCGTGCTTGATAATTTGGTAGAGAATTTTGTCAGTATTCCAGCACAACTGATTACTTCTAATAATACCGCAGCACATTTTTATGTTTTAGTTGAGGTTTTGGAAGAAGAAGAGCAATTAAATATTCACGGATTTTTGCGTTACGATTTATTGTCAAAGTATTCTCAAATGAGATATATTGCACTGCAAACAGATGGAAATTATCAACTTAATTTATCTTTGTTTGATGGGGAACTAAATAATCTCTTGCAGTATATATCTTTCCTAGAACCATCCGCAATTAAATTACCAGTAGTTGCGGAAAATAAAAACAGTTTAATAGAAAAAGTTTCTGGAAATATCAACAAAACTAAGACTAAATTAGGTCGAGCTTTGGTAAATTTAGATAAATGGTGTGATGGAGTAATCGAAGAAGGTTGGAAATCGACTAAATCTGTTTGGGATACTATTCCCAATAACTTAGCTTGGGGTTGTGTCAGAAGTCGGAAAGAATTAAAAGATTTCCCTTTCTCCCAGACTAAATTATTTGATTTTGGCATACTGCTACAAAACAAATGTTTAGCTTTGACTGTTAACCTCAAAGACAAAGAAAATCAAGAAAGAGTGGTGCTTGTGCAAGTTCTTCCCTATGAAGAGAAAATTTTACCCCCTGACCTCAAATTAAAAGTCACTCTTAACCCAAATACATCTGAGTCAATTAGTCGAGAGGTATGTACCAGAGAGACTGATAATGCTATCCAACTGGAATTTAGCGAAAAAATAGGTGGGGAATTTCAAGTTGAAATTAGCTATGAAGGAGCGGTGCTTCTGGAAGAATTTACCATATAAAAGGCTTCCAGTAATGTAGAGACGCGATTAATCGCGTCTCTACATTATTTTCCGGAGATGATAATTGATGTTGAGTTAAACATGTCAAAAAATTAGTTCGCTTTTTTTCGCTTACGGAGTTTGAATAGACCAATTAAAGCAGAAATTGAGATTGCAAGACTGCTGCTAGGTTCTGGAATATCTTTAACAAATACAATTGAAGTAGGACCATCTAAACCACCACGACCAGTAGTTACAAAAGCATCAATAAAATTTCCTGTCTTAGCGTCGTAACGAAGAATACTATCAGTTTCAAAACTATTAACGTATAAATTGCCATCCAGCCCGAAGACTGCTTCTACAGGACGGTCAAGCCCCCCGCTACCGCTTTTAACAAAGGTATCAATAAATCGTCCTGTAACGCTATTATATCGAGAAACACTATCAGTACCAGGATTAGCAATGTAGAGATTACCATCAGGAGCGAAAGTAAAGTCGGCAAATCTATCACCAGGATTACCTTTTATAAAAGTATCAATAAATGCCCCTGTCTTACCGTTATAGCGTAAAATCTCACCCTTAAAAACACTACCTACATACAAATTTCCATCCCTTCCAAAGTCAATACCAACTGGTCCAAATATTCCACCACTACCAGGTGTCACAAAGTTATCTATAAAATTACCAGTTTTACCGTCATAGCGTACAACCTTATTTCTACTTTGTTGAGTACTCGAACTTGAAAGGTAAAAATTCCCATCTGGATCGAAAGTCAAATCTTCTGCAAAATCAAGTGTTTTGTCGCTAACAAAAGTATCAATAAATGCTCCTGTCTGAGGGTTATAACGTAAGATGTTATCATTGACAATGCTGATAACGTAAAGTAGCCCATCTGGTCCAATCTTCATACCTGCTGGACCGTCTAAGCCATTAGCACCACTTGGGATAAAAGTATCAATAAATTCTCCTGTTGTATCGTTGTAACGGAGGATACTATCATTTTTAATGCTGGTCACTAGCATTGCCGCTTTTGATGAAGGAGCCATCCATCCCCAAAGCGCAAAAGCGATTAACCAAAAGCTAAACTTATAAAACTTTAATGACTTCATTATTTTCTAGTAAAATACCGCTTGCTAAAATACCAAGATTTTTATTCACGTTACCACTTAGTTTCACAGATATCAATTGTAACAAAAAACGTTTGATATATTAATTCTTCTGGATTAAGAACAAGCTGACCCCAGATTAATTGGTACTCTCCGCACCGATATAATAGATGTTTATGCTTTAAACCCAAGGGAGAAAAATATGTCCAATGCTAATGTTGCCCAAGGTAGCTGCCTGTGTGGAGCGGTTATTGTTCTAGTGCTTATTATCGTGAGTAGAGTTTATAATTCATTATCTTCTAACTTTTCTGGTGGATGTAGATTCGCAGCAAACAACAAACGGCGCAGATTCACAACACCAAAGCGATTCAAATGCAAAGCTTCAACTGTTGCTCGACCATAAGGCGTTTTACCTAACACCCTTGTAAAATCATCACTCCACTCAAAATGTTCACTCCAAGGCTGTCGTCGAGGATTATATAGTGCTATTTTTTCTCCCGTTACTGGGTCGGTTCCTTGTACTTTGGCATGTTTATAACTATTACAGCCAACGCAACTCCAAGCAAGATTCTCTAAAATTGTTTCACCACCTGCTTGTCGAGGTTTTATATGTTCAACTGTGAAGCCCTCAGTTGCAAATTGTTCGGAACAGCGACAATACTCGCAGTAACCACGCGCACGAATAGCAACAATACGCCTCATTGGTTCTGTGGTTCGTTCTGACATTATGCTGCGTTAGTGTGTGTAGGTAAAAACTCGTTAATCAGCACCTTTAAATCAACTTTGCGAAGGTGAGCAAGTTTTATTAATGCTTCTGCGCGTTCTGCATCTTGTTGCTCAATACGTTCAACGTACATCAGTAACTCTTGATGCTCTACTTCTGTGATTTTTCCGGCTTCATTTTGTTGGCGCAAGTAAGTTAATCTATATTGTTCTTCAGAAGGCAGACGGTTTTGAATAATTTTAAGCAAAGCGGCTTCGCTTACCAATTCTGGTTTTGGCGTTTCTGACACCTGCAAAGCTTCGTGAGAAAGGGCTTCCAAAAATTCAACTGCCTTTAATAATGATTCTCCCGGTAATTGTTCCAACAGCGTAATAGCTCTTTTGCGAATTTCTGTAGGTGGAGCCATAAGAAACTTAACCTCATTATATATAGTTTCAATTATAATCATCCTGACCTATAGCGCTATAGTCAAAGCTTCTGCTCAAACCGAATTATATAGCTGAAAAATTTAATTTATCCAACGCCACAAAAAACGCTTTTATCTCCAACCATGTTGCAGAATTCTTTACAAATAACTTCGACCTGCGAAAAAGTCTCAATCCAAACTTTTGCGGAATTACAAGCGGGTAAACCTGTATCTGGCTCGTAAACTATTCGACAAGGGCCATTTATGACCACCTCGTGACCGTAAGTATTGCTATCGTGTCGTTTCACCGTAATCACAGGATTGCGATCGCCCGTTTTATTATTGCTACGAATGATATGTTGGTTGACATGAATGTTAGTCACCGCATTGATACGACGTGTTTTCCAGGAAAGTGTTGGACCTCTAGAGCCTTTTGTTGCTTGTGGCATACCTTCAACCAACGGTATTACCCAAATTTTCCCTATTTTAAAAGCACCTGTGATTCTTCCCTGTCTCAGAAGCGTTCTGACTCTTGTGGAAGATACTTTCAGTTTTTCTGCTAATTGTGTGACCCCGACGTACATAAACAACTGTTCCGATACAACAATGCTAGATTAGCGCTAGCTTTCAGCTTCTATAATGCCAATTTGGCAGTTTGTTAATTGAGGAAATACGGTAATTATATGGAAGCGTTCAGTACAATAAATAGTTAGACCACAGGATTTATCAGTTTTGCTCTTTACTGTGGAGGAACTAACAAATGCTTGATAGTCAACACTTCATATTTAATATCTCAATTTTGCTGTTAGCGGTAGGGCTGATTGTTCATACAATTGCCGAAGCCTGGATTCCTGCATATCAAAAAGTTAAACCAGACTGGCAGTCAGTCGTTTTTGACCGTGTGCTTTTCTTAGATAATTTGCCCATTTTTATCTTTTCTATCGGTGTTGCTTTGGCTGGCTGGCAATGGCCAATCGTGGGGGGTCTTTTACCTGCAATTGGACTAACTCATTCCTTGCTAGACCATCTGGGGTTGAGTTGGAAAAATCAAAAACTCCGACCTGGAAGTTGGACTGGACTGTTATTATTATTGCCGCTCAGCCTTGGGGTCTATACCTTGAGTTATACCTATCATATTCTGGCATTTTATGAATTTCTGATTAGTGGTGCAGTTGGTTTAGCGATATCACTATGGCTACTTTGGATGACTGTGCAACAATCACCAGAGCATAACAGCTAAAGTACTAAGTCATTGATGAATTTGTATTTTCACTAGTTACTTAAATTCAGTCATACCTCAAACAAAAAATAAAAAATTAGCTAAAGTTGAAATTTAACAAATTTCAATATTTGAGAATACTAGAAACGTATCAAAATTTTAGACTGCGAAAGAAGTGGAGTTCAATAATCCTAGATATTGTTACAGGTTTAGTGAGCGCTATAATCACTATATTCTTAATGGTAAGATTTTTGGTAAGCATTAATTTTTCCTTTCTTCAATCAGTAGTTTAATCTTTTTAGTTAATTTGCTAGTCTTTCTAAAACTAATACCTAAGTATTACAACAAAGCATAACAAGCAAAAGTTTTCGCTGAATAAGCTTTATTATTTTTGCTTTTAAAAAGAATAATGCAAGTACTAATACATGAAGTTTATTAAACATTTTTACGATTTTTTATATCCTAAAAGGTATAATCTAACCAGCTTTTTTAGCTAAAGTTATTTTGTAAATATTGAATAGGAATCTACAAAAATGTCAGATAATTCTTTTGTAATTGTTTACAATACTCTAGAGAAAAAATATAATAAAGCACAACAAAAAGATTTACAAAATATAACTATAAATCCTCAAAAATCTAATAATAAGATTAAAGATTTGCTAGAGATAACACTTTCTAGTATGGAAGAAACTTTTGAAGATTTGCTCAAAAAGGCTGATGCACCCCAAGAATATCAAAAATATACATCCATAAAGTTTTATGGGCTTGATAAGATTATTACTTTGCCAATAGAAATTCGAGAATTACAAGAGGAAGGATATACAAAATATCAAGCTAGAATTATTGCTTTCGGTCAAACAATAGTTAGTGATATAGTCACCTCTATAGCAACTGCAGCCGCAGGAGCTGCTGCACTTTATTTTGGAGCACCTACTGTAGTAGCTGTAGTAGCAACTGTAGGTACACAATATGCAGCAGGGCAACTTTATGAAGCAACTGGTGGTAAAACATTTGTTACTAATTCATTAGTAGATTTTTCTGAATTCGTAGCAAAGGAAATACCAGGTACTCCATTTGATGCTTTTTATAATTTGGATAATAAAGCTAATATAACCCTGTCTTCAGAATTTGCTAAGGTTGTAAATGCTTATAGTGAATACCTAGTAATTCCTACAACAAAAGGAGGTTATTCTGTTGCTTTAAATGAAAAAGATAAGGCTATTTTCCTTAATGAAAAACCTATTCAAACTGTAAGTTATTGGGATGTAAAAGGAGATAAAGGTGTAAATGTAAACCTTGAAGATGGGACAGTTTTTCCTGCTGTTGACCCTTTTCGGAAAGCATTAATTGGTAATAATAGCGTGTATTACACATATGAATATTATGGTACAGACGGTACACGATATGGATTATATTATGATGAAAAAGGAGATGAAAATTATGATAACTATCTTGGAAATCGTCAAAAAGCATCTACATCTTCCGAGCAAATAATGCCCTTATCTGCTAAAAATATTGATAATACTGCTAATACTGATGCTATCAAAAATTCTTTTCAAGAGTTGAATACATATTATAATTACAATGGATCTACTAATTTTTGGAGTACTATGATTGAGAATATTGAACCTCCAAATCAGGTCTTTAATGCGAATACAACTAAACTAATTTAAAATATTAAGCAAATTAAGCAAAAATTGAAAGACTAATTTTAAGCTGACATACTTTGGGGGTAGATGCTAATTTTTTAGTTGACATATGTAAATTAAGATATGCTGTCTTTTGTGTTAGTTTAAAAATGCTTCATTATTAGTCGCTAAACGATAAATATAACCTTTCTCTCTTAAATTATTATAAAATCCAGAAGCATACTTGTTAACTATTTACTCAGGCTCTCTTAAGTTAGCACAAGTTAGAAAGGCAACCAATTAACTTGCCACCAAGGTTTTGGATTTGACGATGCATTCCAGGCTTTAGTTCCATCTGTATAAGTGTAAGTTCCATCTGCATTACATAAAACTACTTTTATTTCTCCGCCTATGACATGACCGGAACTATTAAATATATAAATTCAGCAGTACACCTTGGCATTACAAGATTTTATGTATTAAAACAGATATGTAATCTTACAGACAAACTGATAAAAGCAAATACTTTATGGGTTACGTTCTTCTTAGTATCTAACTAAATTAAAAGCAAATACATATATGGAAATATTAACTCAGACTGATTCTCTCCTTGTATTACAACACAAACCTGTTAGCTTTTGGGAGCAAGGAAAAAAACTTGCCATGATTGGAGTCATGGTCAGCTTGTTACCTTTGCTCGCAATAGTCTTTGGAGAAAATACTGGTATTAAATTAAGTTGTGAGCGCTTTATAGAAAGCAAAATTAACTGTACTTTAAATCGATTTTATTTGACTCGTATGGAAACATTAAAAATATCTGAACTTCAAGCTGCAAAGGTTATTGAAAAGAAATATAAGGGCATGAATTATCAAGTAAAAATTATTGCATCCAATGGAGAGTATTTGTTATTTAAACCAACCCTTGATAAACAACAACATCAGCAAATAGCTAAAAACATTAATGAATTTATTACTAGTAATCAAAAAACATTGTTAATAAAACAACAAGATGATTTACAAGATATTGCTGGAAGTATTGTACCATTTTTCATAATCGGTTTTATTTTTATTGCACTTGGTTTTTATGCTATTACTTTACCCACAGTTTATTGTACTTTCGATAAAAATTTAAATAAAGTTGCAATAGAGCGTAAAAGTATAACAAATCATAAAATTATTACGTATCCATTAAGAAGTATTATCGAAGTTGGTATACAGCCTTTTGGTACAAAAAGTCGTCTTGTGCTAACTCTAATATCTCAACAAAAAATATTAATTGATAAATTTTACAGTTCTAGTAAAGATAATGTTGAGTATTTAGTAGATAAAATTAAATATTTTCTAGCTATTGATTAAAGTACGTATCGTTTTTGTCGCGTAATTCATCCCGACACTAACACGAAGTGTATAGTGCGGGGCTTCTTACTGCTTAAGCTAAGGTCAATTAACGGCTATCTGACGATTTCTGTTCTATGGTTTACCATCAGTAATAGAAAGTAGTTGCTCCAGGTAAACTTATGAGCGCTGACAAAACACCAGATGTCGGTGGAGGAATGCCCGTCATAAAATACTGGGCAGATAAAACTATATCTGTTGATGGTGTCAAGGTTTGGCAGAAATTGTTTCATAAAAGTGCTTGTCTTTCCTGTGCGTGGGGGACAGGTGGCCAAAAGGGTGGTTTTGTTAATGAAGATGGTGAAGTGTTGCAACGTTGCGCTAAAAGTGTAGAAGCAATTGCATCAGAACTACAACCAGCCACACAGTTCGAGCAAAACTATACTTTGGAACAACTACAAGAATTAAATTCCCAGGAAGCAAATAATTTAGGTAGGTTGACTCATCCTTTGATTTTACGTCGGGGAAGTTCGCGCTATGAAAGAATATCTTGGGATGAGGTTTATCAAATTGCGGAGACAGCATTTAGAAAATCTTCCCAGCGTATAGCTTCGTATAGTTCTGGTCGGTCATCGAACGAAGCTGCATTTTTGCTGCAACTGATGATGCGTTCATTGGGTTCCAATAACCTAGCTGATTGTTCAGACTTGTGTCACGCAGCTTCGACGGTAGGGTTAAAGCAGATGTTTGGTTCCGGGACTTCGATGGTAAGTTTAGAAAATCTCAAACAAGCCGATTGTGTGGTGTTGATTGGTTCTAATGCACCAGCAAACCATCCCCGGTTGATGAATGAGTTAATTAAACTGCGGGAACGTGGTGGTAAGGTAATTATTATTAACCCAACCGTAGAAGTTGGTTTAGTTAAATTCGCATCCCCAGCGTACCCCATCAAATCTATGCTAGCGGGTGGTTCGGATATTTCCTCGCTATATCTTCAACCCATCCCTGGTAGTGATGTCGCTTTATTTGTGGGGATACAAAAATCTTTAATCGCACAAAATTTAGTTAAACAGGATTTTCTCAAAGCCCATACCGAAGATTGGGAAAATATAATCAAACATGCTGAAAGCACTTCTTGGGAAAAAATTACCACAACTTGCGGTATTTCCCAAGACGAAATTACAGCCGCAGCGAGGATGATACGCACATCTTCGGGTGTAGTGTTTGCTTGGGCAATGGGAGTCACACAACAGGAAAACGGCGTCGATAACATTTATAGTATTGCCAATACTGCACTATTGACAGGAAACGCAGGAAAACCAGGTGCAGGAACAATGCCCATTCGCGGACACTCAAACGTGCAAGGATTTGGCTCGATGGGTGTGACTGTCAACCTCAAAAAAGAAATTCAGCAAGCTTTGGAAAAACTGTTGCAACGTCCTTTAAGTCGCATTCCTGGCTACGATACACGAGCATTGATTACTGCTGCAGAAAAGGGTGAAGTTGACACTTTAATATGTTTAGGAGGAAATCTCTACGCAGCAAACCCCGATTTAAACCAAGCAAAACGCGCTTTAGGACAAATTGAAACCATTTTTTATGTAGCAACAAAACCCAATCTCGGACATTTTCACGGTTTAGCAAAGCAAAATACTATTATTCTGCCAGTATTTACGCGCTTTGAAAATCCCCATAAAACTACCGTCGAATCGGGTAATAATTTTGTCCGTCTCAATGATGTGGGGACAACTCATTTAAAAAATGGTGATTTGATTTCCGAAGTTAAATTAATCGTTGAAATTGCTCATCGAGTTTTGGGATATAACCCAGTAAATTGGCGTAAACTTCAAGATACAAAATACGTCCGCGAACTGATTGCAAAAACAATTCCTGGTTATGAAAAAATTGGTGATATGGATATTACAGGAGAAGAATTTACTATTTCTGGACGTATTTTTAATCAACCCAAATTTGCTACAGATACAGGTAAAGCAAAAATGTTTGTTACACCTTTACCAAAGTTAAATTTACCGAGCAAAGCAGATTTTGGGATAGCGGAATCAACCCCAGGTATTGTCTTAATTTTGGGCACAGGAAGAAGTTACTCGCAACACAACACAGTTGTTTATAAACCTGGTGACTATTATCGCGGAATGCCACACCGGAATTGTATTTTAATGAATCATCAAGATGCCGATAAAGCTGGTTTTGACGAACATCAACGGGTAACAGTTCAAGGTGATGCAGGAAAATTAGAAAACGTGGAAATTATTTTCGGAGATATTCGTCAAGGTGCAGCAATGATGTTTTATCCGGAAGTCAACGCTATTTTTACCGCGAAAATCGATAAACGTTGCGGTACACCAGCTTATAAAAGAGTACCAGTATTTGTTTATTCAATTTGTTTATCAAAAAAATAGCGGTTAAAAAATAATATTGATAATCACAAACGCAAACAAATTTGGACAAAATGTATAAATTTGCAGCAGCCTCAGAAAGTGAATCGATTGTGTTCGGTGCCGCAAAACCTGGGTATAGCAACGAAAATATCAACCAGTGGATTGAATTTATGCGGGGTCAAGATATTAAGCGCGTTTGCTGTTTGCTTTCCCAGACTCAGCTAGCTCCTTACTCAGATTTTGATTTACTAGAAGCTTATCGAAACAGTTTTGGATTGAATCAGGTTTGCTGGGCACCAATTGAGGATTTTCAACTTGCAGATAGCGAAACTTTAACTCAGCAAATTTTACCGTTTTTGGCAGATGCAAACCAAAAAAGCGAGAAAGTTGTGGTTCACTGCTATGGTGGAAGTGGACGCACGGGACATGTTTTAGCTGCTTGGTTAGTCTATGCACGAGGATTATCTAACCAAGCAGCTCTTGAAGCAGTTAAACAAACTGGTCGTAATCCCTATGAGGCTGCGATTGCTGCTCCTTTGAAAGGTCGAAATCCTTGGACAGTTATTGCGAAGCTAAACGAACTTTTAGACAATTCCCGTTGTGCTGGGAAAAATCTTATTTAATTTTCAGTACATAAGCAATGGTAAACCAGGTTTTTCAGGATTTTTAGTAAGAAAACTTAATAATGTTATCTTGATAAACTTTACTCTGGCTCTACTCCTTCATCTATCCAAGCGTCAATAGTTCTTTTAACTTCTGATTCGGTAAGGGCTGACCACTCTTTATCATTGATAATTGTCCTAAATACGGCTTTTTTTCCGTGACCAACTCTTTCAATAGTGTGTTTGCGATACAAAGTGTTGGGCTTAATCATTTTTACCTTGGTAAATTAGTGGCTTTTGTTTGTGGCAAGCAGGGGTATTTGCCAGCAGAACATAATTCTATTGTATTACTTGACTTGAGACAGTGGTTTTAAAATTGGGATGCTCTTCATTAATATTGAGTTATATTTTTAATTTCCGTAAAAACGAATGCAAACTCAACCTGATTGGAAAAATCTGATTGAAAAACTAAGTAATGGTTCCGATGTTGATGTAGTTGAGGCTGCTAAAGCTCTGACAAACTACCCCCACCAAGATTGTGTTACCTCTTTGCTTGAATTTATCAAGAGCGAACAGTCAGCTTTTAGCTTAAGCAGTAAGAAGCCCCACACTATACACTTCGTGTTAGTGTCGGGATGAATTACGCGACAAAAACGATACATACTTTAATCAATTTTTACTTACGGTAAAAGAGATTAAAGTACAGTTGAGTTTTTGTCAACTTCAACTCGAATAAGTAAGACTTGGCTAATAACTTCAGCTTCTACAGTCATTACTGCTGCAGGAAATAGGGTTTATATGACACTAACAGTAAAACATTTCAAAAAAATCGCAATATTTGATTCCACATCAGTGATTGCCGAAGAGCTACTTTCTCAAGACTTGTTAAAGCTTGCTAAAAAAGTTACAGAGTGGGGAAAAATAGCTACCAATAATGGTGCTGATTCTTTCTATGTGCGTTTATATGATGCGAACAAAGAAACTGTAGATACAATTTTGGAGAATTTGTCTTATAAAGAATTGCCAATCATACTACCATTTTCTCTTAATTATAAATCTTCTCTGGTTAGTGCCTTCCATTTTAGAGAGAATGACAAAATTAAAACTCATCAGACGAAAGACCGTAATGTGTTATTTGGCAAGTCATGCCACTCGTTGAAATCTATAAAAGAAGCGGAACAGTGCGGAATAGACTATGTATTTTTTTCACCTATTTTTGAGACACAAACTCATCCTTTATCAAAAGGAATTGGTTTAAGTTTGCTCCGTTCGGCTTGTGAATCAACGCTTCCGGAGGGTTTTTGCCCTTGGAGGAATCAACCAAAATAATTACAGGCAATGTCTTGATGTAGGTGCGTTTGGTATCGCGGCAATTAGTATGTTCACAAAGTCATGATGTGACCAAACCCAAAAGTTGTCAGTGTAACTAGACCTAAAACTTGTCAGGGTCACATCAATTCAAAATTCAAAATTCAAAATTCAAAATTGCAATTAGTGTTAGCGCGACGTACAACGTAGTGAACGCATTTTACATTTGTTTATATAGCAAAATTTATTTTTGCTGACTTACTTATGCTCATAGTCTCGTGAGTACTACGATATAAGCGTTTATCTCGTATTTCTTGTAAAACTTTACCAGCTTCGTAAAAGCTTGCTGCATAAACATAGGTATAAGCAGCATATAACTTACACATAGTCTAGTAGGAGTAAAGTAAATTATTATGATTCACCACATTTCTATTTCTGCCCAAAACCCTCAACATGTTGCAACTGTTCTAGCAGAAGTTGTTAAAGGTCAAGTAGCCCCTTTCCCACCCCATCCAGGAAGCTACATAGTTGTCGCATTCGATGAGCATGGCACTGCGATTGAAATTTTACCTTTAGGGTGTGAACTCCTTCCTGGGACTGAATTAGATTCCGTCCATTTTGTCCACAATCCCCATCCTTCCCGATTTACAGCAACACATGCTGCAATTTCGGTTTCAACAAGTCAAGCTGAGATTGAACAAATTGGTTCTCGTGAACAATGGCGTGTCGTGCGTTGTAATCGCGATTCTCTCTTTGATGTGATGGAATTTTGGGTAGAAAACAGTTTGATGATTGAATTTCTCACACCAGAAATGGCACGCCAGTACCTAGCCTTTACCCAGCAGCATGATGCTGTGGAATCCTTTTTAGCTCAATCTGCTGGAACAATTTCATAATCTGTAAGTAGGTATCAAGCTAAGATGCGACCAAAAACCTACACACGGTTTGTAAGTCCTGCTAACAATCAGAAGCGAGCAGGACTTTTCGTACATTACTTTATGTAACAGTAAAATATAAACTATTGGTTACAATAAACCTTAAGCCCCCAGTTCTTGTTCTAGAAAAGTTAACATTTTTTCTTCAAATGGAGTCAAGTAAGGGCGCTTTATTTCACCTAAGTGTTTTAAATTAGCAATCGCCGCTTCTTCCAAATTAGGGTTACTGCGTAGTTTTTAGATGCGCTCGAATATCTTCTGCATACTCAAACAGTCTGAATCTGAGTACTCAAATGATTTTAGGTGGTCTACTCGAATGACATAAATCACGGGTAATATGGGCTTTGCCGTTGTAAACCGGTTTACAGAAGCAATTCTGATATGTAACTACAGCAATACTGGCTTTACCCATCTGTACTATTTTGCTAAAATTCTGCTCAGTAGAACAGAAGCATTACTTGTAAACTACTTTTAATTACAGTTGCACTCCACTTTTATAATCTCACTACAATTCATATAATTCTACCTTTTGTTTCAAATGTCAACCCTAGGTAGTACAATTAATCTAGAATCGAGACAAAGTAGCTCTGTAACGCTTACGCCGAGTACAATAGCTAGACCTTCTATTATTTCCGGTGATACGCCTTTAACGTCATCTGAGGTTTCTATTTTGTAAAGGTATTGCCTGGATATCTCAACACCGACTTCGTTCAGTCTGCTAGCTATATCCACCAATGGTATGCGACCGCGTATTTCTCGCAGCTTGGAGCGACGTTCTGGAGTCCACTTTATAGATAAAACCTCGCTCATGGGTAACATGATAATTTCTTTCCTGTATAGCTTAGTTTCCATAATATATGCTACTTTTAGTTTACGATAAGAATCACTTGTGTGTAACTATTAGTAGCATCGCATATGCCTTGCATAGGATTATTAGCCGTAAATAAAGATGGTTTTACCAAGTTTATGTAACTAAACTATTGCGGAGATTTTTAATGGAACCCTTGGAATACTGTAGTTTATACCTTAAAAGCTCACGTCCGGGAGAACGAGGATACAGAGCCGCGTGTGTCAGAACATTGGAACAAGCCAATGAAGGGATGTATGTTTATCAAACCATAGACAAAAACTGGGGTTCTCAGTTTGAAAGGAGAGCAGACGTAGTGCTAAAAATTCTCCAGGTCGCTCACATAATCAACTCTATTGGGCAAACCCTGGAGAAAATACAACCCAGACTGGCTGATTTTATAGAAGAGGTCGTTAAAGTTGCGCCCTACAAACAGCATAAATAATTGCAAATTTTTATTTAGAATGGTGAGGTATCTGCGAGTTGATATCCCTAAGCGGTCGTAAATTCTTGATTGAAGCATAACTGGCAAGTTTTGATGGACTGTGTTCATAGTTGAATCCGTCGCCAAGTTTTTGTATGTTTCAATACTTAATAACTCACCACTTACTGTCTAGTAATTGTCTAGAATGAGGATACACTTTAGCTACCAATAAATAGATATTACGATAATTAGGAGACAAAATAATTATGGAATTCAACCCAAATAACAATGTTGTTAAACTTTGTCTTCAAGGTATAAGCATGGAAGAAAAAGGCAAACCTGAAGAAGCAAGTAAACTATTTCTTCAAGCCTGGAACGAAGCGACATACGACTTTGAAAAATTTATTTCAGCTCATTATGTAGCCCGACATCAAAAAAATGTTTCCGATAAATTAAAATGGCTCGAGACGGCTTTGCAGTTTGCATTAAAAATAAATAACGACACTGTTAAGAGTGCTTTCACGAATCTATATTCAAACATTGCTAAATGCTATGAGGACTTAAGCGACCCTGACAAGGCAAAAAAGAATTATGAATTAGCAACTTCGTTTAAGGATAAACCTTCTGACAAAGGTCCTTTTTATCATGGAACGAAAGCAAATTTGCCAGTTGGCGATTTGTTGACAGCAGGGCGCAGTTCTAATTACAAATCTGAACTCAAAATGAATCACATTTATTTTACAGCCCTTGTTAATGGAGCGGGACTAGCTGCTGCATTAGCAAAAGGGGATGGACGTGAACGTGTTTATATCGTTGAACCGACAGGGGATTTTGAAAATGACCCGAATGTTACAGACAAAAAATTTCCGGGTAATCCGACACGCTCATATCGCTCCCAAGCACCATTAAAAATCGTTGGCGAAGTAACAGATTGGGTAAGACAAACACCTGAAGAACTCCAAAAATGGCGTGAAAAGTTGGACAATAACAAAGGAGAAATTATTAATTAATTTCTGAGTAGTTCCAACCGATTGTGGTTGTATAGCAGCAAGAAAAATTGTCCCAGAACTTTTGGAGTCAGGAACTACAAGAAAAGTAGTCCAAGAATCGTTATGCTTTACGAATAGAGAATGCAGTATAGGTATTTCAAGGAAGATACCTTATTGGTGATGCTTGTGTATCACCAAATTTATTTTCCCTTAAATAATTATTTTGTAGTTTAATATTACCGTTTGATTTAATCAGTTGTGGAGATAACTGTAATCGACTGCTGTCACTCAGATAAATACCCCTTCCTGTTGGGTATGAGGATGTAGTTGTCTTACTATCACATGAGGTTTGGCGTTGGACAACTTCTTTAAAATCAGCCATATTAATATGTGTCCAGGGCTGTACACCCCCTATATTGTACTTTGGGAATAGGTTTGTAAATGCATCCCCAATTTTATTAACATTTGAATAATAACTTTATGCGCTAACTGTTTTCTATTCTTCTAAAAGTTCTTTTGCGGCTGCATCCAGTCTTTTATTTGCGTCATCCGACAATTTAAAGCAATACGCGCTAACTGCACCTGATGTCAAACCCAAACCTGCGGCTGCTGTGGCTTCAGAAATTTTGTTCATACAAACCGATACAGCAAATGTAAGACTCAATATAGTAGTTGCTCCAGCCAAACCGACAGCAACATTAAAACTGAGTTGAGCTTGTCGAGAGCGCTCTCGAAACCATTGGGATGCAATTTGATGACGATTGTTAGCTAGCGAATGAATATCTTCTGCAATAGTTGCTGCAATCCAAATCGAATTGTTACTGTGAGCATGAAAATTCCTATCAGAATCAGTGATTACGGTGTTCTCATTCAGATTTTGTGTGCTAACTTGATACTGTTCGTCCATAAAAACCCCTCCTATGGGTTATTTGTACTAAATAATTTGCATCGTAGCTGCGAACTACTGAGCAAATTTTGAGAGAAAATTTCTCTAAGTGCGCGTGGATAACTCGAAAATTCAAACTTTTTACAAAGCCTACCTGGCTGCGAACGACTAGGTAGGTTTTAAAATAGTTAAAATTTGATGCCTTGTGGTCAATTCTTAAAACATTCCTAAGAAACTAGTTGTTTTCTCCTTGTCAACTAAGCTATACATATGCTAAAAATTGTCATCTATACTGACATCGCAACAATAACCTAAACAATATAGGTGCGCCATCCGTTTTTTTACGTATGTAAAAAACTCTTTTTCTTAAATTTTTATAAAAAATCCTATAAAAGATATATTAGCAATACGTATTTATACTTTTTACATACATCGTAAAAACACGTAGGCAATTATTTCTGATTTGGAGGAATGATGGATAATCTGAAGTCTCGTATCAAGGGTTCATTTAAGGGATTGAATAATGTGCTGTGACCTATCCCAAACAGAAGGATTTCAGTTGAATAAATTGAATTTGATTACAAGTTTATAAGCTAATACTGATGATACTCCTTTGACTAAAAGTAATATTTTCAACTTTACATCACTTAAATTAGTAGTTAATCTAGGAAAGTTAGTACTTTATCAGTACCACGATACAATTAATTTTTCAAAGAAAATGAGATTAAAAAACGTATATATTGCTGTAACAACCACAGCTTTGGTACTTTTCGTGACAGCTTTAAGCGTAGTCGCACAAAACACAGCAGGCTTTCAGACACCCACAGGCAATATCTACTGTTTAGCACAGGAAAATAAAGAGCTGCGTTGCGACATACAAATAAATAGTGCAAAGTTACCACCAAAACCGAAAGACTGTAACTTAGAATGGGGTAATGCTTTTGGTATGGATTTGAATGGAAAAAGCGAGCGATTCTGCCACGGTGACACTATATTTAATCCTAAATATCCAGTTTTAGGCTATGGTAAAACTTGGCGTAATCAAGGTTTTACTTGCGTATCAAAAAAATCTGGTGTCACTTGTACTAATAAAAAGAAGCATGGTTGGCAAATTAGTAAAACTAACCAAACACTTTTTTAAAAGTTCTGTTAACTTAATTCTTAAACCCAACTTCGTGGGTTTTCCTTGTGTAGGTGCGATTTCTAATCGCCAAGTGTAATAGTTGTAATATATACTTCTTATCCACCTGATTAGCCACCCTTATTATTTAAAATCCCCTAAAGCAGTATCCATGCCTCAGGGGTTGGTAACCAAAAGTTATCAGCTTTTAGCTTGTAATCATCATTCCTGCCTAGTTTATTTCCGGTTCCTATAAATTTATTCTTTAAGCAGTGGTGTTTTACCTCTAAACTATCGGCGCAAAACGATAAATAAACTTTTTATAAAAAGCGCCGAACCAGATTTGAACTGGTGTACCGCGTGCATTAATCTACAGGGGTCGATGCAGAAAGTGAAGTTTAACGTTGAACTTGGAGTAATAGCCTAAAACTAAGACATTAAACTAAATTGTGTCGAGAAACGCCTTTACCATTTGGCCACCTCCCCTAAAGTAGGGAGGGTAGGAATCGAACCTACAAATTTTACTATAGACACTAAGACTTAACTTGTACTCCAAGTATATTCTATCTAATATTTGAGGGAGCGAACAGGTACCCAAAAACAGAACGGGAAACAGAATTATTTTTGGTCACTTCCAAGCTATTAGCCTGTTCCCTTGCAAAAATCACTTCCTGCATTAACTTATCTACTCGACGCAACAACTCATTTTGCCGTGCAATAGAAATAGCACCAGAAAATTTAACTGTTCTCCAAGTACCTTCGGGTACATCTTCCGAAGATTCCTTGACTTGTGCTGGATGTTCTTTGGTCGCTTCGTATAAGACTACTGGCTTAACAATCCTTTTTGTTTTAGTAGTTAATTTTGGTTCCGTAGCAAAGCATTCCTGCTGCTGGTCGTAAACCCAAGTTTCCGTAGTATCTAAAACAGGTAAACTGGAAATAAAAGTTTTAATATCAACCAGTTGCTTTTCCAAGAACAGTAGATAAGAAACAGGAACCTCCCTCAAAATAGTATTTCCATCAACCACTATATCCGCTTTTGCTTCAGCATTAGCCCAATCTTGCGTAGCACACAAATTAAATAATTCGCTACAAGCTTGTTCAAATTGACCGAGTAAATCTTCAGCTTTTAATTGTAAGGTCTGATTTTCAGGAGGATACACAAAACCATCTTCCGCTACTGGTTGGTAAGTGCGGGAAATTCCCTGAAACATTGGACTCTTTTGAATCTGATGGTAAACCGCTGTTTTTGCCTTTGTCGAATTAGCTTTAATTGTCTGTAAGACTGCTATTACTTGGTTAAGTTTCATTGCGACCCTCCAATATAATATTTATTATAAAGAAAACACCTCTCCTATTTTGTGAGCGGTTTTCTCTAATGTCCACCAAATAAAAAGGATATTTATGTTTATTTACATGATTTAAAGTTTTTGTTTTTCATCAAGTTAAAAATATAAAGTTAATTTGTAACTAGTATAATCAGCTATTATCTGCTAAATATTATACGCATCGTCCATATATCGTCAATGACCTAACTAATTATTTAAAAGTTCCAAATAAATCTGAAAAGTATTTGACCATGAGGTGAAGGCATATTATAAGACCACTTATAAGACAACGCAGTTACTGTAATGAATGTAGCTACAGGTCGGTCAGCGGGTTTGAATAATACACCTATTTGCATAAAGCTCTAAGTTATTAAAGCTGCTATTATAAGTATTGATTAATATTTTTACAATATCACTTGAACAAAAACATGACATCTACAAACCCAATTTCAAATGGCACTGAGGTAGAAGAACAAACACCACCGACTTCCTCAGATATTCCACCAGAGGTAAGCGATGCTGAAGATTCGGCAGAAGTCGCAGAGCATCCTGATGGGATTTTTCAAGCTGTAGGGGTAATAATAGGCGAGGTAAACTTAGACACAGAGGGTAAAAGTACCATTACGTTTGGACGCTCTACATATCAACTTTTTTATATCCCCAAAAAACGTAGAGTATTTGAGGCTCTAAAAAAAGAAATTGAGGCAACTGGTGAGCATACTCAACGACTGCTTGTTTATCCAAAGGTGATTCACTTTCCTAGAAAAGAACAACCTCATCAAATCGCGTTTCAGTTAGTTGGTTTTGATAAAGGAAGAGAAGAAGAGGCTATTTCGTCCCAGTTAGAAGATTTTGAGTTTAAATTTTGCGGGTTGTGGCAATTCATTCCTGTGTGTCCGACACCTTGTATATCCGTGTTTCGCAATTTTACTCACCAAAGACTGGAATTTATTAAGCAAGCGGAACCTGCCAAAAAAGTAAAATTTATGAAAGCAAGCCATATCCCCTTGTTTTGGAGAGATTCACCCGTGAGACCGTTTCGCTTTAATCCCAAAGCAGAAGGTGACCAGGGACATCCAGCGTTTGTTCAAGTTAAAGCGAAGTTTTTACCGCAGCGAAATGTCTTTGGATTTTTCGAGTTATTGGCTGAACCTCAAGAAAATGCACCTAAATTTCTTAAAGCTTCTAAAAAGGATAAAGCTACACTTTTGGAAGCTAAAAAGAAAGAAATGAGAGGAGCAGCACCAGCATCAACAGGAACACCAGCACCAGCACCCAAGCCAAAACAACCAATACCTTTGCCAAAAAAGGTTGTGCCTGAGAAAAGTTGAATTTTTATAATTTGGCACGGTAGTTTTGCGATTGCATCATATAACGAACGCTGCTCGTAACAAGAAAACTTAATATTCATAAATAAATTTTATAATAAACATGATGAAAATCCTACCTTACAAACTCAAAACCCAGCCGTGATGACTGGGTTAAGGTGGGGTAAGTCCCCATGCTTTAGTTATATAGTTTAGTTATAGTTGCTTCTCTAATAATATATACAGTATAGTTTTGGGCAATTACGGAAAATTAGAAGACATTTTTGAAAGAGCGGTAAGTTTGACACATATTAAGTTCCTTACTAGCCTGAGGATGAGTTTCCAAGTAATCTTTAAGCCATTCACAACCTGGAAATAAAATAATATAAAGAACCTACCCCTAACCCCTTCCGAACATCGGGAAGGGGGACAATAAATTGAATACAATTGTCTTTCAGTGAAGTGTAAGATTAATTTTTTTTCAGGATGCACTCTCTACGGTATAGAAAGAATGGCAACGAGCAAGAAAGTCCCACCCCAAAAGTTAATCCGATATATGCTAGCATCCACAACCGAGAAACCCCCAAGCGTTTAAGTTCAATCCACGCAAAATAAAAGAAGGCTGATGCACTAATCAGCAAATCACTTGTTATTCCAGCGGTTATATTATTCGCAAACGCCTGTTGAAAGAAGAAAGGTAACGACAATAATGCTTTTGGGTCTTGAAGCAACCAAAACCAAGGTGCAATGGAACCACCAATTGTAAGTAGTAAATAAAAGAGTTTCCAAGCCTTGAAAGATTCTGCTAGAACTGTTGTTGTCGAGACATTGGTTGATTTCAGCATAATTTTTACCTGAGTCAGTATGATTTAATCGTGCCAAAGGGAGATAATAAAAACAATTACCTCACAGGTAATCAAAAGTCATCCCGGAACGAACGTCTTAATTATGCAGCATTCAAATACGGACAGTACAACTATAACTCCCTCGTTTGGAAAGCTCCTTAAACAATGGCGTAGCCAACAAGGATACAGCCAACTCGACTTAGCTGTTAACAGTGAAGTGTCTCAGCGACACATTAGTTTTCTTGAATCAGGACGCGCAAAACCCAGCAGAGAGATGGTTTTACAATTGGCTACCGTTTTGGAAATCCCCCTAAGACAGCAAAACTTAATGTTGACTGCGGCTGGATTTGCCCCTATTCATGCTGAAACTGATTTATCCGCTCCGGAAATGACCTCGATTCGTAAAGCTATCGATTTTATGCTCCGTCAACAGGAACCATATCCGGCAATTGTTGTAGACCGCTATTGGAATTTGCTGCTGACCAACAACGGAGCTACTCGACTCCTCAATGCTTTTATCGATTTAAAAAGTCTACAAGCAAACTTTTGCATTGATGGGAGAATTAATTTGATGCGAGCTATGTTTCATCCTCAGGGATTTCGTCCGTTTATTGTCAACTGGGAGGAATTTGCTGGACATTTAATTCAACGGGTACATCGAGAAGCAGTAGCATTTGGTGAAAACGAGCAGTCTAAGTTGTTGCTTAAGGAACTCATGAGTTATCCAGGTGTTTCTGAAATTTGGCAAGCATCAAGTCGAACAGCACAGCAAGCATTACTCCTGAGCATTCACCTCAAAAGAAATCTGCAAGATTTACAGTTTTTCTCTACTATTGCTACGTTGGGTACACCCTACGATATTACTCTTCAAGAGCTTAGGATTGAGTGTTTATTTCCAGCTAACGAAGCGACCGAGGAAAATTGGAAGCAGGCATAAAAATACCTTAGTTTCTGCAAACCACTATTTAATATTTATTATTCCAAGAAGCGATTATTTACAAAGATTGTAAATTACTGCATAATGTTATTTGATGGTCGGTTTTTACTGCTTCTTGATGGTTTAAACGAGCTACCGAATGATGAATCGCGGCGAGATGTGGCGATGGGTAAGTTCTTGTTAAAAAGCTTGATTCAACAGCGCTCCATTGAATTTCTGGGAATATTCGCCCGCGACGACGTGTGTTATTATTGGGTGTTGTTTCAGTCATTGCTGAGACTGACAAATTTTGGTTGTATCTGGTGATATTATAGGTGATTTTGATTGAGTTTAAATAAATATTTAAACATTTTTAATTTCCATAAGAATTCAAGGTATTATAATTACTAACCTACAGCAAAATCTGTAAATTGTCTTTTATAAGGTGAATGAAATCCTATAACAATATCTTCTTTGGGAACACCCATATTTACTAGTTCTTCAGCAATATCTACCTCTGTTCCATTCCACTGTATCCAAATTTTTTCATTTTTAATATCTATGTGCATTGAACAGCCATAAACACGTCGTTTATTTTCCCAACCTACATGAACGAGTTGATAATGGTCGCGGATAGTATCAAAAATTTGTTCTACTTCTACATCTCCGTAAGAAGGTTTATAGATACCATATTTTGCTAAAAGTTGTTGAACATATTCCCTATACATTTCTAACTTAACCATCTAGATTGTATAAGACGAATATGTAAGATTATTGTAGTGCGGGCATCTTTAAAGCGTCCTGTATACAAATTAAATACGCAACAGCTTATCGCAGGTAAATTAGGTTATTAAATACCGATAATGAGGTAATAATTATTGTTAGTATTTACAACAACTTAGATAGAAGCTGATGAACAATGTGACCGCAAGGAGTTCCGGCTAAATTTGAGAGAAAAACAAATGTCATCTGTTTTTCCAAAAAATACCCCACCAGGGTAGAAGTTCCAGCCCAACCTCCTCCATGAGAGTACAAGTAACCATCATCAAAATTTTCAATTCCTGTCCCAAAACCGTAATCAGTTTGCTTTCCATTATCAAGCAGTCCTCTTGCAGTCATAAGCTCTAAAGTAGCTTTAGAGACTACTTCTCCATGGAATAATGCGTGCTGCCATCGCACTAAGTCTTCGACAGTGCTAAACAAGCTACCATCACCCAGAATATTAACTGTGTCCAATTCGTTAATTTTGTAACATGCTTTCCCTAATCCTAGGTAAGTGTATCCCCGCACCCGATGAGGTGGAGTACGTATAGAACCAAGAACAAAGGACTTTTCCAGCTTGAGAGGCTTGAGAATTTCTGAGGTTACAAATTCCTCATAAGATTTTCCGCTCATGATTTCAATAATTTGTGCCAGCAAAACATAATTTGTGTTGCTGTAGTTAAAACTGACACCTGGTACACTTTTTGGGATGTGTTCGACTAGTTGTTCGAGAACACTTTCAACTGTAAGAGTTGAGATTGCATCTGGAGAATTTAATTCAAGGTAATCTACAAGACCAGAAGTATGCCAGAGTAAATCCTGTACTAAAATGGGGCGATGTGTAGACTCAATTGAAAACTTAGGAAAAAATTCAGACAATAGCGCATCTAATTTTAATATTCCACGTTCGTATAGCAAAGCTATCGCTGTTGCGGTAAAGAGTTTTGATACAGATGCTAAATCGAAAGCACTTTTAGTTGTAATCTGCTTTTGGGCTTCAATATCAGCAAAGCCGAAGACTTCCGAGTAGATAATTTCTCCTCTATGGGCTACAGCCATAGCAGCACCTGGACCGCCATTTAGAAAATGATGAGGTAAAATAGGGGCAGTCTTTAAATCCATAGTTTCAACAGGCGAAACAGTATTTTTAGTATAAGAGGTAAACACCAGTGGTAACAATTTAAACAGGAGTGTTTTTTGTCAATACATCTAAATACAGATATAAATTAAACCAACAATGATAATCAAAAATAAGGGGAGAGCGATTGTCACAATACTGATATTGATGCCTGACACCAAAAGCCTTATTTTATGTTTCAAATTAATCGAAGTGTCACACCATCTTTATAATTACGTGCTAACTCCTCTAAAGCAGTATTTCGCACATCGCTATCTTCATCCTGTGTAGCGCGTTTTAGTATTGGGAGGGTATCGGGGTCGTCTTTATAATTACCTGCTAATTCCTCTACAGCAGCACTTCGCACCCAGGTATCTTCATCCTGTGTAGCGAGTTGTTTTAGAGATTTCCAAATAAAAAAATATCCAATCACTCTAATCACTCTTGTGGGGTGGGCATCCTTGCCCGCCCTGGTTGCAATGGACGGGCTGGAAGCCCATCCCACAACAAAATTGAATAATTTATTTCTTGGACTACTCTTAGCATTGGGAGGGTATCGGGGTCGTCTTTATAATTACCTGCTAATTTCTCTACAATAGACAATCGTTGTTAACGACAATCAAAATAAACCCATCCCATTCACTATGACGAACAACCAAGCGTGCTTTATTAATTTAGTATTGGTTGCTGAGTTGAAATTTATTTTTCTTAAACACTACGCTACACCGTAACCTGTATAAGGACGTTTATATGGTGGATGTAACCCTAAAATAATATCTTCTTTATTTACACCCATCTCAACCAATTCATGAGCTAAATCATTTTCTGTCATATTTTCTTGAATCCAAATTTTTCCATCTTTGATATCAATATGGATAAAACAATTATAAATACGGTTATATTCTTCCCAACCAATATCTAATAGTTGATAATGGTCATTTTCTGTATCACATATAAACTGACATTTCACATTTGCATTTGATTCACAGTAGCCTATGGCAGCAAGAGATGTTAGTAATTGCCGAACAATGAGCCGATATTTATCTAATTTTTCCATTCCACTATTTCCTCCTTAAGTGGGTCATAAACTAAGAGTTTTACCTGATAAATTTTGACAGCTTCTTGAACAAAAATTTCTTGGAAAAAAGTTTTATAAGTATCAATAGTAACAGCTAAATATAATGGTCTATCAGATTCAGTAATTTGCAAGCCCAAACGATAATTTAAGAATTGTCCTAAAGCTGCATGAAAATCTGTGATTGCAGAAGGATTCAAAAAACTTTTGATTTGGTTAATGGCTCCATAGAGTGCGACGCTACGCGATTATCAATATATGATACCTTCAAAATTCAAAATTCAAAATAAGCGCTCCGCCCCACTGCGCGAACAAAATATAGTAATATTGAATTAATTAAGGTGTAAGCCCCTCGATTCATTGATGAAGATAAACTTTATTAAATTTGTTGTTAAAGCCCCTAATTTTGAATTTTGAATTTTGAATTTTGAATTGTTGAGGTCAATCTGGCCAATACTCACTTCCTACCACCTTACCATCCTTGAAATAAACAATCAGAATTTCCGAATTGTAACGACCATCAGTTAAGTCAAGAATATAATGTAGATTCTGGTTAGGTGTAGCTATAAACTCCATCTCGTTAAGTTTATGATTTTCAGCATTAGCAAGAGTTTCATCCCTTAGTGCCCATTCCGGCTGACGAAATCTTCCCCCTTTGGGAAAATGCTGCTTAAATAAGCTTTGCACCTCCTGAATCGTCATACCATTTTTAACATCAAAATAAAACTTTTTAAAGGGTTTTACAGGAGTAAGAGGCAAAAATTGCAGAGCAAATAGACTGATATTTAAACCGAGGAAAAGCCACAATTCTCGTTTACGCCGAGATTCTAAGTATACTGGCAAGAGTAAGATTAAGGCTAAAAAAGCCATGAACAAGTAAAACTGCCACGACAAGGAAGCAGCAAAGACATAATCCAGAAAGAATCCAAACCCAAATAAGGCTATTAAAAAAACAGCCTCAACAATGAGTTCAATTTGTGTCCAACGTCGCTTGATATATCTCATCATATAGCATAAAAATACTAGTGAAACTAGATAAAGACTACAAATAAATGTTTTAAGTAATTATGTGTTTTATTTATATAAAAAAATTTTACGTAAAAGCTTGAGCAATTCTACGTAAATTAACAATCATAATTAAGTAGGTGGGTGAAAAAATTTATAACTACATCATTGCGAACGGAGCAAAGCGAAGCAATCGCAAAGATTTTGAGTTTTTTACATTTCGTTACATAATTGCTTATATAGTAATAAAGACAATGATAAAATTTGCTCAACAACTCAAGATAAATTATTAAATTTACGTCTCAATAATTTTATTATTTCACTACTTTCACCTAGGAAATCAGCTATAGATGCTATACACCAAATACAAGGTATCCATGTAACAATTATCAAGAATAATATTTTTATATTAAATATACTTAGGATTAATATTATTGATAATAAAATTGGAAATGCTATCGTAAAACAGATATATAGTTTATTTGCAGTTTGGAATTGAAGGTCTACAACCACTTCATTACTTGCATTAGGATTACTAATTACTCTACCTTGAGTTAAAAGACAAGTTCTCTTATATCCTTCAGGTCCATTAATTTGGAAACAATCATCATTTATAATTTTGAAAAAATATTTGATTTCTCTTTGCCCGAAGATACTGAAGATACTATGCCTATCTTCTTCTATGATTGTTTCCTGGGAGAAATATATTAGTAATTGTCTTACTTTAGCTAATGGAAGGTGCAAAGTTATTTGACGGTGCTGTTGAAGAAGTAACAATGAAAATAATGCTCTTAGCTTTTGGACAGTTTTTTTCATATTTAAGAAAAATTTTGCGTTGATTGATGTATTTATTATGTATCTATACAGTTATAAATACTTAAACATCCAGTGACATCGTTATATTTACGTGTATTGACATCGAGGATTGAAGCGCTCTGCACATTACTCGGTCAATAAAAAAACTATTTATCTGAAATACAGCGTGGTCGTAACAATTTGTAAACAATTTTGAATTAGGATATTATACGTAACTCGTAAATTTACGTGAAATTTACTCGGAGAGCGATTTCTAACTTTTATCGCCACCACCGTGAAACATCTTGGATAGCAGAAGCTGTATCTCTCAATGCTTGTTCGCCTCCTAAAGCATCTATAATCGGAGTTAATGCGTTTATATCACTAAGTAAACTTGGGCGAGTGTAAACAGATAAGATGTGAAGAGTTTTTCCCCAGAGACAAAAAAGTTGAGTTTTTTGTATTTGTAAAAGTTTATCAACCAAACTACTCAAGGCTTGGGCGCGATGCTTCTCATCCTGAATCTTCCTAGCAGCAGCCACAGCCTCTGGTAATAATTCTGGCAATTTATCAGCCAAATTACTTAGAACATCAGCACGATACTCTTCATCCTGAATCTCCCTAGCAGCAGCCAGAACCTCTGGTAACAATTCTGGCAGTTTATCAGCAAAATTACTTAGAATATAGACGCGATGCTTCTCATCCTGAATCTCCATAGCAGCAGCCAGAGCCTCTGGTAACAATTCTGGCAATTTATTAGCTAAATTACTTAGAATACAGGCACGATACTTTTCATCCTGAATCTCCCTCGCAGCAGCCAGAGCCTCTGGTAACAATTCTGGTGACAATTTATCAGCCAAACTACTTAAGGCTTTGGCGCGATACTTTTCATCCTGAATCACCTTGGCAGCAGCCAGAGCCTCTGGTAACAATTCTGGTGGCAATTTATCAGCCAAATGACTTAGATTATAGGCGCGATTATGCCCATCATCCTGAATCTCCCTGGTAGCAGCCAGAGCCTCTGGTAATAATTCTGGCAATTTATCAACCAAACTTCTTAGGGCTAAGGAGCGAGTATAATCATCCTGAATCCCCCTGGCAGCAGCCACCGCCTCTGGTAATAATTCTGGGAACTTATCAGCCAAACTTATTAGAACAGAAGCGCAATCGTACTCATCCGCAATTTCCCTGGCATCAGCCAGAGCCTCTGGTAACAATTCTGGTGGCAATTTATCAGTTAAACTTATTAGGGTTTGGGCGCGATAGTACTCACCCTCACACTTCCTGGCAGCAGCCAGAGCCTCTGGTAGTACTTCTGGGAATTTATCAGCCAGATTATTTAGAGCCTCGAAATGAAACACATCATACCCAATCTCCCTAGCAGCAGCCACAGCCTCTGGTAACAATTCTGGCAACTGAACAGCCAAACTACCCAGAATAGAGGCGCGAAACTCCCCATACTCAATCTCCCTAGTAGCAGCCACAGCTTCTGGTAACAATTCAGGTGGCAATTTATCAGCCAAACGTTTTAAGGCTTGGGCGCGCTCCTCCTCATCCTGAATCTCTATGGCAGCAGCTAGAGCCTCTGGTAACAATTCTGGAAATTTATCTGCCAAATTACTTAGGGCTTGGGCGCGACTTAACTCAAACTGAATCTCCCTGGCAGCAGCAACAGCATTTGGTAACAATTCCGGCAATTTACCAGCCAAACTACTTAGAATATAGGCGCGATACTTCTCATCCTTAATCTCTCTGACAGCCACAGCCTCTGATAACAATTCTGGTGGTAATTTATTTGCTAAACTACTTAGAGCATCGTTGCGATACCCCTCATCCTCAATCTCCCTGGCAGCAGCGAGAGCCTCTGGTAACAATTCTGGCAATTTATCAGCCAAAGTACTTAAGGCTTCGGCGCGATACATTTCATCCTGAATCTCCCTGGCAGCAGCCACAGCCTCTGGTAACAATTCAGGTGGCAATTTATCAGCCAAACTACTTAGAATATCAGCGCGATTATACCCATTCTGAATCTCCCTGGTAGCAGCTAGAGCCTCTGGTAATAATTCTGGCAATTTATCAGCCAAACTACTTAGGGCTTGGGCGCGACTGACCTCACACTCAATCTCCCTGGCAGCAGCCAACGCCTCTGGTAACAATTCTGGCAATTTATCACTCAAATTTCCCAGTACTTCGGCGCGATACTCTTCATCCTTAATCTCCCTAGCAGCAGCCAGAGCCTCTGGTAACAATTCTGGTGGTAATTTATTAGCCAAACTACTTAGTACATCGCGGCGCTCGCGTTCATCCTCAATCTCCCTGGCAGCAGCGAAAGTCTCTGGTAACAATGCTGGTAATTTATCTGCCAAAGTATTTAGGGCTTTGGCGCGATGATACTCATCCTCAATCTCTCTGGCAGCAGCCAAAGCCTCTGGTAACAATTCTGGCAATTTATCAGCCAAAGTATTTAGGGCTTCGGCGCGGTCATCCTCATCCTGAATCTCCCTAGCAGCAGCCAAAGCCTCTGGTAACAATTCTGGAAATTTATCTGCCAAACTATTTAAGACTTGGGCGCGACGCCACTCAGGCTGAATCTCCCTGGCAGCAGCGAGAACTGAGGGTAATAATTCTGGTGTCAATTTATCAGCCAAATTACTCCAAGTATCGGCGTCATAATCCTCATCCTCAATCTCCCTAATAGCAGCCAAAACTTGCAACAGCGCTAATTCCTTTAGCTTTGGCACCAAATGATTGGCTAGCTGTGTAAGCAAGTTTGCTTTCTGTAATGGATTCGAGTTTTGTAGCGCGTAACTGAGTCCTTGCTCAGGAGTCCACATATTTTTTTCAACTAACGCAACCAGCAGCCCTACTGGTAAATCAACTGTTAAACTATTAAGGGATGCAATAATTAAAGCATAGCGACACTGCAACCCAATAACTTCAGCCAAGGTTGTTTCAGTCCAGGAGTCTTCTGCCAATTCCCAAGCACGAACTACATCAGTTACAAAATTGGCTGTTTGTTTCAAGCTCGCGCAAGCTTCGTACCAACCGTTACCTCCTGTTTCTGAATCTTCTCGTAATAATTCGTGAATTTCTTCTACCTTTTGGGCCAATTCCAAATGCCAAACTAAATGCTGATGGATATACCCGTCATTAGGCAAAGTATGCCAAAGATTTTTAGAGGTTTTATTTCGGTAAGTCTCCAAAAAAGTAGCGTGAGCAGAGGCTAAAGTTATACCCAACCCCGATAGATTATCTTCATTTTCTGGTGGGTTTGGTGGAGCAGTCAACAAATTACATGCCAGGTCATGAAATAAGTCATGTAAACGGTACGTTGGTGTCCCATCTGGCAAAGGAACTCCAGGCGATAAAACTGCTTTATTTTCTAAGTATTCCAATGTCTTAGCAGCATCATATACATCCATTTTCCATAGAGTCGCTGCCATCATCTTAGTTATGGTGACATTTTTCGGTAATACCCCCAACCAAGAAAAAAGCTCCTGCTTTTCTTTAGGCATTCGCTTGACACTCAAATTGAATGATGCTGTTAAGCACAAGCGTTTTAAAATGGCTTCATCAGTAATTTCTTCTGCTTCTGGTCGGTTAAGATTTTTTAATCGCGCAACCTCTTGCTGAAAATCCTGTAATAATTGAGTCCAAGTTGTACCACTGGCTACTTCAGCCGCTACCAATTCCAGCGCAAGAGGGAAATAACCAACCGACGAAGCTAAATCTTGCGCTAGCTGATATTCTTTCGCAGTAATCGAGCGTCCTATTTTTTTAGTCAGCAGTTCCATCGCTTGGGATGGTTGCATCACATCCAAAAAATATGAGGAGTTGGCTCCGAGAACTTGAGCGATTTCTGCATCGCGGGTTGTTAGCAAAACTTTACACTTAGCTCCACCAACGTTAAATGCTTGTGCATCCTTCATGTTCCAAACATCGTCTATTACCAGCAGCACAGCTTTCTCATACAACAATGTACGTAGTTGATTGGAAGTTGCTTCCACACTGATGGGTTTAAAGTTGTAGTCCCCCAATGCTTGCACAATGCCACTAAGCAGCGATAAAAGATTAGGCTGTTGACCTAAAGTTACCCAGAAAATACCGTCACAAAAATGAGCTTGCACCTCTTGGTCATGTGAAGCAGCCATCGCTAGAGTAGATTTACCAACTGAACTCAAGCCATCAATAGCTGTCACTACCAAAGCACCTACATCTGATGAATTTTTCAGCAGACGAGTTTTTAACTCTCGGCTGTATTCGAGACGTTCTACATAATAATTTGGTAGAGATGGTGCGAGTAAGGTATCAATCATCTTGTTTATAAATAGACTTTTACAGCCTTTGATTGACCATATTAGCCCACATTTTTAGTAAGGGACTAGCTCTGATTCGGTAAATTGTTCGATGGTTTTCTCAAAGATTTTCGTAAAAGCTAAAGTGACAATAGCGCTAGCGGTTAATGGTTCCATAGAATGCTATACCAAGCGAGGACAAGTATATGCTACTTGCTTGATGGTGGAAATTCCAGAAATGATAACTACATTTTTCCGTATTTTTGACGAAATTGTCGTGGGTTTGGATACAAAGAGGGTGATTTTTAGATTGTTGGGGGTTTCTTGGTAAATTTCGAGTTTTAATGAGGTGTCGTGGCGAGTGTAGGCGTTATCATTATCGTTTGGGTGTAGGGACGCAATATGTTGTGTCCTTACTTGATTTTTCGTGATTTTGCAAATTGGGCTAAAAATTGAAGCCTTATATATCAAAGTATACAGCCGTTTATGATAATAATAATACCTAGGTTCGCCGCAACTCCTCATCGCGGAGCGAAATTTAGCGACAACCACATCCGGTTAATTAACCTGGGGATAAATAGGGTGTGTTTATAAGGAGAGGGGAAAATTAAGAGAAAAAAGATGAGATTTTGTTGGTAATGGCGCTCCACAGATTTTGTGTTGGTGGTTATTGTGTAGAATTGTTAGAGTTCATTTTAGAGCGGAGATTTTCCAGATTTCGACGACAATTATTTGTATAAGGGTGATTTGAACCTAATCGTTGCTCGTAGATATCCAAAGCTTGTCGATAAAGGGGTTCTGCTTCATCATACTTCCCTTGGCTTCTGTAGAGAAAAGCTAAATTGTTTAAGCTAGTAGCATAGCTGGGATGATTTTCTCCAAGTATGCGTTTTTTTAACTCCAAAGCTTGTCGATAAAGGGGTTCTGCTTCATCATACTTCCCTTGGCTTCTGTAGAGAGAAGCTAAATTGTTCAAGCTTTGAGCATAGTCAGGATGATTTTCTCCAAGTATGCGTTTTCTTAACTCCAAAGCTTGTCGATAAAGGGGTTCTGCTTCATCATACTTCCCTTGGCTTCTGTAGAGAGAAGCTAAATTGTTCAAGCTTTGAGCATAGTCAGGATGATTTTCTCCAAGTATGCGTTTTCTTAACTCCAAAGCTTGTCGATAAAGGGGTTCTGCTTCATCATACTTCCCTTGGCTTCTGTAGAGAGAAGCTAAATTGTTCAAGCTTTGAGCATAGTCAGGATGATTTTCTCCGAGTATGCGTTTATATAACTCCAAAGCTTGTCGATAAAGGGGTTCTGCTTCATCATACTTCCCTTGGTTGTAGTAGAGAGAAGCTAAATTGTTTAAGCTTTGAGCATAGTCAGGATGATTTTCTCCGAGTATGCGTTTTCTTAACGATAAAGTTTCTCGATAAAGGGGTTCTGCTTCATCATACTTCCCTTGGTCGTAGTAGAGATTAGCTAAATTGTTTAAGCTTTGAGCATAGTCAGGATGATTTTCTCCGAGTATGCGTTTTCTTAACGACAAAGCTTCTCGATAAAGGGGTTCTGCTTCATCATACTTCCCTTGGTCGTAGTAGAGATTAGCTAAATTGTTTAAGCTTTGAGCATAGTCGGGATGATTTTCTCCCAAGCGAGATTTTACCACAGATACAAATTGCTCAGACCAAGGTAATGCTAATTCATACAAACCCTGTGCGTTGTAAAATCTATTTAAGCCAACAAAAGCCCAATATAAATCCTCATCGCTAACGTTCTCTATTAAATTCTCTGCGATTTCCGCTAAATGAGGAACTGCATTTTTTACCTTCGCGATATCTTCTAGGGTTGCTGATTTGGGAATTTTTTTCGCTACTGCTATAAAATGATTAACAAACGCTCTTTTCAACTCATCAGCTTCTGCAAACCCTGCTAACTTTTCTCGCAAAAACTCGCAAATTAAAGGATGAAGCTTATAGTAATACGTATCTTCTTCTTCTATCGCACTAACTAAATGTCGCTGATAAAGTTGCTCTAACGCTTCCCCCACATTATCTTGATGGAAATTGAGAGAATTAGCGATAGATTCTACCCACGACCATGCAAAAATATTCTCTGTAAATAAACTTAAAATCGCTGCTATTTTCTGCGTTTGTTCGGATAATTGAAGCCAACTTAACTCAAACGCAGCTTTGACAGTGGATTGTGCTTCTATTATGTTTTTTTGAAGAGAATTTTTTGCTGATTGTGTTTGCTGCTGTTTCAACTCCTTTAAAATATCTGCTAAGGTAACATGAGGAGGTTTATTATCTATATACCTTCCAGCTAATTCCACACCTAGGGGTAAATAATTAAACAATTTACATAGTTCTTTGGCTGTTTCTAGTTCTCTATTTACCTTCCTAGAACCAACCATATTGATTAATATTTCCAAAGCTTCGTCGAGGGAAAAGACATCGAGCGCTATTTTCCTGATATTACCATCAAAGCTTTCCAATCTGGTTGTCGCCAAAACCCTAAAGCGGTCATTTTTTGGCAAAAGCGTGCTCCAGTTTTCTTTGTTATCTACATCGTCGAATATTACCAATACTAACCCATCTGATGGTTGCCAATTTTGCCAACACCAAGCGACTTGTTGATTAATACCAAGAGGATTTCCTTTAATGTCTTTTTGAGGTACTTTTAATTCTAAGTAAGTTTGAGCAAATTGAATAATTTCTGTTGCTAAATTTCCGCTAGCTGCGTATAACCAGCAAATACCTCCAGTATAATAATCTTGGTACTGATGCGCGTATTTTATCGCTAACTCTGTTTTCCCAATACCCCCCATCCCCCCGACAGCCGATATCGCGACGGTGTGTTTTTGTTTGTAAAGTAGAGAGTGAATTTTAGCAAGTTCTTGAGAACGTCCAATAAAATTCTTTGCTCCTTGAGGGGGAATATATTTGACGGGTTTGATGGTTTTTTTGGGTTGATGGTTTAGTTGATGATTTATAGTTATGTTTTCAGCATTGTACAATGTACTGTTTTCAGCATTAGTTTGCCAACCTTTAGCGTTATCTCTGTTATCTTGATTCATCATACCAAAACACCTTTAAGAATTGGATGATGATTGATGGACGGTAACTTCTCCTATATAAGCAGTTCCAGCATTAACTTTTGTTTGCCAACCTTTGGCATTATCACTGTTATTCTGGGTCATGTTACTATTATTTTGCTTCTGACCTACTTTAATTTCTTTAGCAAGCGTACGGATTTCCTCAGCAAAGTCTGGTTCTTCGTGCATTAATACTTGTAGGTAAGCAGCGACGGTATCTAAATCTTTCTTTGAACCCTTTTCTGTGGCTTTGAGCGCAGTCTCTACCTTAACGTTACCGCGAAACTTGTCCCAAATCCTCTTTCGCAACTCATCCATTTGAGAAAGCGCTGACTCGGTAAACTTCTCGATAGTTTTCTCAAAGATTTTGGTAAAAGCTAAAGTGACAATGACGCTAGCGGTTAATGGTTCCATAGGATACTACGGCAATCGAGTACAACCATATGATACCTACCGGATGCGGTCAATTCCGGAAACAGTTACGATTTTTTCAGTATTTTTCAGTACAAGATGCGCGCTCGCTATACACAGTAATAATAACCGGGTTTAATTTTGTGAAGTATACACCAAACGGTCAAGAATTAAACTTTCGTAGGTTGGGTTAAGCGATAGCGCAACCCAACAATTTCAAGCTAATGTTAGGAAAGCAAAAACTTTTCCTAGTCCTCTTAAGAGGACTTTCGCTATTAGACAGAGAATTTATTCTCTGGCGGTTGTGGAAAGGGGCGATTATATCTAAATTACGATTATGACATTAATTTTTAGAGGCGCAACATGTCAGGTAGTATTTCGTTAAATATGCACCAACAATCGGCGTATTGTTTCACTTCTTTATCTTTGTTTCTGGCGAATGAGTTTGGTAATTTTTGCGTTTTTTATAATCATTATACGGAATTACGCGCACCTACCATGTAGAATTACAGAAATCGCCTGAGTAATGTTGAAATGGAAAACGAGAGTCAGCCAAAATCAGGAATTGAGCAACAAGCGGATAAATTGTCGCTTGGTAGTGGAATGCAGGCGATTCAGGAGAATAAAAATCAAGAAGATAATAGCATGACCGCAAGTAGCCGAGATAATGCTAAAACTTGGCAAACTAAGGTTGAAGGTGGAACGGTTCATATCGCAGAAAAAATTATCATAAATCACAACTATACGCCTAACGCTCCAGATGGCAATAAGCCAGAAAAACCAAGAATATTTCCAGTCCTAACTCTACTAGAATACTATGTTGACCGTCCGGAAGTTAGCGGGGATTTAAAACAGAGATTGTTAGCTAACAGTCAAACTTTAGTAGTTAGCGCTATTCACGGTTTAGGTTCGGTGGGTAAATCAACCTTAGCAATCGCTTTAACGCATGACTCTGATGTTCAAAACCATTTTAGCGATGGTATACTGTGGGCGACTTTAGGTCAAGAACCTGATGTACTCTCGCTTTTAAGTAGCTGGGTGCGAAGTTTGGGAGATTATAATTATCCCGTCACTGACGTACATGGTGCTTCTCAACATTTGCGATCGCTTCTTTTAGACAAAGCAATGTTGTTAGTGGTTGACGACGCTTGGGTAGACAAAAATAACGGCTGGGAACATGTCGAAGCATTTAAAGTTGGTAGCGCACGCTGCTGTATGCTGGTGACAACCCGCGATGCGTCAGTAGGGAATTTTCTTGGTGCTAACACCTATTCCCTCGATGTAATGAGTGAAGAACAAGCGTTGGAGTTATTGAGCAAAAAAATTAAAGTACAAGGGAAGCAACTAGAAGACAGTGAAAAGGAGTCAGCAAAAGCATTAGCTTTAGCTGTTGGTTATTTACCATTAGCATTAGGATTAGCAGCAGTAAAAGTTGCAAATGGTAAAAAATGGGAAGATTTAATTAAAGATATCAAGCAAGAAATCGCTCGGTTAAAAACATTGCAAGATTCAGGTGTCAGAGGTGTTGTTGACGAAGAGAAATTAAAAAAGCTCAGTTTACAAGCGTCGTTAAATCTTAGCGTCAAGTGGTTAGGAGAAAATGACAGAGAGTGTTTTGTGTGGTTGGGTGTGTTACCAGAAGATGCTAGCATTACTCACAAAATGACAGCGACGCTTTGGGATATGGACGAAAGAGATGCGGAGGATATTTTAGAGTATTTACGCAGTCAAGCTTTGCTATTACCTGGCGTACCCCTTGCTGACGGTACAATAACTTATAGATTACACGACTTATTCCACGATTTAGCCAGAAATTTACTAACCTCACCCCAAAAACCCAAGCGTCAAGGTGATTTAATTGGGTTAGGGATAAACTGGTCAGATGCTCACGCTCAACTGCTAGATAGATATCAACAGCTAATAGAGAATAATCATTGGCATACTTTACCAGATGATGGCTATATTCATCAATATTTAGTTTGGCATTTGGAGAAAGCAGGTAAAATAGAAGAAATTCACCAGCTATTGCGCGAAGAATCCAGTAATGGGAGTAATGCTTGGCATGAAATACGCGAGAAATTAGGACAAACAGCAGGTTATTTAAAGGATGTTGCACGCGCTTGGGAATTAACAGAAGCTGATTTTGAGAAAAAGCCATCACGAGTTATCAGCTTACAATGTCGCTATGGCTTGATAATTGCTTCTTTAAATAGTTTATCAGCAAGTATACCAGAAAAATTGCTGGCTGCGTTGGTAAAAAGTGAATATTGGAAACCTGAGCAAGGGTTAGCTTATGCTTTGCGAAAACAATTTTTACAAGATAAAGTAAACACATTAATCGCACTATTTGATTATTTACCAGAGAATTTAAAAAAGCAAGCATCGCAGATACTATTAGAAACAATACATAGAAATGAAGATAAAAGACACTGTGCTGACTTTCTCTTAGATTTCGCATCAAAATTACCAAAAGAATTGTACAATCAAGCATTAGACATAGCATGTCAAATTAAGGACGAAAGACATCATGATGAGGTTCTGTTATCTTTAGCTAAAAATTTACCGGAAAACTTGTGCGAGAAAGCATTAAAGATAGCAAATCAAATTAAGTTTGAATCTTATCGCAGTGATTTTATTTTGTCTTTAATACCAAAATTACCAGAAAGCTTGTACTGTCAAGCATTAGAAATAGCGCGTCAAATTGAGGATAAGTATTCTCGTGCTAATGTTATCTTATCTATAGCTGAAAAATTACAGTCGATAGATTTGTACAATGAAATATTAGAAACAGCGCGTCAAATTTGGGATGAATATTCTCGTGCTAATGTTATCTTATCTATAGCTGAAAAATTACAGTCGATAGATTTGTACAATGAAGCATTAGAAATAGCGCGTCAAATTCGGAATGAACATAGTCGTGCTTTAGTTCTCTCATCTTTAGTAGAAAAACTACCAGAGTCCAATTTGGATTTTGAAGCATTAGAAACAGCACGTCAAATAAAGTCGGAATCTTCTCGCACTAATATTCTCTCATTTTTAGCTATAAAGTTTTCATCATCAAATTTATATTTTGAAGCATTAGAAACAGTACTTCAAATTCATGATGAACAATCTCGCGCTTTAGCTCTCTCGTTTTTAGCTAAAAAATTACCAGAAAATTTGTATAAAAAAGCGTTAGAAATAGCACATCAAATTCACGATGAAAACTTTCGTGCTTTAGCTATCTCGTCTTTAGCTGAAAAACTGCCAGAAAATTTATACGGAGAAGTATTAGAAGCAGCACACCAAATTAAAAATGAAGAAAATCGTGCTAAAATTATCTCGTCTTTAGCTAAAAAATTACCAGAAAATTTGCAGAGAGAAGCATTAGAAATAGCATTTCAAATTCACGATGAATATAATCGTGCTAATGTCCTTTCATCTTTAGCTGAGAAATTATCGTCAAATTTATGCGATAAAATATTAGAAACATTATGTCAAATACAACGTGAATATTATCGCATTAATGTTCTCTTATCTTTAGCTGAAAAATTTCAGTCGATAGATTTGTATAAAGAAGCATTAGAAATAGCACGCCAAATTCACGATGAATATTCTCATGCTAATGTTCTCTTATTTTTAGGTGAAAAATTACAGTCGGAAGATTTGTATAAAGGAGCATTAACAACAGCGCGTCAAATTCGAGATGAATATTCTCGTGCTAATGTTCTCTTACCTTTAGCTGAAAAATTACAGTCGATAGATTTGTACAACGAAGCATTAGAAATAGCGCGTCAAATTCAGGATGAATATTTTCGTGCTTGCATTTTATCATGTTTAGCGGAAAAGTTAGAGTCGGGAGATTTGTATAAAGAAGCATTAGAAACAGCATGTCGAATTCAAAATGAGTCTTATCGTGCTGATGTTATCTTCTCTTTAGCTAAAAGTTTACCGGAAAATTTGCATAAAGAAGTGTTAGAGACAGCGCGTCAAATTCAAGATGAATATTACCGTGGTTATGTTTTCTCATGTTTAGCAGAAAAGTTGCAATTAGAAAACTTGTATGAAGAAGCATTAGAAATAGCACATCGAATTCAGGATGAATTTTATCGCGCTAATATTCTTTCTACTTTAGCTGAGAAATCATCATCGAGAAAATTATATAATGAAGCATTAGAAACAGCACGTTTAATTCAGTTTGAAGAGTATCGTGTTATTGTTATTTCTTCTTTAGCTAAAAAATTACCGGAAAATTTTTACGAAGAAACATTAGAAATAGCAAGCCAAGTTCAAAATGAATATTATCGCGCTAAAACTCTCTTTTCTTTAGCTGAGAGATTCTCATCACAAAATCTATACAATAAAGCATTAGAAGCAGCACGTCAAATTCAAGACGAAAAAGAACGCGCTAAGGTTCTAAGTCCTTTACTCAAAACCATATCATCAAACAAACCAAATCAAGATGTATACAATATGTGGTTAGAAATAACAAAAACCACTTTATCGAAACTAGAGCGCGAAGAATTTCAATCGAGTATAAAGACTTTAACACCAGTAATCTATCAACTAGGCGGCAAAGATGCAATAATGGAAATCGCAACCGCCATTAATGATGTCGCTCGCTGGTGGTCTTAAAATATTATTAAAGAGAGAAATTCCAACCAACAACAAACAATAAACGATTAAAACTTCCCCTCTTTACCAGTCCAACTCCCCCAGCAATTGTTTATTTACTAACCAAATTAAGCCCTTAACCAACCCCAAATCCCCTACCTGTCGTTTTTAAACAACAAAAAAACAACCAGTAATCGAGGTTGTGAGCAATTCAATTAATCGCTCGCTACAAACATTTATTTAAAATAATCTTTGATGATACATAACCCATAATTTGCATTTTCACAGAATCAGCAACAACCGTCGCAATAGTTTCCCAATCAGAGGGAGTCAGCATCACCGTGATTAACTCTCGCAATACTTCACGGTTAGAAATAAATTCCTCACCAAAAAGCTCATCTAATTGTAAAACATTTAGCAAACGTTCGCGTATCAACGGTGTGGGTTGTTTAAATTTTGCTAACAAACAGGAGCGCACAGTTTGCGTGACATCGCTGGTAATAGTTCCTAAATTCCAATCATTCAACAGCAAACGTATCTCTCGGTTTAAAGAAATACGCAATGTTGTTAACCTGACGTACTGTTCGGGATTTAATGTCAATTCCTCTAACGGAGCATCCCAACCTAACCCAACACCAATATTACCACCAACTTCATCCTCAAAATCAGCCGCTTGTCTTAACCAATTTTCATCGCACAATAAATCCATTGGTGTTAAATTTGGCTGCTGACTGTTTTCTGACTGCTGATACATAAACTACCCCTTCGTGATTTTATCTTAAATTCCACACCCCATATTCAAAATAAACTAAATTTTGATAACAACCAGATTGCGAGAACTTGACGCGAACATCGAGAAAATATCCCTTGATGTGCTGTCATCATTAGAAGCGTTAGAATTATTGATAAAATTAGTTGGCGATAAGAAGGTAAATAAAGAATTAGAAACAGTGAAAGCAATATGAACCTATCCCACTATTCTGAAAATGCTTATTTGCTTAAGTAAAATTCTCCCGGAAAGCTTAATTTTTCGTTTTTATCTCTAAAAAATATTTGGGCTTTCCAGCAAAAATATTATTAGTGGGATAGGTTCATGTAAATGGTTGGGATATTTACCACTGGGTAGAGAATTAGTGGGTGATAGTGAAGTATAAGAGTGCAAAGCGACACCCGAAAATTTCTTAGAGGAAAAGCCTGCGAAGAAAAAGCGGAACCCAAGGGATGTCTGTATAAGTACCTGGAAAACAAACGCCTCAAAGATGGGTCTATCGTTTCTTACCCGCGTGTAAGAACGCGACCGCGACCCAGATAATCCCAAACATTGGCGTTGGGGTTTTAACTGGGAAGAAAAAATAGACGGAAAGTGGAAAGGGCGAAGTATTGGCTCAATTCCCCCCGGTGCTATCCCTTTGATTAAAAAATTACAGCTTGATAACGTAGAAATTGAGGAGATAATTAGTTTTATTAAAAGAACTAAGACCAGGTAAGGATTGCGCCAAGATGTTGTTTAGTTGTTATCTATCCTAACTCCTAATTACTTACAATTGTTTAATTTTAGAGTTTCGCAAAATTCTCTATCGTAAACTGCTTTTTCCCAATTGCGGGCAGATTTTATTTGTTCGGGAGTGATAGTGGTGTTTTCACGGAAGTCTTGACAGCATCTTTTTCAATTACAATGCTTTTGTTTTCAATTGTTTCAGCTATATTAGCTGTCGCATCATTGTTAACTTGAGTTTGCCAACCTTTCGCGTTATTTTGATTTTTCTGCTCCATGTCACCACCAAGCCCAGACATTTATTATGATACTCAGTGAGTACTGAAAATTCCGGAAATCATTATGCTTTCTTCCGTATTTTCCAATAAATCTTAGTCATTTATTGACTCACTAAATGCTGAAACCCTATACATTAGGACTTTAGGGCTTTTATCACCGTCGAACTTGCGTTAATTTACAATCATTCTTATACGGAATTACACGTATCTAGCATGTAAGATTATTAAAAATCGCCTGAGTATCGTCAAAAACAATGGAAAACAAGGGTCAACCAAAACCAGGAATTGAGCAACAAGCGGATAACTCAACGCTTGGTAGTGGAACGCAGGCGATTCAGGGGGATAATAATAATCAAGAAGATAACAGCAAGACTCAGATTAACCAAGATAATGCTAGAGGTTATCAAACTGAGGTTAACGACGGTACAGTATATATAGGATGCACATTTGCTCCAGATGGCACTAAGCCAGAAAAACCAAGAATATTTCAAGCACCGCCTTTACCAGCATACTATGTAGACCGCCCAGAGGTTAGCAGAAAATTAAAGCAAAACTTGCTAGCTAACAGTCAAACTTTGGTTGTCAGCGCTATTCACGGTTTAGGTTCGGTGGGTAAATCAACCTTAGCAACAGCTTTAGCGCATGATTTAGATGTTCAAAAGCGTTTTAGCGATGGTATACTGTGGGCTACTTTAGGTCAAGAGCCTGATGTTCTCTCATTTTTGAGTAGTTGGGTGCAACAATTAGGAGATTATAACTACCGCGCTACATCTATTGAAGCAACTACTGGTCATTTGCGATCGCTTCTCATCGACAAAGCAATGCTGCTAGTAGTTGACGACGCTTGGTTTGATAAAAACAACGGATGGAAGCATGTCGAGGCATTTAAAGTTGGTAGCGTACGCTGCTGTATGCTAGTAACAACCCGCGATGCATCAGTCGGGAATTGTCTTGGTGCTAACACCTATTCCCTCGACGTAATGAGCGAGACACAAGCACTAGAGTTATTAAGCAAGAAAATTCAGACAAAAGGGAAGCTATTAGAAGAAAATCAAATTAAATCAGCCCGTGCTTTAGCATCATCTGTTGGTTATTTACCGCTAGCATTAGAACTAGCAGCAGTACAAATTGCAGATGGTACAAATTGGGAAGAATTACTTGAAGATATTAAACAAGAAATTGCTTGCTTAGAATTACTGCAAGACCCCGGAGTAAGGTATATTAATGATGAAGAAAAATTTAAACAACTTAGTTTACAGGCATCGTTAAATCTTAGCATCAAACGGTTAAAACCAGATGACCGAGAATATTTCGCGAATTTGGGCGTATTACCAGAAGACGCAAACATCACCCACAAAATGACAGCAACACTTTGGGACACGAAAGAACGAAACGCAAAGAAAACTTTGCAGTATTTCCAGAGTCAAGCGCTGTTATTACCTGGTGTGACTTTAGCTGATGGTACAATAACTTATAGATTACACGATTTATTCCACGATTTAGCCAGAAATTTACTAACCTCACCTCAACAACCAAAACGCGAAAGTGATTTAATAGGTTTAGGGATAAACTGGTCAGACGCTCACGCTCAATTATTAGATAAATATCAAAAGAAAACAGAAAATAACCATTGGCATACTTTACCAGACGACGGTTACATTCATCAATATTTAGTTTGGCATTTAGAAAAAGCAGGTAAAATAGAAGAAATTCACCAGTTATTACGTGAAGAATCAGCGAGCGGTAACAATGGCTGGTATGAGTCACGAGAAAAATTAGTACAAACAGCAGGTTATTTAAAAGATGTTGTGCGTGCTTGGGAATTAACAGAAGCTGATTTCGACAAAAAGCCATCGCAGGTAATTAGTTTACAATGTCGCTATGGCTTGATAATGACTTCTTTAAATAGTTTATCAGCGAATATACCAAAAGAATTGCTAGTTGCGCTGGTAAAAAGTGGATATTGGAAACCAGAGCAAGGGTTAGCTTATGCTTTACAAAAACAAGATTTTCAAGATAAAGCTGAGTCACTGATTGTGCTAGCTGACTATTTACCAGAAACTTTAAAACAGCAAGCATTGGAATCAGCACGTCAAATTCAAGATAAATATTCTCGCGTAAAAGTTCTCTCATCTTTAGCAGAGAAATTACCATCAGAAAATTTGTTAACAGAAGCATTAGGTTTAGCACATCAAATTAAAGATGAATATTCTCGCGCAGAAGCTCTCTCATTTTTAGCAAAGAAATTGCCAGAAAATTTGTTACCACAAGCATTAGAATTAGCACGTCAAATTCAATCTGAATATTTTCGCGCACAAGCTCTCTCATCTTTAGCAGAAAAATTACCATCAGAAAATTTGTTACCAGAAGCATTAGATTTAGCATGTCAAATTCAAGATGAATATTCTCGCGCAAAAGCTCTCTCATCTTTAGCAAATAAATTGCCAGGAAATTTATTACCAGAAGCATTAGATTTAGTACGTCAAATTCAAGATGAATTTTCTCGCGCAGAAATTCTCTCATCTTTAGCAGAGAAATTACCAGAAAATTTGTTACCACAAGCATTAGAATTAGCACGTCAAATTCAATCTGAATATTTTCGCGCACAAGCTCTCTCATCTTTAGCAGAAAAATTACCATCAAAAAATTTGTTACCAGAAGCATTAGATTTAGCATGTCAAATTCAAGATGAATATTCTCGCGCAAAAGCTCTCTCATTTTTAGCAAATAAATTGCCAGGAAATTTATTACCAGAAGCATTAGATTTAGTACGTCAAATTCAAGATGAATTTTCTCGCGCAGAAATTCTCTCATCTTTAGCAGAGAAATTACCAGAAAATTTATTACCAGAAGCATTAGACTTAGCACGTCAAATTCAATTTGAAAAATATCGCGCACAAGCTCTCTCATCTTTAGCAGAGAAATTACCAGAAAACTTGTTACCAAAAGCATTAGATTTAGCACGTCAAATTAAATCTGAAGAATATCGCGCACAAGCTCTCTCATCTTTAGCAGAGAAATTACCATCAGAAAATTTGTTACCAGAAGCATTAGATTTAGCACGTCAAATTCAATCAGAATATTCTCGCGCAGAAGCTATCTCATTTTTAGCAAAGAAATTACCAAAAAATTTGTTACCAGAAGCATTAGATTTAGCACGTCAAATTCAAAATGAATATTTTCGCGCACAAGCTCTCTCATCTTTAGCAGAGAAATTACCAGAAAATTTGTTACCAGAAGCATTAGATTTAGCACTTCAAATTCAATCTGAAGATTCTCGCACAGAAGCTCTCTCATTTTTAGCAGAGAAATTATCAGAAGACAACTTTTTACCAGAAGCATTAGATTTAGCACGTCAAATTAAATCTGAAGAATATCGCGCATCTGCTCTCTCATCTTTAGCAGAGAAATTACCAGAAAATTTGTTACCAAAAGCATTAGATTTAGCACGTCAAATTAAATCTGAAGAATATCGCGCATCTGCTCTCTCATCTTTAGCAGAAAAATCACCAGAAAACTTGTTACCAGAAGCATTAGATTTAGCGCGTCAAATTCAAGATGAAGAATATCGCGCACTAGCTCTCTCATCTTTAGCAAAAAAATTACCAGAACATTTGTTACCAGAAGCATTAGATTTAGCACGTCAAATTCAAAATGAATATTCTCGTGCAGAAGCTCTCTCATCTTTAGCAGAGAAATTACCATCAAAGAATTTGTTACCAGAAGCATTAGAATCAGCACGTCAAATTCAAGATGAATATTCTCGCGCAAAAGTTCTCTTATCTTTAGCAGAGAAATTACCATCAGAAAATTTGTTACCAGAAGCATTAGATTTAGCACGTCAAATTCAATCAGAATTTTCTCGCGCATATGCTCTCTCATTTTTAGCAAAGAAATTACCAGAAAATTTGTTGCCAGAAGCATTAGATTTAGCACGTCAAATTCAAGATGAATTTTCTCGCGCAAAAGCTCTCTCATCTTTAGCAGAGAAATTACCAGAAAACTTGTTACCAAAAGCATTAGATTTAGCACGTCAAATTAAATCTGAAGAATATCGCGCACAAGCTCTCTCATTCTTAGCAGAGAAATTACCAGAAAATTTGTTACCAGAAGCATTAGATTTAGCACGTCAAATTAAATCTAAAGAATATCGCGCACAAGCTCTCTCATCTTTAGCAGAGAAATTACCATCAGAAAATTTGTTACCAGAAGCATTAGATTTAGCACGTCAAATTCAATCAGAATATTCTCGCGCATATGCTCTCTCATTTTTAGCAAAGAAATTACCAGAAAATTTGTTACCAGAAGCATTAGATTTAGCAAGTCAAATTCAAGATGAATTATATTGCGCTATCGCTCTAAGTCCTTTGCTCAAAACAATGTCATCAAACAAACCAAAAAATGAAATATATAAAATGTGGTTAGAAATCACAAAAACCACCTTATCTAAATTAAAACGCCAAGAATATCAACGAAATCTAGTCACCCTAACACCAGTAATTTACCAACTAGGCGGCAAAGATGTAATAATGGAACTCGCAACCGCTATGAATGATATCGCTCGCTGGTGGCGTTAAAATACTAAGATGTTCCACATCTAAACTGCATAATAAAAATTTAACACCTCTTGTGGGGTGGGCATCCCTGCCCGCCCACGTTCCTAAGATGTTCCACACCTAAACTGCATAATAAAAATTTAACACCTCTTGTGGGGTGGGCATCCCTGCCCGCCCACTGTACTTCATTTACTCGAAATTTGCTGTAAATACAGAACCTTCAACCAACAAAGAATGAGAAACATCCTACACAAATCTAAAATCCAAAATCCAAAATTATTATGACTAATAACACCCGTGTAAAAACAATCTTAATTCTAACCGCAATTCCCCACGGATTGCGTTTAGATAAAGAGATTCGCTCAATAGAAGAAGCGATTCGTCGCGCAGTTAAGCGCGATTCATATAAAATTGTTCTCAAAACAGCCGTTCGTCCTCAAGATATTCGCCGTGCGATAGCAGAGGAACAGCCTCAAATTGTACACTTTTGCGGTCACGGTTTATCTGATGGCAGTTTACTCTTAGAAAATGACGCAGGAAAAGACACTCCTGTCTCGGCCGAAAGTTTAGCATCATTATTTCAGTTACACGCTGATTATGTAGAATGCGTGCTGCTAAACGCTTGTCATTCAGCCAAACCAGCGAATGCGATTAAAGATTATATTAATAATACAATAGGCATGAACCAACCCATAGGGGATGAGGCTGCAATTTTATTTGCCACAGGCTTCTACGACGGGTTAGGTTATAAAATATCTAGTAAACAAAATATATTCTCCAGAGCTTTTGAAGAAGGTAAAATAGCTATTAAATTAGAACAACTCACAGAAGACACAACCCCTGTTTTTTATCAAAAGCCAAATATTACCCCTATAAATAAATCAAATCAACCAATGACTCAAGCGACAATACCTGCTAATAAAATTATTTCTTTAGCTTTTACCAAAGTCTTAAATCAAAAAGTAAATAAATTCTCCGAAGCAGCACAAGAAAAAATAGACGAATTGCATCAAAAAATTTGTGATAAATTAAAAGATAACCCCAGAGCAGTAAAAGCATTGACAGCTGTTGAATCAGGCTCGAAAGAGCATTTAGAGAAATTGGCTACGTATTTAGGAGATGAAATGGAAGAAGACGAGGAGTTTGCTAATTCAGTACAAGCACTTGCGAGGGAAATTAACGCAGGAAGGATACCAGACGAAGGTAGGATTACCCAGAATAACTATGATAACGCTAGAGGTTGGGTAACGACAGTAGATGGAGGAACGAATTATATTGGAGAGATTCATATTAATGAATCAGATGCGTAGTTGATTGATGCTACTAGCTATAAAAGTAGGTAAAGGGAAATGTTTTTAATAAAAATAATGTAAATTTGTCAACAAACCTTGATATCTGCAATCATTACCTAACCTATTGACAAGAGTTATTTATCTCCAAATCTTTGACAATAAATGTTATGTGGCTAATTCCTTGAATCATCGAATTTATTTGTTAAGAAAATTATATTTTTCACCATGCTAACAAAAAACTAACGAGTAGTCATAGCATCCCTCTAATTAAGCTTAAGAGTATTTTATTATGGTCATGCTACCGTACAAAAATCTGATTCGGGCACAGTTCCGGCACACCAGGAACTTGGGCAACGAGTTCTATATTGTTATTGCTATCCAATATCCAACCAGTAGCTGAGTTAATTACATACATAAATGTAGAGACCGTACATGTACGGTCTCTACATCGTGGTCAATCAGCAAGAGGTAATTAGGTTGTTTGCGAAATATTATTTGACGACTCCCAAAACAGGGACTATTTCAGGCTCTGCAATTTTAGGAGAGAATAACCCTTCAGCGTAGGTACTTTTATTAATCTGTGCAAATTGGGTATAAGCTTGGCGAGCCTGAGTATTAATTGCCACAGCCTTCGCGTCATAGATATTGGTCGCGAGCTTGGGATAAAAACCGATGCCAATAATAAATACCAAGAAAGAAGCAGCAATAAATACCTCACGTGGACTAGCATCGCGATAAACAGCTTCCGAAGGAAGAGCACAGTCAGTACCGAAACAAACCGCTCCTTCATCTTCTTCGTTCTCCACGCTTGCGTTACCAATTTCGCAAGACATTGGTGTACCAGAACCGTAGAATATCTGACGTAACATCGAGAGCAGATAAATCGGGGTGAGAATAACTCCGACAGCAGCTAAGAAAACTGTAACCGTGCAGAAAGTTGAACTATAAATATCGCTGGTTGTAACCCCAACAAAAACAGCTAGTTCGCTCGCAAAACCACTCATTCCGGGAAGACCAAGTGATGCCATTGCACCAATTGTGAACAAAGCAAAGACTGTTGGCATTACCTGACCAACACCACCCATTTTGTCCATTATCAAGGTGTGAGTACGGTCGTAAGTTACACCTGCGAGGAAAAATAGTGCTGATGCAATTAAACCGTGGGAAATCATCTGTAACATTGCACCACTAACTCCCAAGTCGGTGTAGGATGCAATACCCAAGAGAACAAATCCCATGTGGGAAACCGATGAATACGCCAAACGACGCTTCATGTTAGTTTGAGCAAAGGAGTTAAGCGCACCGTAGACTATATTAACAACGCCCAGGATAGCTAGAACTGGTGCAAAGTAAACATGTGCATCAGTGAGAAGTTCCAAATTTAGGCGAATTAATCCATATCCACCCATTTTTAACAACACACCAGCTAAAACCATCGACACAGGAGCAGAAGCTTCACCGTGTGCATCGGGTAACCAAGTGTGGAGAGGGAAAACAGCCAGCTTGACGCCAAATGCAATCAGCAATCCGGCATAAAGTATCAGTTCTAAAGCCAGTGGGTAATTTTTTCCAGCAAGTTCGACAATATCAAAAGTCATATTGTCGCCATAAATCGCCATTCCCAAGGCTGCAACAAGAATAAAGATAGAAGCCGCTGCGGTATATATTATGAACTTTGTGGCTGCATAACGACGCCTTTGTCCACCCCAAATTGAGACAAGTAGGTATACAGGAACCAGTTCGACTTCCCACATGATGAAAAACATCAGCAAGTCTTGAGCGACGAATACCCCTATCTGTGCTGAATAAAGCACAAGCATTAAGAAATAAAATAGACGGGGTTTTACATTAACTTGCCATGCAGCAAACATCGCGAGTGTCGTCACAAATCCAGCCAGAAGTACCAGAGGGACGGATAGACCATCCACCGAGACTGACCAGCTAAAACCTATCTGAGGCACCCAAGCGTATTTTTCTGTGAGTTGAAAAGTCGCAGTGCTGGCATCGTAATGCTTCCAAAATGCGTAGCACATTAATACAAAATCCGCGATACCAACGCCCAGAGCATACCACCGGATGCGCTTGCCGTCTTTGTCGGGTAGCACGGGGATGAGCAAAGAAGCAATGAGTGGTAGTAGGATAATCGCGGTCAGCCAAGGAAATCTATCCGCCATCATGTCAATAAGAAGAAATACTTATTTGTTTAATAAACCTATATTACTAAACTTTGTAACATTATGTTCATAAATCTTTACCGCAGTTAAGAATAGATAAATCCTTTGCATCAATTTTTACGGGACTAGTTAGTGTTTTTCCATAAAAAAACAAATAGATTCATTTATCAAATCCAGGTTATGTAAACAGATTATATAAACTCAATAACGATGCTAAAAAGGTACGAAACCATTGTAATTATTTTAACGTTACTTGTTTGAGTAATTTTATTAAAATATGTAAACACATTATATATCAGGCTTTACAGACCATAGATACAATCAATGATTTACATTATTTATAACTATAATAATTAAGGTAGGAACATTATATTTTGCCTCAAAGCTATAAATAGATATAATAAATCATTTCCATTGGTTTTAACTATAGTACTTTCATCTCAAAATGTGATAATAACGTCTTTGCGAACAATAAATATAACAAATTATTTCTATTGGTTTTAACTATAGTAACTGACTTTGAGTTTTTGTAATTATTACCAGTCAAATAGCTCAAATAACTTTTGATGTTGAAATTGTAGGATGGCAAGAAGCAGGGCTAATTGTTCAGATAATATGTTCACAATTCATTTTATGAAGCATGATTGACATGAGCATCTGTACTGATGTTCAATGCTTCAACGTAGAGTCTTTTAAAAATAGTATTAAAAATGCGTAAATTCAAAAGCACTTCCTGAAGCGAAATTATTAGAACGGGAACTGGTTAGTGCTGGAATGCTCCTGATTCTGGGGCTAATGCCCGTATCTGAAAATGCCGATAAAATAAAGAAAAATTCACTCACAGGGGTAAGAAATGGCAACCCAACTTAGTACACCTCAATCGTTAGTTGGAATGGTAGTATCCTGGGAAGCGTTGCCGGATGGTTTTAAGTTAGAGGACGACCCGGTGGAAAATACAGGTCAGCCATTGTTGGCTGGTGCTTTGCGCGAAAGTTTAGAAATTGTTGGATATATTCAACCCCAAATGCTGATAGCCTCAAACTTTGGTCTTTGTGCAACATTAAACCAGCAAATTACACTTAAGGCGCCAGACTGGGTTTATGTGAGTGCTGTAAAGGAGGTTCTAGATGACCGTAAAAGCTATACACCTAATTTGGAAGGCGAAATTCCAGGGGTTGTGATGGAATTTTTGTCTGACACTAAAGGTGAAGGATATAACCAGGGTGAAGAATATTCCATAAAACCAACTTACCCACCAGGGAAATGGTTTTTTTACGAGCAAGTCTTGCAGATTCCCGTTTACGTAATTTTTGACCCAAATGGAGGATTATTAGAATTTTACACCTTAGAAAACGGGCGCTACAAATTACAGCTACCTGATGAGAATGGTCGTCATTGGGTTGATTCAATGGAGTTGTGTTTAGGGACTTGGCAAGGCAAAAAAGAAGAGCGAACAGGTTATTGGTTACGTTGGTGGGACAAAGATGGTAATTTATTACCCTGGGCAGTTGAACGGGTTGAGCTAGAAGCTCAGCGCACAGAGCAGGAACGGCAGCGTGCAGAGCAGGAACGGCAGCGTGCAGAGCAGGAACGGCAGCGTGCGGAACAGGAAAGTCAGCGTGCGGAACAGGAAAGTCAGCGTGCGGAACAGGAAAGTCAGCGTGCGGAACAGGAACGTCAGCAAAAAGAGCGGCTAATTGCTTACTTGCAGTCTCAAGGTATCGACCCGGAAAACTTACCAGGTTTATAAATTGCTGCTTTACATTGTTGCTTCACTTTGTGGGTTCACGTAATTCGCGAACTCACAAAGTCTGTCAACGCATTTAATAATAGTGCTTTTCTACTTCATATATTGATATTAAATTTGCAAAGTTTTTATTATCTAGTCAAATATCCCTTTTGTGAAAGCAACAAAGGAATATCTCTCCAATTTTTTGGCTTTTGACCAGTCAACCCTTCAATATATCGGTATAAACCTCTAGATAAATCAACCGCAAGTCCATTTGGCTGTCGATTAAGTTGGCTAGCAATAAAACTAGGACTATGTCCACTTAAAATTTCTAACAAACAAGCTTTTTCCAATTGCGTTAGTCGCATTTGTCGTTGAGCATTTTTTTGCTTTTGCTTAACTTCGGCTAAATCCGAATACAACTTTTCTATATCCCAGGCGAGATTATCTGCTAAATTTGTGTTAATATCTGGTGATTGTTGCAGTTGTTCTATTAAAACTTGTGCATGTTTTTCAAGTAACTCTTGTCGCTTTAATCTTGTTGCAATTGCTTCTAATAACTCATCAATTTCAAATGGCTTAGTGAGATAATCATCAGCACCTAAGTTCATCCCTTGACGCATATCCGCTCTTTCGGTTTTAGCGGTTAGAAAAATAAAAGGAATCATAAGCGTGCTTGGCTCTTGTCTCAATACTTTTAAGACTTCGTAGCCATCCATCTCAGGCATCATGATGTCGCAAATAATTACATCAGGCTCTTGCTCTATAGCTAACTGTATAGCAGTTGCACCATTTTCAGCACCAATAGGCTCGAATGCTTCGGCTCGGAGAATTTTTATCAAATTGTTACGACTTAATTTTTCATCTTCGATTACTAAAATTTTCTTTTTCATTTATGCTGTTTACTTATAAAGGTAAAGTGACTTTAAAACTAGTTCCTACCCCTACTTTACTAAAAACTGTGACAGTCGCACTATGTAAATCAGCACATTTTTTAACAATGGCTAGACCAGAGCCAGTTCCTGGAATAGAGCCGACATTGCTAGCTCGATAAAATTGTGTAAATATTTGAGCCTGGTCTTTCAGAGGAATACCAATACCGTAGTCTTGAACTTCAATAATAATGCAATTTACGAAACGATTTACACTTAATTGTAGTTTACTACCTTGAGGCGAGTATTTGATAGCGTTGGAAAGTAGATTATTTATAATTAGTTTTATAAGTATTAGGTCTACATAAACAATGCACTCAGTCATATTTGTAGACTGACTATCAGACTGATTATCAGAATTAATTATTTCGTGAGAAAACACAATTTCATACAGATTACTTGCTCCAAATTGTATCTCTGTAATTATATTTCGGCATAATTCTATTAACTCTAGTCTAACTGGATTAAACTGTAATTTTGCAATATCATTTCTAGCAGTATTTAATATTCCATCTATTAATTGAGTCATTTGTTTAACTCCTTGACGAATACTTTGCAATTGTTCTAATTGTTCTTCTCGACTCCACTCATAGCGTTCCAGTAATTGTGCAGAAGTATTAATAATATTTAGGGGAGTATGAAATTCATGAGATGTCATGGAAATAAACCGAGACCTGAGTTCAGCCAATTCCTTTTCTTTTACTAAAGCTGTAATAATTTCCACCTCGGCTTGTTTGCGGTCGCTGATATCGACAACTACACCATCCCAAATAATATCTCCATTAACTTGTAATTCTGGTCGAGACATATTTTGTATCCACTTTAACTTACCTGATGATGTGATTATTCGTCCTTCCCACGATATTGGTGTTAAATTTTTAGCAGAATTAGCAAGGGAATTTTTTAGGGATAATAAATCATCTTGATGTACCATTCCCCATATAGCTTTTGTCTGTTGTCGAAAATCTAGGGGTGTGACTTCAAAAATCTCTTGGCAACTGGAACTTACATAAATAAACTCATCTGAGCTATCAGCATGTAGCACATATCTATAAATCACCCCTGGTACATTTTCTGCCATATTTTGAAATTGACGCTCGCTTTTTTTCAGTTGCTCGTTTTTTATTTGTAATTCCCCCGTTCGTTTTTTTACTTCCTGTTCTAGGTTATGTGAATATGACTCTAATTTTTCATAAAGTCGTGCATTTTCTAAAGAAATAGAGGCTTGATAGGACAGTAGTCTTAATATTTCTAATCTATCTTTTGTAAACGCTCCACTAGTTAAATTGTTTTCTAAATAAATAATGCTAATTAAACAATTATGACTAATAATTGGTATACAAAGAGCAGATTTAACTTCGTGATTATTGATATAAAAATCGTATCTAAAATGCTCATCATGCTGAGCATCGTTTATAACAATAATTTCTTGAGTTATAACTGCATAGTTAATTAGCGAAGCGGATACAATTTGGCTATTTTGAACAGGGATATATTGCCGTACTACTTGCCAATTTGGTTCTGCAGTGATAGCTAGTTCTATAAAAAGTTCTTGATTATTTGATGTAATCAGATATCCCTTTTGCGCTCCTGCATTTTCCATAACTATTTTTAGGAGATTCGCTAAGAGCTTATCTAGCATAATTTCACCAGAAATTGCCTGTGATGCTCTAACTACTGTTGTGATATCCAGTAGTTGACTACTTTCAGTATTAGCAGTATTTGTATCAAAAATATTTATTTTTTTCTCTTCTATCTTGATAGAAAGTAAATTTGGATATTTTGACTCTAAATCTTTTAGCTTGCTCCGCGCACCCCATTGTCGATAGCAATAGTAGGCTTTGCTCATATAAGCTTGGGCAACAATTTCCGAATCATGACCACGACTTAGATAAAATTTGGCAGTTAATTCGTGCGCTAATGCTTCTTCATGGAGATATTCATTTTTTTTCGCCAGTTTAATCGCTTTATTATAGTAGTCTATCGCTTCAGTATCATTATTTATAGTTCTTAAAAGTTCTGCTTCTACTAAATAAAATTTATGCAAATAATTATCTGGGGCATAATCAGACCATCTTCGCATTTTTTTCTGGTTTGACTGTACTTTCTGGATAAATTGTTTTGACTGTTTTGATTGCAGTTTAGGATTATTTATAACTAATGCTAGACGTGCAAGAGAATCATAAAAATAAAAATTGGGAATTACTGGACTAGAGGTGCTGGAGTCTATATACTGCTCGGCGAGTTTAGCACTTGCTATCGCCTGGGTGTAATCTCCAAATAGGTAGCAAAGCATTAATTGCACAAAATATGTATTATAAATTGCTGCACGTTCTGTGGTATCTTGATGATTTATGAATTTAATCTCTTTTTCATCAGCAGCATCTATAAAACAATGAGGATTTGTTCCATCATTTATTAAATTAACAATTGCATGATAAAATGGTTTATGCATTGACAAACTTCTCTCTTGTCCCAACTGAAGCATGACCTCAGAATGACCCTCCATTTCTAATTTTAGCTGCTTCAACTCCTTACCAGCAAGAAATGCTTGAAAACAGTAAAAAAGAGATGAATATACAGCATATTCTAAGTCTCCAGTTGATAGACCAAGTACATAAGTTTCCCGTAATGAGTCTAGGGTTTTTTGTACTGGCTCTAGCCAATGTTTAATCAGACCATGTACTATAAATACTGTCTTAGCTTTTATTTCTTTAGCATCTATTCGTTCCAATAAATCTAGTGCTACTAGACCAAATTGGTGGCCTAATTTAACATCTCCCACAATACCACAGAGAATAAATCCATAGCTGCCATAAGCAAAAGCAGATTCAGCAGTATTACCAAACTTGAGAGATAATTTAATTTGTGTAAATACAATTTGTAGCAGAAAACTTGGAGCAACTGTGTAAGTAGGAGATATTATTTTGTTAAGAATACGCATTGCAGCTTTATACTGTGGATGAGACATCTCTGGCAAATCAATTAAGCTCGCAATGGGTTGACGGTTTAACATTAGTTTTGACCGCAACAATAAAAATAAAACATCCAATTTGTGAAGTTTTCTGGGTAATTTAAATCCCAATAATTCCAGAGTTTTCAATCCGATATCCAGAGCTTCAACACATCTGCTTTGAGCAATATAGGCCAGAATTTTGACTTCAAATACTTTTACTTTATCTAAGATATTTGTCACTTTTTGTGTGACTATATCTATAAATTCTTCCATTTGCTTAAAATTTGCTTGGAGATAAGCAACTTCAGCAGCCTCTTCGTAAAGTCGTAGGCTAAGATTATACTGTTTCTCCCAGCTATCCCTAGATAGCAAACCTATTCCTACTTGTAAATAACTGAAAGCTAGCTGATTTGCGGCTGATGTCTTGGCTTTTTTACTCGCAATCAAGTTGAAATTAGCTAATTCATCTTTTTTTTCTTGTAAAACAACATCTGAAAAGCAGCTATTTGTGATTGACCCAATACCAGCATTTAACTGATTAACAATATCAAATATTTTCTCTTCTAAGGTTGCCTTCGGAGTGTTTTTTAGTATTAGTTGCCCGATTTGCCAATGAACTGAATGTTTAGTATCTTCAGAAATCAACGCATAAGCTGCCTGCTGTACTCGGTCATGTGAAAACTGATATATTATCTTTAATTTATCAGAAAATTCAACGACTGCCAATAATTTATATGCATTACCAATTGGCATAATTAGCCCTAACTGAACTCCTTCCCATAGTTCAGAGGCGGTAGATAGTAAAGATTTTTCATACACGATAGACAATGTATTTAAGTCAAATTGATGACCAATACAAGCAGCTAACTTTAAAAGTTTTTGCGTTGACTCTGGAAGTGTTTGAATTTTGCTAGACATTAGCTCAACTACATTATCTGTAATTGCTGCTCCTTTAATTTTTTTTAAATCCCAATTCCATTCTCCTCTATGTAAATCAAATTGGAGAAGCTTGCGTGTATCAAGAGATTTCAAAAACTCATTGATAAAGAATGGATTCCCAGCCGTTTTCTCGCTAACTAATTCTCCCAGTAACTTTGCCTTGTCTATTGTGCAGTTCAAGGTATCCGCAATTAGCTGGGTGACATCATTTAAATCTAAAGGCGTCAAACAAATATGATTAATAGTAGTTCCGAACTGCTTAATTTCGTCTATTGTCAGCATTAAGGGATGAGCGATACTCACTTCATTATCACGATATGCCCCAATCAGCAATAGTCCTTCAGAAGTATTTGTCATCAACAGTTTAATTAGTTTTAATGAAGCGGAATCTACCCACTGTAAGTCATCTAAAAAAATGACTAAAGGCTGTTTATTTTGTATAAAAACGCTGATAAAATTCTGAAATAATATATTAAAACGATTTTGCGATTCTGTTGGCTCTAGTTCTGACACATCAGGCTGTTTGCCTATAATTAGTTCTAATTCGTGAATTACATCAATAATAATTTTGCCTTGCTGACCTAACGCGGCTAAGATTTTTTCTCGCCACTCAGCTATTTTTTCGGCACTCTCTGTTAACAATTGCTGGATTAAAGATTGTAAAGCTGTAATCAGAGAACTATATGGAATGTGTCGCTGTAGCTGGTCAAATTTCCCGGAGATAAAATAGCCTTTAGAATTGGTAATTACTGGATATATTTCCCGTACTAAAGCTGTTTTACCAATTCCAGAATAACCAGAAACTAGTATCATTTCAATTTGGGATTGAGTCTTATCTGTTGCTTTCGCAGGTATCTCCTCCGGACAAGCTATGCGGTTAAAGGCTGATATTAAAGTTTGTATTTCTTTCTCTCTACTATATAATTTTTGTGAAATATTTAATTTCCCGTCAATATCAAATTCACCTAATGTGATATTATCTAAATTAATAATGGAGTTTAAATTTGTCAGAATTTTCTCTAAATCCTTTTGAATTCCATAAGCACTTTTATATCTATCATCAGCACTTTTAGCTAATAATTTTATTACTACTTCTGCAAGCTTTCGGTGAATGTCTGAATTTAATTTTTCTAGGCTAATGGGTTGTTTAGCAATGTGAGAATAAACTAATTCCATTGCATCCGATGCGTTAAAAGGCAGTTTATGGGTTAATAGTTCATAAAAAGTTACACCCAGTGAGTAAAAATCGGTACGGTAATCGACTATTCGATTCATTCTACCCGTTTGTTCTGGTGATATATATGCCAGGGTGCCTTCTAAAATATTAGGATTACAAATTATGGGATTTTCTCGCGATAAAATACTAGAAATTCCAAAATCAATGATTTTAAGTTCTTGGGTAGCTCTATTAAAAACGATATTAGAAGGGTTAATATCTTTATGTATGATATTAGCTCCATGTATTTGACCTAAAGCGGCAGAGATTTTAATCGCAATTCTCAAAAATTCTTCTATGGTAAATCTTCGCTCTGACATTAGTATTTTTAATGACTCACCCCCAAAGTCCTCAAAGACAATCACTAAAGTATTTTGATATTTCTCTAAGCTATAAGGTTTTATAACTCCTGTCAGTTCTAGGTTGTGGGTAATATCAAATTCCTGTTTATACCGACTAAGCAATTCTGGCGTGGGGTAAGCTGCGTTTAAAATTTTGATAACAACAGGTTGATTATCTTTCTTCCTAATGCCTCGATAAACTAGGGAATTAGAACTTTCATAGATTTTGCTAGTAACCAAAATATCAGAAATCACTAACATAACTATGAATATTCCCCCTTAACTTTGCTGTAAATCTTGCCGTTGCTCAAAAATACCCAGATTGCCCTCCTATTACTTATATCAGATTGTAGGACTTGCTACAACATATCTTTATAAACTCCTAATGGTCATTAGTAGCAATATACATACCAGGATGCTAACTTAATATGGTTTGTAAAAATATTTACATAATTTATTCAGGGCTGCTCTGTAACCAAAATTTATCGTAACAAAACTTTACGAATTTCCTAATGTTCATTAGTGGTTATATGTAAGGATGGCAATCTAAAATTACACGTCAGAGAATATCTGATAAGTTAAGTGTGATTACTTCTTTCGCCTTTATCAAATAATGCCTACGGAGATAAAAACCGTATGGGGAGGTGATTTTTATTTCAGTATCAAAAAATATATCCTGAATAGAAATAAATTTAGCTTGTCCGATGAAAACAGAAGCATTACCATTAAAGGCTTTCCCACTGCCTAATAGTTAGAGCTCATTCTAAAGTATCTATAATTTATAGTGAAGTTAAGAAAGTTAAGAAAAGATAAGGGTACTTTATTTAATTTATTCCAGCAGATAAGATAGTCTCGTTTGATTGTATTATTAAAAACAATAGAGAGTATCTAGCTGCCTTCAAGTTAAAAAAACTTTCAGTCTAAAACCTCTGTTTTAATTGTATTCTTAAACTAGTTCATCATCTTATACATAGAGAGCATTTGTTACATCTGCCAACTTAAGAGTTACAGGAACTCCAGCAATGCTTCACGATATCGATAGGACTATCGAAGAGTTGCTCAAACGCCAATTGCCAACAAACTTGGTATCGCCAACAACTTCAGATGCTACAGCAACACTGCATATCAGTTTTGCTACACCTGACACTGAATTTGCAAGACACGTACCTAGACCTGCAATTGGACTATTTCTCTACGATGTGCGAGAGAATTTAGGATTGCGTAATAGCGAGCGCTTGGTAGAACAGAGAACTAGTGACTCAGCATCGAGAAAGCTTGCGCCACTTAGAATAGATTGTTCTTATCTTGTAACAGCTTGGGCGGGGGGCGAAACGCCGGATTTACGGACAGAACACCTCTTACTAGGAGAAGTAATGAAAGTACTCGCTCGTTATACTGAAATTCCCCAGGCTGTATTACAAGGAAGTCTGATTAATCAAGAATTTCCGATGAAAGCTCTTACTTTACGTCCAACTTTGTTGAACAGTATTGGTGAATTCTGGCAAGCAATAGGAGGAAAACCCAAAGCCGCTTTTAATTACACCATAACTGCATCGCTTGTAGTTGATGAAACCTTAGAATCGATTCCATTAGTGATAGATAAACAAATATCTATTGGTATGAAGTGAAAATATTAGTTCAAATACGCCGCCAACTAACAATTGCTGGAATAGGACGACGAGAAATAACGTACTATACAAGTTTTCGTTCGAGGTTATCAAGAAGCGACACTTGATGTAGTATTGAATCGAGGTAAAACAAAAACCTGAGATTTCCACTTAACAAGTAATTCTAAATAGTCGTTTTTTAATATTGAACTATTTGGGAATATTTGTAGAACGACATTCTAGCTCTTAGCAATTAACTTAGCAATTAACAAGGAATAACAATAATGCCGACCTATTTATCACCAGGCGTATACGTTGAAGAAATTCTATCAGGAAATGCTCCTATTGCGGGAGTGGGCACGAGTACTGCTGGGTTTATTGGAGTCATCCCATTTACAGATAAGGTTACAGAAGTTGTAAAACCTCTAGATGATGCTGTAAAAGCGGCAGAAAAGAAAGTTAAAGAAGCTGAAAAAACAGCTGTAAAAGATGCAGATGACGCTGCAAAAGCTGCTGATGATGCAAAAGTTACAGCAAATGCAAAAGCTAAAACATCTGCAAATGAATTAGAAGCCGCAAAACAAGAACTTGAAAAAGCTAAGGAAAATGCAAATACTGAAGCAGATAAAAAACGATATAACATTTATGGTGGGACTTCTGTGCTTTCTGGAGAGGTCAAATTATGCACCAACTTTAGCGAATTTAAAAAACACTTTGGCGACTTTTCCGCAGTAGCAGGGCAAAACACGCTTGCTCATGCTGTATATGGCTTCTTTACCAATGGAGGTACGCGCTGCTATGTTGTGTGGGTACCTGAAATTGCCGAGATAGACACAGCATTATCGCAATTTGAGGCAATTGATGAAATAGCAATTGTTGCAGCACCTGGCATTACAGATAAAGCTGCTTTGTTAAAGATTGATGTTCACTGTGGGCAAACTACTCAAGACAGTTTTGCTATTTTTGATACCACAGAAGAAGTGAGCGATACAAGCAAACTTGAACCTGGCACAGCTTCAATGCCAGGTAAATCAGGTTATGCAGCCCTTTATTACCCTTGGATTCAAGTTTTTGACCCTGTAAAAAAGGGAGCAATATACGTACCTCCTAGCGGTCACATTGCAGGTGTTTATGCTCGTGTAGACACCCAGCGCGGCGTTCATAAAGCTCCTGCCAATGAAACTGTACTAGGGGCAATGGGACTAAAAACAAATGTTACCAAAGCCCTTCAAGATGGACTCAACCCACATGGAATAAACTGCATTCGCAGTCTGAATGGCAGTATTAAGGTTTGGGGCGCTCGAACTTTTGGTGGTGATAAGAATGGAGAATTTATGTATATAAACATTCGTCGCTTGTTTAGCTACTTGCGCGAATCAATTGATGAAGGAACTCAATGGGCTGTATTTGAGCCTAACTCACCCGAACTATGGGCAAAAATTCGCCGCAATATCAATGCTTTCTTGCTAAATGTTTGGCGCAGTGGTGCTTTATTTGGCAGTACTCCAGAGCAAGCATTTTTTGTCAAATGTGATGAAGAAACTAACCCCCCTGAAACTCGCGATGTTGGTCAAGTTGTAACTATTATTGGTGTCGCTGTTGTCAAACCCGCAGAGTTTGTCATCTTCAAAATTAGTCAGCGGTCTGAGCAAAGTAACAAATAGCACTATTGTTTTCTTAGAAGATTAGCGATGCACGCAAATTATCCGATACCAGGGGTAGTTCTTAAGGATATTTTTCCAACACCAGCACCAGAGTTAATGACAGGCGTTCCTGCGTTTTTAGGTCTCGTTCCGGATGCTGATGTTACACAACTTCCTTACAACCAACCCAAAATGCTGAAACTTTGGACGCAATTTCCAGCGTTTCAAGGTAAAAAAAAATACCTTCATTATGCAGTAAAGGGTTTTTTTGAAAATGGCGGTCAATTGTGTTATGTAGTGCGACTGAAAGATGAAACCGAGCAAGCATTGTCTGAGGGACTAAAGGCGTTAGAATACCTAGATGATATTGACTTGGTTTGTTCGCCAGACATGATTAGTCCCTCTGCGAGGGAAAAAATTTTAGAGCATTGCGATCGCATTGGTGACAGGTTTGCGATACTGGATGGGGAGAAAGATTCAACAACAGAGCAAATCCAGAAGCAGCGACAAGCCTTAAATTCAAAGAATGGTGCGATGTATGCTCCTTGGATTAAAGTTGAGAACGACTCAGGGTTTGACTTTATTCCTGCGTGCGGTCATATAGCTGGAGTTTATGCTCGTAGCGACCGGAATGGGGGTTTTTACTCCTCTCCTGCTAACTATATAGTAGAAGGAGCGTTAGATATAAAACAGACCTTTTCCAACTTAGAGCTTGTAAAACTACATCCGACCGATGCAATTGGGGGAGTAAACTGCTTGCGTGCTTTACCCGGAAGAGGTATACGCATTTGGGGAACCCGCACTTTAAGCGCAGATGCAAATTGGCATTATATTAACGTGCGGCGTTTGTTCTTGAATGTTTTTAGGTGGATAGAACGCAACTTAGCTGCTGTAGTTTTTGAACCCAACGACTTCAAATTATGGATTCGGATTGAGCGGGAATTAATAGCTTATTTTGAGTCTTTGCGCTTAAAAGGTGCGCTCAAAGGAGATTCACCCCAAGAAGCTTTTTATGTCAAATGCGATGCTCAAACAAACCCAGCTTCTACGCAAGAGATTGGAAATGTAATCACCGAAATCGGTCTAGCACCTACCATTCCTAGTGAATTTATTATTGTTCGTCTAATTCACGGTGAGAACGGAGTGCAAGTAAATTAGTTAAAAGTTAAATAAGAATATTTGATGCTTTAACTTTTAACTTTCAAAAAACAGCCACTTTATTTACTGAGATTAATCTATGCCCAGCACTAAACCTCTTCACAACCCTGACCCTTATAGTGGTTATAATTTTTATGTCGAATGGAATGGCATTATTCATGCTGGTTTCCGAGATGTTACAGGACTAAGCTCCACGCAAGCAGCTGGTGAATATCGAGAAGGAACAGACCCTTTAACTAAGCGAAAAATACCCGGTTTAGTAAGCTATGGGAATGTCACTCTTAAAAGAGGTATGACGAACAATGATGAACTGTGGAAGTGGCGACAAAGCTTAATGAAAGGAGTCGCAGACCGTCGCGAAGTTTCGATAGTTTTGCTTGACGACACAGGTGTTGAGAAAATACGTTGGAACTTGACAAATTGCTGGCCTGTAACTTGGTCTAGTTCTGATTTTAATGCTGTTTCTGATGATGCTGCAGTTGAAACTCTGGAGTTTGCTCACGAAGGGATAACTGTTGATAAGTGGTCTTAATTAAGTAACTCGTATTTTCTATTCCCATCATTATTAATTTATCAGGTGGGCATTGCCCACTTGTTAAAAATCCGTTCATCTGAGTCACCCTTAAGGCATAATTCAAAGTCTAATAAAATCTCAAGTCCCAAATGTTAGAACAAAAACAAACAAAATTTTCCTTTATCCTACCGCAAGGCTACATTGACCCAGAAGGGAATATCCATCGCGAGGGTACTATGCGATTGTCTACAGCCTTTGATGAAATTACACCTTTGCGCGACCCACGAGTTCAGGCTAATCCAGGCTATTTAGTAATTATTCTTTTGTCAAGAGTCATTACAGATTTAGGCACTGTGCAAAATATTAACCCTAAAATGATTGAAAATTTATTTTCAGCTGATTTAGTGTACCTACAAGATTTTTACCAACGTATTAATCAAAATGGTCATAGTCGTCTTTTAGTCGATTGTCCCCACTGTCAGGGTGAGTTTGAGGTGGAAACTGTTCCTTTGGGGGAGTAGTTTGCTACCCAGAGAATAGGCTACTAGAAGAAGTAGCTTACATTGCTTATCACTTTCACTGGCAACACGAGCAAATCATGGCAATGGAACATCGCGAACGACTTTCTTGGGTAGCACAAATTTCTCAAATTAATCAGCAATTGAACGAACAGTAGAACTAGAGAATTATGCGAAAAACAAGTCAAAAGACATATCTTATTAAAAGCAATTATCGATTAGGCTATGATGCACTAAGAGATATCATTGACCCTTTAGCTGCTTATAACTTTTTTGTAGAAATCGATGGATTGTTAACAGGTGGATTCACCGAAGTTACAGGTTTAGGAAGCCAGATTAGTTTGGAGGAATATAAAGAAGGTGGTGTAAATGGATATGTTCATAAATTTCCGACTCAAACTTCTTACGAACCTCTTGTTTTAAGCAAAGGCTTAACAATTCTTGATACCTTGTCAGTATGGTATCAAAATGCAAGTGCTGGTAATATAGAACGGAAAAACGGTAGTATTATACTGTTCGACCGTATGATGGAACCTGTCAAGGTGTGGGATTTTCACAACGCTTACCCTGTAAAGTGGACTGGACCGAAGCTAAATGCTAGCAGCGATGAAATTGCAGTGGAGAGCATTGAACTCGTTCATCAGGGAATTTTTAATCGTTCAATTACCCATTTAATTTCTGAGGCTATGTTTTGATGCTAACGGAATTTAAAGTATGACTCTAAAACAAGCTTGGGAAGATTCTATTTCACCGCAACTGCTTCCTCGATTGTTGCGTCCCGTTCTTCAACCTGGTGTTATTGACACGCAGATAGCTAGAAAAATAATCCAGCGTTCGCAAAACCTAGCGAATCGCTTACCTTTACTTACCCAAGTGCAAAAAAATTGGTGTAAAGTTTCTAATTTAGATGTGGGACAAGTGCCAATTGTTTATGCACACCAAAGGAGGAATGCAAACAACGAAATATTTAATACATCTAACCCAAAAAAATCATCTAGGCAGGCAAATGAAAAACCAAGGATGGTAATACAGGCAAAATTTGCTCCAGGAAAAAACAGTCAAAAAATGCCTCTATCCAATAGCGATTTTAATTCAAAGCAGGCTGTATCGCTTAATTCAAATGCGCTTAATACACCAGTTAATCGCGTAGTTGGTATAAATGCGACAGAAGTTACGGACGGTACAAGTAGTACAAAAGGTAATTTATTAAACAAGGAAACCATAAAGCCTGGTTTATCCCTAGAACATAAACATAACAAAGAAAAAAACCAAGAAGAAAACCAAGAAAAAAAACAAGAAAAAAACCAAGAACAATTTAGAAAACTTAATTTTGGGTCAGTTGCAGTAACACGGGAAACATCATCAATTGACTCTAATTCTACATTACCCGTAAGAGATATCATAAATCATGCACCAGCAGGTCAACTACCTTTAGTGCAAGCTAAATTTGCCCCTAGCAAAAACTTTAGTACCGAGCAAGCATCTACCACTAAATTAGATAGCATTAATCATAACTCCGTAAGTAATTCTATCGCCTTAAAACCTGGGTTATCAAAAAATAAACCCCAAACCTCCCAGATTGCTATGGGAGCAATCTCAGGAGCGGAAGTTGTTTATAACCAAGCACAAACATCACCATTGCGAGAGATTAATTCTCGGTTAATAGATATTCCAGAGCAGCAAACACCCCTCGTTTACCATAGCTCCGAGCCATTAATTAGCGATACAGTCAATGATTTTGTGACGGGGAATAGTCAACTGCCTATAGTCAAGCCTAGACCAACTACCCCATCCCAGAAAATAAGCAGTAATGGCAAATTAGAAACTATGCCAATTAACTTGGGAAATAAAAATGATAAAATGCCTTTTTATCAACCTTCTTTGGCTGCAAAAGATTTGGCTACAACAAAAGCTGAAGCGGAAAGAGCATCCCAAAACATGGTAAATCAAAATAATCAAGTTATTAATCATAATTCAATTAGTCAACAAAAACCAATTACAATTATTGAAAGTCCACAAATTAGTAATAATACAGAGAAAAATAATATGGACTTAGATGCTTTGGTTGATAAATTAGAGAGTAAATTAATGCGTAAATTCATTGCTGAAAACGAACGTAGAGGACAGGGACAATGGCGCTAGAAAAAATGAAGATAGCAGTTGAAGAAGAACGGGGAGAATTTGGCTTATCAAAAGAAGTTTTGTTTAATCCCAACCAACTGACAATCGCAAAGACAGGCTGGAATGAAAAGGATGGAAAGTTGGTTCCTAATGAAGACCTTTCAACATTAGATATAGACTTTTTTTTTGATACTACTTTTGGCAAATATCCTCAAAATAATGTTAGAAACGAAACGAAATTTATTCGTGATATTGTGGAAATCAACGGCGAATTAAAAAGACCGCCAATGTGTAAACTTATTTGGGGAGCAGGAGATATTATATTAATGCAAGGAGTTCTAATGTCAATTAACGAAACACTGACTCACTTTTTAGAGAATGGTACACCAGTAAGAGCAATACTCAAATGCAAATTTAAAAATTGCGAATCGAATGAACTTAAACAAAAAAAACAGAACCCCATCGATGACCCCATTCGTATAGTTAAACGAGGGGAGACTCTTAGTAGCATCGCAGCTCAAGAGTATAATGACCCGTCTTTATGGCGAATAATCGCGGTTGCAAACAGACTTACCGACCCTCGTGGCATTAAACCAGGTCAAAGTCTAACTGTGCCTCCATTGCGTCTTGGTCTAACTATTCAATAATTGGGAATCACCATGCCTACTAGTATAGAGGAACTTACTCCCAAACTTAACATCACAATTCAAAACACGCGCCTATCTTCAAAATCAAATTTGGAAGTAATTTCAGCCACTGTGTCTGAAGATTTGGATGCACCAAGTATGCTTGCCCTAAAGTTATCAAACTGGGATTTAATCAAGAGTGAAGTTACAGCAAGTAATGAGAAAGATTTATTTAATGAAGGTTCTGCAATTAAAATTCAAATGGGTTATCCTAACCAATTAGAAACAGTCTTCTTGGGAGAAATTACAGGAGTAGAAGTAGATTTTGCTGCTGATGCAGAGCCGACTTTCTTAGTCAGCGGTCATGATTTTCGTCATCGTTTAATTCGAGGTCACAAAACTCGCTCCTGGAAAGAAATTAAAGATAGTGATATCGTTAGCCAAATTGCTAGAGAACAAAAATTATTAACCGAGATAACAGATACTAAAGTTATAATAGATTATGTTTGTCAGTCGAATCAAACTGACATGGAGTTTCTACAAAAACGCGCTAAAAGGCTTGGTTATGAATTGGCGATGGAGGGTCAAACTTTATGCTTTCGCCCACCTCAAAATATTCAGGAAAAAGCACTCACTCTTAAAAAGAAAGATTTAGTTGAATTTTATTCTCGCTCGAGTACAATGCAGCAAGTAGGAGTAGTAGAAGTACGCAATTGGGACATTAAACAAAAAAAGGTTGTTATTAGTAGAGCCAGCGTTGGCGATGAAAATTGTAAAATGAACGGTAAGACTAGCGGTCCCAGTGCGGCAAAGACAGCATTTGGTAATGCGACGCATGTTGTTTTTACAGAATCGCTATCGAATAGTACTGAAGCTGACGAAATTGCCAAAGGGCTTTTTAACGAAATGGCGCTGACCTATGTTGGAGGTGAAGGAACTTGCCAAGGAAACCCCAATATACGCGCAGGTAAAGTCATTGAAATTAATGACGTAGGAAACAAGTTTAGTGGTTTGTACTACGTTATCTCAGTTAAACATGATTATTCAAAAAAGCAAGGTTACAAAACGAAATTTACCGTTAGGAGAAATGCAACATGATAGAAATGAGCCTGCTACCAAATCTTTTGGGACAGCAAAACCAAAGCAATCAATTTTATGGACTGACGATTGGTATAGTTACTAATAATAAAGATGAAGAAGGTTTAGCGCGAGTCAAAGTAAAGTTTCCCTTACTATCAGATAATGACGAAAGCTTTTGGGCTAGGGTAGTAACCCCGATGGCGGGTGAGAAATGTGGGATATACTTTTTACCAGAAGTTGGCAGTGAGGTACTGATAGCTTTTGCCCACGGTAATGTTGCTTCTCCTTACATTTTAGGAAGCTTGTGGAATGGTGTAGATAAACCACCAGAATTTAATAGCGATGGTAAAAATGATAAACGAATAATTAAATCTCGCAGCGGTCACACTATTCTACTTGATGATACTCCTGATTCCGAAAAAATCGAGGTGATTGACAAAAGTCTGAAAAATAGTATTGTGATTAATACTAAAGATAACTCGATATCTATTACAGCTGATGCCGATATTAGCATCAATTCGCAAAACGGTAAGCTTAAACTCAGCGCTCAGAGCATCGAAATTAATTCTCAAGCCGGGATGAAAATAACAGCGCAGCAAAATATGGACTTACAGGCAGGCCCTGTAATGAACATTAAAGGAAATATGGTGAATATTAATTAAGTAATTAAGCAATTCAGAAAATTTCTAAATTTGGAGAAAAGCAAAATGGGTAAACCAGTAGCACTGCAAGGTGATTTAATTGTTACAGCTTGTACGCATCAGGTGAAAGGGAAACCAGCACCCCCACCAGCACCCCCAATCGTAGCGCCTCTACCTCATCCTTTTGTGGCGACATTTGAGCAAAATCTCAGTACAGATGTCAAAATTGGGGGGAAATTTGTTGCATTAAAAGGGAGCAAAGGTCAAACAAACGCACACCCTTTTTTACCTCCTCCGGGAACTGCTCCCCTAGGTTTTGTGACTCAACCTGATAATCAAGCTGAAATTATTGCTGGTAGTTTAACTGTTAATATTGGCGGTAAACCCGTAGCACGCATTGGTGATTCAGTCAAAACCTGTAGCGAAGCTCCCCCACCTCATGGAGTTGTAGCTCCCGCACCTGGTGTACCTGCGAATGTATTTATTGGTGGGTAAATAACTTATGGATGGAACTTATGGATGGAACTTATGGATGGAAATTTTCTCGGTGTGGGATGGATATCTTCTGTAGATTGCGATGAGAACGGTCAAATTAAAATGGCCCGTCACGAAGATTGCGTTCGTCAGTCGATTTGGATGATATTAGGAACTGCACGTGGAGAACGGTTAATGCGTCCAAACTTTGGTTGCGGTATTCACGACCTAGTTTTTGCAAATAACACCGCTAGTATTTCTGGACAGATAATTTCTGAAGTAGAGCAAGCTCTGAGTGAATGGGAACCCCGTATTGATGTTTTACATATCGATGTCACACCAGATACTAATCATCCCAATTGCTTATTTATTCAGATTAATTACCACGTTCGTACTACCAATAATCGTTTTAATCTTGTTTATCCATTTTATTTAGAGTGATTTTTACTCAAACAACATATGTCTTTGCCAGCACCAAAAATTGACAAGCGCAACTATGATGATATCGTTCAGCAAACAGTAAAGTTGGCACAACATTTTACTGCCCATAATACTGATAGCGAGTTACTCGAAGCAATACCTGAAGAATTATACAATCGTACTCTCGCTGAAGATGTGAAAAATTCTGAAGGTAAAATAATAGCTGAAAATGGTTGCTTAATCACAAAAAAAGTAGCTGATGCAATTTGTCTATTTAAAAATAGCCCTAAAAATGGCGAAAAAGTCAAAGTCAAGAAAAAAGGTTGGTGGCAAGGCGAGCGCGATGCGGGGATAGCGCTGATTAGAATATTTGGGCAAATGGCTGAATTGGTAAGCAATCGTCTTAACCAAACTCTAGAGAAGAATTTTTTGGCGTATTTGAATTTGATTGGCGTTCAACTTTTACCTCCACAGCCAGCAAAGGTGCCGCTTACATTTAATTTAGTTGTTAACAGTCCTGAAGATGCTCTTGTGCCAGTCTATACACCTGTTGCGGCTAAACTCTTAGAGGGGGAAGAGAAAAAAGAAGTTATATTTGAGACAGACCGCGAACTGGTGGTAACAAAAGGGCAACTGCAAGCAGTGTTTGTTCGTCAGCCAAAGACAGACAAAGACACAGACAAATATAGCGAATGTACCTCGGATGCGAAAGAAGGTAAAACAGAAAAGGGTTTTGAAGTTTTTGTGGGGAAAGAACCCATAGAGCATCATCTTTACCTTGCTTGCGATAATCTTTTGGCTTTACCGGGAAACAAAACTTTAACACTGACATTAAAATTACCAAACAATGCTGAGAATCAAAAAACAATTCTAGAAAAGATTACTTGGTCTTGCAGGAATGGTAATTTATGGGAATCGCTATCGATTGAGAATCACAAGTATAATAAGCAGGAGTACTCAGTAGATTTTAAAGAAATTAAAGGCTGTGCAACTCCTGCACTTTTTAATATTAATAATAAAGAAGCACGTTGGTTGCGTGCTAGCTTAAATCACCCATATGACATCACAATTACGGAAATACCTAATGTTAAAGTCAATGTAAAAAGCATCTTTATCAAGCCAGACTTGTGTTTTTTTAATACTAGTAAAATCGACTCCAGCAAAGATTTTTACCCCTTTGGCGAGCAACCGCGCTTTAATGATACTTTGTACATCGCTAGCAAAGAAGCCTTTGCCGTAGAGGGTGCAGTTATCACACTCAATGTCACGCTTACTCCCGATTTAAATTTAAGAAAAGACGCGAGCGTAGAAGTTGCTTGGGAAGCTTGGAATGGCACAGATTGGCAGAAGTGCAAGATAAGCGAGAAAAAGCAGATAGCCTCTAATTTTACTTGTACTGATAAGGGAGCTAATTTTACTATAACTTTACCTAAAATAGCCTCAACTACGGTTAACGGAGAAACTAACAATTGGATTCGCGCTCGTATTATTTCGGGTGACTATAGTACACAAGCGACTATTAATCAACACAATATACTTAATATACATACTTCTTTGACTGCTGAGGCAAAAAAGGATGCTACACAACTGAGTCTTAAAAATGTCAGAGGATTTATGCCAGGGGACACTATCCAAATTGTATGGGATAGCAGTACGCAACAAAGCGATATTAAAATAACTGAAATTACTGAAATCCAATCCGACCAGTCGGGAAAAATTATCCTTGCAACTGGCCTGAATAATACTTATTTAGCGGGAGCTATCGTCGTTTTACTGCCTGCAAATTCCACAAATTTCACAAATTCCACCTATCAGGCACCATCTATCCAATCATTGACATTCAGTTATAGTTACGAAAAAACTAGCTCTGTGTCCGATTGCTTTAGTTATAACGATTTCACTTACTCAACGGAAAGTAAGAATTTTCAACCTTTTACTGCGACAAAAGACAAAGAACCTACTTTATATTTAGGGTTCGACAAAATTAGTGTAAATCGCCCTAATAGTCTCTATTTTCAAGTAAAAGCGCTACTTCCAGAAGAAATCGTCTTTGACAATTCTAAATTACAAATTTTAGACCCCAACGAGTCAGTGCAGCTAATTTGGGAATATTTTAGCTCGGATAATGGCTGGAAGCGTCTTGGTGTGGAAGATGAAACTAACAACTTTGCCCAACGAGGTATTATTCGGTTTATCCCATCTGCCAATATTACACAGCGCTGGGAATTTGGTAAGTTGTTTTATTGGTTGCGAGTACGCCATGTCAAAAACACTTTTCGCTTTTCGCCACGCTTGGGAAGAATTGTGACAAATACCGTCTGGGCAAGTCAATCTGTAACTGTGAAAAATGAGGTGTTGGGTTCAAGTAATGGCAACCCCAATCAAAGTTTTAGCACTACACAAACACCTGTTTTGCAAGCTCTGCGATTGGAGGTACAAGAAAACTTATCCCTACAAGAGCAAGAAGGTATCGAAAGCTTGTATGGTAAAGATGCTTTAACTATTATCCGCGATAAAACAGGACAAATAAAGCAAATTTGGGTGCAATGGCAAGAAGTCCAAGATTTTTACGATACAGGAAAACGCGATCGCCATTATATTCTCAATCACCTGACAGGGAAAGTACAATTTGGCGACGGTCAATATGGTATGATACCACCACTGGGGCGCAATAATATTCGCATGGCTGTATACCTTACTGGTGGCGGAAAAGCAGCTAACAAACCAGCCCTAACAATTTCTCAACTCAAAACAACAGTTCCCTTTGTGGAAAGCGTTACCAACTTAGAAGCAGCTGGTAGCGGTGCAGACCAAGAATCAATCGAACGAGTTAAAGAACGGGGACCGAAAATTTTGCGTCATAGGGATAGAGCCGTTACCGTTCAAGACTTTGAAGACCTAGTTTATGAAGCATCTACAGATATTGCACGAGTCAAAATTCTGACTCCGAACTTCAACCCCCTCGATGAAAAACTATGGTTAGAAGAAATAAACGAAGAAAATTTAAAAGCCCATAATGACTGTAAAGCCAAGAATGCAGGTAAAGTCATAGTCTTAATTGTGCCTAATAGCAATGACAAAAAACCTACACCAAGTTTGGCATTAATTGAATGTGTAGAAAATTACCTTTTAGCACGTGCCGCTGATAACTTAAAAATAGAAATTGCAGCACCACAATGGCAGGAAATATCAGTAACTGCCGAAATTGTACCAGCTTCAATTGATGCTGCAGATAAAGTGATGACAGATGCACAAACAAGAATTAGCGAATTTTTACACCCATTAACAGGAAGTAAAAACTCCCAAGGATGGGAATTTGGTTATACTCCTAGAAAATCAGATATATACGCCTTACTACAATCAATTCCAGGAGTAGATTATGTGAGTTCAATTGATATCAAAACTAATGATAGCAAACAGAAATCAGATTTTTCCAATCAAGACCAAGAACTCGACACATTCCTCATTTACTCCGGGACTCACACCATTACACCATTTCAAAAGGAATTTAAATAAGACTTAAATTACCACCTCAAAAATTATCCATAAAATCCAGAATAAAATGACATTACCACTAGTTAATTTAGATGACCACACTTACGCGGACTTAGTAGCAGAAGCTCGCTCTCGCATCCCAATCGAATATCCAGAATGGACAGACCATAATCCCAGCGATACAGGTATTATCCTGATTGAGTTGTTAGCTTGGCTAACTGAGATGTCGCTTTATCGAGTGAATCAATTACCAGATAAAAATTACCAAACTTTTTTAAGTTTACTTACAGGTAGTGATAAGCTGACACAAGCAGAATCTGCTGATTTACAGTCTCAGATTCAGCAAACAATTTTAGAATTAAGGAAACGCTATCGAGCAGTCACAACAACAGATTTTGAACAACTCGTACTGGAAGACTGGCAAAAAACTCCAGTAAATCAAATATTACCTTTGATTTATGATTTTGATAAGCTAGATGTTCAAAGTAAAGGGGAAATAGAAAATATAATTACTACAGCAACAGTAAAGGAAATTAGTAGCGATATTCTGGAAAAACTTAAGGAATATATAAAAATAAAGAAAGAACATATTTATATCAACCAAAATATTGCTCATTTAACTGGAAATTTAACCGCAGACAGCTTACTGGAAGTTTTTGGGAAAGGAAGTCCAATTAAACGAGTAAAATCTTGGAAGGAAGATAGTTCGCCAAATATCAAATTACTTATTATACCTGATTCCCCAGATGAAGAACAACCCTACCCATCCGAAGCCCTTCGCACAGTATTATGGGCGTATTTAGACCAGCGCAGGCTACTGACTGCGCGCCATCATGTGGTAGCACCAACGTATGTTAAAGTAACCATTTTTGCAATGTTATCTTTAATAGATGGAGCTAATGCTGCAACTGTAAAAGCAAAGGCAGTAGAAGAAGTAAAAAAATTCTTTCACCCATTATCATCAGGTAACTATTGGTCGGGTAAAGGTTATCCTTTTAATCATAATATATACATTTCTGAGTTATATACTTTATTAAGTAATTTACCCGGAGTTAACTATGTTGAAGACATTAGTTTGCTTGCATTAACCGATTTGGAAACAACGCCACCTAAGCAATTAACATTACCTGTCAATCAACCGGAAGTAAATAAAATAAAAGTTGAAAATACAGATGGTTTCTCTCGCGGTTTTATAATTAAAATTGGTTCAGAAAATTCTCAACGTGGATATTATAAAATTGTTGATATTAACCAAGTAGAAAATCAACTTATTTTAGACCGAAGTTTAGGTAAAAAATTTTTGCAAGGCACAACAGTAGTATGCCAATTAAACAACAAACGAGAATTGAGAAACCCTGATAATAGCTTATTTGGTATTAACCTCAACCCTAATGAATTAGTTACAGTGGAAATCGATTCAAACAATTTTTTCATTAAGGAGCGCTTGGGATATGGTTAGCGGTCGCTCAAATCAAATAAGTAGCTACATACAATACCTACCAGCAAGTTTTCAGGAAAATGCCTTTTTGGGAAGATTTTTATTAGCATTTGAGCAAATTTTAACAGGTCTTGCTCCTCCTGATAATATCGAAGATGAAATTTCACCAGGGCTTGAAGAGTCCATTGACAAGATTTACACTTACTTTAAACCTATTTCAAATCAAGAAGACTTAAATCAAGCACCAGTTGAATTTTTACCTTGGTTAGCTAGTTGGGTTGCTTTGAGTTTGCGCGATGATTGGGAAGAAGAAACAAAACGGCGATTTATTTCGCAAATTGTACCACTTTATCGCCTGCGCGGTACTAAAGCTGGTTTGGAGAAAATTCTCCAGATTTATTTAGAAAGTGCTAAGTTACCTAGTAAATTAAAAGTCCTTGAGAATCCTAAGTACCCAGATTTTTACTTTCAAGTTCAAATAACTTTACCAACTCCAGACCTTAATCAATATTGGAGTCAAGTAAAAATTGCTAAGGCAATTATAGACCAAGAAAAACCCGTTCATACGTACTATGGATTGAAAATCCTAGTGCCAACTATGCAGCTTACTGGTCTGTTTTATTCTATCAATTCAAAACAGTCTGGTACTTTAACTGCGACTATTCAAATCGACGAGAATAGTTCAAACAGCATTCTTATTCTGAGGATTAAAAATTCTCAACAAGAAGTTGCACGAAAAGTTGGTTCTAATTCTCCACAAACACTAACTATAAATTACACAATTGAAGAACGAGAGAAAGGAGAGGAATGGTATATAACTCTTGCTAATATCGGGGATAGTACTACAGTTAAAGGAAAAATCACCATCTCTCAAAATGGTACGCAGTTCAAAACAGACGAAGAATTTACTCTCTCAGCGCCATTGAGAATAGGTAAGTCACCTGAGGGTAATACTAAACTTGGAACATCAACTCTAAAATCTGATACCTAAAATAGTATCCCTCACTGACAATCACAAAAGTTTAACAATTCAAAATCTAAAACCTAAAATCCAAAATTGTAATTGTAGGAAAAGAAAAATGACACAGAAAGATGTAGATATGCGCCCCAACTATTTTCCTGGACAATATTTGCTTGAAGACGACTTTCAACTCGAACAGGAATATCATAGCGACCGCCAGCGCCGTCACCATCGTTTATTCATCTCTCCAGGAATAGCAGAAGGACTAGTTGTCACAAAATTAGATGGGCTAAGAATCAATATTACAAGCGGAACAGCAATAGACAAACAAGGGCGACAGATTATCCTATCAAATGAAAAATCAGGAGCAATAGAATTAAACCAAATAAGCTCGTCGAACCTGAGCAACGGTGAATATACCTTATCAATACAGTATGACGAAAAGCAAACTTTACTCCAAGAAGGTACAATAGTAGGTAATAGACGCTGGGAGGAATCGCCCAAATTCACCTTAAAAACACAAGCAGACGAATCCGACTCCATCCCCTTAGCAAAACTCAAGATAGAAGGCGATACTGTTAGCATAATAAATGACGAAAAAATCCGTAAATATGCTGGTGTAAGATTGCCTTCTTCCGACCCCACGCAAGCTCCTATCATAGGTTTCCAAGGAGCAACCATAAACGTGGAAGGGAATCAGTATATCAAAGGTAATTTAACTGTTGCTGAGACAATATATGCAGGCGGAAACCCAATTGCTTATGAAAATTACGAAATTTATTTAAAAGGGACAGCATCTGATTCACCAGGTGGCAATGACACATTTTTAAAAATTGCCAATGTTGACATGGGTATGAACTCTATCCGAGGGCTAAATACAGTCATTCTTCACCCCAATGGAACTTTTAAAAAGAAGGAAAATCATAATATATGGAATAATCCAAACCTAACATGGGATAATTGGGCTGATTGGATTGATAAAAATGCTGATACTGGTGATATAGTCGCTGTTGGGAGCTGGGACGCTATATCGGATGTGCCCAAAAGCGGTTCAGGAGAAACTTTATTACAAAAAATTAATGCTAAAAAAGTATTATCAGGATTAGGAAATGTTCCACGTACTCCTTATGCACTGTTATTTATTAAAGGGCAGTCAAGTTGTATAGAAGTATTGCAACCCTATCTAGGTAATGCCGCCGAAATAAAAACTACCTATTATCAGCTACTAACTTTACAATACACAACAGAGCAACAACCTTGGCAAACGCCAATCTTTGATGGTCTAACAGTCAAATCGAATCAACCCAACTCTTCTATAGAACTTTTGACCAATGGAACTAATGGCGTCGAAATAGCTAATCGTGAAGGACGGTTAGCAATTAGCACACAGAATGTAGGTGACGCATTAAATATACTTGATGGTGGCAACGTCGGCATTGGTACAACTAGTCCCACAGAAAAACTGGAAGTCAACAGCGGAAACTTGAAAGTCAGTGGCAATATCACTGCAGCCAATGCGTCGTTTACTAATAATTTAACTGTTGCCGGGACAATATATGCAGGCGGAAACCCTATTGCTTATGAAAATTACGAAATTTATTTAAGAGGGACAGCAACTGATTCACCAGATGGCAATAACACATTTTTAAAAATTGCTAATGTTGTCATGGGTATGGACCCTATCCGAGGGCTAAATACAGTCATTCTTAATCCCAATGGAACTTTTAAAAAGAAGGCACATCATGATGTCTGGTCTGATATTCTATTATGGAATACTTGGGCAAATTGGATTAATGAGAATGCAGCTATTGGTGATATAGTCGCTGTTGGGAGCTTTGACGCTGTCAGCAATCCTCCCAAAGATGATTCAGCAGAAAAATTATTACAAAAAATTAATGCTAAAACAACATTATCAGTAATACAAGATGCACGTCATCCCTATGCACTGTTATTTATTCAAGGGCAGTCAAGTTGTATAGAAGTATCACAACCCTATAAAGGTAATGCCGCCCAAATAAAAACTACCTATTATCAACTACTAACTTTACAATACACAACAGAGCAACAACCTTGCCAAACGCCAATCTTTGGTGGTTTAACAGTCAATTCAAATCAGCCCAACTCTTCTGTAAAACTTTTGACCAGTGGAACTAATGGTGTCGAAATTGCTAATCGTGGAGGACGGTTAGCTTTATCGACAAAGAATGGAGGTGACGCATTAAATATACTTGATGGTGGCAACGTCGGTATTGGTACAGCTAGTCCCACAGAAAAACTGGAAGTTAAAGGAAACCTGAAAGCTAGCGGTGGTGCAACCTTTAATGGAAACGTCAGTATCGGGACATTAGCAACACTAGAAATTATCAATCAGTCGCAAGATGTTGAGGGTGGCAATACTTTAGTTTTAGGCCCGAAAAAACTCATATTGGGCTATCACAGAGACTATAGCTGGATTCAATCCTATGATAGTAGGCCTCTTGCAATTAATCCTCTAGGTAACAAGGTCGGCATTGGGACGAATAAGCCAGATGAGATGCTAGATGTAAAGGGAAACCTGAAAGCTAGTGGCAAGATTACTGGTGCTGATGGAATATTTACTGGTAAAGTTGGCATCGGGACGACAGAACCTCAAGCTAGTTTGGATGTTAGAGGTGCTATTCATGCTGGAAATTCGGATATTTACTTTACCGATACAGAGCACGTTCACACTGGATTAAGTAATAAAGAAGGTTATGCTGCTATTGAGAATGATTCTAAAAATTTCAACGCTCTGATGATTTTAGGGAGGAAAACTGCGGAAGGTAGAAAAGTTAAATTATGGGATGATTTAACAGTCAATGGTAAAGTTGGTATTGGTACTGATGCGAGTAAAAATGATTATGTATTAAATATTAAGGGTAATGTTTACGTAGATGGTACGATTTATTCAACTTGTCGATACGTACAAAAACATTCGACTAAGAAAGACCCAGTAGAATGGTCAATTTTGAAATCTGATGGTAGCTGGTGGGAAAAGCTGGAAAATTCTCCTGCTTCTGACTTTAACTTAAAGAAAGATATTGTGCCTATTACCAATGCACTTACAACGCTAGAAAAACTCAAACCAGTCTCCTTTCACTGGTCAGATTTAAACTATTTCCTCAAAGATATAGACGCGGAATTTCCTGATAGCGTAGATAGAAGTGAAGAAGAAATAGAAGCGGTAAACAAAATCAAAGCAAAAGCAAAAACTCATTTAGAAAAACAACAATTTGGATTTATTGCTCAGGATATTGAGCAAGTATTACCAGATTGGGTGACAACAGGGGACGACAGTTACAAACGCATCAATATGTCACAGCTTAATTCATTGCTAGTGCAAAGTATTAAGGAACTAAAGATAGCGCATGATAGTTCAATTGCAGAAAACAACGCATTAAAACAACGCATCGAAAGATTAGAGCAAAAAGTCGAATCATTATTACCGCGTAAATAATGTTCCCTCACATTAATTTTCCTGAGTGAATATTTTTATAGTTGTGCTAAAACGCTCTTAGCGCAACTACAAGCCAATTTTGACACCAACAGGAAATGCAGTCAGGAAAATAGCATCAAAGCTTAATCCCATTATTTTACGGCATGTTTAAAACCTCTCCCCTAACCCCTCTCCTTGTAGGATAGGGGAGCAACTGTACTCCCCCTTCCCTAGGAGGGAAGGGGGTTGGGGGGTTAGGTTTTACGTAGCGTTTTCCACATAAAGTCTTCTTCCCTATATACTGTTAATTTACTACTGAGTTAAATTTATGCCTGATGCAAAATCTATAATTTCGGAAAAAGCGATTAATTTGATACTAGAGTTTGAAGTTGGTGGTAAAGCTAGCTATGAGAAGAATTATAAAAATCCAGAGTGGCCCAAGGACCAATCTGGAATCACAATTGGTGTTGGCTATGATTTGGGATACAACACTCAACCAGACTTTTTAAAAGATTGGCAGCGCTTAGACAAAGCTTCATTGGAACGCTTGAAGGTATGTTGCGGTTTAAAAGGTGTGAAAGCAAAAGATATTTTAGATAGCGTCAAAGATATTGTTATTCCTTGGGAAATGGCATGGGATGTGTTTCAAAATGTAACTGTACCAAAGTTTTACAAAATCACACGTACAGCATTTCCCGGACTAGAAAATTTACCAGCAGATGCACAAGGGGCATTAGTAAGCCTTGTTTACAATCGGGGTGGGAGTATGGAAGATACGCCCTCTGGGCTAAGTCGGCTACAAATGCGTAACATTCGCGACCTTGTACCAAAGAAAGATTTGAAAGGGATTGCCCAACAAATTCGTGCGATGAAGGATTTGTGGAAAGGAAAGGACACTGAAAAGGGTATGGCTCGTCGTCGAGAAGCTGAAGCCGCTTTGCTTGAAAAAGCCGTGAAGGGTTAATTTACAATCTTTATGTTAAATTTTACAAAACACTAAGTGCTATGAAACACCAACATCTGAGCAAAACCCAAGCGGTTAAAACAAACCAGTCCCCGCAAACAGCAACAAATACAACATCGGATGCACATCCAGTATTGCAAATGCAAGCCGATATTGGTAATAGAGCAACAAGCCAAATACTTTCATCCCAAAAGCCAATTCAAGCAAAGCCACTATTTAGCGGTTTATCGAGCGAACTGTCAATTCAACCCAAGCTAACTATCGGCGCCGTTGGAGATAAGTACGAAAAAGAAGCAGATACAGTTGCTTCCCAAGTTGTAAATCGCATTAATTCGCCAGCGGCACTGACAGTCCAGCGAGAGGAAATGCTGCCAGAAGATGAAGAATTGATGATGAAGCCAACAGTACAACGTTATTCGGATAACCAAGAGTCAGTTGCTGCAACACCAGACTTAGAAGCATCAATTCAACAATCAAGAGGTGGAGGACAACCCCTCCCAGATAATATTCGCCAACCGATGGAACAGGAGTTTGGCGCCGATTTTGGTGGCGTAAAAGTCCATGCTAACAGCCAAGCTGATAAACTCAATAGTGCAATTCAAGCAAAAGCTTTTACCACCCGTCAAGATATTTTCTTTAAGCAAGGAGAATATAATCCAAATACTCGTGGGGGGAAGGAATTGCTGGCGCATGAGTTGACCCATGTTGTGCAGCAAAATGGCGGAGAGGTTCAGGGTCAAGTTTCTACAGGAATTTCTGTGGATAAAATTCAACGGACTATAACAACTATAACTAATAATCAAAGTACTTCTCAAACTAATAATCAAACTTCTATAATACCCGTTCCTGATATCATGCTCAATTATAATCTGAAGACTATATTATTAGAATTTTGTAACGAAGGAAAAAACCTTGATATCTATTTTGCTTGGCAAATTATCCAGAACTGTATTGCATTTCAAAGTCAAGAGACATTCCAAAATGTTATTAACAAATGTATTAATAAAAATAGTAGTTATGAAATTAACACCAATCAGAAACTGCTACAAAAGATAAAAAACTCTCAATATAATGACATAGACTTGAAACCCAATCTAATAGAGCTTTTAAAAGAAGTTGAAGGCAATCTAATGGATGTTGTATCTAGATTAAATGTGTCAGAAGACGATATCGGAATTCGCTGGAAAAATGCTAAAGAAATTTACCGAACAAATCAAAATAATGTTCCAAATAAAAGAAGAAATGCCATAGTATTTAATCCAAAGAATGCACAAGGTCAAGAGTCTAAATTGTGAGTACACTCTAAACGATTAAGATTTGAATTTTTGCCTAAGCGCTTACTTATAGGATATTTAGCGTTTAAAAGTAAAGTTACAAACCGTTTTGAGTATAAATTGCTCAAGCATATCAAAGGTAATTTAATTTGGGAATAGTAGAGAATAATTGCAGAATTATTCCTATTGGTAAATTAGTGCCGTAATACTCGACAGCCAATGGAACACACCTTTGGTACAGATAAAACAAGGACTGTCTTCATTAGAGAAACAAAAAATGTCCCCTCCCAGCCTCAACGACCTTCTTCCGCTAATAACCCGCTTAGACCACCTTCTAGAAAAAGCTCTCGCGATCGCCGAAGTCATCTACGGTCAGCAAGCAGCAGACGACCCCCATCGCGGGATGTATATCAACTCCCAAGAAGCAGAAAAGCTGTTACAGCAAGAACCAGCAACACCAATATTCCAACTAGACACCGAACCAGCACCCAACATAATCCAACCAGATTCCCCTTTAGCTTGGCTGCAAAAAAGCTTTGAACTATCTGCTTTTGATATTGATATTCTCGCTATAGCCCTAGCCCCCGAACTTGACCGCCGTTACGAACGCCTGTACGCCTATCTCCAAGATGACGTGCGTTTGAAGCATCCTACTGTAGACTTAGCCTTAAATTTATTATGCTCCACCGCCACAGACAAGCTTGCTCACCGTGCGAATTTTGCCACAAATGCTCCCCTAATACGCCACAATATATTGCATTTAGCAGGCCTCAACCACCCAGAAAAATCCACATTACTTGCATCCACACTGCAACTTGACGAGCAAATCATTCGCTTCCTTCTGGGACAACCGGGACTGGACGCAAGACTTGTTCCTTTTTGTCAATTGCTCCAATCTCCTTTACCTGCCGATATCTTACCTTTAGATATAGAAACTAAACAAGACCTGTTAGCAACAATCACTAATTACTGGCGCCAATCGCAACCTTTAAACTTATATTTTCACGGTGAAGACCAAACAAGTAAACTTCAAGGCGCCGCAACTTTAGCAGCAGAAATTAAAGCACCTTTATTAACAGTAGACTTTACTAAAATTATAGATGCAAAAGCAAATTTTGAATTAACTTTAAAACTTATATTTCGCGAAGCTTGGCTGCAAAATACTTTATTATACTTTGACGGATTTGATATTCTTCAACACCAAGAGCAAGCTATATCTTACCAATATTTAATACAAGCATTAAAAGAAGCTCGTGGTATCACCATACTAGCAGGCACTCAACCTTGGACTCCTCCTGGTAAAGGAGCTATTGGTATAGTAAATATACCCTTTACCATACCTGATTTTGAGCAGCGCCGGACATTTTGGCAAAACCATTTAGCAACCGCGAATATTCAACTTAATTTAACAGATTTAGATACTTTAGCAGACCGCTTTCGCCTGACTCCAGACCAAATTGCCGATGCTGTAGCTACTGCGAGTAATATAGCACATTTTCATTCAGCACAATCAACTAAACAAGAGTCAGCCCAACCAACAATTAATGATTTATTTGCTGCTGCACGTACTCAATCAGGTCACGAGTTGGCAGCACTAGCACGTAAAATAGAACCTAAGTATACTTGGGATGATATTATTCTTCCTGAAGACCAAGTAGCACAGCTAAGAGAAATTTGTAATCAAGCGAAATATCGTCATTTCGTGCAAGTGGAATGGGGATTTGCACAAAAGTCATCTTTAGGTAAAGGGTTAAACGTTTTGTTCTCCGGTGTTCCAGGTACGGGGAAAACTATGGCAGCGGAAGTTATTGCTTCTGATTTGCAGCTTGATTTATATAAAATTGACCTTTCCCAAATTGTTAGTAAATATATTGGTGAAACTGAGAAAAATCTCAACCGCGTTTTTACCGGAGCTGCCAACTCCAACGCAATCCTACTTTTTGACGAAGCCGATTCCTTATTTAGCAAACGTTCCGAAGTCAAAGACGCTCGCGACCGCTATGCGAATATTGAGATTGCTTATTTATTACAAAAAATGGAAGAATATGAAGGGGTGGCAATTTTAACTACCAACTTACAGCAATCAATGGACGAAGCTTTTGTGAGACGACTGCACTTTATCATTCAATTTTTCCTCCCGAATGAAAATCATCGCCGTCATATTTGGGAGAAAGTATTTCCCACTCAGGCGCCTTATAGCCCAGACATTGACTTTAATTTTCTCGCACGCCAGTTTTCAATATCCGGTGCTGATATTCGCAACATCGCTTCTTCTGCAGCATACTTGGCAGCTAATAATGGGCAAGTTATAACTATGACTCACCTAGTTCGAGCAATTCGCCGGCAGTATCAGAAAATAGGTAAAATTTTAATGCCAGAAGAACTGGGCGAGTATGCAGGACTCAGCTAAAAATCGGTTCTTTCGTACATAGCGTGCTAAATTTTCACTTAAAGTCGAAATTTTGCTTTATTTTCAAGAGCTACATGAAAAGCTGTGTAAGAACTTCTATAACGTGCTAGAAAAACAGCCCAATTGGCATCTGCTGAAAGAGAAGGAAAAGGAAAAGGAAAAACTTAATGACAAGCAAATACTAGGATTACCTAGCCCTCCCCCTTGGATTTCATATCATGTCCGGTAGCATAATCGGAATAAAATTAGCGTAGAGACGTTACATGTAACGTCTCTACATTATGGGCAATCAACAGGACATAATATCAGATGATAAGCAGAGAGAATTATCACAAAGTTGAGTTAGTTGGCAAGATATTTCATGACTAAAATACAACACTAATTCCAATATGAGTTAAACTCCTAATGGCCATTAGTAGCTAAATATAAGAATGTTAGCTTAGGATTACCTTGTAAAATTGTTTACGCTCTTATACGGTGGTAATAATCATGCTCAAAGGAGTAAATGGCACGTTCAGGCTGAATACATTATATTGAAAGCACTATGATTATCTAGATAACAGTGTTTCCAAGCAAGCAAAATATATCAGTAGAGGCAAAGGTTAAATCGCGTCTCTATAACTGATTGTAAATAAATTACATTCTAAATCCAATTGAAAGTATATTTACGTAAATGCAAGTATATAAATTTTGTGGCGCTTAGGAGTGAGATGAAAAAGATTAAGCATTTAACCCGTGTTGGGCTACTTTTGTTGGCCGCAACTCAAGCGTTACCATCTGTTGCATCAGAAACGAAAAGTTTTGACAGTATTGTGGAAACTAATCAAGCAACAACAGATATAGACAAGTCAGCTTCTTCACTCTTACAACCAGAAACTGAAACTCTCCCAACCTTTCCATCGCGTTTTGGCGCTAATTACAGTACATCGGGAGCAGGTTTTGACGAATTTGGTAGCATTGAGGCATTTATCCCTGTATTCCAATCACCTGGGCAGGATTTAACTTTTCTGGAAGGAAAATTACTTTGGGCAACTGGTAACAACGCCTTAGGTGGTAATATTTTGTTAGGGCATCGTTTCAAGAGCGATTCTGGGAATTATCTAGTTGGTGGATATGTCTCATTCGACAGTCGCAACACAGGTGAAACAGTTTTCAATCAACTTGGTGCTGGATTTGAAAGTTTCAGTGAAAACTTAGATTTCCGAACTAATGTTTATCTGCCGATGGGAAATAAAAGTGTTGTCCTAACATCAACAAACCCAGGTACATATGCTTTTCGTGGAAACACTTTAGAAATAGATAGAGAGCAGCTGTTTCAACAAGCGCTAACTGGGTTTGATGCAGAACTAGGAACCAAACTAGCATCTTTAGGAAGCGGTTCACTGCGCGGTTATGCTGGATTGTACTATTACAATAGTGAAAATATCAATGGTTTCCTCGGTGTTAGAGGTCGTTTAGTTGCACGTCCGAATGATAATTTAGTTGCTGGATTGACTTTACAAAGTGATTCAGTATTTGATACGAGATTAACTTTCACCATTGGTGCTAGTTTATCAGGTGGTGGTTCTAGAACAAGAAGTAAAAACAGTATTTTCTCACGGATTAATGAATCACCACAACGCCAATCTAATATTACAGTAGACAATGTATTAGTTAAAGATACTGTTGCAGCGGTTGACCCGTCAACTGGTAATCCTTATAACTTCCAACATGTGAACTTAGGTTTAGGAAACAGCAACGGTACAATTGAAAGTCCCTTTGGCACAATACAAGCTGCATTAGATGCTGCCAAACCGGGCAATATTGTTTATGTACGAAGCGGGACAAACCCAGGTGTCCCTGCTTTTAAAATTCCTGACGGAGTGCAAGTTATCTCTAGTGCTGTACCAATGGAGATGAAAACTCAAATTGGTACTGTCAAACTTCCTTTTTCCGCTTCGGGAGTGCTTCCTTTAATTAAAGATACGGTGACATTGGGAAATAATACCAGCTTAGTCGGATTTAATATTGCGAATGCTAAGAGTGCCGGTATTCAAGGAAGTAGTATCAGCAACATTTCTGTCAAAAATAACACTATTACTAATTCCGTCGAACAAGGCATTTTTCTTGAAAATGCAATCGGTAAAGTGGAAATTGCTAATAATTCAATTAACGGAACTCAGACTGAGCTAGGTAGTGGAATCCAAATATTTAATTCTATTGATAATGCTGATATCAAAATTACAGGTAACACAGTTGAAAATACTTCTGCAGATGGTATCACGACGATTTTTAGTGGTACTGCGACAGGAATGGTCGATATTTCTCAAAACATGGTTACCAAAAATTCTTTTAGTGGTGTTGTCTTCGCTTCCGGCGAAAATTCTCAAATCATTGCTAACATATCGGGTAACAACATTTCAAAAAATATATTTAACGGTATTTCGGTCAGTCCACTAGAAGACATGAATTCTCAAGGTACTATAAATATCTTAAACAATACATCTACTGAAAATGGCGGCTATGGTATCACGTTATCAATTACTTCTCAAACGGCTATCAACATTTTAAATAACACTACCAATAGAAATAGGGGTTCTGGTATAAGCGCTATTGATTTTGGGAATACAAGTGGAGCAATTAAGATTTCAGAGAATATTTCAGAGCAAAATCAAGAAGATGGGATTAGCGTCGGTTCAGCAGAGGATTCTCTAAAGACTATCAATATTTTAAATAACACTACCAATAGAAATGGGAACTCTGGTATCAATTCTTATTTTTTCAACGTAGGGGGAACAGCTAATATTTCAGGTAATACTTCACAGCAAAACAAAGTAGCTGGAATTAGTATTTTTTCATCTGGTAACTCTCAAGGTACTGCAAATATATTAAACAATATCAATGTCGAAAATGGCTACAGTGGTATTTTTGTCGTGGCTTTTGATAAATCACAAATAACTACCAATATTTTCAATAACACTACTAATAAAAACGGGTACGCTGGTATTGATTTTCAAACTACAGACAATTCACGCGGGACAGCCAATATTTCGAGTAACATTTCACAGCAAAACAAAGAAAACGGAATTTTGGTATCATTGTTTGATAACTCTCAAGTTTCAGCTAACATTACTAATAACACTGTTACCGAAAATAAAAATTCCGGTATATTTCTCTATGCTATAAATAATACAATTGCTAATGCGAATATCTCCAAAAATACAGCTTCTGGTCATACTGCACCAGATACAGAAGGGGTTTTCATTTTTTTAGCGGATGATTCTCAGGGAAATCTTACAGTTACCGAGAATATTATTACTGGTAACTTGCGGGGTATTACATCAGGTGCTAATGATAATGCCAAACTAAGAATAATCCTTGAAGGCAATAATGTTAGGGGTAATCTAACTGAAGGAATAGCAATTACAGGAGACTCAGATCCACAACGAGGGGAATTGGGTCAAAACCAAACCTTTGCTGCTGTTCGTAATAACACCATTATCAACAATAATACTAGCGGTCAAGGATTTGGTGATTTGAGTGTAGCAACCTTTAGCGATGGCAGTAATATATGCTTACAAGCACGTAATAACACGATTGGTACTTTGGCTCTTGCAGATACAGCAGCCCCAGAATTAGGCTTCCCCTTTAACGCAGAACCTTTAGAATTCCTTGCAGGAATTGTTAGGTTAGAGTTACCCAATTTTCTCTCTACAAATAACATCAGAAATCAAAATCCTGCTGATATCTTTGTGTGGTCAGGTACTACTATTCCTGCCGGAAATTGTGGTTTAAATCCATAACTAAAATTACTATTCAAATCAATGTGAAAAATTAATGCAACAAAAATTGCGATACATCAAATTTGATAAATCAAAACTATTGCCAATACAGATAAAAAAAAATACAATTGTTGAATTAGTAAGTGCATCTAAATCCAAACTAAAAACTAGGAGAAAAATCATGAATAACCAAAACCAAGAATTTAACCAGGCTCAAAATTTAGCTTTGACAGATAAGTATACACAATTAAATAAATATAAAGAACTCTCTGATATTGAGCTTTCAATTGTAGCAGGTGGTGGCGGGTCAGCTATGACTTGCGCGAGTGCAGCCGATTGTCCCCCATCTGGAGTATTTTTACCTGAAACGATTGAAACAATATTTACCAAAACTGCCGCAGTTTAGCGCAAGTGGAATCAAGGGTTTGAACGCACCCCAAACAACATTCGTATGGCTGGGGATTCTTTTGCTCGCTAAGCAGCCCCAGGGTACACCTTTTAAAAAGCACTATGACTATCTAGATAACAGTGTTCCCAAGCGAGCAAAATATACCAGTAGAGACAAGGGTTAAATCGCGTCTCTGTACTGATTGTAAATAAATTACATTTTTACTCCATTTTCTAAGTGTATTTTCGGATGCGAGGATATAAAATTTGTGGCGCTTAGGAGTGAGATGAAAAAGATTAAGCATTTAACTTGTGTTGGGCTACTTTTGTTGGCCGCAACTCAAGCGTTACCATCTGTTGCATCAGAAACGAAAAGTTTTGACAGTATTGTGGAAACTAATCAAGCAACAACAGATATAGACAAGTCAGCTTCTTCACTCTTACAACCAGAAACTGAAACTCTCCCAACCTTTCCATCGCGTTTTGGCGCTAACTATAGTACATCGGGAGCAGGTTTTGACGAATTTGGTAGCATTGAGGCATTTATCCCTGTATTTCAATCACCTGGGCAGAATTTAACCTTTCTGGAAGGAAAATTACTTTGGGCAACTGGTAACAACGCCTTAGGTGGTAATATTTTGTTAGGACACCGTTTCAAGAGCGATTCTGGGAATTATCTAGTTGGCGGATATGTCTCATTCGACAGTCGCAACACAGGTGAAACAGTTTTCAATCAACTTGGTGCTGGATTTGAAAGTTTAAGTGACAGCTTAGACTTCCGTACCAATGTTTATCTACCTATTGGAAATAAAAGTGCAGTGCTGGCATCCACTTTACCTGGAACGTTTGCTTTCAGTGGAAACGCTTTAGAAATAGACAGAGTGCAGCTATTTCAACAAGCTCTAACTGGATTTGACGCAGAAGTAGGTACTAAACTTGCATCTTTAGGAAGCGGTTCACTACGCGGTTATGCTGGGTTATACTATTACACTAGCCAAGATATCGATGGTTTTGTTGGTGCTAGAGGTCGGTTAGTCGCACGTCCGAATGATAATTTAGTTGCAGGATTGGCTTTACAAAGTGATTCGGTATTTGATACGAGGTTAACTTTCACCATTGGCGTCAATTTATCACCCGGTAGTTCAAAAAGAAGAAGTAAGAACACCCTTCTTGCGCGGATGAATGAATCACCCGAACGTCAATCTAATATTACAGTAGACAACTTATTAGTTAAGGATTCGGTTGCAGCAACTGACCCGGCAACTGGTCTAGCTTATAACTTCCAACATGTTAACTTAGGTTTAGGAAACAGCAACGGTACAATTGAAAGTCCTTTTGGCACGATACAAGCTGCATTGAATGTGGCCAAACCTGGTGATACAGTTTACGTGCAAAGCGGCACGAACCCAGGTGTCCCTGCTTTTAAAATTCCTGATGGAGTTCAGGTTATCTCTAGTGCTGTACTAATGGAGATAAAAACTCAAATTGGTACTGTTAAGCTTCCTTTTTCTGGTTCGGGAGGGCTTCCTCTAATTAAAGATACAGTGACACTAGGAAATAATACCAGCTTAGTTGGATTTAATATTGCGAATGCTAAGAGTGCAGGTATTCAAGGAAGTGATATTAGCAATATTTCGCTCAAAAATAATACTATTATTAATTCTACCGAACAAGCCATCAATCTAGAAGATGTAGATGGTAAAGTGGAAATCATTAACAATAGCATCAACGGCACTCAAGAAGGCAGTGGAATGAGGATAATTAATCAAATTGGGGAAGTTGACCTCAAAATTGTGGGTAACACAGTTGAAAATGCTAAGAGTAATGGAGTTAATGTAATATTTGAAAATACCGCAACTGCTCAGATAGATATTTCTAAAAATACGACTGTTAACAATGCGAATGATGGTATTGGCATCTTTTTAAATGACAACTATCAAGGCTTTGTTAATATCTCGGCAAATAATACCTTTAATAACAAAATTGATGGTATTAGTATCGTTTCAAGTCAAAATTCTCGGAGTACAATAAATATTTTAAACAATACGTCTGTTGAAAATGGCTATGATGGCATTTATATGGATGTTTTTGACAGTTCTCAAGTGACTACCAATATATTCAATAACACTACTAATAACAATAATGCCTATGGAATCAACGTTGGTGCTAATTCCGATGCAATTCTTAAAGCTAATGTTTCAAATAACATTTTACAGAAAAACAAAGATGATGCTATTGTCTTATTTTTGGATGGAAACAGTCAAGGATTCGTCGATATTACTAATAACACTGTTACGCAAAATCAATATTCAGGTATCTATCTCGGTATTAATGGTACTGCAAGCGCCACTGCTAATATTTCCAAAAATATAGTTTCCGGTCATACGACACCAGATACAGAAGGAATTTTCATTTATTTAGGGGATGATTCTAAGGGAAATGTTACAGTTGCTAACAACACTATTACAGGAAACTTCCGGGGTATTACATCAGGTGCCAATGATAATGCCAAACTAAGAATAATCCTTGAAGGCAATAATGTTACGGGTAATCTAACTGAAGGAATTGCAATTACAGGAGACTCAGACCCACAACGAGAGGAATTGGGTCAAAACCAAACCTTTGCTGCTGTTCGTAATAACACCATAGTCAACAATAATACTAGCGGTCAAGGATTTGGTGATTTGAGTGCAGCAACCTTTAGCGATGGTAGCAGTATATGTATACAAGCACGCGATAATAAGATTAATACAATAGCTCTAGCAGATATTTCAGTACCTGAATTAGGTGCCCCCTTTGATAATGAAAATAGTCCCTTATACTACCTTGCAGGAATGGTTAGGTTAGAATTGCCCAATGTTTTCTCTACAAATAGCATCAAAACTGCAAATCCAGCCAATACCTTTGTGTGGTCAGGTACTTATATACCTGCGGGTACTTGTGGTTTTAATCCTTAATTAGGATACGGATATGGAATCCAAAATGTTTTATAAAAAAAATACTATTCATACAGCCAAACAGATGTGCAAAAAGTATAATTATATTAGTGTCAGTGACATTGAAAACAAATTAAAAATAGAAGTAAATTATGACTAACCACAACAAAGAGATTAGCCAACACCAAGAGCCAAATTTGAGCGCAAAATACCCGCAACTGAGTAAATATATAGAACTTTCTGATATCGAGCTTACAGTTGTTGCAGGTGGTGAGAACAGTAGAAATATTTGCAGAAGTAGTGCGTGTGGTTCTTACAATAACACTGGAACGATGGCACCAATTAATACACCTAAAATGCCTTAATAAGTACATCTAAAACAAATCAAAAGCTTTGTTTTCGGAGAGTAACAGAAGAGGGATAATACTTAAAGAGTGAGAAGCTTGAATTGAGCGAATATGAAACTCAAAACGAGTTATAAGTTTTCAATCTAAGGTGATAAAAATTCCAGGTGTTCTCCAGGTTGTTCAATTAAACTTTGGTAGAACCCCTGGATTTTTACTTTTCCCCCATCCATTAAGACAACCCAATCAGCACGACTAATTACACGCGGACGGTGGCTAATAAGAATTGTAGTTTTTCCTTGACGATGACACAAAATCCTATCTAGTACTTCTGCTTCTGTGGGTGGGTCAAGATTTGCCGTAGATTCATCTAAAATTAGAATTTGTGGGTCATTTAAAATTCCCCTCGCAATTCCTAAACGCTGCTTTTGTCCCCCTGATAAATTTGCCGCAACTGCCCCTAAAATAGTTTCATATCCTTGGGGAAACTGCTGAATAAATTCATCTGCCCCAACAATTTTACAAGCATTCATAATATCTTCAACAGTCGCATTCGGCATTAGTAATCGAAAATTATCAATTATTGAACGAGTAAAGAAAAAAGTTTCTTGGGGAACTAATACAATCTGCTGCCTTAAACAGTCCAAAGGTAAATCTAATAAATTTTTATTTCCCACAAAAATTTGTCCTGACTGGATAGGGTAAATTCCGGCAAATATTTTTGCAAGAGAACTCTTACCACAACCAGACCTACCAATAATCGCTGTTACTTTACCACCAGGAATAGTTAAGGAAAATTCTTCTAGTAATCTGAGTCGTCCAGCATAATGGAAATTCATCTCTTTGCAAACTAAATTATCTGTTGCAGAAATTTGTTCTACTAATTTATTTTCGTCACCTTGATTTTCTGGCGTATAATCAAACAATTCATCTAACATTTGCGTCACCGTTTTGACACGGGTAAATTGCGCTGCAAACCCTACCAATGTTCTCGCTAATACTAGAAAATTATCGTTCATTCCTTTCACAGCAATTAACTGACCGATAGTTAATTGCTTGGCAAAAACTAAGTTACTACCCCACCACAGTAAAATGATTGTTGAAAAAGCAACTAGCAAGTTAGTAAATACAGAATTATTAATACCTAATTGAGCAGTACGAATATTCAAGCTTTTTTCCTGGTGTAATAATTCTTCAATTTCTTGCCATAATTGAGGAGCAGCACCCATTGTTTTCACCGCTAGCACGCCATTAAATGATTCGGCTAACACCTTATAAGTTTCGCCTGTGGTGGTAAAAGAACGGTAAATAGCTTGTTCAAACTTAGGCTTAAATAAAATTGTTATTAGTCCAATAATGCTAGCAATTACTACACTAAAGATAGCTAGTTTCCAGCTATAAATTGCAATTACAATAATACTTATCAGTGCTACAAACAACTGACTAGGTAAAATAATAATTACTTGAGAAATTAATTGGTTAATAAGTTGAATATCTCCCAATCGACTCATCACTGTACCACTGCGACGAGCTTCATGATAAGAAAAAGGGAGGTTTAAAATTTGTTTGCCAAAATCTGCTTTTAGTCGGGCTTGAAAACTTTCTGCAAAGCGTGCAACCAAACTCGATTGTGTGAGTGCTACTAGACTTTCTACTATATAAAGCCCAAGTACGCTAACTGTAGTAATTACTAATAATTGTCTATTCTGTTGCACTAAAATTTTATCAGTGAGGAACTGCATCAAAATCGGTGCTGCCAAAGATAGTACACCCAGTAGCAAGTTTAGTAAAATAACTTTAATTAACAGCGAGCGATGGGGAAGTAAACGTTGGGTTACTGTTGCTAAAACACTACTACTCTCCACCGGAATTGCTTGCTGTTGAAATCGCGCAGGGTCTGGTTCTAACAGTAACATCACCCCACCTTCCCAACCTGCTTTCAACTCACCCTCTGTTAGATAGCGAATCCCCATAGCAGGGTCAGAAACAACGTATTTATCTGCTTCTTTGCCGTACAATACAACAAAATGATATCCTTGCCAGTAAATAATAGCTGGTAAAGGAATACTATTAAGTTCATCTAAAATCTCTGACGTCGCTTTGATAACATGAGTTTGAAAACCTAACTCATGAGCTCCTTGTTTTAATCCTAAAAGCGTCGTTCCACCTCGACTCGTACCGACAATTTCCCGAATACGATTTATTTTTAAGGGATAACCGTAGTGTTTAGTGATAATAGCTAAACTCGCGGCACCGCAGTCTTCTCCGCTCAATTGGCGAATCCAATGGTATTTCATTGTTTAATAAATAGCCATAAGAAAACTCTTTTACTCAAAACTTCTGTGTGTAGGCTGCAAACTCTTATAAACCTCAAATCGTTCGCGAACAGAGTCTAACCAAGGAGACAAGCGATATTTAACATATCGCTGCATTGATAGATTATTACCATTGACATTGAAAATAGCCCTGGGAACTATACCATCATCGGCTTGAATTTTGATAGCTTGCATCATCAAATGTAAACTGCGGCTAAGGGGTTGAAACTCTGGTTGAATATAAAGAGTTGTATAGCGAATTAAATCAGGTGCGAGACGATGAGTTATCATCCATCCAATTATCTGAGAATGGTAGCGCATCCCTAAGCTATTAAGCGGTTCAATATAATGTTCTTCTAAAAAAGGGTTAGATAAATCAGGATATCTGAGATGGGAATAATCTTGCTGCTTCAATTTTGAAAGTTCTTGTTCCGTCAAATCTTTCCAGAAAAATATACTATAGTCCGGAGGCAAAGGAGTTCTTAAAACTCGATTTAAATAAGATGCGCTATCATGTTTTACGTCTGGGCTATGACAAATCATTCCCGCAAATTGCGGCTCAGACCAATGATTTTGCTTTAAAATCTGTTCCAAAGCACCGCTTGTCTGACTCGTCAAATATTCTAAACTCACATGAATACAACCTCGTCGAGCCAATTCTGCTTCCAACTCCAAAAGTAAATTTTTCCCAACACCTTGCTGGCGATATTCTGGCACAACAAATAACGAACGCACAACAGCAAAGTAATTCTTGTTCTCTTCCATTGGGAAATACTGACCCAGTACCAAACCCACAGGCTCCCCATGACACTCAGCAGCAATTGCCACCACTCGATTTTCAGGTGTTAATTTTTGCAGCAAAGGGCGAAAACGAGGATAGGTAAGTTCTTCATATGCTTCAGCGATAGAAAGAGACAATGAAATTAATTTATACATATTTAATAGTTTAATACATAGAAAGATTTAGGTGTCATGACGAAAATGTGATGAGAAAGTTAAGTAACTATACTATATTTTTGTTACAAATATTACAATATTCTATAAACTCCTAATGCCCATTAGTGGCGATGTATAGATTGAAGCATGTATCCTCAGACTAGATTGCTTCTATATTGACATATGATATTACGCAGCCTTTCCGCCAAAAAGCTTATATTCTTTACACTTAGGTTTTATCGTCTGCGTACATATCATATTTTTTGTAGAAATATTACTAGCTGCTTATAGTGGCTCCGCGAAAACGGATGCATCTCATTTTCAGTATGAAAAATTTATGCCGCTAGCGCGGACTTGTGAGGAGAAAAGAGTGAAAAGATACCAATTAATTTTATTTATCAGTACTTTTTTATTTGCAGAATTAATATATCCTACTATAACAAAAGCTAATAATACAACAGCATCAATATCAGAAAAAATAATAAAGACTACAGATAATTCAAAAGAAGCAGTACAAGAACGTCAGCCTCAAAATCTGAATGAAATAGGGAATCCTGTACGTAATTACGAGTACTTACAAATCAAAAAACCGATAGAATCCTCTACCCCAAAGGAAAATACCAACACCAATAACCCTTCTTTGCAAGCACAAGCAGCCACAACAGAACCACAACCAGTCATCAGCCCACGTTTTGGGGCTTCCTTTACTACAGAAGGGTCTGGAATTGACCAATTTGCAGGCTTTGAGGGTTTTATTCCACTCTTGCAAACTCCAGGGGAGAATCTCACCTACTTGCAAGGAAGATTGTTGTTATCAACAGAAAACAGTGCTTTAGGTGGAAACTTATTGCTAGGACACCGTTTTTTGAGTGATGACAAAAACTATCTAGTTGGTGGCTACGTTTCCTACGACAATCGCAACACTGGAAATGCAGTTTTCAATCAATTAGGTGCGGGTTTTGAAGCTTTAAGCGAAAGCTTAGATTTTCGCACTAATTTTTATTTGCCAATTAAAAATAAAAGTGCGCTGCTGTCGCAACAATTTCTGGGTAGTAGCAGTTTTCAGGGAAACTCTTTAGCATTAGATACCCTAAACCAGGTTCAAGAAGCATTCACTGGGTTTGATGCTGAAGTGGGAACTAGATTAGTACGTTTAGGAAGCGGAGATTTACGAGGTTATGCTGGCTTGTACTATTACACAAGCGAGAATATTGCCGGTTTTGTCGGTGCTAGAGGTAGACTTGTAGCGCGTCCCAATGACAGTTTGGTAGCAGGATTAACACTGCAAAGTGATGCACAGTTTGATACTAGATTAATTTTTAATATCGGTGTCAGTTTACCTGGTAGCGGTTCTAGTAGTAGACGCAGCAAACAACCGGATATCCTCGCACGTTTGGGTGAATCTCCGGAACGACAGTCTAGTGTAACAGTCGATAACCTGTTAGTTAGAGATACTGTTGCTGCGGTTAATCCAGATACTGGTATACCTTTGACCTTCCAACACGTTAACTTAGGCTTAGGAAATAGTAACGGTACAATCGAGAGTCCATTTGGGACAGTACAAGAAGCATTAAATGTAGCAAAACCTGGAGATATTGTCTACGTACGTACAGGTACAAATCCAGGTATTCCTAATTTCACAATTCCTAATAACGTCAGAGTTTTATCTGCTGTTTTACCACGAACATTTAAAACCCAAATTGGTAATATTCAACTTCCAGGTTCTGGTTCCGGAGTGCGACCGACAATTACAGGGACTGTAACACTAAGTAACAATACTACCCTCGATGGATTTGCCATTACTAATTCTCCAATGGAAGGAATTTTTGGAGAAAATATCTCTAATGTTTCCATCTCTAACAACACCATTACCAACTCAGCTTCAAATGCTATCCTTCTCAATAATGTGACTGGCTCAGTTAATATTTTAGATAACACCATCGATAAAACTGGTATTAATGCTGATGGTAGCGAAAATTCTGGAATTTCTATTAATAACAGCGTAGGTCAAGGTTCATTCTTGATTGAAAGAAATACAGTTAAGAATGCTACTTTTAGAGGGATAGGCATAGGTTTCTCTAATAATGCAGGAGCATCTTCTTTAGATATTCGAGACAACCAAATTACCGGAAATCAGGATTCTGGTATCTATATTGGTACTACTAATAATTCAGAAGTCAATACAACTATTTCTGGCAACACTTTTACTGAGAATAGGGGTGTCGGTATCGAAATCAATACTCAAAATGATTCCAAAGTAAATGCGACTATTTCTGGCAATACAACTAGTAGTAATAAAAACGGTGGTATCTACATTCTCTTTGCCAATAAACAAGGAAATGCCACGATTTCTAACAATAGGGTCGAAAATAATACCGATAGTGCTAATCCTCGAAGAAGACTTACTGGTGTCGATGTTACTTATGCTGCAAGTGCTACAGGAAACACGACCATTTCTAATAATACAGTTTCTGGAACTCAGGGTGGTGGTATCGAATTTAACATTTTTGAGGACGCCAATGTCACAGGCATAATTTCTGGCAATACAGTTACAGGGAATAGGGGTTTAGACTCAAGAGGTTTGCCAGTGGCAGCAGTTTTAGCAGCAACCTCAGATAATTCTCAAGCAAATGTTACCATTCGCGACAACACAATTACTAATAATCTAATTGGTATTAGTGCGACTACAAATGATAGTGCTAAACTGACTGGGTTGATTGAGTCAAATAACGTCACAAATAATCCCCAGGGTGGAATTATCGTCACAGCCTCATTGTCACCACTAACTGGACGATTACTGCAAAATCCCCGTGCAAATGTTTCTCTGCGGAACAATACTGTAACAGGTGGCATTACACCTCCCGACGCATTTGGTGATGTTGTTGCAGCTAGCTTTAGTAATAATGGCAATATTTGTTTGCAAGCAAGAGGTAATAGAGTCGGTACTTTTGTTTTGGGAGATAGGGCTATACCCCCCCAGTTTGACCCCACACCAGCGCAAATTGTCAGCCGTTTCACGGGAACTGTTGCTGTAGAAGGTGGTATTAATGCAATAAATACAACAAATACTATCGGTGCTGTTGTGACTTCGGTTGACCCCAGACTTCCAAGTATTTGGTCGAGAACTAACGTTCCTGTTGGAAGCTGTGGTTTGGGTAACTAAATTTTACTCATAATATAATGTAGAAATGTTAGATGTAACGTCTCTACTGTAAAAACTTATCCCGTATCGCCAGTATGTTGTTGGTATAGTTGTTCTATATCGATAATAATCAAAATGGGCGTACTAATATGTCATATAGTGATTTTAAAACTCTTGATAAAGCAATCAACAACTTAAACCTTACTCTTGAGGAAGTTCACAAATTATTCGCTCAAGTTACTCCTATCCAACCATCCCAACGATTAAAAGAATCTTTAGATGAAACCCTGGAACTAGCGACTAATATTAGTACAGAAAAAGCGAGGTCAGAGTTAATTATCACACCTATTCTTTTAGAAATTAGAAGAATGTTTCCAGGTAAAATTGGTTATTTTTCAGGAAATGTATTCAACGTAGACGAAGCTAAAGGACTTACTGGTGTATGTGATTTTATTCTTAGTGCTTCCGATAATCAACTGTTAATTACTGCTCCAGTTATTACCGTAGTTGAAGCTAAAGACAATGACATAAAATTAGGTTTAGGGCAATGTGCAGCTGAAATGGTAGCTGCATTGTTATTTAATGAACGCAAAGGACAAGCGCAAAAAATATATGGAGTTGTGTCAACAGGCACTTTATGGAAATTTTTAACACTTGAAGGACAAATACTAAAAGTTGACCGGAATGAATATTTTATTGCACAAATCGAAGAAATTCTGGGAATTTTAGCTGAACCTTTTCAACAGCAATGAAGAATGGGTAGAATTTGATATGTAACGCAAGTGGTACTACCGTGTACACACAAGTGGAATGATTCCCCATCATTGCGTTCACGGTAGGTAAGTGCTGGGGGTCTAAGAGGATGTTTATAAAAAGAAAATTAAGCATTATTCTTACCACAAGGCAGAGAATAAATTCCCTGCCTAAAAGCTGAACTCCTCTTTTAGAGGACTAAATAATATAATAAAAAAAGATATTTTGCAAAACTTAAGATATTTACAAAAATATTGTTTTTTATTAGTCCTCTTCAGAGGACTTTAGCTTTTAGACAGGGAATTTATTCCCTGGCTTGTGATATAAATGAACGATGCTTAATATGTTATTTATAAACATCCTCTAAGGTTTATCTACAATATAGCAATTCTAAATAATTAGCAATTATCTAACATTCCTAACCCAAAAATTTGCCTGACCGCAACTTTTCTGGGAACGCCTTAAAATTTCTGCGCTACAAGGACTGGGTTTAGCATCTTTAGAGTAGCAAATCAAAACTTCTTGCAAAAATCTTCCCGAACCAGAGCAGCTAGGTGCTATACCATCAACAGTGAATTGGCTATTATTACTAACAAACGCACTTTTCAAGTCTTTTATTGTGGTGCGGAATGGTTGACTAGGGCGATTATAAGTTGTAGGAATGGTGACAGACTCTTTATACTGTTTGGATAATGCTAGATACTCTAAAGGGGTTTTTCCTGTACAAGTACCGTGTTTTTCCCATTCATGATTATAAAGCTTATCGCTGGGAAATAAATTAGGAAATTGCTGCTTTACAGATGGTGGTAGTTTTTCAGTAGAGCAATTGCTAGGATATCCTTTTTGGTACTGTGGCCATAAACCGTGGAGTACAAAACCAAGTTTTTTGCCTTGTTTACACTGTTGCGGGTCATTTTTTTTCGCACAGTAATCAGGAGACCAAGATAGCGCTAAAACATAAAAATCAAACTTACCGGGAGTACCGCGATTTTGAGCAATGACAGTGCTGGGTATCGCAACACCAGCGATTAATAGGGACGACGCAACTAAGAATTTTTTAAGATGCATAGCTTAAACGAGTAAACCCTGTAATATAAATAGACGAATGCTAATGTAGCATCCTCAAGAAAGATTGGCACTATTTGGTACTAGTTTTGCTGAGATAGCCACTCGTCATGCAAAAAGGCATAAATTCCCGCACATAATTTAGAACAAATAAGGCACTAATCTTTTGGTGCATTTTCTATAGGCTTCGTACTCATCACCGAATTGGTCGAGTAGCATTTGTTCTTCTTTATCAATTCTTGTCACACAGGCAATACTAAAACACACAAGCCCAGCAAACCCAGCAATCCAGTTAGTAAGTAATAATGCTTGTGCGATACATAATAACAGAACTGATGTATACATTGGGTGACGAATGCTGCGGTAAACACCATCAGTCATTAATGTGTGCCCTTCCCGAATTTGTAGTGTTGGGGACCAATTTTTACCAAGGTCATGATGAGTACGCCAAAATAACCAAAGCGAGGAAGCAAAGATAACAATTCCTAATCCGTTTGCCCAGATTGGTAAATAGTAATTAGCAAAGTTCAACCAAGGAAATAAAATATAAATCAACGGGAAAAGCAATATTCCAGCCAATACTAAGAACCGAATTACTTTTTCCTGGGGAGTTTTTCGGTCATCAACAATTACATTATTCTGTTGTTCTCGCTGATAAGAAAGCCGAATTATCAACCATAATATAATTCCACTTGTGAAAATAATCTTTAAGATTAACGGATTCATTTGGCTAATCTCCTCTCCATCATCAAAATACTATAATTTATGATAAAGATAAATTTTTTACTATGTCGTCTCTGTAAATTTATCTTAAACTCATCAAACGTGATAAAGAGACTAAACATATTTATAGCGGTTCCCAGTCGAGTAAGGTACATATCACATTAGTAAAGTATTGTGGGGTGGGCATCCTTGCCCGCCCGGTTCTATTTCACCAACTTAAAACCTACTGATTTGTGTTTAGGTTAAGTTACTGGCTCACTGGTTGTAACGAACGCATAAATCGTTGTAATTGTCGGCTTTCCAATTCTAGGACGCGACGAGCAAAATCATGGTCGCGGTCTAATAAATTATCAAATGCATCAACAGGAATTGCCAAAATGCGAGTTACTTGACTGCTAGCAATAATCGTATTTTTTGAGTCGCTATGTGCTAACACTTCTAACTCATCTAAAGTTTGTCCAGGATGTAGACTTTCGACCCGAACCTCACCATTGTCAAGATAAAAGTGAATATCAGCATCTCCTTCCACCAACAGCAACAATTCCCTGCAAGTATCACCCGCTTCGGTGATGAGTTGACCTTTTGAGTACTGTCTTAAATCAGCCAAATTGGCAAGCTCAATCAACGTTTCAGTATGCATTCGATGGAAAAAATCGCTGTTGGACAAATGAACTAGTTTTTCCAGTTTAGGGAATTTTCTTAAAGATGGGTGAGAATCAGAAAATGATAAAAGTGTTGCAGCTGTTTCCTTTAGCAAAGGAGGACTCTGTTCACTCTGGCAATTGAGGGCAACGTTTTTACCTCGTTCTGGGTCAAGTTGAGCAATTACGTAGAGACAAACAGTTTGTAAGAGTGGATTTTGGTCTTGTAATAAGCCTTCTAAATAGCTGATAATTTCTTCAGTAGAGGACTCAATAGAACAGCTGAGAGGTTGTTCTCCTGGTTGAGTCAGGTGTTGCAAAACTGATTTATTTAGACGTTTGTCCCAAGGTTCAGCCTCTAGTAATTCCGCAAGCGCCATTGGTGCAAGTCTTCCGAGAGATTGTGCCAAAGTTACTGCTGATGGGTCATCTTTGAGGCTTTCCATTATTTGTAAAAGACTTCGCACAATCAGTTCTTTTTTATGGTAAATACTTTCCCGTAACAGAGTCAATGCGGCTCGTTGTTCTCGCAAAATAGGTTGATTTAAGGCTCTATGGCAAGCAATTAAATTGGGCAATTGTTCTAATAAAAATAAAGCTCTTCTAATTATCCCAGCTTCTTTCGATAACCCACTCAGAATCCATGATTCTTCTTGAGTCGTTATAGAATATTGTTTCCGCAAAGCTTTAACTTCCGCAGAATTTTCTTGCAAAAGCCCGTCGAAGGATGAGTTATCTGGCTGTTTATTCTGAAGCAGCATTAAGCGCTCTATAGATTTGCGGTAACCACTCAAGCGAATTTGATTTTCCAAACTTCTTTGTCGGTCGGGATTGAGTAATTCTGGGTCTTCAACACCCAATTCTTCCAATACTTCACGGTGTTCATCATCCGTAATGCCCAGTTCAGTCCGCATTTGTTCGAGTATTTCTAGGCTGCTGGAATAGTTGACATACCCTTCTTCCAAGGCTTCTCGTACAACGCCCTTATAAGCCTCATGTCGTTTTTCACGAGTGAAACCGGGCAACACTTTTGCTAAAACGTAAACTTCGTGTATATTCAAATCTCCAACAGATTTTCCTTCCAAAAACTGCGAGACATTAAGCTGTAATTTCTCTAATTGCTTACGGAAACGGCTAGCCAGGTTTTCACGGGAATAGATATCAGGGCTACGTCGCCAAGTTTTATTCAGCCAAAGCGTACTCAGTAAAACTAAGCCAAGTTCATAAGTATATTGCACCCAAAGAGGTAGCAATTGGATAAGTGGTCGTCCACCAAATATAAAGAAGAAATTGAAAATAACAAAGGTACAAAGAGTAAAAATACGATGTCGAATCATTTCCGGAGTCAAATTGGGAAAATGATTCCGATTGTAAGCTTTTACCCATTTTTCAAAAGCACGCCCCAAACCATATCCGAGGGCAGTGAAACCTCCTAAAGTTAGGGGTACTGCAACAATTTTTGGTATATTAATTGTCTGTCCTAAAATATAAAATCCCGGATTAAATAAGGAAGCTAATTGGTCAGTATGCCGCGCCCATGCACCAGAGAAATAGTAATCCCAATTACCTGCATATAAATAATAGTAAACAAAATAACCAACTACTAAACCAATATAGCCATAACGCAGAAATGATTCTTCTGGCTTTTTCAAAGCATCCCAATAAGACCGCTCAGAATCAATATCAATACAAGGATTTTGGCAAGCAACACAGGCACTTTGTTCTTTGCCATCAGGCAACACCACGCGACACATAGATTGAGTAATAGTTTGCTCACCCATGTGTGCTTTAGTACTTAAAAGTCCCCCTGGTTCACTGTATATTTTCTGAACCGGAGCCATTGGGCAAAAGTAATTACACCAAGATTTGCCTCCATAAAAATATCCAACAGCAATGGCTGCGGCAATAGTAAATAATAGCCACCCCGCTAAAACTAGACGGTCAGCATTGAAAAATAAAATTCGTCCGCATAGTCCGACAAATAGCCAAGCGAACTGAACATAAGGATAATTCTTACCTAACCAAGAATCTGGTTTTACTTTAACAAGTTCATAACGCACCTTACCCGTCTTCGCATTTTCTCGTTTAAATTGCCGTTGCCTACCTAATGCACGGGGAATTTGCGAAAGAAAAGACAAGGGGCAAATTCTACGCCACACCTCATGTCCGAACACCAGTAAAATAAAGATTGCTGCAGGGACAATCGCTCCCCAAAAAATTGTTGTGCCCAGCGGATAAGGTTGCTCCGATAGACATTTACCCTGGACTTGAACGCACGTGATGGGCAACCTTAATGGACTCCAAGGATGATTTACCTCAGTTAATGCTGAAGTCCAGGGGTCGTAAAACAATGACGCAATAATCAACAACCACCCTATTGTGAGCACCCAGCGAACCCTATGCATTCGCTGCTCAGACATGTGTGTGAACATAATTAAAATTTGCTTAAGCCGGGTCTATTAAATTTTATATCATCGCCAAAGGCTTTGGTGACTCCGGTTACATTTGAATACTTAAACATATTGATAGCCTATAAACAGGGCGGACTGAAAAAAAATAGGGCGGACTGAAAAAAAATAGGACGGGCAAGATGCCCACCCCACAATAGCTGATAGAATTTTTGATTAACCTAAATCAAACAGTAAGATTTCCGCGCTTGCATCTGTGCTAATTTCAAGCTGTTCTTCACCGCTAATTTGTACACCATCACCTGCTTTCAGTTCTTCACCATCTAAAGTAACGATACCTTTAGCAATTTGTAACCAAGCATAGCGGTCAGGTTGAACGTGATAATTTATGACATTACCAGAATTTAATATAGATGTATATATGTCTACATCTTGGTAAACTTTAACGGCTCCATCACGTCCATCTTTTGCTGCAATTAAGCGTAGCTTTCCGCTTCTTTCTTCAATAGAAAATGATTTTTGTTCGTATCTTGGTTGCAAATTTTGCTTGTTTGGAAGAATCCAAATTTGTAGAAAATGAGCGGAGTCTGTTTTTGAGTGATTATATTCGCTGTGCTGAATACCTGTACCCGCACTCATAATTTGTGCTTCACCCGGAAGAATTACAGAACCATTTCCAATACTGTCTTTATGTTCCAAGGCTCCATCCAAAACATAAGTGAGGATTTCCATGTCTTTGTGACCGTGGGTTCCAAAGCCAGCACCCCCTATAATGCGGTCATCATTGATTACTCGTAAAGACCTAAAACTTATACGATTTGGGTCATAAAAACCACCAAAAGAAAATGTATGGTAGCTATCAAGCCAACCTATTTTTGTGTGACCGCGAGCATTTCTATCGTGAATTAAGTGAGTTTTGGAAGTGCTAACCATAATTTTCTCCTTTTAGTAATTGGTAATTGGTCATTGGTAATTGGTAATTGGTAATTGGTCATTGGTAATTGGTAATTGCTCATACATGATGGAATGACATAGTATACTTGTTTTGAATGAGTAAATCACTATTACCCATTACCCATTACCCATTACCCATTACCCATTACCCATTACCCATTAGCTTATTGCCTTTTCATATTTAAATAATAGAATATGTCTATATAAAATTAAAAGTACGCACTTCAAAGTGGGATACTTACTGAAAAGTAACTATAAAGCAGATTTTAAGTGAGTTAAGTACAATAAAACCCAAGAAACTTATACTTCACACCACTTTTAAGACGAAGCACTAAATTTTCGTCAGGTTTTGGTGCAAGATTTGAAAAAATAATTAAAATAAGTACAGAACATGACACAAGTGTAAATAGTAGTTAAAAAACATCGATTAAATGAGTTATTACGTTATTTACGACGGCAATTGCAATCTCTGTGTGACTTTAGTACAAGTTCTGGAAACTCTAGATAAAGGCAAGTTATTCCGCTACGTTCCCATGCAAGACGAGCAGAAAATTTCTCAGTGGGATATTACAGCAGAAAATTGCGAGATGGGTATGATTTTACTGGACTCTGACGCACCCGAAAGACGGTGGCAAGGTAGCGATGCAGCCGAAGAAATTGGGCGTTTATTACCTTTCGGAAGTATATTTGTGGACGCTTATCGAACTCTACCAGGCTTCAAATGGGCTGGAGACAAAGTATACGAACAAGTTCGTGATAACCGTTATGCAATGTTTGGGGAGCGTTCAAGTACTTATAAGTCCGACTATACTCCTGAGGACGGTACTAACCCTTAACCCTTAAAGTTTGTAGTTGCGCTTTAGCGCTATTGGTTATGTGTAAAATAGAGGGCTAAAGCCCAACTACAAACCTTGTTTAACACATCTATCTAAGGTTACAAAAATGGCTTATAGTAATTACAAAACAATCGGTGCTGTTCAAAAAGAGTTTCAAATTACTTATAATGAAACCAATTTTATTGCGGAAGCTCCCTTTAATATTTCTGATTATTTCCGTTCTGATTTAGAGATAGTGATGCGAGAAGGAGTTGTTGATAGTTCAGAATTTGCTATTTGCGAAAATCTAATTTACCCAGTTTTAAAGGAAGTATGGAAATGTTATAGTAGCAAGTTTATTTTGTGGAGCCACCATTCTCTTGACTATGACGAAAAATTATGCGGTTATCCTGAATATATTCTTGCAAGAAGGTCTCCATTAGGAAAATTAGTATTTGATAAGCCTTATTTTATTTTAGTAGAAGCAAAACAAGATGATTTTGAAGGTGGTTGGGCACAATGTCTTACAGAAATGATTGCGGCACAAAAGCTGAATTATGAATTGAAAATAACTATTTTTGGTATTGTGTCTAACGGTGACCGCTGGCAATTCGGCAAGTTAGAAGAGCAATGTTTTACGAAAAATATTACTCTTTATACGATTCAAGAGCTAGATAAGTTGTTCTCTGTTGTTAATTATATTTTTAAACAGTGTGAATTACAATTAAATAATCTTGTGATTGCTTAATTGTATATAGTAGAGCTATAACCAAAACAATTAAAATTGATGTGACAGTTTTTAACTATTCGTTTGGTTTATTAAATAATTCAAGAATATGTCGGCAAATTTTTTTTAATTTGTCCCCCACTTCTACTTTTGGCTCAGTTCTTCCAACAAAGTTCCAATTTTCTACCGTAGAAAGTCGCCATGCTTCACCCTTATGGTCAAATCCTGCTGCTTCGACACCAATAGCGCGACGTAAACCTGTTATAGGGTCTTCGTAAAAACGTATTTGAATTAAAATGCTGCGACTTCTCCAAGAGCTACTAATGCCAGGAAAATGAAAACCTATATCTATCGAGTCTGGGTCAACCAGTTCCCTAGTTTGCGGGTCATTTTGCCAAGGTTTTAGGTCAGATTTGGCATCAGGAAACTCAAATTTGAATAAATTAACTGCTGTTGCTATATTGCTTGCGAGCTCTAGGTTTGTTGCCATCTCTGATGCGTTCAACTTAAACACTCCTTGAGTTTTGTTGGGGTTAGCTTGGTTGTTGCTACAGAAAATACCACTACAAGCCCTAATGTACTAGTGCAGGTTGGCGTAAATAAACCACCCATTCAAAATCAACGAAACGCTTACGCTGTATCGATTTTGAATTTTGAATTTTGAATTTTGAATTCCGCCTTGCGGTACTAGTGTTCCAGCTTATCAAGAGCTTGTTATGTAAAGCAACTCTGAAATCATACTTTTACTACGTAATCTGTTAGCAATACTTGACAAATGGTCTCTATAAGTCTATTTTTACCTACTTATAGATAGATTTAGTAATTATACTCAATATGCTTACGAACGACCAATAGCTAATCCTCAATTTCCAACATTTTGTCCTCAATAGGAAAAATATTCGACAAAATTTTCTTTAGACGGAATAAGAAATTACCCTAGCGATATAAAATGACACTGTTAATGGGCAAAAAAGTAATTTGGGTTTATGGCGCGTCAACGCTCGATTTTTTCATTGATTTTGGTACTTATCACTACCTTACTGATGAGCTGTGGTGGTCCGAGTGTCGCAACTCCACCTCCCACCTACACAACCGCTCAGATTGAGCAAATTAAGGAATATGTACCGGAAATAACTGCTGTACAAGCTCGTGCAGAAGAACTGCAAACGCTAATTAATCAAAAAGAATGGGTCAAAGTGGGCAATTTTATACATGGTCCTATGGCAGAAGCACGATTAACAATGTCTTATGTCATACCTCATCTTTTGAAGAAAGACCAAACACCTGCACGCAATATTACACGCGATTTGTTGGGTCATTTAGTCAAAATTGACCAAGCTGCTAGTGCGGGTAATAAACTCCTTGCTTTTAGTAACTATCAATCCGCATTTGATGACGTTAACAAATTTCTAAACTTGTTGCCTGATACAAGCAGCGAATCGGAAGCGAGTTAGTCTTTAAGGTGGGGAGTACTCCCTACTCCCCACTCCCTATTCCCCAAAAAGCTATGAGTCACGTTGTCATTATTGGTTGTGGTATTGTTGGAGCTACTATTGCCTATGAATTAAGTTTGGTAAAGGGGCTAAAAATCACTGTTCTCGATAAGCAAGAACCAGCACAAGCTTCTACTGGTGCTGCACTAGGTGTGTTGATGGGTGTTATTAGCCATAAGTTGAAGGGTAAAGCTTGGAAGTTACGCCAAACTAGTATTCAACGCTACGAGAATTTGATTCCTGAACTTGAATCTCTCACTGGTCGCAAAATCCCTTTTAACCGTCAAGGTATTCTTTTGCTTTTACCAAATTTAGACGAAAACTCTGCACCAGAAGTTAATGAACAAGTCACAAAAGAAAATTGGGAAAAACTTCTGGAAATTCGTCAATCTCAAGGTTGGCAATTGGAAATTTGGGATATTCCAAAACTTAAAAATATATGTCCTCAGGTAGATGAAAATGACATAGTTGGTGCAGTTTACTCTCCTCAAGACCGCCAACTTGACCCCACAGTATTAACTTTGGCTTTAGTTGAAGCTGCCCAGCGCAATGGGGTAACTTTTAAATTTGGTGTAAATGTTTTAGAAATGTCGCTAATCCCTGAAGCTACAGATGTAGTGGCTAATCTATGCCAAAAAATTGTGACTACACAGGGGGAAATAACGGCTGATTACTTTGTAATGGCATCTGGTCTTGGTTCGACTGTGCTAACGACGCAATTAAATCAGAAACTTGATATCCGTCCTGTGTTGGGACAAGCTTTGCAGTTACACTTAGGGCATCCCTTAGGAAATTCTGACTTTCAACCAGCAATAACTGGCAATGATGTTCATATCGTTCCCTGCGGTGTTGGAGTCGGAACAATTACGGATTATTGGGTGGGTGCTACGGTGGAATTTCCTTCTGGTGAAAACGAAATACCACCCGACAAAGAACTTTTAGATGGAATTTTCAAAAAGGTGATCGCATTTTGTCCAGAGTTAGCCGAAGCGACGGTGAAGCGAACTTGGACAGGTTTACGTCCTCGTCCGGAAGGAAGACCAGCACCAGTAATAGAAAAATTAGCAGGTTATGACAATGTTCTCCTCGCTACAGGACATTATCGTAACGGTGTGTTACTGGCACCAGCAACAGCGTATGCAATTCGTGAGATGATAATTGGGGAGTAGGGAGTAGGGAGTAGGGAATGGCAGTAGAGAGTGGAATAAAAGATAGCGTAGCTTAAAAATTTGTAATTCCATTCCCCATGCCCACTCCAAATTTCCCGCTCCCCACTCCCCACTCCCCACTCCCCAATTTTAAAAAAGCCGATGGCAATAATAGAAAAAAAGATAACAGTTGATAAAATAGAATGGTTTTACCGCGAAGCCGAACCCATTGGAGTAAGTGATTTATTACCCGTGGTAATGTTACATGGGATAGTTTCCCAAAGCTACAGTTGGCGAAATATTATGCCAGCTTTAGCAGAACAAGGCACAAGAGTCATAGCACCAGACTGGATAGGTTATGGTTTTTCTGCTAAACCAGAAAAAAGAGATTTTGCTTACACTCCAGATGCTTATATCACCGCACTAGAAGGCTTTTTTAAAGCTTTAGAACTAGAGCGTTTTTCCTTAGTTGTCCAAGGTTTTTTAGGTTCTGTTGGTTTACAATACGCCTTACGTCATCCAGAGCAAGTTGTGAATATATCTATTCTCAATACACCGATTTCCACAACCGCGAAATTGCCTTGGAAAATTCAACAAATGGGTTTACCTTTTGCAGGGGATATGATGACCCAAGACCCTTTACTTGTTGACAGAACTTTAGAAGGTGGTTGTCGTTATGTTATTCCTGACCAAGATTTAGATATTTATCGTAAGCCATATCTAAAAAGTTCATCAGCGGGTAGAGGTTTACTAGCAACAATTCGTAATTTGCAACTTGATAAAGCGATGTCAGAAATTGAATCTGGCTTTAAAGAATGGAAACAGCCAGTTTTAATTCAATGGGGACTAATTGACCCTTGGTTAAATATAGATATGGCAGAACAGTTTAGTAAAGCAATACCTGATGGGGAATTAGTTAAACTGCATAATGTAGGACATTATCCCCAGGAACACTACCATGAAACGATTTTACTAGACTTACTCCCCTTCGTACGGAGGGTCTAGGAATTTTGAATTTTGTAGACCGGAGGTCTTCCCGCAGGGTATTTTAAATTTTGAACTTCTTCTACTCCCCACTCCCCATTTAAAGAGGTTACATTCATGGCATATTCATGGTTTAAAGCATTTCATATAGTCGGTGTAGTAGTGTGGTTTGCTGGATTATTTTACCTAGCACGTTTGTTTATCTATCACGTAGAAGCGAACCAAGAACCAGAACCAGCACGCACCATCCTGAAAAAACAGTATGGAATAATGGAAAAACGCCTCTACGGCATTATTACCACTCCAGGTATGTTGGTAACTGTGGCAATGGCAATAGGTTTACTGGTCACGGAACCAGAATTTCTAAAACAAACTTGGATGCATGTCAAGTTAAGCCTTGTTGTCCTATTACTGGGATACCACCACTATTGCAAACGCATAATGCGACAACTTGAACAAGATACTTGTAAGTGGACTAGTCAACAGTTGCGTGCGTTTAATGAATTTCCCACAGTAATTTTAGTTGTAGTGGTCATGCTGGTAGTATTCAAAAATGCTTTACCAACGGATTTAACTGCTTGGGTTGTTTTCGGTTTAATTATTGCGATGGCTGCTAGCATCCAACTTTACGCTAAGAAACGTCGCTTGGATAAAGAGAAAGAACTCGCACAGGTCTCTCAAATACCACAGGAACAAGGTTGAGACTGAAATTTGGAATACGTAGAGACGTTACATGTTTAGTCTACACTGAAATTTGGAATACGTAGAGACGTTACATGTAACGTCTCTACATTTATAATTACATTTATAATTATTGAACACTCGTAATATATTAAAGTCATGCAATGGCAAGACAGAGTGGCTGTACTAGCTACAATGCATCAAAAAGAGCAGGTAATAGCTCCAATATTACAAGAAGAGCTAGGAATTAAGGTCATTGTACCTACTAACTTTAATACAGACATATTTGGTACATTTACCAGAGATATTGAACGTACAGGAAACCAAATAGAAGCAGCAAGATTGAAAGCAGAAAAAATATTAGAACAAACAAGAGAAAGCATCGCAATTGCTAGTGAAGGTAGTTTTGCACCTCATCCTGCATTTCCTTACGTTACCTCGAATAGAGAAATTATTATTTTGATTGATAAAGAAAATGATTTAGAAATTATTGGTGAAGAATTTTCTATAGATACAAATCATAATCATCTAGTCGTAAAAAATATTGAGCAAGCATTAAAATTCGCAAAAAAAATTGGTTTTCCAGAACATGGTTTAATCGCGATGTCTGAAGAGTTTCCAAAAGATAGTAGTAAAATTTTTAAAGGAATAATTACTGAAAAACAATTAGTAGAAGCAATAAATTACGTTATCACAAAATCATCTACAGGAACAGTACATCTAGAAACAGATATGCGAGCAATGTTTAACCCTACAAGGATGAAAAATATTGCTAAAGCCACCCGTAATTTAGTTAAAAAAATTAATAGCAGCTGTCCTAAATGTCATACACCTGGTTTTGAAATCATTCAAAGAATCGAAGGATTACCTTGTGAACTTTGTTATGCACCCACTTCTTTGACCCGTGCAGTAATTTATGAATGTAAAAGATGTGGTTACAGTGAAGAAAAATTATTCCCCGATGGTAAAGAATTTGCGGAACCATCACTATGCATATATTGTAACCCTTAGTTATCACCGTTAATAAAATTATCTTAATTTCTTTGCGTCTACTTTGAGTCAAACTTGTATTATTTGAATTTTAATAAAAAATGTAGCTGATGCATTGGTATGCTCAATATAATAGAACCCTGGTTAATGTTGTGTTTTTATACAAGAAGATTATTTAAAAAATTACGCAAAAACTTAGGGGTTTTTGGTTCTGTATAATTTTTTGGTAATAAATCTACCATCGCTGCTTGCAATTCATCTAAAACAGCTTGTACCTCTTCTGATTTTGGTCTTTTTGACTGTTTTACAGTTATTGGTTCACCAACACGCAAAGTAATTTCTTTTCCAAAATATAAATCTTTGGTTCCAACAATTGCTATGGGGACAATTGGCATTCCTGAACGTAAAGCGTAAATCGCAACACCACGCTTTAAGGGTAATAATTTACCTTCCACGCTACCTAATTTACCTTCGGGGAACAACATAATCCCTTCGTTACGGTTAAAAGTACTTTGAACGATACGGTCTAAGCGTCGCATTGCTTCGATAGAATTTCCTTTGGGGACATATTCCTGAATTTCTGCGGCTAAGTCAGCTAAATCTTCCCGTCCAGCTTTTGCGGCTTCCAATATAGCAACTTCTTCCTTCCAAATACGTTCTAAGGGGATAACTCCTTTTACAAAACTCATAATTTGACGCTTCCACCAGCTACTGTAAAGAGAGCGAGCATCACCTAATACATTATAAAAAGTATCAGCAGGTAACTGGGATAAAAGTATAAATGGGTCGATATGGTTGAGATGGTTCCCGACAACTAATGCGGGTGTGGTGGGAATTCTTTCGGGAAATTCGACTTTGACTTTAAACAAGGTGCGAATTACAGTTTGCAGCATAATGCGTTGTAACCGACCATTAGTTTTATCCTTTCTACCACCCTTTGCTACTTCTTCCGCATCGGACAGTACTTTTTCAATCATCGCACTAGTATGGGGATTGCGTGCATAAGAGACACCTAATTTTGCACGTTCGATTACTTCTGTGGTCAAATTGAGCGCTAAATTTGGTGTTACAGGCTTTTGTTGGTTAGATTGTTCCGGATTCAAAGTAGGAGGGTGTTGTAAAGTTAACATGATTAGCTGGGTGAAACTAAATTTTCTTTATGTATTTAAAGTACGCTTAATCAAAAGCCTGTGGTAATTTGATTCAGGCACTTCCTTTAGCGTCCCAGAAAAACCCTATTTTTATGGCTTAATGGCTCATTTTGGAGTGGACAGTTGACACTACTGGCACATAGTAACGATTAAGATAATTATTATCAATCAACCAGCAAACCCTTTTATAGTGTGGAACAGAGCATTAATTTCCCATCTCAAGTTATGAGGTTCTCTGTCACACTGCCGACCAAGAGAAACCCCACCCCCATAAGAAAAAAGTTTCAACAAAAAAAGCTCTCTTGGCTTAGACCACAAGAGAGCTTTAATGGTGTGAGGAGCAAACTCAATGTTTGCGTTATTTTTAATGTAAAACGTAAATGTGACATCATTGTGACAAAGTAATGAAAATTCTGTGTAAAATTTTCCACCATTGTAGAGACGTTACATGTAACGTCTCTACATGTAACGTCTCACGTCTACCATCTCTATTAGTGATAAATCGCAGCAAAAGTTAAAGCCGCAACTAAGGGAATTACGATAGGTAGCAGCACAACCAATCCCCATTTGTCCAATCTGAGAGGCAATCCCTCGGATTTCATAATTAAGACACAGGCAGAAATTCCCATTATTAGCCAAATAAATCCAAAAGCGAGAAAAATAGTGAATTGAGAGTCTTGCATTTAATATTTCCTTTTATATGCTCATTTTGCTATGTCATGTTTCTCCAAAGAGCCTTACTGATAGCCCCTATTAATAATTAGTAACAAAAATTTTTTATTATGCATAATTCATCCAATTTGCTACAAATCCTTGATTACGCGATAATTAATGTTGTGCGAAGCATCAAGTTAAAATAAACGCAAGTAGAATTAAGTAATGGCAGAGTTCGTTCTTTATATCGCTACAACAATAGATGGGTACATTGCCCGAACAGATGGGAGTATTGATTGGTTAACGTCCTTTGATACTGTTGAGGATAACGGTTATACCAATTTTTATGACTCAATTGATGCACTTGTGATGGGTTCTACTACTTACGAACAAGTATTGGGTTTTGGTGACTGGCCTTACCCAGAAAAGCTTTCATATGTTTTAACTCGCCGAAAGTTATCAGCGACCCGTGCCGATGTCAAAATAGTGCAGGGTGGGATTGCGGAAGTTATTGAGGATACGAAAAAACATGGCTTTCAGCGAGTTTGGTTAGTGGGGGGTGGAACCCTTGCATCCTCGTTTATTAAGCAAGGATTGGTAGATGAATACGTTATTGTTATGATACCTATTATTTTGGGAGCAGGTATTTCTCTTTATCAATCGTTATCGGAGCAAAAGCTCAATTTGATTGGTTTAAAATCTTATTCTTCCGGAATAGTTGAACTGCATTATAAAACGTAGAGACGCGATTTATCGCGTCTACATATTCAAAAACCAAAATTTGAAATTCTTTCAAAAATTAAGAAACACCCCCACCCGCTGACTGAATTAGTACATTAGGATTATATCCAGCAGGTTTATTCCCCACAGTAGCTCCACCATGAATCATTCCTTGAATTTCTGAACTAAAGAAAGTGTAAGGAAACTGAGGTTCTGGACGACTAATAGTTTCCAAACGGTTCGCTAGTTCTGTGGGAATATCAAAATCTAGTGCCTTCAAGTTGTCTTCCAATTGAGATAATTTAGTAGCTCCGACAATTACTGACGCAATACCAGGACGATTTGCTGTCCAGTTAACAGCTACTTGAGCCATGCTACAACCAACTTCTTTCGCTACCGTTTCCAGTTCCGCAACAATTTTCCAATTGCGGTCACTAAATTTTTGGAATGCAGGATTTTGGACACCTTTGGTTGTTTCCAATCGTCCTTCTCCGGTAAATCCTCCCTCACTAGGTTTGTACTTACCACTCAGAAGACCGCTTCCCAAAGGACTCCAAACCATTGTACCCATCCCTAACTCCTGACCTAAAGGAATAAATTCGCGTTCAATATTACGTTCAATTAGCGAATATTCCAGTTGAAGAGCAGAAATTGGTTCGTAATTGCGGTACTCAGCTAAAGTTTGTGCCCTTGCAGCATACCAACTTGGTGTATCACTAAGTCCTATATGCCTTACTTTACCTGAACTAACTAAATCATTTAGCGTCCGCATTACTTCTTCTGCTGGAGTAATAGTATCCCAAGTATGAAGAATATAAAGGTCAATATAATCAGTCCCCAACCTTTTTAGCGAACCTTCCACAGCTCGTAAAATATTCTTGCGTCCGTTACCACCAGCATTAGGATTTCCTGGTTCAGAATTATAAGCAAATTTGGTCGCTATCACAACACGGTCACGGAGGTTACGTTCGCTAATAAATTTACCTAACCAGGTTTCGCTCGTACCATTTGTATATAAATCTGCCGTATCGATAAAATTACCACCAGCATCGATGTAAGCATTAAATAATTGTCGTGCAGTTGCTTCGTCCGCTCCCCATCCCCATTCTGTACCGAAAGTCATAGCTCCCAGAGCAAGACGGCTAACACGTAATCCAGAACGTCCAAGTGTGTAGTATGCGTTGAGTGACATGTAAGTAGCTTCCTTGTTTTCGTTACTTAAATCAACTTTAGTAATTGAGGCTTGTTAATTCACGACCGATTCTTGCGAGTTTATATCAAAATCTTGCTTTGTTGACTGTTTAATGGTCTAAAAATAAACAATACAGCTTTAAGTGCTTCAATAATTTCCAACGTTAATTTAGGCTTCGTTTTGTTTAATAATTGCTAATTGCTAATTGGTTTGGTCAGTATTTACCCAGATAATTATTCGTTCAACATAGTAGCAACAAAAATGATGTCAGCAATAATTCTGTTGCGTTTTTCGTCTCTAGTAAGAGATTAATTATTAAAGGGTCGCTTGCGGCCATTTGTTAATTCTGTTGGTATGGTGTGAGATGAAAAACAAAAATCAGCGTTTCTTGACTGCCTGTAGCCAAGCTGCTCTTGCTATGGCTTATGTAGCAATGGTATCACCAATGGCTTATGCGGCATCAGGGTTTTCTACCACCGTAGAAGAGAAAGCTATTAGTTCTGCAAGTCCAAACCTTTTAGCGGTCAATCCTGATAGTAAGGATTTACCAGAAAATATCAAAGCATCTATTTTTGAGGACATTTCCCGACGTACAAGCACAGAGATTTCCAGTTTGCGTTTGGTAAGGGCAGAAAAAACCACCTGGGCTAACAGTTGTTTGGGCTTGAATGAAAATGATAGCTGTTCTAGAGGAATAGTTCCCGGTTGGCAAGTTGTTGTCGCTGACAAACAGCAAATGTGGGTTTATCGTACTGACAAGTCTGGAGAAATTGCCAAACTGGATGAGGCTTCTACTCAAGCAGTGAGTGCGACAATGGCAAGAGTTCAAAGTGTTTCTTTGAAAAGTAGCAGCAGCACCGTTCAACGAGAAACTTTAACAGTACAACAACGTAGTAGTCAAAGTATTACTCAAACAAGTGCTGTTGTTTCCCAACGTAGTACTCAAACTGCTACTAATATATCGGTAAATAGCAAAAAACCTGGCTTCACCTTAGCAATTTGGCAACCATCCGGTAGCTTACAACAAGTAACCGCTCGCATATCATTAAAAGCAAAACGCGGTAAAGGTTATGCCAAAGAAAGATTCTTGGGTGACTACAAGTACAAACTAAAATCAAAAGCCAAATTTACCAAGGGTTTAAAAGCTGGTGACAGAGTAGTTGTACGGTTATATGATACTCAAAACCGCTTTATTGGTTACAGCGAATTTGAATGCTTGTCGGCAAATACAGCAGTCAATTTAGTTCTTTCTGCTAATCCTACAGAATATAAAGTAGTCCGTACCGTTTACGGGTTGGATACGAATTTTGATGGTGAAGTAGATTCTGAAAGCAAAACTTATAACTACTTCAGCCAAATTAATGGTGACCGTGTAACTTTCTTCAACAGCGAACGTCAAGTTAGAGTTGACCAATTTCAAGTCCAAGATTTATCGTCTGTTCCTTTAACTAGCGTTTATCCAGTTTCTTTTACCAAAGGTGAATTTGCTTTAGCAAGTCAGTCGATAGCTACTTTTAGTTCCAATCTTGCAGCTGCTTTGAAAGCAACTCCTGGTAGCTTGGTACAAATGAATGAAGTTAGTGAAGACAGCGATTCAACCTTTGATGTTAGCCAGTTGATGATGGATTACCGTGAGGTAGGTGTCGCTAGTAATATCAGGACTCAATTCACTGATGTATCAACAAACCACTGGGCAAAAGATTTTATTGCTGAGTTAGCTGCATTAGAAATTATTGACGGTTTTCCAGATGGTACATTTCGTCCAGATGAACAGGTAACTCGTGCCCAATTTGCGGCTATGATTAACCAAGGCTTTGAGAAAGCTAAAATTCGTAATTCAGCTAAATTTAAAGATGTTTCAAGAGCTTATTGGGCATACAATGCTATCCAAGAAGCTTACCAAATGGGCTTTTTTAATTCAGCAGGAAGCAATCGATTTAACCCAACCCAAGCCCTTTCTCGTTTGGAAGTAATGACGTATTTAGCGCAAGGACTAAATTACACATTTAATGGTTCTAACTCAGCAATTTTAGCGGCTTACACAGATGCCGATTCAATTCGCAGTGATGTTAGAAATGCGGTAGCAGCTTTAACTGAGCGAGGTATTATTGTCAATTATCCTAATATCCAAACCCTGAATGCTGATAAAGTTGCTACCCGCGCAGAAGTCTGTGCTTTGTTGTACAAAGCTTTGGTAAGTGCTGGTGAAGTAACAGATATTTCTTCAGAATATGCTGTGGAAGCACAAAAATTAGAAGAACAAAAAGTGGAAGCACAAAAACCAGAAACTGAAACAGAGCAAATTTCAGAAGTCGAGGGTCAGGGTCGCAAACCACGTCGTAATTGTAATCAAGGTATTGGCAATGGTTCTGAAGGTTGTGACCCAGGCAATTCCAGACCTCACGGTGGTAGCAACGATGAAGGTGGAAGGACTCCTGGTAATAAAAAATAGTCCTTTGACTGATGAACTTTTCTTTTAAAATCAGCTATCCCATATTTAATCTACATTCCTGGGGGATTTAATCTACATTCCTGGGGGATTTAATCTACATTCCTGGGCGGGCAAGGATGCCCACCCCACAAGAATTAATAGATTAAACCCCCCTTCCCTGATAGGGAAGGGGGGTAGGGGGGTTAGGTCTCTTTATCTACAACTGATAACTGATATAGGACTAAAACTATTTGTTAACTCTAATGCTTGGGTAAAAAGTGGTTCTGCTTGCTCATATTTTCCCGTCAAATGATACAGCACTTACCGCTGTTATGAGGTACAATAGCAGCAATTAGTAAACCAGTTTTTTAAATGTTGAGGATTTATTAAGTCGAGCGCAACTGAGATTACTTTATCAACCATTTCTGTTGTAGTTGGA